>ERZ772827.667-NODE-667-length-18465-cov-6.886909_pt1 | contig 18465 bp, 18 predicted proteins | sample MGYA00580850_ERZ772827 | MGnify/ENA primary metagenome ERZ772827 (study PRJEB29015, sample SAMEA2737950) | human oral metagenome | biome: human oral; feature: human-associated habitat; material: dental | place: China | collected 2145 ...
CGGCGGCAATGGTGCCGATGCAGGCGCCCACGGCCCCCAGGCGGCCGATGAGCAGCAGATTCAGCCCCAGATTGAGCCCGGCCGCCCCGATCGTCGAGGTGATGTACACCGCGTCCCGGCTGCGGGGGATGAGGTACTGGGTGCGCACGACGTTCGCCCAGGCGGAGGCCACCACGGTCAGGGCCAGGAGCCGGAGAATGAGACCGCTCCTGGCGAAGGCCGGGCCGAACAGGACGACGGCGGCGTCGTCGGCGACGACGACGAGACCCACGCCCATTGACGTACCCAGCATGAGGGCCAGGTTCATCGACTCGCGTATTGTCCCTTGGTAGTCCGAGCCCGGATCGGCCAGGATATGGGCCATGCGCGGCAGCATGACCACACCCAGCGCCGTAATGACGGCGACGGGGATATTAATGATCTTCTCGGCATTCTCGAAGAATCCCAGTTCGGTGACCGAGGAGAGCGCACCGATCATGGTCTTGTCCATGACCCGGTAGACCGCGAAGGCCAGGACCGGGACGAACAGCGCCGTCACCCCCCGCAGGTGGGACAGGACCGCGCGCGCCGGCGGGCGGCGGGGGTCGATGCGGCGGGGCAGAAGGGCGAAGAGGTAGAGCTGGCTGACCAGGGTCGACCCCGCCATAATGAGGGCGTAGACCCACAGGTCGCCCGCCGAGCGGACGCACACGAAGATGAGCAGCAGGGACAGGACCTTGACGACGAGGTTGCGGGCGATCGTCACCTTGAACTGCTCCAGGCCGAAGTAGAACCAGTTGACGTCGAAGCAGATGGACAGCACGTGGATGAGCTGGACCAGGGCGATCGTCCTGTAGGCGGCGCCGAAGACGACGACGTAGACCGCGTAACCGCCCACGGCGACCAGGTTGAGGACGACCTGCAGGCAGTAGATCGAAGCGAACTCGGCCGAGGTGGCCGCCCGGTCGTCGCGGACCCGGGCGATCGAACGGGTCCCGTAATTATTGATGCCCAGCATGCCGCCGAGCATGAACATGTAGGCGATCGAGTACGTGTAGGAGTAGATGCCCACATTGTCCACGCCCAGCACGCGCGAGATGTAGGGGACGGTGACCAGGGGGAAGACCAGGGTCAGACCCTGGTAGACGACATTGAGAAGGAAATTCTTGTTCTCGCTCTTCATGGGGCCCCCGCCAGGGCCCCGGCCAGGAACGCCCGGGCGTCCCGCCCGCCCACGGCGATCCGCGCCGCCGGCCCCTCGAAATCGGGGGCCGCCAGCCAGTCGCGCCCGGAGTCGAAGGACGGGGGGACAAGTCGGTCCTGGAGCCCCAGGGCCTCCAACAGCGTGAGCACGCGGTCGTCGTCGTGATACATGCCCCCGTTCTTCACCGTCCAGAAGGGGCGCCGGTAGATCGTGGAGAAGACGGTGCCGTGGAAGGACGTCGTCACCACCGCCGCGGCCCCCCTGATCAGGGCCAGGTAGGCCGCGGGGCCCTCCACCGCGGGCAGGACGAAGCCCGTCAGACCCATGCCCTTGACGTAGAAGGTCTTGGCGTTGAACGCGACGACGGCCAGGCCGTGCCGCTTGGCGATGGCGGCCACGAAGCGGTTGATCGGCCGCGAGTAGCTGGGCGCGTAGTAGAAGAGGTACTCGCCGGGCAGGCCTGGCGGCCGGTGCTCCAGGGGGGCGTAGTCCCCGGCGTCCAGGAGCAGGGTGGGGTCGAGCAGGACCGGGACGTCGACGCCGATCAGCTCCCTGATCCACCTGCGCCCGTTGCGCTCGCGGATGGACAGGGCGTCGAACCTCTTCAGCCAGCCGGCGTAGACCCGCGGGTCCCGCGCGAAGCGCGCAATGCTGCGGGCGCCGAAGGACGGGGCGTAGGCGACCCTGCGGGCCCCGGTGACCCAGGGCAGGAAGTAGGCGTCGTCGCCGTCGTCGATGGTCACGTTCCACACCTGGTCGGAGCCGGCGACGACGACGTCGTAGCCGGCGTCGTCCAGCTCCTCGCGGCGGCGCACGACGGGGCCGTCCAGGTGGAGGTGCTCGGTCATGAAGCGCTCGTAGGCGGCGAAGTTCCGCCGGATCCGCCCGGCGCGGGGGGCCAGGAGGAGGTCCTTGACGATCCGCTTGAGCGATGTGGGCCGTTCCAGGACGCTGTACAGGCGAGCCTGCCCCTCGTTGGAGAAGTTGATGACGCGCACTTCGTGGCCCATGCGCTCCAGCGTCTCCTGGAGGGCGAAGGCCTGGAGCATCGAGCCGCAATTGTAGGAGTGGTGGAGGGTGAGGATCCCGATCCGCCCCATCATCAGATCACCACCCAGCCGGCGCTCCGCCGCCGGGGCCTCAGGCGCTGGGCGAGGCGGAGCAGGGCCGTCGCCGGGCCCGGGCCCGCGCGCCTGGTCAGGGCGTACACGAACCGTTCGAGGCGGCTGGCGCCCGGGGCGCGGCGCACGCGCGCCAGCCGGCGGGCGAAGGCCGCGTTTCGGCTCGTCAGGGCGACGGCGGCCCGCCTGTCGCGACGGCGCGCCAGCCCGGCGATCCGCACCGCGGCCAGGGCGACGCTGCGGACGAAGGAGGTGTCGACGAGCTCGGTGACCACGGGACGAGGGTAGCGGCCGCAGTCGGTGAGGAGCTTCTCCAGGGCCCGCAGGTAGCGCTCGTTGGAGTCCACGAAGCGCTCGTCGTAGGAGCGGGTGGTCGAACCGGGGCGCAGGCGGTAGCGGTAGACGGAGGCGGCCACGAACCGGCACCGGGCGCCGGCGGCGTAGAGCTCGAGGTTGAACAGGGCGTCCTCGCCGTACATGATATCGGGCGCGAAGCGCGCCCCGCGCGCGGCCAGGAGGTCCGCCCGGTACAGCTTGGCCCACGGTGGGGCCAGCCACGCCAGGGGTGGCGCGCCGGAGCCCCCGATGGTGGCGCGCACGAGCTCGTCGGGCTCATAGTGCTCCCGCTGGGCGTCGGCCAGGAAGCACACAATGTCCCACTCGCCCTCCAGGTGGGGGCGCACGGCGTCCCACCACCCCGGGGCCAGGGCGTCGTCGGCGTCGACGAACATGAGGCGACGCCCGCGCGCGGCCGCCATGCCGGCGTTGCGGGCCGCGCAGACCCCCTGGTTGTCCTGGCGCAGGTGGCGGATACGGGGGTCGGCCAGCGCGCGGGCCCGTACGATCCGGTCGGTGGCGTCGGTCGAGCCGTCGTCGACGACGACGACCTCGACGTCCTCGCCCGGCCCCGCCTCGCCCGGGCCCGTCCCGCCCGGGTCCGTGATTGAGTCCAGGCACTGGTCGAGGTAGTCGGCGCAATTGTAGGCCGGGATAATAATGCTCAGCCGCGGCGTCATGGCAGCCCTCCCCGACGACGGCGCATGACTAGTCCCATGGCGTGCCGGTACACGAGCATTTTGAGCCGGAACGCGGCCGGCAGGCGGGGCAGGTCCCGTTCGCAGTAGGCGCGCATGTCCTCCAGCCCGCCCAGCAGCGCGGGGTCGTTCAGGCGCAGGCTCCGGTAGCGGTGGAGCCCCTCGTGGGCGACCGGGAGGAAGTTCATGGACAGCTGCCGCCGCATCGGCTCGTCCGCGCCCAGCCGCCGTCGGAACTCCTCGAAGACCGTCAGGACGTCGAACCACCGCCGGTTCCCCAGGGCGTTGGTCGCGCTGGCGACGTGCTGGCGGTACTGGTAGCGGAGGCCGTCGTCGTAGACGAGCCGGCGGCAGTGGGTCAGGTAGTCGAGGTTGAAGAGCATGTCCTCGCTCTGGGCGACGTCCTCGCGCAGGCGGATGCCGCGCTCGCGCACGATCGAGGCGCGGTAGGCCTTATTGCAGATGAAGCCGCGGCACGGCCCCATGACGGCCCGCAGCGCGTCCGCCCCCTCGAAGACCTGCGCCGTCCCGGCGCCGAAGTCCCCCGGGCGGTTCCGGAAGGGCCCGATGCCCACGGCGGCGCAGTCGCACCCGGGCGCCCCCAGGAGCCGCAGGAGGGTTTCGACGAAGTCGGGGGCCACCAGGTCGTCGGCGTCGACGAACATGAGGCAGCCGCCGCGCGCGGCCGCGATGCCGGCGTTGCGGGCCGCGGAGACCCCTCGGTTGTCCTGGCGCAGGTGGCGGATGCGGGGGTCGGTGAGCGCGCGGGCCCGTACGATCCGGTCGGTGGCGTCGGTCGAGCCGTCGTCGACGACGACGACCTCGATCGTGCTCTCGGTCTGGGCGACGAGGCAGTCCAGGCACTGGTCGATGTACGCCTCGGCGTTGTGGACGGGCACGATAATGCTCGCCTTCGCGCCGTCGTCGGGAGCGCCGGCGGGGACGGCGCCGGTATGGCGGCGCATTATGCCCTGCCCCCGCGCCGGGCGAGCGCGCGGTAGGCCTGCGCGTACCGCCGGGCCATGACGGCCGAGGACAGGGCGGAGACGTCGGCGGGGCGCGCCGGGCCCGCCCCATCGAGGGCGGCGGCGAGCGCGCGGCGCATCGCCCCCTCGTCGGCGGCGTCGAAGCATTCGACGCAGCCCTGGTCCGCCAGGAGGCCGGCCACATCCTCGTGGGGGGCGATGGTCGACAGCAGGGCCGGCAGGCCGCAGCTGAGCGCCTCCAGCACCGCCAGGGGCATCCCCTCCGAACGCGAGGCCGACACGAACAGGTCGGCGGCCTGCAGGTGGGGGATGACGTCGTCGACGAAGCCGTGCAGGACGACGCCGGGCGCCCCCAGCGACCGGCACTGCTCGTAGAGCGGGCCGCCGCCCAGGATGTGCAGCCGGGCCCCGCCCGCGGCATTGGCGGCCGCGAAAGCCCGGATGAGGGGCTGCGTGCCCTTCCTGCGACTGCACCCACCCGTCGAGACGAGGATCGTCGCCCCGGCCTCGTAGCCCAGTTCGGCGCGCAGGCGTGCGCGGCGCTCCTCGGACGCCGGGGCGTAGAGGTCCTGGTCGACGCCGTTGCGGATGCACTCGCAGGCGAGCGCGTACCTTTCGGCCAGGACGCGCCCGACCGAGTCCGAGCAGGCCACCACGAGGTCGAAACGCCTGAGCGCGCGCACCTCGCTGCGCGTCATCCACAGCGCCAGGGGGCGCCCGTAGGCGGTGGCGAAGTCGTCGTAGAGCTCGTTGTGCACCGTGGCTGCGGTGGGCAGGGGCAGCGAGCGGCACAGGCGGTAGGCGCGGAAGCCGTGGGCGTGGACGACGTCGGGCTCGAAGCGCGCCAGCGCGCGGGCCAGCCGGGAGGATCCCCCCAGGGCCGAGGCGAGGCGGCCGGCCACCGCGCGGCGCACCGGCACGCCCAGGGCCTCGAAGTCCGCCGCGCGGCTGCCGGCCGGCTCGGGGGCCAGGGTGAACACCGCGAGTTCGTGGTCCGGGGCGAGGCGGTGGACGATGTCGTAGAGCACATTGACCGGGCCGCAGCGGTCGAGGGTGGAGATCACGTAGGCGATGCGCACGCTCATCGCCGCCTGAGGACGAGGCCGTAGGCGCGCTTGACGGCGCCGGCGGGCATGAGCGTCGCGGCGCTCCTGGCGGCGAGCGCGACGGCCTCCTGCCCGCGGCTGACGAACCCCTCCGAGCGCAGACGCCTGAAGAAACGCCACTGCTCCTTGAGGTAGCGCAGGGAGGAGCGCCTGCCGTACATGCCCGCCCCCGTTCTCACGTCGACGACGACCCGGGGGATATTGGCGCAGGCGCATCCGTCCATGAGCATGCGGACCCACAGGTCGTAGTCCTCCAGGAGGTGGACGTCGCGGTAGCCGCCCGCCGCCAGGACCGCCGGGCGGCGGAACATGACGGACACGTGGTTGAAGGGGTTGCGCCTCTTGGCGAAGGCGACGATATCCTCGCGCTCCAGGGGCACCTCGCGCACGGAGGCCATGTCCCCGGGGGTCCGGTCGAATTCCGAGATGAAGCCCCCCACGAGGTCCAGGCCCCGGCAGTTCATGGCGTCGAGCAGCAGCTCGCACCGGCGCGGGCGCGAGACGTCGTCGGCGTCCATGCGGGCGACCCGCTCGGTTCGGCACAGCGGCAGGCCGGCGCGCAGGGCCCCGGCGAGTCCGCGGTTGGCCGCCAGGCGGTGGACCCGCAGGCGCTCCCCCAGCTCCCCGCGCCAGCGCTCGATGACGGCGTCCAGGCCCGCGCCCACGGGCCCGTCGCACACGACGACCAGGTCCGTGAACGGCTCGCTCTGCTCGACCATGGAGCGGATGGCGTCGTCGACGTAGTCGGGCTGGTCGCGCTCGTACACGGACATGAGCACGGAATAGGACCGCTCGTCCGGACTCATCGGGCGCCGCTCCCGGTGGTGATGACGCCGATCGTGCGCAGCAGGACCCGGGTGTCCGTTCTGATGCCCCGGTGGCGGATGTAGGCCAGGTCCAGCTTCACCTTCTCCCTGGGCAGGAGCTCGTAGCCGCCCATCACCTGCGCCAGTCCGGTCAGGCCCGGGGTGACGTGGGTCCGGTAGCTCCAGCCGTGGATGCGCTTCTCGAATTCCCGGCAGAACATGGGGCGCTCGGGCCTGGGGCCGACCAGCGACATATTCCCCTTGACGATATTCCACAGCTGTGGTATTTCATCGACGCGCGTTCTGCGCATGAATCTTCCGAACGGCGTGATCCGACGATCCTCGCCGTCGGCCCACCGGGCGCCCCGGGACTCGGCGTCGACGTACATGGAACGGAACTTGTAGAGCCGGAATACCCGGCCGTTCTTGCCGACCCGGTTCTGCGCGTAGATCACGGGACCGGGGCTCTCGCTCCTGATCTTGATCGCAATGGCGAGCATCGGGGCCGCCAGGACGACGAGCGCGGCGGTGCACACGGTGATGTCGAAGCCCCGTTTGAGAACGCGGTACGCGACGGTGCCGCCGATCACCGGCTCGTCGAGCACGACGATGTCGTCTCCGGGGAGCAGGCTGTCAAGGGCGTCCCGGTGGATGGGGGCGGCGCCGGTCCCGTCCTGCGCCGTGGCGCGCAGGTCCGCGGTTCGCGTTCGGTTCGCGGGGGCGGGGGGTCCGGGTCTTCGGCCCGCGGCGGGGGGTCTGGTCGGAGGGCCGGACCGCGGTCGCGGGGCCCGCGGCTCGGCGTCCCGACCGCGTTCGGCGTGTTTCCGGGGACGGGTCCTCAGCAGCGAGAACATGACTGGTTCTTCCTCTCAGGGATGTGGCTGGAGCACCAGGACGCGGAATGACCCGCGATATGTCGATGTGTGAATGCGCAGGGACGTGAAGCGGACGCGAGAGGACCGCACTCGGCCCGACGGGCCGGCGCACGGGGTCGGCGGCGCGGAAAAGAGTCACCGCGGTCGCCCCCGTCTCCCGGTCGGAGTGCGGTAAAGCGTCCGGGCGCCGCTCAGGGCGCCGGAGATACCGCCCGGGGCGAGGCCCGGGTTCGCATCTCTGATGATGCGTGAAAGTACCTGCGCATGCGCGCAATGTAACACGCGGATAACGATTCGTGTAACGTACGGATCACGATTGGTGTAACGAATGGATAACAGTCGGGCCGGCGCGCACCGTTGCGCGCCTCCATCCAGGCCCGGCCCCTGCCCGGGGAGGGACTCCTGCCCCTGGGAGGGGGGTGATTGGCGGTCGGTCGGCGGCCGCGGGGGCGCTCAGACGACCGGATGCATCGAATCGAATGTCGTTTCCGCCGGTCTCGCGTGTCGTTTCCGCCGGTTTCGGCGACGAGGGCGGGCGCCCCCGCCCGCACCACCGCCCGTCAGGCCCCGTCGACGACCTCGAAGCCCAGCTGCTCGACGTCCATGCCGCGGCGCTGGTCGGCCGCGTGCCTGCCGGTCGGTCGGTCGGCGATCCACGCCTCGCAGTGCTCGCGGGAGTCCCAGCGGGTCACCACGAAGTAGCGGCTCTCTCCGACCACGGGGCGCAGGAGCTCGAAGCCCAAGAAGCCCTCGGCGGTGTCGACGGCCCGCGCGCGGGCGGCGAAGCGGCGTTCGATCTCGGCGTCGGCGCCCTCGGGGAAGGTCAGGGCGGTGATATTGACGTAGGTCATGGGGGACTCCTCACGCGGCGGACCGACCGGGCGGCGGTTCCCCCGGCCCTCCGGCCGCTGTTCTCACCACGGCGAGCCTACCCGGGCCCCGCCTTCGGGGGGAGTGGCCCGGGCGCCGGCGCGGGCGGTCTCACACGTGCCGGTCGTGGCCCGGGCCGAAGTAGACGTCGTCGAGCGTGGCGGTCAGCAGGGCGCGCTCGCGCAGAATGTCGATGATCTGGCCGTACAGGTGGGTGACGGTGGGGAAGTTGGCGTGGCCAATGACAATGTGCTGGGCCAGCAGCCACTTGCGGGCCTCGCCGAGCAGGACGTCCTCGGTCAGCAGGCCCGAGTCGCCGAAGGAGCCGTACCACATGGTGGGGGTCGTGTAGCCCAGCTTCGCGCACACCGAGTCCGTCCGCTCCCCGCGGTAGCCGTAGGGCGGGCGGACGAAGGGGGCCCCGGTGACCCCGTAGGTGCTGTTGAGGAAGGTCTCGCAGCCGCCGACCTCGGAGATGATCCCCGCCTCGTCCAGCTCGGTCAGCCCCGCGTGCGTGACCGTGTGATTGCCCAGCTGCACCTGCCCGGATTCCACCAGCGGCGTCATCTTGTCCTTGCAGTCCGTCCAGCCGGGGTAGGAGGAGGTGACGAAGAAGGTCAGGCGCACTCCGGAGTCCTTGGCGAAGTCCAGATAGGCGTCGACGACGGAGGAGTCGGCGCCGTCGTCGACGGTGATGGCCACCGTATTGCCCACGGCCTCGGGCAGCTCCGTGATGACGCCGTCGAGCTCCTGGGGGCCGGGCAGCGGCGGGGGGCCGTCCTGCAGCCACAGGGGTCCGTGCGAGGGCGTCGGGCTCGGCGAGGGCGAGGGCGCGGGGGAGGGTGTCGGGGACTGCGAGGGCGTGGCGGGCGCGGAGGGGGACGACTTCGAGGCCGGCGCCGCGTCGTCGGTCAGTGAGCAGGCGCCGGTGGCGGCGGCCGTGGCGGCGGCCAGCATGAGCAGGAAGTCGCGACGTTGCACGGGAATCACCTTTCGTCGAGGTAAACGGGAAGCGGGGTTGGACGAAGCATGCCACATGCGAGCGCGTTCCTGTCATTCTCGGGGAGGAGGGCGATAGTGCGACGGCGCTTGACGGCGACCGCCCCGGGGCGCCCGACGGCGGCCGGGACAGGCGTCAATCAGAGTTGACTTCCTGGCGGTGGTCAATTAAAGTTGACTCCATGGATGTCGAACGACTAACGGCGATGGTGGAGGAGGCGGCCGCCGACAGCCCCCTGAGCGGCCTCGAGGCGACGGTGCGAGTGCGCACCGAGCTGGAGCGCCTGGAGGCGGTGCTCGTGCGCCGGGCCCGCAACCGGGGCGCCACCTGGGCGCAGATCGCCGCGGCCCTGGGGGTGTCCAAACAGGCCGTCCACAAGAAGCACGCCGGCCGCGGGCTGCTCCGCGGCCGCCGGTAGACGCGGCGCGGAGGCAGTCCCATGAGCGACATCGCAACGACGCGCACGGCCCTGGCGCTGGCGGTCGGGGCGAACCTGCCCGTGCTGCTGTGGGGCGCACCGGGAACGGGCAAGACCTCCGCGGTCCTGGCGCTCGCGGCGCGGCTGGGCCTGCCGGTGGAGGTGGTCATCGGCTCGATCCGCGAGCCCAGCGACTTCTCGGGCCTGCCCGTCATCCGCGACGAGGAGACCCGCTTCGCCCCGCCGCAGTGGGCCCGGCGGCTCGCCGCGGCCGGGTCGGGGCTGCTCTTCCTGGACGAGCTGACCACGGCGCCGCCGGCGGTGCAGGCCGCCATGCTCCGGGTGGTGCTCGAGCGCGCCGTCGGCGACCTCGCCCTGCCCCGGGAGGTCAGGATCGTCGCCGCCGCGAATCCGCCGGGCATCGCCGCCGACGGCTGGGAGCTGTCGGCGCCCCTGGCCAACCGGCTCGTGCACCTGGACTGGCGCATTGCCGCCGCCGACGTGGCCGAGGGCTTCACCCGCGGTTTCACCGCCGACGACGGCCCGGTGCGCGCCCCCGCCCCCGACCAGGTCGCCGCGGCGACGGCCCGGATCGGCGCGTTCCTGCGCGTCCGCCCCGAGCTGGTGCTCGCCGTGCCCGACTCGCCCGAACAGGCCGGCCGCGCCTGGCCCAGCCCGCGGACCTGGCAGATGGCGGCGCGCGCCCTCGCCGCCGCCGAAGCCAACGACGCCGACGCGGCGGTCGGGGCCGCGCTGGTCATGGGCGCGGTCGGCGAGGCCGCGGGCCTGGAGGCCCTGTCCTGGCTGCGCACCCTCGACCTGCCCGACCCCCGCGAGTTGCTGGACGACCCCGCGGCGCCGCTGCCGCGCAGGCCCGACCACCTGCACGCGCTGCTGGGCGCGGTCGTCGCCCACGTCATCGCCGACGGGAGCGCCCCCGCATGGGAGCGGGCCTGGACCCTCATCGCCCGGGTCGCCCGCACGACGCCGGACGTGGCCGCCGCCTCGGCGCGCGACCTCGCCGCCGCCCGCCCGCCGGGCGCGCGCCTGCCCCCGGCCATGACCGAGCTCGTCCCCGTCCTGCGCTCGGCGGGACTCATGCCATGATCGCCGCCCCGCCCCCCGCGGGCCCCGACCCGGGGGCGGAGCGCGCCCCGGCCCCCGCCCCCGACCTCGCCGAACAGGTGCTGGCCCGTTTCGCTCAGGCCCGGCTGTGGGCGGCCGCCCGGGCACCGTACCTGGCCCGCGCGCTGTTCGCGCTCCAACCGGTCCTCGTCGAGACGCGTCTGGACGAGACCACCGGCGAGCCCGTCGCCGACCCGGCCCTGCGGGCCTTCCCGACCGACACCCGGTGGCGCGTCCACCTCGATCCCGGCACGGCCCTGGCCACGCCGGTGGCCGAGATCGGCTGGTGGATGCTGCACCACATCGGCCACCTCGTCCGCCATCACGCGGAGCGCGCCCCGGCCCCGCCCCCGGGCCCGGCGACGGGTCCAACGACGGCGCCCGCCGCGGGTCGGAGCACGCCCCCGCGGGGAGCGGTGCCCGCCGCGGGGGCGCGAGAGGCGCCACGCCCCTGGAACCTGGCCGCCGACGCCGAGGTCAACGACGACCTGGAGTCCATGGGGCTCACCACGCCCGTCGGAGTCGTCTCGCCCCGCGGCCTGGGCCTTCCCCCCGGACGACTGGCCGAGGAGTACCTGTCCCTCATCGAGGTCCTCGACGCCGCGCACCGCCGGGGCGGGCGCCCGCTCGCCGAGCCCATTGACTGCGGCGGCGCCGTCGACGGCATCGACGACGCGCCCCCCGGCGCGGGAGAGCCCGCCCCCGGACTCGACGACACCGAACGCGACCTGCTCGAACTCGCCGTCGCCCGCGAGATCGAGACCCGCTCGGCCCGCCGTGCCACCATCCCCGGCGGATGGCGGCGCTGGGCGCAGGGGCGGCTGCACCCCGCCGTCGACTGGCGCGCCGAGCTCGGAGCCCTCCTGCGCCGCGGGGTGCGCCGGACGGCGGGCCGGGTGGACTTCACCTACGCCCGCCCCTCGCGCCGGAAGACCGGCGACGGGATCGTCATGCCCGCGATGGTCGGCCCGGACCCCGACGTCGCGCTCGTCGTCGACACCTCCGGCTCCATCACCCCGACCCTCCTGACCGGCTTCCTGACCGAGATCACGGCGATCCTCGCCCGCGCCGCCGGACCGCGGCGCCGTGTGCGCCTCATCTGCTGCGACCGGCGCGCCCACGGTGTCCAGACCGTCCGCCGCGCCCAGGACATCGAGCTGATCGGCGGTGGCGGCACCGACCAGCGCGAGGGCATCGGCGCCGCACTGGCCCTGCGACCCCGCCCCGACCTCATCCTCGTCCTGACCGACGGGCAGACCCCCTGGCCCGATCGGCGCCCGCCCGTGCCCGTGGTCATCGCCCTGGTCGAACCCGGCCCGGGCCTGCGGGCCGAGACCCCGCCGCCCGCATGGGCGCGCACCATCCCCCTGCCGGCGGGCCACCCGTCCGCCGGCGCCGCCGTCGCCAGGAGCAGGACATGACCGCCGTCCCCGACGAGCCCGACCCGGGGCCCGAGCCCCTCCACGAGTGGACCGCCGCCGGATTCGACGTCGGGCGGGCGCGCCGCTGGATCGGCGCCGGCTTCCCGCTGGACGCGGCGCTGCGATGGCGCGACGGAGGCGTCCACGCCCCCGCCGACGCCTCCGCCTGGCGCGCGGCGGGAGTGAGCCCGCACGCCGTACTGCCCATGCTGCGCGCCGGAATGACGCCCCGCGACGCCGTGCAGTGGCACGAGCTCGGCTACAGCCACGCCGAGGCGGCCGACCGGCACCTCGCCGGGGAGCGGCCCCGCCCCCGCAGATGGTGGCGGACCCTGCTGGGCCGTCGGGCCCGCCGCCCCGACGCCCTGGCCGACGACGAGGCCGAGGCCATGCGCGAGCTGCTCGGCGCCGGCATCCGCGCCGCCACCGCCCGCGCCTACCTCGACGCGGGATGGCGCTGCGGCGAGGAGGCGGCCTCCTGGGCCGCGACCGGGATCGACCCCGCCGGCGCCGCCGCCTGGCGCGCCATCGGGCGCACCCCACCGCCCGCGCTCCCCGAGACACGGAGGAGGCGCCTCACCCCCGAGACGAAACACAGCGACTAACCCGGGTTAGTCGGCGCCCTGAGCGCCGAACACCCACAACCCCATACCGGGGAGGACCAGAGGCGCCGCACGGCGCCCAGACGAAGGAGAACACGAAATGGCCGGAGAAACCACCATCACCATCATCGGCAACCTCACCGCCGACCCCGAACTGCGCTGGACGCAGTCCGGCACCCCCGTCGCCGACCTCACCATCGCCAGCACCCCCCGCGCCTACGACCGCCAGGCCGGCCAGTGGCGCGACGGCGAGACCCTGCAGACGCCCCGGCCCGCGCGGAAGGGACCGCCGGTCCTCAGCCGTAGGCCCCCTCGACCGCCCAGGCCCCCGCGCGGAACACGAGCAGCAGATCCTCCGCGCCGCCCTCCCCCTCCAGTGCGACGCGCAGGTAGGCGCGGGCGGAGCCCTCCGCGTCCCACCAGCGCCCGGCGACGGCCCACGGGCCCGCCAGTGGGCGGACGGGAACCGTCCTGGCCCGCCCCTGCGGGTCGAGGACCAGGAGGGCCGGTTCTGCGCTGAGCAGTCCGCGCGCGGTGACGCCGATGGGGGCGCGCCCCGGGGCCGCGCCCAGCAGGAGCGCTGGACGCGGCTGGTCGTAGAGTGCCGCGGGCGGCTCCTCCACTCCCCCCTCCCAGTCCCCGCCCCCGGGGCGGGCGGCGTCGGGGGCGCCCCAGGGGACCAGGACGGCGCGCGAGCGCGGGTCGTACCCGCCGCGCAGCCGCGGCCGGGACACGGCGCCCTCCCCCGCCAGCCCTTGGAGTCTGGCGGCGAGGCGCTCGACGCCGCGCTGCCGGGCGTCGGCCCCCCACAGGGGCGTGAGGGCGGCGGCCGGGTAGGGCTCGACGGCCGTGAGGCGGAGGGAGCGGATGGGACCCTCCGGCCGGGCGGCGCCCTCGGCCCAGCCCAACAGGTTCCAGCGCACGCGCTCGGCGATCTCGTCGGGGCTCATGAGGTCGACCCCGCGCCACATCCGGGTCAGCTCCCCTCCTCCCCCGGCGCTGGCCTCGACGAGGAGGGCGTCGGCGAGCAGGCCGCGGCGCGCGAGGCGGTCGGCGAGGTCGTGGGCGCAGCGCAGGGCGGGCGCCAGCACGGCGTCGACGTTCTCCCCTCCCTCGTCGATGTCCACCCCGGTCCCGATGTCGCCGAGGGGGCGCGGCGCCCCCGCCAGGACCAGCTCCCCGCCGCTGGCGGCCCGCCACAGGAACTCCCCCGCTGCCCCGAAGCGGCTGGAAACGGCCGTGGCGCCCATGCCCAGCAGGTCCGCGCACACGCGGATCCCCAGGCGGCGCAGCAGCGCGACCGCCTCCTCGACGCGGTCGCGCAGCCCCGGGGGCGCCAGGCCAGTCACCACCGGCCCCAGGGGAACGCCCGAGAGGAAGCGGGCCGTTCCCCCCGCGGGGACGATGCGCCCCTGCCTCGCCGCGCAGACGGCGCCCAAGGGGCCGTCCGCGATCCCGGCGAAGCACTCGACGCCGACGCGCTCCTCCACGGCCTCGACGAGGCCCCGCGCGGCCCCCTCCTCCCCGCCTGCCCAGCGGGCGGGCCCCGCGGCATTCGCCCAGGCCAGGCCGGGCCGCAGGCACTCGACGCCCGCGGCCACCTGGTCGAAGGCGCTCAGGACGGCCTCGAAGGCCCTCCCCTCCTTCTCCACGTCGCGCGGCAGGCACACGAGTTCCGGGCACAGGGAGGAGGCGTCCCCGGTCCTCATGCCCACTCGGACCCCCCGCGAGCGGGCGGCGGCGGTGGCGGCTTCGACGCGCCCCGAGGCCACCACCGCCCCGGGCTCCCCCGCCTCCAGGCCGGCGGCGAGGGAGTTGACGGGCCAGTCGGGGACCCACAGCGCGATGCGCCTCATCTCATACCGCCTCCCGCAGGCCCGTGGCGAGGGGGCGGGAGACGCCCGGCCAGGGGCGCTCGGTGATGATGCGGCGCCCCCGCGCGCGGGCGCGGGCGGCGAGGCGGCGCTGCTCCTCCGGGCTCAGCGCGGCCCGGCCCACGCACAGGACGTCGACGGCGTCGAGGCACAGCGAGCACACCAGTGCCGCGCTGACGTGCCCGGGGACCGCCACGACGAGGACGCGGTCGAGGTCGAGCCCCTCCTGGTGGGCCCACTCCCACCCGATGTCGGCCACTCCCACGAAGGCGGCCCACCCCCCGTCCGGGCAGGAGCCGAGGACCGCGCGCACGAGGCGGGACCGTGCGGCGGGGGCCTCGACCACCGCGGAGCCGACGACTTCCAGGTCCCCGGCCGACCGCGCGGCGCCCGGGGACGGGGGGAGGGAGGACGGCGCCCTCACCAGCCCCGTGGCCCTCTCGGCCGCGGCCAGCGCGCTGGGCCGCCGCGAGCCTGTCGATGGCGGATGCCCCCACCTCCCCCTCCTTCCGTAGAACAGGTGTTCGATTCGGTCATTTTAGGGGAGGGCGCCCGCGCCTGCGTCCAGGGGCCTCCGGTGGCGCCCGGGCCGCGCCGGTCCGACAATGGAGGCCCCGCCCGATTCCCGGCAACCCGATGGAGGAACCATGGATCTGACGACGCGCCCGAGTGCCCGCGCCCCCTACGAGGGGATGGGCGTCCCCTCCTTCTCCCTCACAAGCGACACCCTGGCCGACGGGGGGACGATGCCCGCCAGCGCGACCGCGCAGGGCGGTTCGCGCTCCCCCCACCTCGCCTGGTCCAGCGCCCCGGACGGAACCCGCTCGTTCATGGTCACCTGCTTCGACCCGGACGCCCCCGTCCCGGCCGGGTGGTGGCACTGGGCCGTCCTCGACCTGCCCGCCTCGGCCTCGCGCCTGGAAGAAGGGGCCGGGCGCTCCGACCTGGAGCTCGACGGGCCCGCCTTCCACCTGCGCGGGGACACCGGCGACGCCTCCTACTTCGGCGCGGCCCCTCCCCCCGGCGACCGCCCCCACAGGTACGTGTTCTCCGTGCACGCCCTGGACGTGGACACCCTGGGGCTGGACGACGACGCGACGCCCACGATGGCGGCGTTCACGGCCCTGGGCCACACGTTGGCGCGGGCCGACCTGACCGTCACCTTCCAGGCCTGAGGCCCGATGCTCCACATCGTCTTCTGGGAGCCCGAGATCCCCGGGAACACGGGCGCGGCCATCCGCCTGTCGGCGTGCACCGGCTCGGTGCTCCACCTCGTGCGCCCGCTCGGCTTCGACATGGACGACGCGAAACTGCGGCGGGCGGGGCTGGACTACCACGATCTGGCGCACGTCCGCGTCCACGACTCCCTGGACGGGGCGCTGACCGGGGTCCCGGGCCGCGTGTGGGCGCTGACGGGCCGCGCCGAGCGGGCGTACACGGACGTGGCCTACGGCGACGGCGACGGACTGCTGCTGGGGCGCGAGTCCGTGGGCCTGTCCGAAGAGGCCATGTCCCACCCGGGGGTCGCCGGCCGCGTGCGCATCACGATGGTGCCGGGGGTCCGCTCCTTGAACCTGGCGAACTCGGCCGCGATCGTCCTCTACGAGGCGTGGCGCCAGCTGGGCTTCCCCGGGGGCGCGTGAGGGGCGACGGCTCCCCCGCCCCCTCGGCGGGGCGCCTGACCGGAGGGGCGGCTGGAGGTGTCCAGCCCCGTCGGCCCCGGTCCCGGCGCGGGCGGCCCGTCAGCGCTGCCAGCGCGACGGCCGCTCGATGGACTCGGCGATCTCGACGATGCGACGGGGGTTGGAGCGCCACATCCACACCAGGCCGATGAGGGAGACGGCCAGGGGCGCGTAGTAGAAGTCGGAGCCCAGTCCGGTCCACGCCGACCGGGGGCCGTTGAGCTCGGGGACCCCCAGGCCCGCGACCCACAGGACGAGGGGGGCGGCGATGGTGACGCCTATCGACGTCCACCCCACGATCCGCATGCGCCTGCCGTTGTGCGTCAGGGCGGTCGCCGCCGCCAGGTACACGGCCCCCGCCAGGACCGCCAGGATGGGCGGCCCCCAGGGCTCGTCGGCGTTGTGGTGGAACAGGTCCACCACCGCGACCACCAGGATCCACGCGCCGAGCAGCCAGAACAGGGCGATGACGATGCGCCCCAATCCGAACGACGGCGGGCGCTGGTCCCCGTGCGACCCCGGGCTGTCTGGTTGATCGGGCATGATCCCTCCTTGTAGGCGCCTTCCGATCATAACCGCCGCGCCCCCTGTTCGTCGTTGTCGCGCGGCCGAGGGGGCGCCTCCCGGTGTGGGCCGTTGCACCTGGCGACTTCCGCGGGCAGGCGGACAGCGCAGCGGCGCCGTGGGACAATGGGCCCAGAGGGGCAGTGAGTCCCGTCATGAAATCGGATCCACCGGGGCGGCGCCCGCCGCCGTTCCACAAGGAGTTCAAAGGAGTTCAGACGTGAGTGAGCCACAGTACGACATCGTCGTCCTCGGCGCGGGCTCGGGCGGTTACGCGACCGCGCTGCGGGCCGCCCAGCTCGGCATGAGGGTCGCCCTCATCGACGGGGACAAGGTCGGCGGCACGTGCCTGCACCGCGGCTGCATCCCCACGAAGGCCTACCTGCACGCCGCCGAGACCGCCGACGCGGTCCGGGAGTCGGCCAGGTTCGGCGTCCGCTCCACGTTCGGCGGCATCGACATGGCGCAGGTCGCCAAGTACCGCGACTCCGTCATCGGCGGCCTGTACAAGGGGCTGCAGGGCCTGCTCTCCTCCAGGGGCGTCGAGGTCGTCAAGGGGTGGGGGCGCCTGGTGTCGCCCGACACGGTCGAGGTGGGCGGGCGCGCCCTGGTGGGCAGGAACGTCGTCCTCGCGACCGGCTCCTACTCGCGCTCGCTCCCCGGCCTGGACATCGGCGGCCGCGTCATCACCTCCGACCAGGCGCTGCAGATGGACTGGGCGCCCCAGTCCACGGTGATCCTCGGCGGCGGCGTCATCGGTCTGGAGTTCGCCTCCGTGTGGAGGAGCTTCGGCGCCGAGGTCACGATCATCGAGGCGCTGCCCCATTTGGCCAACAACGAGGACGAGGCGGTCTCCAAGCAGCTCGAGCGCGCCTACCGCAGGCGCGGCATCAAGTTCCACACGAACACGCGCTTCGCGGGCGCTGTGCAGGACGAGGGCGGGGTGCGCGTGGTCACGGAGGACGGCAAGTCCTTCGACGCCGACGTCCTGCTGGTGGCCGTGGGCCGCGGGCCCGTCACCGAGGGCTTGGGCTACGAGCAGGCGGGCATCCGGATGGACCGCGGCTTCGTCCTCACCGACGAGCGCCTGCGCACGGGCGCGGGCAGCGTCTACGCGGTCGGCGACATCGTCCCCGGCCCGCAGCTGGCGCACCGGGGGTTCCTGCAGGGGATCTTCGTCGCCGAGGAGATCGCGGGCCTGGGCCCCAGGATGCAGGCCGACGCGAACATCCCGCGGGTGACGTTCTGCGAGCCGGAGATCGCCTCGGTCGGCCTGACGGAGAAGCAGGCGCGCCAGGAGTACGGCGACGCCGTGCGCACGGTCGAGTACAACCTGGCGGGCAACGGCAAGTCCACGATCCTGGGGACCTCGGGCATGATCAAACTGGTCTCCGTCCAGGACGGGCCGATCGTCGGCTTCCACGGGATCGGATCGCGCATCGGCGAGCAGATCGGCGAGGGCGGGCTCATGGTCAACTGGGAGGCGTTCCCCTCGGACGTGGCCTCGATCATCCACGCCCACCCCAGCCAGAACGAGTCCATCGGGGAGGCTGCGATGGCCCTGGCCGGCAAGCCCCTCCACGTCCACAACTGAGCCCCAGATTTACTAGGAGATTACTTATGGCAACCGCAGTGACTATGCCGGCCCTGGGCGAGTCCGTCACGGAGGGCACGGTCACGACGTGGCTGAAGTCCGTGGGCGACCGCGTCGAGGTGGACGAGCCCATCGTCGAGGTGTCCACCGACAAGGTCGACTCCGAGGTCCCCTCCCCCGTCGCCGGCGTCCTGCTGGAGATCC
>ERZ772827.670-NODE-670-length-18396-cov-4.110190_pt1 | contig 18396 bp, 25 predicted proteins | sample MGYA00580850_ERZ772827 | MGnify/ENA primary metagenome ERZ772827 (study PRJEB29015, sample SAMEA2737950) | human oral metagenome | biome: human oral; feature: human-associated habitat; material: dental | place: China | collected 2145 ...
TCTTTTTTTCCTGCGATACAGACAATACCGACCCTCCCTACCCTCGAAACTTAAAAGTACTCGACCTTACTAAAATAGACAACGGCAACCGTGTGATGATGCAAGCCTTCTATTGGGACGTAGAACCCCGCGGAGAATGGTGGAACACTATTACCCCTAAACTCACCGATTGGAAAGCCAACGGGGTAGACCGCATTTGGCTACCACCTGCCTCCAAAGGAGCTTCTGGGGGCCTCTCTATGGGCTACGACCCCTCCGATTATTTCGACTTTGGCGAATACTTCCAGCACGGCACTGTAAAAACCCGTTTCGGCTCACGCGCTGAACTCGAAAACCTTATCAGCAAAGCCCACGAAAGTGGCTTGCAAGTAATTGCCGATATCGTTATAGGGCATAACAATGGCGGAGGCAAAGAATGGAACCCTTACCGCAATAAAGAGACTTATACCCTTTTCGATGAAACCCACGGTAATGCTTCTGGAAGATTTAACCGCAACTATGAGTGCTTTCACCCTAATAAATATGTAACTTCTGACGAAGGAGCTGACTTTTACGGAGAACAAGACCTCTCGCATAAAGTACCCTATGTACGTGAAGAACTTTGGGAAAAAGATAACTCAATGGCTAAGTATTACAAGAATACAATGAAGTTTGACGGTTGGCGTTTCGACTACGTGAAGAGCTTTGGAGCTTGGGTAGTACGTGATTGGCTAAAAACAGTAGGCGGTTTCGCCGTAGGTGAATTGTGGGACGGCAACCCTGAAACCCTTAAAAAATGGGTAGACGAGAGTGGTGCAAGTGCTTTCGACTTTGCCTGCTTTTATGCCCTCGAAAAGGCATTAGACCGCAATAAAGATATGCACGAACTAATGACCGATACCCACCCAATGCTTAGAACCTTACGCACCGAGAAAGCCGTTACTTTTACCGCTAACCACGATACCGAGAAAGACAAAATAGCGGACAATACCATTGCGCCTGATAAAAAACTAATGGCGTATGCTTATATCCTTACCCATAGTGGCTACCCTTGTATTTTCTATTCCGATTACGAAAATGAGGCTTTCAAAGCCAAGCTACAAAAGCTAATGCTCATCAACCGCAGTTTGGCAGTAGGTGAAGAAAAATTTCACTTAGCCTCCAATACGGAGTATGTAGCTTCACGTCTGGGCAACGAGAAAAGTCCGGGCTTAGTGCTCTTTATCAACAACAGCACTCTCCCTGCCAAGCGTACTATTACCACCCATTGGAAAAACAAAACCTTGATAGATTACTCTGGTAATAGTCATTTATTTTTTGTTACCGATAGCGATGGCAATGTAACCATACAAGTACCCGCCAATAGCTACGCCGTGTGGTCAATAGGTAAATAACATAAAGTTATACAGATAAAAAAAACGAGCTACCTCGCGATGAAGTAGCTCGTTTTTTACTTAAGTTTTAAATCTTCCTCCAAAATGGCTTATATTTCCATAAGACAAATACTAAAATTACGAGCAATAATAGCCAAAGAACATAACTTAAAGGTGTACTTTGGGTGTGCTTTCGTATTTGCTCAGCTTGCTGTATTTCGTGCTTTCGAACTTCAGTTTGAGCACTTGCATAGGATTGCTTATAAAGAGTAGTATCAGCCTGCTGTAAGCTTTTAGAAAGGGCTCTGATAGCTTTAATCTTTACCTTGCCATTGCGTACCCTTATAGTCTCACTATTGCCGTCGCGAGTGCGGGTATAGGAGAGTTCTTTAGCATTGCCAAGGCTGTCTTTGTCGTTTTCGAGTTCAATCTCGAAAGACGTGGCGGACAGGTCAGACCATTCAGACTTGTGAGACTGCTGAACAAAGAGCTGGGAGCTATCTTTATAGGTGATAAAGTGCTCTTTCTGGACTTGCCTTTGTGTGTAGGTTTCTACTTTTTTGGTTCTGCAACCAATCACTGACAAAAGGAGTAACATTGATAATAAAACTCTTTTCATACATAGTTATTTTGCTTGTTCAATCATTTTAATCACTTTTTTCAAAGTATCCCCATAGTTAGGAGCGGTAGCGTAACCTGCTTTAGCAACCTCCTCTGCAAACTTATAGGGGTCACTTTTCACTTTCAATGCCTCTGCATAGCGTTCGTTTTTGATGAAGAATTGAGCGTGGTCGGTGAAGCTCTCTTCTGGGGTATCGTACTTCCTAAACCAATCCCTCACCACGTACAAATATTTGCCGTCCGCACGCTTGGTAATGCTGATAATTTCAGGAAAAAGTCCCTTTGTTACCATAGGCACGGAAAGTACCTCCGTAGTACGCACTAACTGCTTCTTACTTGCAGGCGTATCCTTGCTAGCTTTCACGCCGAACATCATATTACCGGGCACATTCTTGCCCCAGCCCGTCTCTAATGCCGATTGCGCCAGTATGAATAGGTGTGAGATTCCTGTTTTACGCTGAGTCTCGAGGGCGCAAGGCTTGTATTTTGTTATAAATTCTTTAGGAGTCATAATGATTTTCAATATTAAAGGTTTTATAAAATTTCTTGTTAATAATACATTGACAAACTTAAAGCCTAAATTATCTAAGTTTTCCTATAAACTCAGAACTAACTACTATATAATAAAGTACTACCCAATAGAGTCAATGGAAAAAGTCAAACTCAAAATCTTCACGTATAAGAAAGTCAGTATCGACTGAAAAGATGTGTAGCATACAAATAATCATTAAATAAACAAATATTTTTAACAGCATACGACCTTTTTTGCGACTTTCGTGTTTTTTTTCCTACGATACGAGGTTGCCATACCCGTTATCCACTCGAAAATGAATAGTAGCAAATAAGAGCGACATAATAACATCTATTTTGAAAAAAAGCATTGAAAAAGTGTGTCCAAAGGAAGAGTGTAATAGGTCTTTAAAATCTCTAAACCCAAATCCTTGTAATATGTAATTTAGTTTTGTCATAGTAAAATTAATTATTTTACTTTTGGAATTACAATTTCCAAAATGGAGTTGTTTAAATTTTTTGTTAAAATACTTTCTCCAGTAAAATCGTGAAACGTTATTTCCAAAGTATTTTCATTTATAACGTTAAATTCTGAATAATTTAGTTTTGGAAGCAGGATGTCTGCATTAGCTTTAAACAACAGTTTTTTGTTTAAAAATATGCCTGCATCCCAATCACTTACAGTCATTTTAGTAAAAGTATCAAACAACCCTTCAATTTCTATTTTTTTCAACACAGCATCAGTCCGTTTAAAATTATCTCTAAGATGTCTCTTAGACGTGGGGAACCATTTGTAGGGATTTTCCTTAAAATTAATTACTGAACATATGGGTATACGGGTAAGAGTCCCCCCTCCTACAGGAAATATTGTAAAAAATATGCGACGAGGTGAAAAATTTCGAAACTTAGAATAAGTTGCATTGTCTCCAAAGGAAATTGTTATATCACATTGATGATATCCACATCGAAAAAATTGTATTGCATTCATCGTTTATCTCTTCTTTTTAAAATTAACAAAATCAAACATATGTAATAATTTTAATTATTTAACATTAAATATTTCTTATGTCAATGTAACATTTATTTTTATAAATTGAAACTACTGCTGTACTACCATCTCTTCCATTAAATGTATTGATTTCTGTATAGATAATGTCCTTCCCTGTACAAGTAAAGGTTACTGTTCCATCATCAAAAACCTTACGAAAAGAAACTGAACCCATATTCTCTATTGCATTTAATTCAATACTACAAGGAGCGGTTACAAAAACAACCTGATTTTGATGATCTTTTTGTAATGTTGTATTTTGTGTGCATTTAACACCTACTCGTATTACGTCATTATACCAAGCTAAATCACGAAATTCGCCATTATCATCATTAAATCTACTACCATCAACTGAATTTCGAACACCAATACGAGTTGCTGGATACCAATCAGGTTTAAAAAATTCTAATGAAGATGCTGAAGAATTGGAAGAAAAATTTACATATATACCACCTCCATCACCAAACCTAATTCCCCAAGAACCAGATGGTCTTCTTTTAAATGTTTTTAGCTCTGAATAATCTACTTGTTCCTTATAAAAATCAAAATCTTCAGGGGCAGGTGTCCAATCAGTAGGAATATTCCCTTTTTCAAGTTTTAGCAATTCAAAATCATACTCGGTTTCACCGTTCGTGTGAGCTCTCAAATTATTATATTGTTTTGTAACTTCGAATGGTTTGCCATTATACACCTGTGTAGATTGCTCCCAGCTGCCATTCCATAGGAAGAATAGTACTTCTTTTGCCTTATAGTTTTTATACGTAAAAATATAAGTTTTACCAATTTCTAACTGTTGTGATAAATTGTATATTTCTACAAAACCAGGAGAAGTTATAGTTTTTGTTATTCTCTGTTGGGATTGTAATATCAAATTTCTCCCCCCTATCTGTAGATTACCAACAGCTTTTTTTAAAGCTTCTGATAAATCAGCAGGACTTCCTTCAATATCTCCCCACGAATGTTTATGATTCTTGTCTGCTTTGTCATCAATCTGTTTTTTTAAGTCTTGTGCCGTACCCGTATAATCTCCTTTTGGTAAGAGTCCCGAAATATCTACTTGATGAAGCCCCTCTAACTTCTCTTTATATTCATTAGTAAAGTCATTAGAACTTAATTCTTTCCCCTCTACCTTATCCACTTTTTTGTCAAATAACACCTTATGTGCCTGTGTATCGTTTAAGTGATTGCTCAATTGCTCTGCTGAAGCTGTACCTTCTACGAGTTTATCCAAGCCTTCTACACTTGCCATTGGTATCTTCTCGCTCTTGTGCCAAAAACTATCTAACCAAGCCCAAAACTGCTCTTGTGTTGGTTTTTTAAGGTTGGAAAACCACTGCTTTAATGTTTCTTTTGCTGTCATAATTATTAATCTTATTGTATAAATTAAAATCCTACAAAACGAATAAATTTTACTATCCGAGAAGGTTGAATATTATTAATAGGCTCTTCACCTCCTTTAAGAATAGCTTTTAAATAATGTCCTTGTTCCTTTCCCCATTTAGGTAGTTGAGTATTATTTTCATACCAAGTACCTCCTCCTCTATGCCATTGGGTTATATTTTTTAAGTTATTCCCTAAAAATTCAAAACCACTACCATTTTGATTTTCTAAATCAAGTTTTATGTTAGGTAAGTTTTTTAGTTCTACCTTTTCTTCTTTTGTACCTACTGTTGTACCAATTCTATTAAATGAATCATCATTAGATTTATAGCCTACAGGAACTACTCCTCGCATTTCAGTATGTTCCACCCATCCTTCAGGAATGTCTGAAGCAGGTTTGTCCCATATTGCCACCAACCCCAAGGGTACCGTCTTTTTTACACGCTCCTCTAATTTCTCCAAGCGTTTCAGCAAAGAGGTTTTTTCTGTAAAAGATTTCTCTTCTATTTGTCTGTTGCTTAACACTCTTCTGAAGCCCTCCCACGGATAACTCTTTGTACTACTGCCAAAAGTAGCTACTTTCTCCACAAGTACTGTTTTCTGTGAGCCATCTTCAAAAATTTTAGATGTGTTCACTTCCTTAATGAATACGTGAGAGCCAAGTGTCGTACCCTGAAAAGGGTATATTTCTCCTTCAATGGCTACTACTCCGTCTGACACCGTGTTCCCTACTACTTCACACCCCGAAAGAATAATTAAATCTCCTGAAATACCACTCATTGCATTGAATATCTTATAAGCATTCTGCATATAACTTAATACATCGGTAGTTAGTGGGAAACCTCCCGTTTGGTTTACATTAATACTGTTCATAATTTCTATACTTCTATAATATATCGTTTACTCGCTAATTTGTAAAAGTTTATTAGGGCTTCTATCTCAAAGAAACGGTACTTACCTATTTCACTTGTAGGAATCTTCTTCGCCTCCCATATCTCCAAAGGTATTTTTACGATAAAGTCTACTCCTGTATCGCTGTAATCTACCTCACGATGTAAATACATAGTCCCTAAAAACTTCGGTTTTTGTTCTCCTTCAGTATAAAGATACTGTCCTTTGTACTGATAGCCGTCCCATATGCGTATGCGCCGTTGCTCAATATCGAATGCATCATTTAGCGCTTTGCGTAAGTAACATACTTGCCCATTCAGTCCGAGTTTCTTAATATCCAAATTTCTCTTCTGAATAAAATCATAATACAACTGACTGATAGGAGCACTAAGCGTTCTTATCCATCCTACCATTCTTGCCTTTCGCAAAAAAGAAGGTATAAGTAGAATGACCAATTTTTCTATTTTGAAATTAAATATCATTTTGTGATGTATTTTATTTGTGAAGCATTCCAGTCTACCTCAAAGTAACCACTTTGCGGTATTTGGGTAACTCCTATGTTTTGTAATGCTCCATAGCCTTTGGTCTCAGGGTCTATCCACGCTGTTTTGAGTTCTTTTAAGTGGGGTATTTTCACCCCATTGGCTTGTTGCAAAGCATCTACAAGATGTGCTACAACAAGTTCACCGTTAAAAGGTAAGTTTTTAAGATAACCCTCTATGGCTTCTTGTATAGGACGTTTGCCATAAAGCACATCGGTTCCATTACTATCCAATACTAACGGATCGTAATATACATCAAGGTTCAGAACAAGCTTATCAGGCAGATAATTAATAACCGTAGTGCGCACTCCAGCATCTTTAATTTCTGATAAATAACCGCTAAAAGCATTTTGTTCATCTGCTGTAATAGGCTGTAACCTCCCCCCGTTTTCTGTGGCTATCTTTACTATCAACCTACCATCATTACTCTCCACCACTGCCGAGTATTTTATAATCTTACTCGCCTCTACCTGCTCGTTTGTCTTATCTTTGTTGTTAAACTTATCGCTGTCGGGTAAGAGGTCAAAACCATACTGAAAGGCAAGGGCTTTACTTCTATACCAGCGTGCAGTATGAGGTTTTAATTCAGTAAGGCGTTTATCAATATCTGTCCTATGTAAGTCGAATAACTTTTCTAAGCTCCAAATAGCTACCGAGATAATATAAACCCACAGTCGCCATATAGCTACTCTTGAGTTTGAGTTAAGTCCGTTTAGAGCTTCTTCTCGCTCTTTCGCATTATAGATAATCTGTTGTATTTCTTGTATTGTACGTGCCATAATTCCGTAAATAGTGAAAAGTGAATAATTACTGTCCGTCGTGGCTCACGACAAAATCTAAGTTTATCGCCCATATGCTAATACCTTCCTGGCGTTCGCTTATTCTTTTGTCCTCTTGCGTAAAAGCTGTTGCAGGCTGTATTTTCTTTGCGATGTAGTAGGTCAAAATATCATTATTAGTGAATGATTCTGTAGGTATTGTTAATACTTTTCCTGCTACCACATCATCGGTAATACTCAAATTGTTGAGCATTGCCAATTCAAAGATGCTTTCAATAGTTCCTGTGTGCTGTAAAGCAAGGTCTAAAAGACTCTGATTATGTAAAACTACTACTTGCATTATTCTTTTGATTTTCCATTTAGTTGCTTGTATTTCTTTAATTCAGTTAATAGCCCTTCAACAGAGTTTTCTAAATCTTTAATACGCTGATTTGCTTTTTTGAGCTCCTCAATAGCACTTGCGTATTTAGCCCCTAAATCTTCTATCATTTCTCGATAGATTTTCACGGCTTTATCCACATTCTCAAGTTCGCTGGTCTGTAGTTCCATACGTTGCTTAGGTCTACCAAAGAACCAACCCACTACTCCCGATAGTACCATTCCTATAAACGATACAAAATGCTCTTTAAGTCCTTCTATAATTATTCCCATTGTGTTATTATGATAATTTACTAATGTACTAATTAATCGTTCCTTTTCCTATACCGGTAGTAACTCCTGTATAAGTGCCTGCCAATACGGGTATGCCCGTTTGCACTATTACCTCTCCGCTCTTTACATAAGCTTCAATGAGAGAGGCAAGTCGTTCGGCATATTCTTCCATTCCTGCTTCTGTTTTAGTAAGCATTTCTTGTTGCAGGTTTATAATCCCTGCTTTTAGTGCTTGTTTATCTAATGCCATAAGTTTAGTGCTTAGTTTTTAGTAGTCAGTTGCAAGTACTTGCAACTGACTACTAACTACTGATTACTGTAATAATTCGTTTATCTTATTATTAATCTCCTCAAACTTCATCACGTTGTTCGGGGAAAAATTTCCTACGCCCGAAGGTGTTTGTATCACCGCGTTTTTAAGTTCCGTTAGAAGCTCGTTTAAAAGACTTTTTAAATCCACTTCTCCGCGTTGCAAGTGCAAGCCTGCTTTGTCTATTGTAAGCTGTGTTTCTTCTATACGTAAGCTCACACTCTCTATCTCACTATAAGCTACCACGTAATAGCGGTTCTCGTCTTCCCCTATCGAAGCTATCAACACACTGCTTCCCTCCTTGGGGAAGAGATAAAACCGCTCAGCATTATCGTTAATCACCGAAGCTAGGCGCACGGTATATTGTAGCTCGTCGTCCTTCACCTCACACGTACCCTTTTCTTTGTCTACCGATACCACTTCTACGGCTATGGTAGGTGTTTTGCGTCTTCCTATCTGCCTAAGCCCTTCTGCTAATTCTCTGTCTATACTCATAATTTTGCTCCTATGGTTACTTGTCGACGTGCGCCATTACGTCCGAAGGTAATCTCTACTTTCTTAATAAAGTAACGTTCGTCTATCTCTTTCAATTCATCATCTATCATATGAGCTTGCATACCCCTCGTCGCAAAAGGTACCAAGAAACTCGTTATAGAGCCGTCAAAACCATCGTATTTCAGCCTTTCCATCTCCGCTCTTGCCATTTCTCGTAACTTAGATTCCTCACTCACTACCGAAGTATGAAAGGTTCTTAGCTCACCTTCGGGGTCGCCCTCTTCCACTGTTTTCTTTTTGTTATTTTTGTCGATATAAGTGTAACGTACTTTCAGTTTGCGTTCCTCCTTAGTTCTATACTCCAAATCATTGGCAACAATGTTATAATTGAGGTCATAGCGTGCCGTTTGCCCTATATTGGTAAGCTCCGAAAGTCCTGCGTACAGCTTGCCTTCATCATTGATAAACACGCTTAGCCTAAACTCTTCTTTCAGCTTCTCCAATACCTGCGTGCCGTTCGCATTGCGAATAATCCACTGGTCTAAATGTATTTCTGGAATATTGTCCGCCAGCACAATAGGCGTGTCCTTCACAACTTCCTGCAATACTTCTCTAAGTGTTGTTTTTTGCCACGACTTGCTGATATTTTTACGTCTAAGTAAGTACATAGCGTCTTCACACTCTATGCTTACAGGAATGCTCGGTTTAACCTTCTTTACATAGCCTTCAAACTCCACTCCGCTATACACACCCTCATAAGCAAGGGTAACACTCACTTTGTCACCCACCCTGATAGCCTTTTCAGTATAAAGGCTTTCGCCCCCTTTGGCTACTTTAAAATGGGTCGGCAGTTCAATCGTACAGGTGTCCGCCAATTCGTCTACCGATTTGGTGATTTTAACGTTGTGTACTGCTCTAAAAGTGTAATCACCTATCTTTATAATCGCTTGTAATACAAACATTAGTATATCTTGTTAAGTTGGGTTCGTTTCTCGTCTAATTCCGCATAAAAGTCCATATCCGATACAGCTTTAATGGTGTACTTCTGTATACCTTCTTTGCCTTCCATTTCCTCAAAGCTAATATCTTTGAGCACGATGTTACGAATGTCAAAAAGAGTAAAGAGCTTATTGCCTATCACCTCCAAACTCTCATTCTTTTCAAACAATTTGTTAAGGCTTTGCACTTGTGCCGTAGGATATTGATCGGGATTTTTGGGGTCTATACACAGTCCTCTTATGGTAATTTGCCAATCTTCAGTAGTGATATATTCTTTGACCTTACCTTTGCGTTGTTTGCCTACCGTTGCCGTTTCTACAATGGTTTTAGTAAGCGAAAAACTCACCAAAGGCTCATTGGGGAAAACCGTTTGCTCCCCCGATTTATCAGCCACTTTTAACGTCATAAAATACTGACTGCCATTACTGCGTGCCTCACTAATGTTAGACAAACTCGGCAGTACAAATTTCGTCTTATTGTTTGCCCACCACTGCGGGAATGCTGGACCTACATAGTCCAAAAAAGCCCGTGCGGTGAGTTCTTTTATATCAAATTCCATAAATTACACTGTTTGCATTTGGTTTACACTGTTCACAATTCTCAAAAGCTCTTCTTTCAGTTGCGCCCCAAAGTTTTTCACTCCTTCCCGTACCGATGATACGTACACTTTGGTATCTGTGCCCAAGTTGCCTATCTGTATGTTGATATGCGTTTGACGGGTACCTCCCGTTACGATATTATCTTTGGTTTTATTACCCATCTCTGAAAAAGGTGTGCTGGCAATAGGTGTTGCTAACGGACTTGTTTTTTGTCCCTTTTGCCCTATGCCTAACTTGCCCATTAGCCCGTCTTTCACACTCGAAAGGCTCTTAAACTCCAAAGAGTTCCACGCTTTACCAAAATATTCTTTTGCTTTAGCTCCTGCCTCACCTGCTTTCTTATAGCCTTCTGCTACCGATTTGGCACGTTCTTGCAAGTCGTTTTGTATTTGGCTTATCATCGCTTGGTTCTCTTTACTATCTCCCAAACCTACAGCCTCTTTAAACTTATACCAAGCCAACTTACAGAGGTCTATACCTGCCATAAAAGCATTGACCGCCGTATTCCAATGGGCTTTGTAGGTGAGAATAAAGGCTTCCCACAAGTATTTCATTCCTTGCACAGTGTTATCCCACGCTTTGCCCCAACCGATCACGCCTACAATACAATAAGTGATGATAGCAATAAGTGCCACAATGCCTGCTATAATCAATACAATAGGATTAGCTAAAAAAGCAAGGTTCGTTTTAATCACTGCCCACGATAGTCGGTTCTGCCACGCCGCAGCAATAGCCATATAAGTGTTATGCAATGTGATAGCTGTAATAAATACTCCTAACACTCCTGCAATACCAAGGATTATGGGGTTTCCCTCTTGAAGCTTTTGGATAAACCAACTCAATCCGTCATTCAAAGCTCCTAATACCATCGTAGAAAGTGCTACCAACGGAATCAGCAACGGACTTATAACCTCATATACTTTTACAGCTATAGATTGTATCGAAGCCATTAAAACTGTAAACCTGCCTTGTAGAGTGCTGTTCACATTCTCAGCTCCTTGATAAAAATCTCCTTGTGCGTCAGTTGCCCATCGGAAAGCCTCAGCCAACTCTCTTGCCGAAATTTTTCCTTTGTCCATTCGCTCTTGCAGAGAGCTCATAGTCTCGCCCGTCCGCTCACTTATCACTTGCAAAGGATTAAATCCTGCCTGTTGCATCTGTGTGAGTGTCGCTTCTTGCAACTTCCCTTGTGTGGTCACTTTGGCAAAGGCAGTAGCCAAGGTTTCTATCTTTTTGCTATCCCCCAAGGCAATATCTCCTATTTGTTTGAGCATTCCTAATGCTCCTTCAGGAAGCAAGCCTGCTCCCATCAAACTCTCTTGAGCCTTCACAAGCGATGGTACTTCATAAGCCGTTTGCCCACTGTATTGTGTGAGATTCTGATGTATTTCTTGTGCCTTTTGCATATTACCTTGCACAAAAGTAGCCAGACTCATCTTTTGGGTGTCTGCCGTAAAACCTTGCTTAAATATTTTCTGTAAAGACGAGATAGGGTCTATAATGTTATTAACCACCTCCTTTAACCTTTTAGTCTGATCAAAGAAAGAAGATATCGTGTTTTTTGGATTTTCTGCCATTTATAAACTTTTTTCTTTACTTTTTTATTCTCCATACGATTCGCTCTCCTTTTGGCGAATCCATTCCAGCTCTTTCACTCGCATAGCCCACTCAGTATCATTGAGGGCATCGGGATTGGCAATGTGCATATAGTAACGCAGTGAGGCATTGGTAATACGCAACCAATCCCGAGGCTCGTCAATTTCCGCACTGCTTAAAGCTTTTCCAAGGTAGCTTCCTTAATCTGTATCAATTCACCAAGCTTACTACTTGCCGAAAGGAAAAGTGCATCATCAGTCTTAATCTCTTCATCTCCTCCCAACCAACAGTTGGTAAGGATAGCCTCATTAAACTTCATCGGGTCTTTCGTTGCCAATGTCGAAGCATAACTCAGGGTAGCGCGGTCAGGCGTTCTCAAGTATGCTACTTTGTCATCTACTCGCAATACAAATACTTCCTTGTACTTGGCTTTCCATTGTTTAATTTGTTCTTTTGTTACGTCCATTTTTTATCAATTTGCTAATTTCTAATTTCCCCGCCTGTGTGGCTCACACTCGCTTGTGTGGCTCACACTTGCCTGTCGTGCTACGACTGTGGCTCACACCTACGATTGGCGTTTTACATCAGTGAAGATAATAGGGAGCTCTACAACCATATTTTTATCCCCCTGCTTCATTGCCTTTTTCACTTCGGTAAATTCCACATTCTTGAGAATATCGGTTACTATTTGTCCACCTTCTGAGGGCACGTAAGCAACAACCAAGTCGAAGTTAAGGTTCAGAATGTCGTTGTTTTTGGCATCACGTGTCATTGCTTCCAATTCACTTTGCCAAATGCTCAACTTCCCCTCAAAACTGTGATTACCTCTTACAATGCTCAAAGGTTTACTCCCACGTCCGTAAAGCGCCGATTTCTCTTTTTTCTCAGTGTATTCTACTTCTGTCACCCCGGCAATAATACGCCCTCCAAAGGCAATCGAAATATCGCTCCACGCATACTGTTTACTACTAAATGTTCCCATTTTTTTCTAATTTATTAATCTACTAATTTATTAATTTGCTAATTTTCTGTCTGTCGTGCCACGACTAATTTGCTAATTCTCTGCCTGTCCGTGCTACGACCTCACACCTAATTCTCTTCCTTTTTTGTGGTAAATCCAATATTCACCTCAATAAAATCAGCATAACCCACAGGAAGGAGTTTTAGCCCTACTACCACTTTACCTGTTTGCAACACCTTCTGTTCTGGGTCTATATTGATGTTCACTGCCGATAGCTCTCCTTTGGAAACCATTTCGCTTTGCAAAGTGTTCTCCAATTTGGTTTGCCAACTCTTGATAATAGCAGGGTGAATGCTTCCCTCTTCTGAAAGTAACACCTCATCGCTTAATTCCTCTACCAAAGCCCCATAAGCAAGAAGTAACGCCTTGTCCATTACCAATCCGCTACTGAGATTCTTAAAATCATCAGTAGGTTTGGTAAGCGTATTATCTCCTGAAAAATAGTAGCCTGAACGCCCTACGAAGGTGCGAAAGAAAATATATCCTTTGTCGTCTAAGGCGTCCCACTGGTCAGCTTTGCTGTCAATAGTAGTGCCGTCAGTAAAATAAGCCACCAATGGCAATACACTACCGTCCTTCACGCGGTGAATTTTGCGCTGTACGGGTATAGCACTCATTTTTCCTAAGAACAAACCTACTGATGCTTCTTTCTCCTTATCATCATTACCGATAAAGCAAGCCACTTTGTTGAGTTCGTTTTCCGAAAAATTAGTAAGGTCAGCTACTTTGCCGTTCGAGCTGTTGCCCGATACCACTACTCTAAAAGGCATATACTTCTTTTCAAAGTGCTCAGCAATAGCTTGTGCTTTCACTACGGCTGTTTGTACATCAGTGTCTAAGCCCGCGGTGATAGTTTCGCTACCAGTTGCTTTTTTCACCACACCCAATACCCTAATAGCACCTTTGGCATCAGCTATGAGAGTTGGAGCAAAAGCACCGTCTTTGTCAAGCATTGCAGTCATAGTCGTAGCGTCCGATACGAGCATTACCCACAGAGGTGTACCCGTAGGAGCTTGGTCGTAAAATGCTTTGACGTGCTTGTAAGCAAAAGCGTTTTCAGCCTCCGAAATACCTAATGCTACGGCTTCGTTTAAGGAAAATACTTGGTACGATTTCCCGAGTTCTACCTTACTGGCTACTCCACTACCTGTAATAATAAGACCAGTAACTTTTTGAATGTTATTGCCTGTACGGTTCATACCATCCTTGGCAATGTTAAATAATACTTTTGGTAATCCCATTTTTTAATTATGTGTTTTTGTTAATTATTTAATAAATGTCCCCCTACCCCTCCCTTATTATATCCTTAATTGTAACTCTACTAATAAAAAGGCAAAATAGTTAAAAACAACTGTTCTCTATTAACTCTCAATTGTTAAAGGCTTTCCTCTTTTTTAGAATTGTTACCAGGGCGGTCAGTAGCGGTTACTATTATTTTATCACCTGTAAGCGAGGTATTAGTAACCGTAGTGGTGTACACCCATTTGCCCTGTACAAGAGTTGCGCTACCTTCTTCCACAAGAGTACCATCGTGGTCTTCAATACGCACTTTCACAGCCACGACCTTAAAAGCATCGCCCGCTTCTATCATTATTTTCTCTCCTGTGGCACTACCTGTATAGCCTGAATGGTCTATATGGGCAATTTTAGGAGCGCGCAAATAGTCAGTCATCGCCATATTATAAGCCGATACATTCCTACGCTTTTTAGCCTCTGCTGTATAATCCTCTTTTAGCGAAGAGTCTTGCAAAGCGTTTTTGGCATACGCCGAAGCGCGTACAAATCTCTCTTGTTGTGCTTTCTGAGAGGCACTGGGAGCTTTGGTGTGTGAAGGAGGGGTCGCGACAATAGTTTCTCCTCCGCGTTGGCGAAATACAAACACTTTCCCTACTTTACCACTAAGCCCTGTAATGGCATAGTTTGATTTACTTTTTCCCATTTCTTTAATTTTTTTTGTTATACATTATTTTAATTGTAAGTGCACTTCTATCGTTTGTTTTACGGTGCAAAATTCCGGCGGTTTTTTCAGTTCTGAAAATCGGCAAACAAGCCTTGTACTTATTTTCACCAACCATTGTACTAATTTGGTACAAGCGTTGAACGTCTTTTTCCTTACCTCATCTATATGTACGACCTTTGCACCATCAACAAATAACAAATGTGTAAAATGAAAGATTTACTCTTAATCAAAAACGATTTGCACCTTGCTGAAGGTGATTTTCAAGTAGGCTTATCTGAGCCCCAACATCAAAAAGCTATTCTTACTGCCGAAAAAGGACAGTGGAAAGAGCACCCCGAAGTGGGTGTGGGTATTGCCCAAATGCTCGCCGACGACTTTTATACCGAAATGCTTATTGAGGTAAAAAAGCAATTGGAGTACGACGGTATACCTGTGAAAAACGTAACCCTTACCCCTCAGGGCTCACTGTTGATAGACTAATAGTTCCTCTTTTTGTGGGGACTATCTTTCGGCATAACCGCCCTGAAAATAAAGTATTGCTTCAATAGTACGAGGTGATAAAAACATAATGTTTGCCACCTCCTCTACAAGAGCATCTATCTTCCACTGAGGGTGCTTGGCACTCAGTTCTTCAAAAAGTTGACGCACTTTTTCATTGCGTTTTTGCAAGCGCTCTTTGCGCTGTTGTGTATTATCACATTTCATATGTTTCATTTTTTTAATATTAAACTTCTTACCAACTTTGGTAGAGTTTTAAAAAAGCTCTACCAAAGTTTTTTTTTCACCTTTGCATCTCACTCCCTATTGCCTAAGGCCTGGGGCCTATTACCTAAGCTCCCCCTTTACTTCCACAAAAAAAGTCTCATCTTGAGTCACCACTACTCCTATTTTTGGAAAGAAATCAGCTATTTGCGCATTGTTGCGTTCGGCAAGTAGCTTATCTTTAGCTGGTTCTTCAGCTATGCGCACATAAGCAGGCAAAAATTCTTTCAGCAGGTTTGTTACCGTATTCCACGTAAAACCTTTTAGCGTTTTCAGTTTCGGCGTACCTGTGCGGAATCCTATGGTACCGTGCAAACTGTCGAGTGATTTTTTTTTGACAAATAAACTGTCTTTATTTGCCAATGCATAGGCTTGTAATACATCAAAATTGGTGTCTTTTATTTCTTTAAGAGTCGCCAATTCATTCGTGTATTTATTGCGTATCGTTGCAATTTGCTTCTCTATCAACGCATTTATTTTACTCATTCGCGCCTCTGCCTTTGCATAAGTAGAAAAAGCATTCTCCATTTGTGTTTTAGTTACCCCAGTAGGGATTATTCTTTTTGTTCTTGCCATTTTTGTATTGTTTTTTAATCGTTAATTTTTATTTCAACTGTTTGTACTTGCCTGTGTGGCTCACACCTGCCCTCACAGGCTTTACCTTTACTCACATACCTAACTCATCGCCAGTTTTATCTTTTACTCACATACCCAGCTGTGAGCCCTCGCTGGCTTTATCTTTTACCTTATAAAGCGGGTGTTTCCTTACTGGTTGCCACTCCCTTTGCTCGTCCAACCAAAGCAGGTGTCGCTCTTCGTCGTATTTAAAGATAGGAGCACGCCAACCATTCTGTTCCACCCACGTTTGTAGTTCTTGCACACGAGCAGGTACCTCATCCGTACGTCCTGCGCGGTATTGTGAGGTTTGTAGTCGTTCCTCAAAAGTAAGCACCTGCAAAAAACTATCAAGAGCAAGCGCTTGGGTATATTCTAAAAATCTATTCATTGTAATTTTTTGTTATTTGTTATTTTTCACTTTACTATTCACTTTTACATCGCTTTCTCTAATGCCTGAAACCTGATGCCTGAAACCTAATCCCTATTCACTACAAGCCGTCCATATTTTTTCAGCTCACTCCACCAGTTCACCCTATGCCCACTAACTCTCCTAGGCAAATAGCGCACAGGCTGATGATAACTTTTGGCTTTTTCTAACAACACAACCGCTTGCTCGCGGAGCTTGCGCTGTACATACTCATAGTCACTGACTTCATTTAAATGTATTCTCATTGTTTTTAATTTTTAATATTAATTCAATTTATAACCCTAATAATCAATCGTCACATTCTCAGCAACACTAACTTGCCGACTTTACAGGATTTCTTTTAATAATCCCTTAAACTTCATACGTCTTCTTACGTTTAATTGCCATTCTACAAGGGGAAGCCCTGATTTTTTTGAAACTAATTTGTTTTTAATTTCTACCTTTTAGGTGCTCTTCATTAAAAATATAATTTCGTACGCTTCTCTCATTTTCTAATTTTCAAATTTGCTAATTTTACTAATTTGCTAATTTTTCTACTGCCATAAGGTCGATTATCCATAAAATTTTTGTACTTTTGCTCATTGTTCTATTCATTTTGTTTTACGGTGCAAAAATATAGGATATTTTCTACATTTCCAAATTTTTTGTAGAAAATTTTTTATGTTTTTGTCTATCTGATTAATTGTCAATAAAATATTTTTCTCAGTATGTCAAATATTGTTAGTAGAGTAAAAGATTATATCGATTTCAAGGGATTATCGGTTAGAAAGTTTGAAGAGCTTGTGGGCTTTTCCAACGGTGCTTTTGCGACTCAGTATAAAAATAACAAGTCTATTGGAAGCGATAAAATAGAAAATATTCTACAATCTTTTCCCGAACTAAATGCTGAATGGTTGCTCACAGGTGAAGGTCCTATGTTAAAAAACAACGATATTGCTGAAGCTCCTCGTGTAGAAATTATCAAACCTTTAAAAGTAGAAGGAAGAGATTTAACTCCCAAGGTGGTAGTGGTTGAAGAAGACGAACTTTTTAACCCCATACCCTTAGTGCCTATATACGCGCAAGCCGGCTATCTCAATGGTTATGAAGACCCCGAATACATAAAAGAACTCCCTATGTACAACCTCCCCGAAATGCGAAACGGCACTTTCAGAATGTTTCAAGTAAACGGACTCTCTATGTTTCCCACCCTGCAAGACGGCAGTTATGTGGTAGGGCAATTCGTCGAAAATTGGGAGTGGCTCTCAGATAACAGGGTGTGCGTAGTAGTTACAGAGCGCGACGGAGTGATTGTAAAACGGGTTTTAAACAAAATAAGAAAATATGGCAGTCTGTATTGCAAATCCGATAATCGCGACTACCCGCATATTACCGTTAGGGCTGAAGATATTAAAGAAGTATGGGAATGTAAAATGCACCTCTCTTTCGAGTTCCTCGACCCTATCCCTGAGTACCAAAAAATCGCCGATTTAGAAGCCAACGTTCAGTTCCTAACCGAACGTGTAGAACAATTAGAACATCACAACAAACCTATTTAGCCTATCAGAATTGGTTTGCAAATTTTTTTGTCCTACACTTTACCAAAGTTATACTGCGTCTCGTGCCACAACCTCATATTCGCCTCGTCATTCGTCATTCGTCCCTACATTCCCCCTCAGAGAGGGGGCTAGGGGGAGGTTTCTTTTGATTTTCCGTCACCACACTCCCACTAAACTTCTTCCACAAATTTTCTAATCTTCAAATTTCCTAATTTTCTAATTCCCCTTTACTGTCCCTACATTCCCCCTCTCCTTGGGAGAAGTCTCCGAATAGGAGAGTATGTGAACGGGGTGAGG
>ERZ772827.674-NODE-674-length-18320-cov-4.359814_pt1 | contig 18320 bp, 10 predicted proteins | sample MGYA00580850_ERZ772827 | MGnify/ENA primary metagenome ERZ772827 (study PRJEB29015, sample SAMEA2737950) | human oral metagenome | biome: human oral; feature: human-associated habitat; material: dental | place: China | collected 2145 ...
TCGTTACTCCATAACCAAAGGTTAGCGACCACGGCATGGAGAATTTCATGTATCCGTCTTCGTCTGTTTCGGTCTTTCCGCCATTGTTAGGGTTGCTTGCGCCACGTTGTCCCTCAATCATGTCGTCGTCAATGTTACTCTCTATGTTCGTGTCTGGCCCTTCGTCGTTTTTGTTTCGTTTCTTATCGTCGTCTTCTTTCGCCTTTTTGCCGAACAGTTTAGCCAGCTTTTCGGGCGTAAGGGTAAACGAAATGTTTTGCGACATGCCTTGGAATCGGCCGAACCTACCGCGTCCCCATTCGGTATGCGTTCCCACGTATGGGTTTCCGTCCTTATCTAACTCGTAGGCATAGGTGGCAAACACGGCGTTCATACTGAACGTATAGTTCTTCCACCACTTTAATCTTAGACGCATACTAAGGTCACTCCACGGTCTGCTTTCTGCTGCCATGTTGTACGACATCGATGCTCCTAGCTCGTCGATGAGGCTTATCTTCTTAAATCCCGTTGAGTCTTTGTCGGAGCGTATCTTCATTTCGAGGTTGTTTCCTACGTCGAACGACACGCTACCTGTTTTTCCTCGGCCGGGCACACCAAAGAGCGAGCCCTCGAAAGGCGAGTATTCAACAAGCGAAACGTTGCCCGCGGCATCTGTTTTTTGGTAAGTGGCGTAGTAGCCGTAACGCGCCGAGCCGAAATCGGGGGCGTAACTGAAACTCACTTGCGGCGTGATGACGTGGCGAATGGCCACAATCTTGTCGCCAAACAGCTTGCGGCTGGGTGTCCAAAAGCCGTAAAGCTTGGTATTGGCCGATACGCTCATGCGCCAGTCGTACACGTTGTGGAACCCGTAAGTGGTGTCGCGGCGTTCTGCTTGCTGAGCGATGTCCCACGAACGGTTAATCTTATTGGTGTACATGCGGTCGGTAAACGATACCGAAGGGTTGAGGCTGAGGTAGTTGAACAGTGTAAACGACCCGCTGATAGGCACGCTGTGCATCATTCCGTTGCGCCAATCCTTTACCAAATTCGAGTGTAGCAGGCGGTCTTCTTTCGTGTTTATCGAGTTACTTAGCTGTCCGGTGTAGCTCATTGAAATCTTTTCGTACCAGCGTTCCTTACCCGCGGCGTGCTTGCGTTTAAAGGGATTAAAGCGCGCAATGGAGATATTGAGGTCGGGTAAGGTGAGTGCGATGCTCGAATCGCGCATGTTTTGCGAGAGGTTTCCCGTGGCGCTGAGCGTTAGTCCGATGCTCGAAAAGCCCGTACTCCAACTAACCGACGATGTTCGGGTGCTTTGTGTAAGCGCTTGGGGGTTGTAAAGGCTGTTCATGTTGTTGCGCTCGTAGCTGGTGGAGGCAAAGTTAACACTTCCCGAAAGGTTGCTGAAAGGGTTGGCCTTTGGGTCTTGTCGGTGGCTCCATTGCAGCTTAAAGCTGGTTTGCGACGAGTAATCGGGCAGTCCCTTGTCGCCCGTCTTGGTGTTTTGGTAGCTGAAATAAAAGCTGCCGTTGTAGCGATAGCGCTTGCGATAGTTGGTTGCGGCCGATATCCCCCACGAACCTTTGGTGTATATTTCGCCCAAAAGCTTCAGGTCCCACTTATCTCCGAGGGCGAAATAATAGCCAATGTCGCGCAGGTAAAAGCCGCGTTCGCTCTCGTCGCCATATGTGGGCATGATAAAGCCACTGCTGTATTTCTTGGTAAAGGGGAAGAAACCGTAGGGAATGGCCAACGGCAATGGCACGTCGGCCACCACTAAATAGGCTGGTCCGAACACCACATCCTTGCCTGGACGAACCTTAGCACGCGATAGTGCAATGTAAAAGTCGGGGCAATCTTTATCGCAAGTGGTGTATCGTCCGTGTTGAAGATACACGTCGCCGTTGGCATCGCGCTTGGCCTTTTGCCCGAAAAGAAATCCCTCTTGTTGCTGTGTGTGCACCTCTTTGATAATTCCTTTCTTCGATTTGAAGTTAAAGGCCATCGTGTCGCTGCTGTACTTGTCGGACCCCATATTAAATACGGGCTTACCTTTAACGCCGCTTTTCTCCGTGCTGTCGGGCGCACCAGTGGCATGTACCACACTACTGTCTGTGCTGATGCGTATGCGTTCGCTGGCCAAGTCCATGTTTTCGTACTTCACTTTGGCCGAACCGTAGAGGTAAGCCATCTTTGAATCGGCGTTGTAAACCAGCGAATCGTTGCCCGAATACACCACGGGCGCGTCTATTCCGTTTTTCTTTTGTCGGTTAATCGAGTCGAGACGGATGGAGTCGTCCACCTGCTTGTTGTGTCGGTAGATGGCTCGTTGCAGCGAATCCATGCGTGTAGTGTCGTTGGCCACGCGTTCCAACGAGTCGCGCCTGATGGAGTCGGCCTGCCTCTCGGCAGCCGTCTTGGGCGTTTTTTTTCGCTGTGCGTAGGGTGTATAAACCCCCGCCGTCACAAATATGACGGCAAACAGCAACAAGGCAATTAACGATTTTCTTCGCATTCTAGGCTACAAAATTAACGAATAAATGGTGAACCTTCTTGCTCTTATCCCTTTTTAACACTTGTTCGCGCTGCTTTTATGGGGTAGGGCGGGTGTTATTTGCGGTGCAACGCGTGGCATTTGGTGGCATGCTTGCCGCCCCCTTTGCTCGCCAAGCAATGCTAACTATCTGCAAAAACTTCAAAGCAATGGGCCGTATTTGATTTTTTTTATCTAATTTTGCACCGCTATATTATCCACTTATAGTAATTTGTATAAGCAACTTATGAAAAAGAAAATACAATTCAGTCTTGTTTATCGAGACATGTGGCAAAGCTCTGGAAAGTTTCAGCCACGTAAAGACCAGTTGGAGCGCATTGCTCCCGTGATTATTGAGATGGGATGTTTCTCGCGTGTGGAAACCAACGGCGGTGCCTTCGAACAGGTAAACCTGCTTGCAGGTGAAAACCCCAACGAGGGTGTGCGAGCATTCTGTAAGCCTTTTAATGAGGTGGGCATAAAGACCCACATGCTAGACCGTGGACTGAACGCTTTGCGAATGTACCCCGTGCCCGACGATGTTCGTGCGCTGATGTATAAGGTGAAACACGCGCAAGGTGTGGACATACCCCGTATTTTCGACGGCTTGAACGACGTTCGTAACATCATACCCAGCATTAAATGGGCGGCCGAGGCAGGCATGACGCCGCAGGGAACGCTCTGTATTACCACTTCGCCCGTGCATACGCTGGACTATTATAGCAACATTGCCGACCAACTTATCGAGGCCGGAGCAAAGGAAATTTGCCTTAAAGACATGGCCGGCATTGGCCAACCCGCCTTGTTGGGTCAGCTAACGAAGGCCATTAAAGACAAACACCCCGAAATTATCATCGAATATCACGGCCATACAGGCCCCGGTTTGTCAATGGCTTCTGTCTTGGAGGTGTGCAACAACGGTGCCGACATCATCGACACGGCCATCGAACCGCTATCTTGGGGTAAGGTTCATCCCGACGTTATCTCGGTGCAAAGCATGTTGAAGAACGAAGGTTTCGACGTTCCTGAAATCAACATGAGCGCTTACATGAAGGCGCGCGCATTGACACAAGAGTTCATCGACGAGTGGTTGGGCTACTTTATCAACCCCGCCAACAAGCTGATGAGCTCGTTGTTGCTTGGTTGTGGCTTGCCTGGCGGTATGATGGGCAGTATGATGGCCGACCTTGCAGGTATACATAGCACCATCAATAGCATCCGTGCGAAGAAGGGCGAGCCCGAATTGTCTACCGACGACATGCTTATCAACCTCTTCAACGAGGTGGAATACGTTTGGCCACGCGTGGGTTATCCACCTCTCGTAACGCCATTCTCACAGTATGTGAAGAACATTGCGCTGATGAACCTCCTTACAATGGAGCAAGGCAAGGGCCGCTTCGTGATGATGGACGATGCCATGTGGGGTATGATTTTGGGCAAGAGTGGCAAAATTCCTGGAACAATCGCACCCGAATTGGTGGCTTTGGCCAAGGAAAAAGGATTCGAATTTACCGATGCCGACCCACATACGCTGCTGCCAAACAGCTTGGATGAGTTTAAGAAGGAGATGGACGAGAACGGTTGGGAGTATGGACAGGACGACGAAGAACTGTTTGAACTGGCTATGCACCCCGAACAATACCGCAATTATAAGAGTGGACAGGCAAAGAAGAACTTCTTGGCCGACTTGCAAAAGGCTAAGGATGCCAAAATGGGCAGCAAGTTGTCGGTTGAAGAACTCGCCGCCTTTAAGCACGCCAAGGCCGATGCGCTTGTTGCTCCTGTTAAGGGACAACTGTTCTGGGAATTTAATGGCGACGGCGAATGTGCACCTACCGTTGAGCCTTACATTGGTAAGGAATACAAGGAAGGCGAAGTGTTCTGCTACATTGTTGCCACTTGGGGCGAGATTGTTACTGTGCCTGCCGCACTGGGTGGCAAGCTGGTTGAAATCAACGCCAAGCAGGGTAGCAAGGTGAATAAGGGCGATGTAGTGGCTTACATCGAACGCGCACAATAAGAATTGACATCGGGCATAAGCCCAAAACATAGCGTCGAAGGCACGGCTTGCAACACATGTTGCGGGTCGTGCCTTTGCTTTTTTAGTGGTTTATGTTGTTGTCTTTCGTGGTTTCGTCGTCGTTTGCCCACAAATTTCTGGCCGCTTGTGCAGTACAACGCTGCTTGTACTGGGGCTACAAGCCGCTTGTAGTGCTGCTACAAGGCTCTTGTAGTGTCCGTACAAGCCTCTTGTAGTGCCACTACAAGGGGCTTTGTATTCATGCTGTTGTTTGTAACTTAAAGGCAATAAGGCCGTGAAGGGCGAACTAAGAAAGGGAGAAAGGCCTCGAAAGCGTGGTTCTATTTGCAATGCGTTTGTTATTTGCATGTTCTAAAAGTTCCCCGCAAAGGTGTTCAATTGTTGTTCCTTGTATTGTTCTTCATTGTCTTTTAGCTTTTATCCGGCATCTTTTGCTTTCTCTTTCAGAAAGCATAGTGCACCATGCTCCTTCAAGAAGTAAGCAAAAACGGCCCAGCTAAAAGCTAAAAATACAGTAAAGGTAACTTTCAGAACGGTCTATAACCGCGGCCGCACACTTGCCTGATGTTCATAGGTAGGCACTAAAAAAGGAGCCCCTTCATCGCGAAGAACCTCCTCCAAAAACAGTAATTAACTCAAAATTTATAATCTATTTTTACTGACAATTAGGATATTCATCATTAGTTTGCGAGAACTGGCTTGCAATAAGCAATCCTCGTGACCTAAACTTGTCACTGCAAAGATAGGCAAGATATTTGAAAATGCAAACTTTATCGTGACAAAAATTGAGGTTTCTTAAATTTATTAATTCTTTTTTTAATCCTTTTTGGCGGAAAGGGAAGGCCGAAAAGCTGAAAGAAAGGAAAGATGTTAAGAAGGTTTTGCCCATTAACAAGGCACTATTCCGGCCATTTTCCTGAAAAGAAAGGCCTTTGTAGCTTTATTATTTCAGCTCTTTCACGGCTTGCCAATTTACTCCTTTACCGCTTACTCCTTCCTCCTTTCCTCCTTCCTCCTTACTTCTTACTACTTCTCTCCTTACTACTCCCCACTTTTCTCCTTACTCCTTCCCTCCTTACCACTTACTCCTTATTACTTCTCTCCTTACTCCTTACTACTTCTCTCCTTACTCCTTCCCCACCTTTTCTTCAAACCTATCCACCAGCCATTGCAGCTGTTGGGCGATGGTTAGCTGTCCGTTGTCTAGCTCAATGGCATCGTCGGCCTTGCGCAACGGACTCACTTCGCGGTGACTATCCTTATAATCGCGCTCTTGAACGTTGCGAAGAATTTCGTCGTAGTTGGCCTCCATGCCCTTGCCTACAAGCTCGTCAAAGCGGCGTTGCGCCCTAACCTCGGCCGAAGCCGTGACAAACACTTTCAGTTCGGCATCGGGAAACACCACCGTACCAATGTCGCGACCATCCATCACGATACCCTTGTCGTGCCCCATGCGTTGTTGTTGAGCCACAAGAGCCGTGCGAACAAAGTCTATTGCCGCAATTGAACTAACGTGGCCGGACACCTCCATGCCCCTAATCTCGCGTTCAACATTCTCGCCGTTGAGGTAAGTTTCGGCCTTTCCTGTTTCGGGGTTTAGCTTAAACTCCACCCTCAGCGTGTCCATTTTCGCTTTCAGGGCCTCGCGGTCAACATGGCCGTCGGGTGCAATCATGCCGTTTTGCATGGCAAAAAGCGTTACGGCGCGGTACATTGCGCCCGTGTCTACATAGATATATCCCACTTCTTTGGCCAACATCTTGGCCATAGTGCTCTTTCCGCACGACGAAAGTCCGTCGATGGCGATGGTTATTTTCTTCATAGTGTATTGTTGTTTGTAAGTTTATTTTTTAGTTTACGAGTTGGTGAGTTGGTGAGTTTTTAACTTAATAACTCACGACTCACATCGCAAACGACACGTTAAGCACCACCGACGAACTTGAAACGTGGTACTTGCCGTAAGCCAAGTTCAGCTTAAACCGTTCTAGTTGCAAACCTGCACCAAGCGACAAACCCGCTCCATGACTGCTGGCGTTCTCGGCATCGCCCACTTTCATCTCGTTGGCACGCCGCAAACTATATCCTGCGCCCACCCAAATGTTTGGCGAAAGGTCTACATCCACGCCAAAAACAAAATGTTTCATCAGCGCATAATGCCAGTGATTGAGGTCTACCAGTGTTGCCGACAAGCGGAAAGGCGTGTGTTGCAGGCGTTTGCTGATGCCCATCTGCACGTCTATCGGCATCGCCTCGTAGTCGTCTTCGTAGGCTTTAAGCTGTCCGCCCAGGTTCTTAGCCACCACCGAAAGCGACAGTTCGCGGTCGGCATCGTAATAGTTCAGGCCAAGATCTACGCCCATACCAATCGAAGTATAGTGTCCGATGCTCGACGACAGCATCTTTGCAGCGATGCCACCCGCCAGCTTATCGGTAAGCATGTACGAGAAATAAGCCGTTGCGGCGATGTCCCTAGCGGCAAATTCGCCCAAGTCTTGGTTGTCGGCAGTGGTATATCGCATCTTGCCATAGTCTACATAGTTAACCGAGAGGGCAGCCGAGGCGCGCTCTTTTATCACCTTGTTGTAGGCCACGCCGGCCAAATTAACACCCCGCATGAAGTTCATGTAGTTCAATGCAAGTGTCTTATCGCTCACCGACGACAGCAACGCAGGGTTGTTGAACATCAGCCAAGCATCGTCGTTAATGAGCGTAACGTTGTCGCCACCTAGCGCGGCGGCGTGCGCACTAACAGGCAAACGCAAGAAATTATAAGCCGTTTGGCTCTCTTGTGCCGCCATTTTATCCGCCATAAAGAACAAAATAAGGGCGAAAATAACTTTTTTCATCAACTTCTTTCTGTTTTATCTACAAAGTTACACCTTTTTCCAATTATATCATTATATTTGTAGGTGAATTGAGTTTCATTCGCCGTGAAAGCTCTAACTTTGTTGCAACAACTTCAATCGTGTGGAGGTAAAGAAGACACATAGTGCCAATTTGGAGAACAAGCGCGTAACTAATTATTTGCTTGGGCTTGTTGTAGTGCTCTCGTTCCTGTTTGTGGCGCTGGAGTACAACAGCAATTCGCGTACCTTTGACTTCGACGACGAGGTGCCAGACGATTTCTTCGAGGAGATGGAAATATTGCCCGACGTGGAGAAAAGCGAAATGGTGGCCGCCGCAATTCCCACTGCCGCACCCTCTATCACCACGAAAATTAAGGCGGTGGACACGCCCGTGGCATTGCCCGACAAGCTGAACGAGCGCAACGACGAGGAAAAAGAAGGCGAGGAGGCAACTGTGCAACAAAACGAAACGCCTACAACGGCCATCGAACAGCCTGTTCCCGAACCAATAGCCAACGACGATAAGCCGCGCGTTGTGCAACAGATGCCCGAATATCCAGGCGGCATTGTGGAGTTTATGAAGTGGCTGCAACGCACCCTTCGCTATCCGCCAACAGCCCAAGAACAGGGCATTCAAGGCAGTGTGATGGTGTCGTTTATCGTCAATGCAGACGGAACCATCACCGACCAAAAGGTGGTTCGCGGCGTAAACGAAGACTTAGATGCCGAGGCTCTGCGCGTTATCAGTCACATGCCCAAGTGGAAACCTGGGCTAGACAAGGGCAAACCATGCCGCACGCTCTTTGCCATACCTATCGTATTTAAACTTTAAAAATTAGTCAACATGTTGACAGACGATCTGATTCTCAGCAAAATAAACGCATATTTAGAGGATTTTCCCTTCAATCGTAAGCCGCAATCGCTTTACGAACCCATACGTTATGTGCTCTCCATTGGGGGCAAACGTATTAGGCCTACGCTTGCATTGCTGGCCTATAACCTGTTTAAGGACGACCCCGAAAGCATTCTTGCACCTGCTTGCGGATTGGAAACCTACCATAACTACACGCTCTTGCACGACGACTTGATGGACAATGCCGAACTGCGACGCGGTAAGCCCACCGTGCACAAACGTTGGGATGCCAATACGGCCATACTATCGGGCGACTCGATGCTGGTTTTGGCTTATCAGCTGGTGGCACAATGCGATGCCGCAAAGCTGAAACCCGTGATGGAACTGTTTACCGAGACGGCACTCGAAATTGGCGAAGGGCAGCAATACGATATGGACTTTGAGCATCGCAACGATGTAACCGAAGACGAATATATCGAGATGATACGCCTAAAAACCAGCGTGCTGTTGGCCTGTTCCATGAAGATGGGCGCGCTGTTGGCCGATGCTCCACAGCGAGATGCCGACCTATTATATAAGTTTGGCGAGCAAATAGGCTTGGCTTTTCAGCTGCAAGACGACTTCCTAGACGTGTACGGCGACAGCAAAGTGTTTGGCAAGGCCATTGGCGGCGACATCGTTAGTAACAAGAAAACGTACATGCTTATCAACGCTTTCAACAAGGCTGATGCCGCACAACGGGCCGAACTGCAACACTGGGTTGGCCAAGAGCAATGCGATGCGCAAGAAAAAATTGCGGCCATAACCCGGCTTTACAACGCTATAGGCATCGACAAGATGGCCGAACGGCGAATAGAACACTACTTTGAATGTGGCAAACGCTACCTCGATGAGGTGAATGTGCCTGCCGAAAGAAAAGAAAATCTCATTAACTATGCCTCGAAAATGATGAACAGGAAATACTAGAACCTCTCACCTAAATACAATACCATGCCATACCGACGACTACCTAAGACAGATGCCGCACGACTGAAAGCACTGAAAATGCTACTCGAAAACGAGAGCGTGTATGCGGCAAGAAATCGATTTATCGATTGGAGCGTGATTAACAGAGCTAGACCTGCCTACGACCGACTACTGACGGCAGCCCAGCAGTATCGAACTTCGCTTACGGCGCAAGCCAGACAAACGGGCAAGATAGACCGCGTGCAGCGCAATGCCGTAATGTATGTGAGCCATTTTCTGCAAGTGCTCTTCATGTGTGTTGAGCGCGGAGAGATTAAAAAGTCGGCTCTGAAACTCTACGGACTTAGCGAACATGCCACGTCATTGCCCAATCTTAAAACCCAAGAGGGCTTAGCCAAGTTTGGCCAACGTGTCATCGAGGGCGAGAAAGAACGTATTAAGCAAGGCGGACGACCCATTTACAACCCCACCATCGGGATGGTTTCCACGCATTACGACATCTTTATGGAGACCTATAAGCAGCAAAAGTCGCTGCAAGCCCGAACGAACAAGGCCGTAGACACGTTGCACACGCTACGCCCTGAAACAGACAACATCATCCTCGACTTGTGGAACCAAATCGAGAAACACTTCGAACACGAACCGCCAGAGGTGCGTTTCGCCGAGTGTAGAAAGCTGGGGGTGATATATTATTACCGCCGCAACGAGGAACATCTGTATTAAGGCAGGTGCAAAACATGCCTTAATTGTTTCTCGTTTGGGTTGGTTCTGTAAATTGGATGTCGCTATCTCATGCGGCTTTGTCCAGTTTATAGAACGTTTTCGTTAAGCCAAATGAACAACGTCGAGCTTGCTCGAACATTGTCATGGCGAGAATTGGAAATCGCCGACACGGAGCTTTGAGCGAAGTGGAAAGGCAAAACGCACTTTTCGAGGAACGAGAAAAGAACGTTTTCGTTAAGCCAAATGAACAATGTCGAGCTTGCTCGAACATTGTCATGGCGAGAATTGGAAATCGCCGACACGGAGCTTTGAGCGAAGTGGAAAGGCAAAACGCACTTTTCGAGGAACGAGAAAAGAACCAACCGAGGCACCGAACGGGTTTCTGTCCCAATGCAAAAAGATTGGGACAGCTTGCTTTCGGCGCATGTGTGTTGGCGGTTTTCTCCCCATAAGTCGTGGGGAGCAAGGCTTTTGGGGCTTTTGTAATTGGGCCCAGAGCCAACAGATTGTAAACGAGAACATGACAACAGAGATTATTGATACGCACATCCACCTAGATGTGGACGACTATCGCGACGACCTAGACGAGGTTGTTGCACGTGCCAAAGCGGCAGGAGTGAGCAAGGTTTTTATTCCTGCCATCGACGAGCAAAGTGGCGATGCCGCCCTTTTACTGGCAGAACGTTACCCCAACTACGCCTTCGCCATGATGGGTTTGCATCCCGAAGAGGTGAAGGCCGACTATGCTGAGGTGCTTAAACGCATGAAATGGCGGTTTGAAGAGCCGCACCACTTTATCGCCATTGGCGAAGTGGGGCTAGACTTTTATTGGAGTCGCGAGTTCGAAAAGCAACAACTTGAAGCTTTCGAAGAGCAAGTGCGCTGGTCGGCCGAATACAATTTACCCTTGATGATACATTGCAGAAAGGGGCAAAACGAGATGGTGCGCATCATCAAGAAGTACGAAAAAGAACTGCCAGGCGGTGTTTTCCATTGCTTTACGGGTAACGAACGCGAGGCCGATGCCTTCTTGCAGTTCGACAAATTCGTGCTGGGCATTGGTGGCGTACTTACCTTTAAGAAGTCGAACTTGCCCTCGGTGTTGCCCCACATCCCCCTTTCGCGCATCGTTCTCGAAACCGATGGCCCTTATATGGCGCCCGTTCCCATGCGCGGCAAGCGCAACGAGAGCAGTTATCTCACCCATGTTGTGGAGGTAATGGCCAATGCCTACGCCACCACCACCGATGAAATAGCCCGCCAAACCACCCAGAACGTAAAGCGGGTGTTTGGTGCGCGCGTGCCTTTTTAGGAATATACCCACTTCGTTGGCTGCCTGTAACTTTACTTTCGGGAGAAAGTCTGTCAACTGGCTAGAAATGTATTTACCTTGATTTATGGGCGTAGTGATACTTACAGATTGTTACATTCTGCTAAGTTAGCCAGTTCTAGCCCATAGCGTCTTTTTTTGAGTTGTATCTATTTGTTGTTTAACGAACTCAATCAAATAGTGCAACAACCTGTTGCACAAATTCAAGATACAGATAATCTGTCGAACACAATTGCACAACAACCTGTTGCACAATTAGGAGAGGTTCCTCAAACGCTGTCGGCCATCTATCACAGTGACGTCTGTTGGATAGAGGAAATCTTTACGCAGTCGGCCATTGCTGCCACCAACTGGGCTAGTCATGTAATTCTGCTTAATAGTAAGTTTCGTTTAGGCGAGTGCTATTCAACTCACCAACTCATCAACTCAAAATCTTAAATTGTTATATTTTATTTTACAGTATTACTCTATTTTTCACTTCGTTCTAGCGAAAATATCGCTCATAAAGTAGCTAAAAAGCTACTTTTTATAGTCTTTCACGCCTCATGTTTTACCTGTTTTTCAGAACAAAACCTGTATTTTGCACCATTTAGCCTTTCTATTTTGGTTGCCTACTCATTATTTTTCAAGCCCAATTACTCGCTTTTATCCCCTAAAATCTTACTTTTTAACGACTATTTCGCTCTTTTCGGCCATGTTTTAACGGCTCTAAAAGGTTTTGTTTTATACAATCTCTATGTATTATTATGCTTTTTACCTCGCATTTAGCACCATTTTGCACAGCATTTAGCACCATTTTGCCTTGCGTTTAGCACCAAAACGCACTGTATTTAGCACCAAAATGCACTGCGTTTTGCACCATATTGCAGTGTGTTTTGCATCAAATCGCAGTACATTTAGCAGCAAATAGCCCAAAAACAGGTACAAATGGCGGTGTTTTTAAATAAAAATTCATTTTGCCTCATTCACATGCTGCCCCCCTTTTGCATCAAAACCAACTTTCGCGAGAATCGATTTTTTGCGGCAAGGTTGGCGATTGGTGGCTGGAAAGGACACTCATAATGTTAAAATTCTGACCAAAAACTAGACAAAAACGTGATTGTAGTGTGTACGCGCGCATGGGTAACGGCACGAAAAGCACGTAAGCTTACTACCGCCAGCGCAAGCGGTTGCCGGGCATACTACCCACGGTCAACGGAGTCAGTATATGGGAACGCAGAAGTAATATGTTATCGACAGCTGGTTTTCAGCCTGTAGAAAATATATAGGACGACTTCCACTTGGCCACTTTTTGAGATATAACCACGTTTCGCCACATACAAATGGGCCGGAATATCAGATTTCATTGTATCCTTGTTCCAGTACTTTGTACATGAAGAGGAGTGTTTGTCTTCGCTTTACAGCACAAAGACAATAAGCCCCTCTCAAATTATAGAAACATTAAAAGTCAAGGCGACTTCAATTGTTTGATTCTTTTTTTGCAGCAGGTGTATCTTTTATTTTTTCCTTATAAATACAAAAAATGAGATAACGATAAAGAATGGCACATAGGCTATGCTTGCGTATTCGCTTTTTGAAAAGTTTATTATTCCGCTATAAACACAATAGTTTAATCTCCACACTGTGCTATTGGGTATAAGGTAGGCATAATCTTTATTTTGAGCAATAATACCAAAGATCGTCATGAGGCTAGCAAACCCAATAGGCAAAACAAAACTCTTAAAAATCAAACTAAGATTATATTGTATAAATGAAGCAGCAGAAAGGGCTATAAACAAATACGAGAAATATGAAACCATTAGGGTATTGACATTATAACTGGAGAATTTATATCCGGGTAATAACTTATCCAGAGCAAAACCAGACAGAAGGAAAGTAAGATAACCTATAAGGGAAGAAATAAAGATAATCTCTAAAAGGAAGACAATTTTGCTCGAATAAACTGTCACCTTGCTCATAGGTCTTGTAAAAAGAAGTCTAAATCCATAATTCTTATATTCTACATCGCATAAAGAATAACTCAAAACGGCTGCAAGAATTGGATAAAGCAGAGCATAGAATTCAAAGATGTACCTACCCAATAACCATACCCAAGGATTATAATCAAAAGTTATTGCCGGATTATTGACAGCATCAGCATGTTTAAACAGGATATATACATCAATACATAAAGTAATGAAAAAAGGAAATAACAAGAAGAGCCAAATGGCAATATTAAATCTTAATTTATAGTGTTCACTTTTAAGAATGGTAAAGAATGATACTGGTTTCATAAGTCGGTTTTTATTAGATGAAGGAATACAGACTCCAATTTTTCTTGGCATTTATCTGCAAATATAATTTGAATATTGTTTTGTTGCATTAAATTTCTAAAACTTTCAAAAGAACCATCTTGTTCTATTTCTATAACAAACGTTCTGTCGGAAATTCTATTTACAGGTATCAAGTGCTCTTTGCATATCTCCATGCCTCGTTCCGGCTGGTCTGTATATATTAAATATGAAAGCTTTTTCTGATTGAGTAGACTGTTAATTTCTCCTTGAAACAATAATCTTTTGTTGTTTAATACTCCGATATGTGTGCATATTTTTTCCAGTTCAGCTAGGATATGTCCTGATATGAAAATCGTTTTTCCTTCGCTTTGAAGTTTGAGCATTAGCTCTCTCATTTCATAAACACCTTGCGGATCTAGTCCATTGAGTGGTTCGTCAAGAATGAGTAATTTAGGATTATGAAACATTGCCATCGCAATTCCCAAGCGTTGTTTCATTCCTGTAGAATATTTTCTAACTTTTTTGTCTTTATCTTTGGTCAAATTCACAAGTTCTAAAACCTCTTTAATGCGCTTTTGTCCACAATGATATAGCATATCCAGATAGTTTAGATTCTCATAGGCACTCAAATCTGCATAGAAGAATGGTTGTTCTACCAGGCATCCTATATTTTGAAGGATATACGATCTGTTAGAATGAAATTCTTTTTTATTGAAGAATACCGTATTTTTTGGGGTTTGCTCCAATCCTAAAAGTATCTTTATCGTAGTAGATTTACCCTCCCCATTCTTGCCTAAGTATCCATAAATGGAACCCTCTGGAATCTTCAAGTTAATGTCTTCTAATACAGAATGATTTCTGTAGTTAAAAGTGAGATGGTTGGTTTCTAGTATATTCATAATCAACACTATCTTTTTAAAATATTCGTATTTAAATGGTTTAATGTAATTCTGTAGCTCTTATTTAGAACTATTTGATATTCTAAATAATTCATTGGAAGATATATGGTGAAATGTTTTTGGGCGGAAAGAACTATTCTCTTTTCTCGAATGACACAAATGGAATAATGGAGCATCAACCCTATATACATTATATCCAAGGTTGGTGAATCTATTATAGCAGTCATAATATTCATTCCCCCCATCCATAATGTCTTTCATTTTCGATGCCCACATCAATATATTTTTCCTATTTACAAATACGGCACCTCCATACATTGGCTGATTGTAAAGATAATCAAGCATATTAAGGTTTTTATAGAGGACTTTGATGTCTTTGGTATTTAAATAATATATCTGCAAAATATCTGATGTTTGATAAACAATTCCATTATAAGGATATGCGATGTCTGCCTGACTTGAACGAAGAATATTGTCGGCATCCATAATGGTTTTTTTATCAATATTTGTATCAGAATCCCAATTTGCAGTAATTGGTGTATTTATTAGTAGGCGATTCATGAATTGTATTTTCGATTTATAATAGGTTATAAAACACAAGAGCTAAATTGCGGATATGTTATATTTGATGCAAAAATAAGAAAAGTGTTTGAAATAAAGCATGGGGCAACATTGTTTAACGCTTTGTTTATTAAAGTAGCAAGTGCGAATTTATAAGATTCTCTTTTTAAGAGCAAATTCAGATGTCCTACAACTATACCGAACTCAGGTTGTATGAAATAGTTTACCAGCCGGAGGTTGTGCCTAAATCACTGATGCGCTATTGAATATAAAGGAAATAGGTAAGTGGGTGAGGTATCCCTATTTCTTACCTCCCACATTCATCTTATAAATAGCATGTAGCATGATGTAGTGGGGGATTGTGTTGTAGCGTATCTCGCTCTTTCCTTGACCGTTCACTTGATAATCTACGCTTTTAAGTTGATGGAAAAGGTCGAACGCTTCGAGTTTCACGGCAAATCTACCTTTCATGAAGCTTTGAGTAACGTACGCATTGCACATCAAGTTGTTGGTATTAATCTGCTCATCGGCATAGCCTCTGCGGCTAAACATCTTGAGATCCATTCCCATTTCCAATCCCGTTTTCATGCTATACGAACCGATGAAACCATATTCGTAGTCGTAGGTGTTGAAGGGTGTAAAGCCCTTACGGGTACTATTGACGTTTCGCCATGAGAGTTGTCCCATCAAACTCAAGCTTAAGGTTTCTTTTTGGTACTTCACCTCCAGGTATTGGCGGGTAGTGTGGTTATTCACTTTGCTCAATACGCTACTCGTTTGTCCTGCAACTCCCGTCAAGTCTACATTGTGGTCGTAGTTATATTCTGTTTCGGTGAATAAGTTGAAGTATTTCATGCTATCCAACGGAACATTATAATAAATTTCGCTATGTGCTGACCAGTTGCCGTTTACGTTCTCGGGTTTATAAGTATATACACCCGTTTGTGGGGCGTAGATGAACCCGTTTGCCACGGCATTGTGCGTTTCTTGAATACCGAAGTAGATGGAAGGTAAATTGTATCGTCTATTATGCTTATCGCTAAATCTTATTTCCAATGAACTCTGTCTGCCATTTTTTAAGTTCGGATTTCCCAATGAGATGGCTAAAGGGTTGGAGTCGTCGCGGCGATCAATCAACGAATACATATCGGGAGTAGTGGTTGTCGAATTACCCCACGCCACAAATTCATATTCATTATGAATCAATTGACCTGAAAAGTTTATTTGTTTGATCCAATTACTCTGAGAAATGGCTTTTGTTATCGGTTCACTTCTATAATCCAATTGTTCTTTTTTATAGCTTAGAGGCGTAAATACGCCAAATGTAAAGGAGTTTTTTCCTTTTCTTTTCATATAATGTACACCAAGTACTCCCATATGTTGTTTACTCATATAGTAGCCTGTATAACTATTATTGAGGTCTAACGAACGTAAGAGGGAATCGCGCGTAGAAGGCAAACTTCCAATACTATGGTCTTCATTTTGCCACTCTTGCAAGCGGTCTAATCGATATTTATTGTTGTTTCGATAATTGCCAGCTTGCCTGTATTCATACCCGGTGATGATGTTAAAGCCTGAAGGGAGAACAAATATGTACTGAGGATTAAAAGTATATGAATAGGTATAAGAAGGTGATTTATCATATCGATTGCGAGAATCTTTCTTTCCCGCCTCCTGAAGATAGTCTAATCGGTATTTGCTAAAGTTATAATTCTTGATGTTTTCGTATGTGCTTTTGACTTGAACTCCTATTCTGTCACCCGATTTTAAAGGCTTTCCCAAGTATATATCCAATGCTGAACTGAGTGTATGACCATTGCCGAGCGTTTGAGATAATTGCCTATTTATGCCTTTATAGGTGGAGAGTTGTGGAAGGGGGAGCGTAAAAGCAGAGTCAAGGATAGCTTCTGTTGACCCTAAACTCTTGGGGTCTGTCTGGAAAACGGCAGACTTGTCTGTACTGGAGTTATCAAACTTGTTATAATTCAACCACAGCATAGCCATAAGTTGGTATGACTTATTGACAAAAAGCTGATCACTTAGTTCACAAATAGTATTCTTGGTGGTACTATTGTTAATGCGTCGTGTAAAGTTGTTGTTAGCGGTACCCAAGAAAGATTCAGCTGCCGTGTGGGTGATATTATGGGTGCTGAGCCATGAAACACTTGTCGATAGACTATTATTTACCGTGTTCTTCTCGTTACTGTTGGCAAGGTTGAGACCGATGGTCTTTCGGGTTACTTGTCCTTTTGGCAACTTGGTAGGATTCCAGTCGCCCTTCTCGCCTGGCTTTCGGTCTTCGTTTACGTTGTTGATATTGGCAAAGGTAGAGACTTGTATGCGTGGTGTAAAATACAAGCCGAACAACTTGAGGGCGTATCTACTATTGGTTCCACCCGCAATGTCGGCATTACCGATGAAGTTTTTTTCGTATTGTTTCTTCAGTTGAATATCCATCACGTAGTCTTTTTTCTCTACGTCAATGCCCATAGTTTGGCTCTTTTCGGTGCTCTTTTCAAACACTTTGAGGTCTTTAACGGTGTAATTGGGCAGGTTTTCGATGAGTTGTTTGTTGTTACCCTTGAAGAAATCCTTTCCGTTGAGTGTGAGGTAATCGAGTTTACGGCCATTAATGAATATCTCACCATTGCTGTTCATCGTTGCTCCAGGCAGTTGTCGAATGAGCGCATCTAGCATACTACCTTCGGGAAGGTTGAAGGCCTCGGCATTAAAGACAATGGTGTCGCCTTTGTTAATCATTTTGATTTTGGTACTCTTCACCACTACTTCGCCCAAGTTATGTTCCACATCTTCCATTCGTTTTCGTTTCAGGGTAAGGTCTTTCAAGTCAATTACCGTTGCACGAGTCTTGAAGCTAATCTCATGATTGTAGTAAGTGGTTTCGTATTTGGGATTTTCCACCTTGATGATATATTTGCCTTCGGATACCTTGGGTGTCATAAAGAAATAGGCTTCCGGGTGAATGGCATTCCTGTTCCAAGTCTGTGTGGAACAAGAATCAATAACCGTGCTATCAGGAGCCATCAAGGTTATCTTACTATCGACGATGGCAAGGTTTGTAAAACTATCTACCACGCGCCCGTACATTTTCATTTCGCGTGTTTTTTTAGAAGTGGTCGAATGCTGTTGTGCAAATGATTGCTGAGGCAAAGCCAGTATCATGGATAATAATATTCCCAAAAGTTGTTTCATCGTTATTAGATGTTTTCTATGTCATTTATAATAGATGATGAAGTCGTCTTGACTTTTAATATTTCTATAAATTGAGAGGAGTTTATTATCTTTGTGATGC
>ERZ772827.675-NODE-675-length-18316-cov-5.058266_pt1 | contig 18316 bp, 16 predicted proteins | sample MGYA00580850_ERZ772827 | MGnify/ENA primary metagenome ERZ772827 (study PRJEB29015, sample SAMEA2737950) | human oral metagenome | biome: human oral; feature: human-associated habitat; material: dental | place: China | collected 2145 ...
ACAATAAAGCAGCAGAGGCACCATAGCTATGGTGCCTCTGCTGCTTTATTGTGGGAGACTTATTGAATGTGGTTACTCCTTGGGGAGCTCCTCGAAGTCTACATACTCATCCGTGGAGGAGCGCTCAAACTTCCTTGCCTCGATTGTATCTAGCTCCTGCTTCTGACGGGATCCAAAATCTGCGCCAGCATCACCTTGCCTGTTCGTCTCCGTCCGCTGACCTTGCCTGTAGTCTCGCTGAGCAGAGCCATAGCCTCGTGACGAAGAAGCCTCATCCATACGTCGCTGTACACGCCTCAGGATACGGCTGAGTAACCAAACCTGGATACGTGCTCTAAAGAACCACAGTACCCAGACTATGAGTAGAAATATGATAAGTCCGCCCATTATCGTCTCTTTATTAGTAATACATACTCCTCTCGGAGCAAAGAGCGTGCCAAACTACCCTTCCTTAGCAGGAAGTAGGGACAGGAAGATATAGACGATGATCGTAAGGCTACATCCAAACCAGCCCTGAGTAGCAATAGCTACGATGGCTACGACCACGAGTAGGATCTGTCGCCAAAGGGTACGTAGGGGTGCCTTCTTCAGCTTGAATGAGAACATCGGCAGGTCACTCACCATCAGTCCCGAGAGCAGTACTGCCAGCACGAGGTAGGTAATGAGAGTCAGCTGGGTACCGACCATGAAATGAATGCTCTCTAGGGCAAAGGCAGCCCCAATCCAAAAGAGAGCATTGGATGGCACTGGGAGACCAAGGAAAGACATCGTCTGCCGCTCATCATTATTAAACTTAGCTAGACGAAGGGCTGCAAAGGCTGGGACAATAAAGACCCCATAGGCCAAAGGGCTCCCTCCTGAGAGGTTACTAAGTCCCAGATAAGTGAGTAGCGCAGGAGCGACACCGAAGCTCACGACATCTGCCAGCGAATCTAGGTCTTTCCCAATAGGACTAGTCACACCCAAAGCTCTAGCCACAAGCCCATCAAAGAAATCAAAGACGGCAGCCAGCACGATACACCATGCTGCACACTCTAGGTTCTGCTCCTTCAGTGTATAGACGATAGCGAAGACCCCGGAGAGAAGGTTAGCGCAGGTAATCGCGTTAGGGATATGCTTCTTGATACTCATATATGTAATCTCGTTAGCGAGGAAGGGTAGCTATGTCCGTAATGTTTCCCTTGACACGCTGACCTACCTTGACATGAACTTCGCTACCGAGGGGGAGGTAAAGATCCACACGAGAGCCAAACTTGATGAAGCCAAGGTTCTCATTGATATTGACCTTCTGCCCTACCTCGGGATAGGTGACAATACGGCGAGCAATAGCACCAGCGACCTGACGCACGAGGACAAGGTCTCCTGCTTCGTTGCGAATGACGACGGCAGAACGTTCGTTGTCGGTGCTGCTCTTAGGTAGGTGAGCGGAGAGGAATCGCCCTGGAGAGTGAGAGACGTGCTCAACGACCCCGTTGCAGGGGATCCAGTTCACGTGCATATCGAAGACGTTCATGAATACCGAGACCTGTAGGCAACGTGTCCCTAGGATCTGCGTCTCATCGACCTCCTCGATGACGACGATACGACCATCAGCGGGACAGACGATCTCCCGAGAGCCATCAGAGTGCTTGCGTGGCTCGTAACGAAAGAAGTTTACCACAGCAGCAAAGAAGATGATCGAGAGTAGAGCTGGAATCACAGTAAAGGCGCCTGCATAGAGTGCGATAAAAGCATTGATACCGATCAGGCCTATTGCAAATCCGATGAGAGGGCCGTAACCCTCTTTGTGTAGTCGCATATTGAATTTATATTACTTGGGCAGTGTAAGTAGACCCACAAAAGTAGCAAAAAATACGCACTTTTCCCCTTTATGTGCATATCTTGCCTAGGGCCGACGCATGAAATCCCCGTAGCGCGAGAGCAATGTAGTCAAGGAGCATACACCCAAGATAGGAAGTATCCGTGTCCTAGCTGTAGACATACCCAGCCTATACCTACTACCTAGGAGGGGTGAGTATACACGTGTGTACACAGTAGTGTACCTGCGTGTATACAACTGTATACCCACGTGTACACTACCTCGCTCTAAGTATGTCCTCTGTAGAGCTCTTGTATACAGCTCTCCTCGGGGCTAACGTCTAGGCACTTGAGGGATACAAAGGCTATCCAGGACATGAAACAATATCCCCTAAGAGCCAAAGAATGGAGTGCACTAAAGAGATCATGTGTCGCCCCTAATGTCTTGCCAGCTATAGAGTCTACATTAGGTCAAGGAGGATATCCCCCTCACTCCTTCCCAAGCCTACCAGCTACCATCTCTCCTATCCGCACGCTCCCTACCCGACACTCTTATACGCCAACCGCTGTTGTCCTCATACACGCTAACCTATTGCTCCAATTCCAATATACCCTACTCAGCTCCTCTCACTCATAGTCTCCACATTCCTCGGACGCACGTAGCTCTATACCCACGTGCTCACATTCAGGATAGCTCCCTCATACACCGGCACAACGCCATCGAGGGACAGGGGGGCTAAGCAAAAAGCCTCGACTTTTGCCCCCTTCTCCTTGGATAGCAGGATAAGAGCCCTCGATGGAGAGCCGGATAGATCGGCAGATAGGAAGAGGTTGGAATGGCCATTCCGATAGCCCATCGATGAATATACCTACCCCCTAGGAGAGCTCCTATAACGTTCGTCCTCATCACCTATGTAAGGTGACGAGGACGAACATACCGAGAGCGCTTTCCCCTTCTCGGTATGTTCGCTGCACCGCTCACGATATGTTCGACACAGAGATTCTCATAGGGACACTACACACCTCTGTATCAATGCTTAGAACAAGATTCCTCTGCTCCTCAAGACACGTTATGATAAGCCTACTCACCCAACACTATAATCGAGGGAAGGAGAGCTAAGTCTTTAGGGCTTCTCGTAGAACGATGTCTCTATCCAAGCCTTCATATCCTGCTTTGCAAGAGTGGGAGCAGGGACACATTCGCCTACTTACGGAGCAACTAAAGAAGCGAGGAAGGGGGAGTAAACTCTAGACTAATAAAGGGATAGAGTAGCTTTTGACTACCTTTGCGATATGATTTAACTAGTACATTTAAGTATGCCTTATCTGGAAGTAAAAGATGTAAGCAAGCACTATGCTACACACACCGCTCTAGATCAAGTCTCGCTCCAGGTGGAGGAGGGACAGATCTTCGGTCTGCTAGGGCCTAACGGAGCAGGGAAAAGCTCGCTCATCCGTATCATCAACCGTATCACAGCCCCTGATAGTGGAGAGGTACTCCTCGAGGGCAAGCCCATCCAAGAGAGCGACCTTCGCCATATAGGCTATCTCCCCGAGGAGCGAGGTCTATACCCAAAGATGAAGGTCGGGGAGCAAGCGATCTACCTCTCCCGCCTCAAAGGGCTGACCAAGCAGGAGGCCGAGAAACGTGTTCGCAAGTGGTTTGAACATCTCGACATCCTACCCTGGTGGGGGAAGAAGGTAGAGGAGCTATCCAAGGGGATGCAGCAGAAGGTACAGTTCATCTGCACCGTCATCCACGAGCCCAAGCTCCTGATCTTCGATGAGCCCTTCAGTGGGTTTGACCCCGTAAATGCCGAGACCCTCAAGCAGGAGATCCTGCGCCTCAGGGACAGCGGGACGACCCTCATCCTATCGACGCACAACATGCAGAGTGTCGAGGAGCTATGTGACAGCATTACCCTGATAGACCGTTCGCACGTAGTCCTCTCAGGACGGACGGAGGAGATCCGCCGAGCCCACAGCAAGGGGACAGCACGTATCTCCTATGATGGGACACTAACGCCAGAGGAGCTAGCGAGACTTGCTCCGATCGAGCACGAGCAGACCCAGAGGGGAGGAATGCTTCGTCTATCCCTCTCGGAGGATGAAGACCTACGACACACTCTGGCACAGCTCCCCACGGGGATCAAGGTCCAGCATGCAGAGCGTGAATACCCCTCGATGCACGAAATCTTCCTACAAACCGTACAAGTGACTCCACAGGAACATGAATAATCTAAGACTAGTCATCGAACGTGAGTTCTACTCACGTGTGCGCAAGCGTTCATTTTGGATCATGACGCTACTCTTCCCCTTCCTCATGCTAGCAGTGGGGGTCGTCCCCATTCTCTTGTCTCAGGATGGGATGGATAGCCAGCGGGTAGCAGTGATTGACCACACGGGGAAGTATCTAAAGCTCTTCCAGGATAGCCAAGCCTACTCCTTCGTTGCAGCTGATCGCCCCATAAGCGAATACAAGGATGAGAACCATCCAGAGGAGATCACAGCCATACTCGAGATCCGCCAAGACCTACTTGAGGATCCTAGCGCCATAAGTCTCTTTTCCTTCAAGCAGCTCCCCCGAGGCCTGGAGACCTACATTAACACGACACTCTCCAGCTACCTCACGGATCAGAAGATCGCCTCCTTCCAGATCCCCGAACTCAAGGAGGCTATCCAGCAGAGCAAGGTCACAATCGCGGTGACAACCTACAAGTGGAATGAGGAGGGCGATGCCACGACAGCCTCCAGCTCCATGGCATCAGCTCTCGGTATGGGACTGACATTCCTCAGCTATATCTTCATCATGACATACGGCGGTATGGTCCTCCAGGGTGTCCAGGAGGAGAAGAAGAGTAGGATACTAGAGATCATGGTCTCCTCAGTACGACCTATGGACATGATGATGGGCAAGATCATAGGCATTGGTCTAGCCGGTGTCGTGCAGATTATTGTCTGGGTGGTGCTACTCACCTTAGGGAGTCTCGGCCTACAGTTCTTCCTCGGTGTGAATACATCAGAGGCCACAGGAGCTATGTCCGCTGGAGGTACTACAGAGCTCATCCAAGGGCTACAGGCACTTAGCGGGATCAACTTCACGATGATCATCGTCTGCTTCATCCTCTTCTTTATCGGAGGCTATCTCTTCTATGCCTCCATCCTAGCAGCCCTGAGTGCAACAGTCTCCTCGGACGAGGACAGCTCGCAGCTGATGCTCCCGATGGTGCTCATCATGGTCTTTTCTATCTATGCAGGACTCGCTAGTGCTGATAACCCTGATGGGAGCCTTGCCTTCTGGTGCTCGATCCTACCCATTACCTCACCTATTGTGATGATGGTGCGCTTACCCTTCGAGGTACCTATCTGGCAGATCGCACTGAGCCTCATCCTACTCTATCTCTCCTTCGTGGGTACGAGCTACTTCGGGGGCAAGATTTACCGAGTAGGCATCCTGATGTATGGGAAGAAACCTTCTGTAAAGGAGCTCCTTCGCTGGATGCGCTATAAGTAAGGTTCAAGCCTATCACGCTACCCCTCTCCCACAGACAAGGGAGACTCCGAAGAAGATAGCAAAGAAATAGAGCAGGCGACGCCCCCTAATCGGGAAGCGTCGCCTGCTCTATTTATAATCTTACCTAAGGGTTACTTAGCAAAGTGTAGCTGTAGCCCCATAATGCGATCCCATGCACCACGAGTGAAGTCGGGCATAGCGACGGGAGCAGAGTTGTTCTGTAGCGACAGACTGGTGAGCTCACCGATGGAAGACCACTCAGCTAGGTCATATACGTCCATATCGAGAGGTAGCCCCTTCTGTAGGCAGTAGATCAGACGATAGTCCATGATGAAGTCCATCCCACCATGACCACCGACCATCTTGGCCTTCTCTGCGATCTCCTTCTGGATAGGATGCTGGTACTTCTCCATGAGGTACTTCTTAGTCTCTGGACTCACGAAGTCGTGGCTCTTGAGGTCCTCATGGTTAGGGACAGCAGCCTTTGCTTCCTCTGTAGGACGCAGGCAGTAGCCTTCAGAGGGGTACTTGTTGGCAAAGCCATCGGTACCGATGACCTGATAGAGGCGGTTGTAGGGGCGGTAGGAGGTGACGTTGTGCTCGAGGTAGATGGTCTTCCCCTTGGCCGTCTTGATGAGGGTCTGGGTCATCTCTCCGTTCTTGACGACAGGGTTCTTAATCCCCATTTCCTTCTCCATGAAGCGAGGTAGTGACGTAGCTGGGACATCCATAGCCGTCAGGTACTGCATACGGTCACCACGATGGATGTTGAGCACCCAGCATGCCGGGCCTAGGCCGTGAGTGGCATAGATATCGCCACGGAAATCCTCGTTGGCCTTCAGACGCCAGTTGCCTTCATAGTACTTCCAGAAGGGCTCGAGGTTGTGGATATAGGCTCCCTTCGTGCTGAGGACTTCGCCGAAGAGTCCCTGCTGAGCCATATTGAGGGTCGTGAGCTCGAAGAAGTCGTAGACACAGTTCTCCAGCATCATACAGTGGCGCTGGGTGCGCTCTGCGGTATTGACGACATCCCAGGCTTCCTTGAGGGTCATCACAGCAGGTACTTCACAGGCTACGTGCTTACCCTTGTTCATCGCATAGATCATCATCTCGGCATGGTGTCTCCAGTCGGTAGCGATGTAGACGAGGTCAATATCGTCACGATCGCAGAGTGCCTTCCAGGCATCCTCCTTACCGCTATAGCTCGCAGCCTCGGGGAGACCAGCCTTGGAGAGGATCTTCTGAGCCTTCTCCACACGCTCTGGGTGGAGGTCACAGAGGGCCTTGATCTCTACCCCGTCGAGGTGGGTGAAGCGCTCCACAGCACCTGGGCCACGCATCCCGAGACCGATGAAGCCTACACGGACGACAGGTATAGGAGCATGTCGTAGACCGAGGACGTCCTTCTGTCCCGCAGGACGCTTGGGGACATTCGTCTGGATGACATAGCTCTGGGGCGTTCTCTTGGCTACCTTCTTGCTCTGTGCGTGTAGAGCTCCGAAGGCAAAGGTTGCCGCAAGGGCAATGGACAATAACTTGATTGTCTTCATGAGTAAATTGGTTAGTGAATATTACGGATAGTTATTATTCTATATCATGTGATCAACCTCCGAACTCCGAGGTGAAGTGGAAGCGGATCTTCGGGAAGTCCTGCTGCGCCATCATCAGCACATAGCCAGAGTCGGCAAGGTAGACATCTCGCCCCGCCAAGTCCTTAGCCATATACTGCGCCTTACGACGCTTGAAGTTCTCCAGCTCCGCAGGATCATCAGACTCGATCCAACAGGCCTTATGCAGGCTAATAGGCTCCCAGCGGCAAGCTGCTCCATACTCATGCAGTAGGCGATACTGAATGACCTCAAACTGGAGCTGCCCTACAGTACCGATGATCTTACGCCCATTGAACTGATTGACGAAGAGCTGTGCGACCCCCTCACCCATGAGCTGATCAATACCCTTAGCGAGCTGCTTGGTCTTCATCGGATCTTCGTTCTCGATGTACTTAAAGAGTTCTGGAGAGAAGCTTGGCAGACCACGGAAGTGGAGGTCTTCACCAGCAGTGAGGGTATCTCCGATGCGGAAGTTACCCGTATCAGGTAGTCCAATAATATCTCCAGCAAAGGCCTCGTCTACCGTCTCCTTCTTCTGCGCCATAAAGGCAGTAGGACTACTGAACTTAAGAGTCTTACCGAGTCGGATATGGCGATAGTTGGCATTTCGCTCGAAGCGACCAGAGCATATCTTGACGAAGGCGATACAGCTACGGTGGTTGGGATCCATATTCGCATGGATCTTGAAGACGAAGCCCGTAAAGGCAGGTTCGTAGGGTGAGACCTCTCGCTCCTCGGCCTGTACAGGGCGAGGAGATGGCGCTATCTCTACGAAGCAGTCTAGGAGCTCCTGCACACCGAAGTTATTCAGAGCCGAGCCAAAGAAGACGGGGGCAAGGTCTCCCCCTAGGTATTCATTCTGGTCAAAGGCTGGGTAGACTCCGTCTACGAGCTCGAGGTCTAGTCGGAGCTTCTCGGCCTGCTCGGGGGAGACATGCTCCTCGAGCTCAGGAGAGTATACATCCGTGAGGGTAATCGTCTCGGTGATACGCTGCTTGTCTGGAGTAAAGAGGTTCAGAGCACCCTCGTAAATGTTATATACCCCACGGAAGCGCTGTCCCATATCTATGGGCCAAGAGAGAGGGCGGACACGCACCTGGAGCTCAGCCTCGATCTCATCAAGGAGCTCAAAGGGATCACGCCCCTCACGGTCCATCTTATTGATGAAGACCATAACAGGCGTCTTGCGCATACGACAGACCTCCATGAGACGGCGTGTCTGAGCCTCTACCCCCTTAGCTCCGTCGATTACTATGATGACACTATCGACAGCCGTCAGGGTGCGGAAGGTATCCTCTGCGAAGTCCTGGTGTCCAGGGGTATCTAGGATGTTGATCTTGTAGTCACGATACTCGAAGCCCATGACTGAGGTGGCGACGGAGATTCCACGTTGCTTCTCGATCTCCATCCAGTCACTGGTAGCGGTCTTCTTGATCTTATTACTCTTGACTGCCCCAGCCACGTGTATAGCACCACCAAAGAGGAGGAGCTTCTCGGTCAGGGTCGTCTTCCCAGCATCGGGGTGACTGATGATGGCGAAGGTTCGCCGCTGGTCTATCTCTGCTTTGTACTCGTTCATTTAGTCTCTAGTTTGGAGCAGTCTCTGCTTCGTGCTCGAAGTTGTACCTATGGGCTAGCATAGCTAGGAAGGCACTTATTTGTTTCATTGATTTCTGTGTCTCGGGGCTAACCTCTTTCCCTTGGAGGGAGAGCGTAATGTAGCCATATAGGGCATTGAGACAGGTCTCTATATCCCCTTCATCGGTCTTACCTCCCTTAGTACGTAGCTGGATAAGTGCTGGGAGTATCTGGAACTGTAGCCCCGAGTAGATGTAGTCATCGGGATTGCTAGCGAGCCTACGATGTAGCTCCTCTAGCTGCAGCAGGACGACACGATTGATATCTAGGTGCCCCTCTTCTTGCTTCCCCTCAATGCGCATCATATCGATGAGCTCCTCGTACCAAGAGCGGATTGCCGACAGCTCATCCTCTGTCCCCTGGTAACGAGGTAGGATGAGTCGCTCTACACCCTCAGCGGAGACCCCTGCTGCTCGGATGAGATCCTCAACCTGCCACATATAGAGGAGATACTCGATGATGTTCTCTCTACGCTTCTTTTGGGCAACAAACATGGTGATGGGATACGCTACTACTTGAGTAGAGACTGTGCGAGTGTCTCATCTGCATCATGGTGATGAGGCTGTAGCCCGAGGATCTTGCAGACGAGTGGATAGAGGGTGATGTTGGGGATCGGTTCGCTTACCTTACGACCAGCCTGGAAGTGTGGGCCTACGGCCTTGAAGACAGCGAGCATATCAGGATGCTTGTTGTCAAAGCCATGACCTGCTGCAAGGAAGGACTTGGGGGTACCCTCTGGACGGAAGAATATCTGTGTCCCAAGGTCAGCTAGCACGACGAGCTCTCCGATACGAGGGCTACTGCCGAAGTGGAGGCGTTCGGGGAGCTCACCCTTGCGATAGACAGTGATGTGAGGCACTTTCTTCAGGATCTGATAGGCCTTTTCCGTATAGCCAGCTTTCGGATAGAGATGGGTGAAAGGGCCTGTCGCCACATGCTCAAAGCTATCTAAGGGGAGATAATCAGCTAGATTTACTGTCTTGGTCTTGTCATAGGAAGCCATCCCGTGATCGGAGACCAGAATGAAGTCTACCTGCTTGTGTATGTCGAGGGCTGCCAGACGATCCCTAAAGTAGCCTATGACCGAGTCCATGCGCTCCACCATACGGAGAGTCTTAGGAGACTCGGGGCTCTCATGATGCCCTGTATGGTCGGGCTCCTCGATATACCACATGATGAGATTAGGGCGGTCAGCCTTGGGGAGCTGTAGCCAAGAGAGCACAGAGTCTGCGCGATCGGTATAGGGTACCTTATCGTTGAACTTCTTCCAGCGGTCTGGGTGGAAGCCACCTATAGCGGTCTCGCTACCTACCCAAAAGAAACTAGCAGACTTCATCCCATGGCGACGAGCTACGTTCCATAGCGGCTCCCCCTTGTAGAAGGCTGGATCCTCGACAGCCGAGCGATCACCTAGTCGATAGTGCGCTCCACGCTCATCCCAGAACTCATTCCCCACGAGCCCATGATTATTCGGATAGAGTCCCGTGGCCATCGCATAATGGTTCGGGAAAGTAAGGCTCGGATAGGAGGGGCGGAAGCGTCCCGATAGCCCCTCTGCATCCATCTTATCTAGGTTGGGGGTATGGGCACGCTGCTGGTAGTCGGCACGAAATCCGTCTAGGGACAAGATGACGACATAGCGATCATGGTGGGGGGAGGGAGCTGCACCAGTGCTCTTAGTCTTGCCCATCGTGCCACAGCCGAAGCTGAGCGCCATGAGCATAAGTACGCTACACAGGGTAGATATACTTGATTTCATTATCTTGGATAGTTCTTAATAATCCTGTTCGTAAACACCCAATAATTATGGTCACCTTGTAGTAAACAAGGGACTTGGATCGACACAAAGATAGCAAAAAAGACCTGCACCTGCCGCCCTTATCACCTCTCTGCTATCTAGGAGACTGCCTTTCCCAAGAGATCACCAATGGAGATAGCTACACGCTGCAGCCTAACATACGGACAGGACACCAGCCCCCCTACACTAGAGGGACAACCTAGCCTCTATATTCTCAAGGGAGGGGACATCCCTTCGCCCAATCCATTCCATGCTTATAGGAAAATGAGGCCTTTATATATAAGGTAAAGCGATGGGCAGGGACACTGCAGGGCTGAGGCATGAAATCAAGAGAGGCCGAGAACAAAGTGATTGAGAAGCCCACACTCAAGACAAGAGCATCTGCTCCCTAGGCCTAGATATACCATGGCTATACCTACTAACTAGGAGGGGAAAGTGTACACGTGTGTACACTACTGTATACCCACGTGTACACTACTGTATACACGCGTGTACACAACTTCGCTCTAAGTATGTCCCCTTTAGGGTACTCTCCTATGGGCATTCCCCATAGCTAATACTAGGCATTCCAGAGATATGGTTAAGCCACCCTAGGACATGAAGTAATACCCCTAAAGAGCTAAAAGGTAGAAAATACCCCCCGAGAAATCACGTGTCAGCCCTCAGGTATACGCAGGGGAATAGGGAGAAAACGCTATCTTTGCACAGATTTCAATTTATGTGCAACCCAAGGGGTACAGCACGACAGCTAGTGACGAATAAACAATCATGATAGATAAGAACATCATTGCGCTCCTAGAGGATAGCTTCAAGAAGCACTGGGATCTACCCGCTGTCTCCAACTATGAGGGACGTGACTACACCTACGGACAGATGTGCGAGGCCATCGAGAAGTGGCACCTATTCTTCGCCGCTCGTGGACTCCAGCATGGTGATAAGGTCGCCCTAATGGGTAAGGATACAGCCGAGTGGTCGATCTTCTTCCTTGCGGTCATCACCTACGGCTGCGTGATCGTACCGATCCTGCAGGACTTCCCTCCACGGGATGCCATGCAGATCATCGGTCACTCCGAGGCCAAGCTCCTAGGTATTACCCCTAATCTATGGAGCAATATGAGCCCAGAGGGAGTACCGGCTATCTCGGTCGTCCTTGACTTCCAGGATTGGGCAGTACTCTACGCTACGGAGCAGGAAGAGGTACAGAAGCAACTCGAGAGAGTAGACCACCAGTTCTCCCTACGTTTCCCTAAGGGGATGCAACCCGAGGATGTACACTACTACCACATCCCCAATAGTGAGCTCCTCGTACTGAACTACACCTCGGGGACGACGGGCTTCAGCAAGGGGGTTATGCTCTCGGGGAACAACTTCGCAGGCAACCTCGTCTTCTGTATGCCACGTGACATCATTCGCCCCAGGGAGCGTCTACTCTGCTTCCTGCCTATGGCGCATGTGTACAGCTGTATGATCAATCTCTTCCTGGCCCTAGCCAGCGGCACTCACGTGGTGATCCTAGGCAAGGTACCCTCTCCGAAGATCCTAGGAGTAGCCTTCAAGAAGGTACGCCCCCACGTGATCATCTCCGTCCCGCTGGTACTGGAGAAGATCTATCAGAATACCCTACAGCCCATCCTCAAGAGCCCGAAGGTGCGCTTCATGCTCTCTCTACCTATCCTACGTGACATCGTCTATCGCAAGATAAAGGCTCAGCTCTCTGAAGGGCTCGGTGGAGAGTTCCGCCAAGTCATCGTCGGCGGAGCAGCTCTCAACCCCGAGGTAGGTGCCTTCCTCAAGCGTATCGGCTTCCCCATCACCGTAGGCTATGGAATGACAGAGTGTGCTCCTCTCATCTCCTTTATCGAGGCCGAGCACTGGCGTCTGCGCTCCTGCGGACGTGTACTCCACCCCTACATGGAGGCTCGTATCGCTCCCCTAGACGAGGATCATCAGCACAACGTAGGTCAGGTAGAGGATCAGATAGGTGAGATCCAGGTACGTGGAGAGAATGTATGCATGGGCTACTTCAAGAACCCAGAGCAGACAGCCTCACTCTTCACCGAAGATGGCTGGATGCGTACCGGAGACCTAGGCACTATGGACAGCGACCACTACCTCTATATCCGTGGTCGCTCCAAGGCGATGCTCCTAGGCCCCAATGGGCAGAATATCTATCCCGAGGAGATCGAGGCCAAGATCGGGCTACTTCCCTATGTACAAGAAAGCCTCGTACTAATGCGTGAAGGTAAGCTAGAGGCTGTGATCGTACCTAACCAGCAGCTCATCGAAGAGGCAGGGATGACCCTAGAGGAGGGATGGCACCTGATACAAGGGCTTAGGTCGAAGCTCAATGAGCAGCTCGGGAGCTATGAGAAGATACAGGTCTTCGAGCTCCGTACAACACCCTTCGAGAAGACTCCGAAGCAGAGCATCCGACGCTACCTATACAAGTAGCCTCCACTTCCAATAAGACCAAGGGCGACACGCTCCCACTTGTGGGGAGCATGTCGCCCTTGACTATTGCTAGACCTATGAGGCCTCTAGTGGTCGTACTGCACCTCCCAGTCTACAGGGCGGTTCTCCTTGCCACACTCGGCTATCATAGCCATATCCTCTCGGGCTTGTCTACCGATGGTCGTCAAGAGATCCCCCGTGATAGCAGAGTTAATACCGATATAGATCGCCCTACGCTGAGTCTCGGGACTTAGCTGGGCACGCCCCCCAGAGAAGCGAAGGAAGGCACGAGGGTTCACTAACCTAAAGACTGCGATTGCCGATAGGATCTCATCCTCCGTGAGCGGTGTAGAGTGTCCGAGGGGAGTCCCCTCGATCGGCTGTAGGATGTTGATCGGAATGCTCTCTGATCCCAGACGCTTGAGATAGAATGCCAGCTCCACTCTCTGCTGGAGGCTCTCCCCCATTCCGATGATCCCTCCGCAGCAGATACGCATACCCACCTGTCGGGCTGCCTGGAGTGTCGCCTCCTTATCCTGCTGGGTATGTGTCGTACAGAGCTCGGCGAAGTAGCTAGGGGCAGTCTCCATATTGCAGTGATAGGTAGTGACCCCACTATCGAAGAGCTTCTGTAGCTGTCCCTGATTAAGTAACCCGAGGGAGGCACAGCACTTCAGCGAAGGCTCTGCCCTCTTGATCGCACGATAGCTGATGGAGATAAGGTCTATCTCTCGGTCGGTCTGCCTGCGTCCACTGGCCACAAGGGAGAAGCGTCCGATACCCTGCTTGTGGTTATAGCGAGCCTGAGCCACACACTCGCTCGGGGAGACAAGTGCATAGCGCTCTGCCGAGGTAGCATAGTGACCACTCTGGGCGCACCACTTGCAGTCCTCGGGGCAGTTGCCACTCTTAGCATTGATGATTGAGCAGGTGTCGAAGGCATTACCTAGGAAGTGCTCCGTGACCTCATGGGCCGCTTCGTAGAGCTCTGCACGATCGCCTTGGATGAGGAGCTCTAGGGCTTCGTCCTCTGTGAGGTCACCACCAGCGAGTATCCGTGCTTTGATTTCTTGGATCATGGATATGTGAAGATATCGATATGAGATGAGTATGAATAATATATACGAGGAAGCCTCACGAAGCCATCGGTAGACACCGAGGCTTCGTGAGGCTTCTTTGCTTGTTGTGTTCCTCCCCTGAGGGGGAGGTGGTGTGCAGGAGCTACTGGAGCTATGTAGGCAGTAGAGCAGAGTAGGAGCAGAGGCTCTCTCAGCTCGGCCTGTAGTCCATCCTCCTCGTAGGGTTCACCTTGGGTAGAGGGGACATTTAATCCCTCTCGTGTATCACCACTACGATGAGCTAGGAGCCCAATGCACTTGCCAGCGAGACGCTCTGTGACGCTCGTGGCTAGGTGTCCTATAGTGACGTTGTGGCTTAGGCTATGGAAGACGGCAGCCCGACTTCGTGTCCAGCGACGAAAGCGAAGTCGGGAGACCGTCCTTACATGTTGTCCTTGACCCAACATCTGCTATAGGGGAGGTGATCTTACTTAGCTACACGCTCTAGCCACTTGACCATCGCAAGCATCGTAATCATAGAGGCTGCGCAAGCCCCAACGAAGACGAGCCAGCAGGCCCACAGAGGCACGTTCAGGTAGAGGATACCACCGATGAAGAGGAGGGAGTTCCCCACAGCTGTAGCTGCGAGCCAGCAACCCTGCATCACACCCTGCAGATGAGGAGGTGCGACCTTCGAGACGAAGGAGAGACCTAGAGGAGAGATGAAGAGCTCTGCCACCGTCAGGATGAAGTACATACCGACCATGACAAAGGGCGTAATACGCATAGCCTCCTTAGCAGACTCATCCATTGCTGATAGGGCTTCTTTACCAGGCAGTGCCATAGAGCAAGCCATGAGGAAGATATAGGCCGAAGCAGCGATACCCATACCGATAGCGATCTTACGGGGAGCAGAGGGCTCCTTGCCCTTTGCATTGAGTCTACCGAAGATGAACATAACGATCGGCGTGAGTAGCACCACGAAGATGGGGTTCACAGCCTGGAAGATCTCTGCTCCCTTGATCTGCGTGAAGCCTAGGTCAATATTGATCACACTTAAGTCTACGTAGTCACGGGCAAAGTAAGTCAGAGAGTATCCGTTCTGGTGGAAGGACATCCAGAAGAAGATCACGACAGCGAACACTGCGAAGAGCGCATAGATACGCTGCTTGATCTCGGCTGCATCCATCTTGATTTCTTCCTTGGAGATCTGCTTATCACCATCCTGTACCACAGTCTTTGTACCGGGATTGGGGAAGCGAGACTTGTTCATCACGAAGATCACAAGAGATACAAGGATCATCACGATAGCTGCAGCAAAGGCATAGTGGAAGCCACGGCTGAAGACATCCAGATAACTATTGACGAACTCTCCGAGATCAGAGAAGGACTGGCCTGCTAGAGACACCTTACCAGAGAGTGCCTGGAGGTTGTCAAGCGCCTGCTGTGGCATAGCCGCACCCTCCTTGAGGTACTGGTGACATAGTGCAGGTAGGTCACCATTGTAGTCGAAGCCATTGGTCTTGAGCCACCAGTTACGTATCCCTACAGCCATGAAGGGAGCGAAGATCCCCCCGACGTTGATGAACATGTAGAAGATCTGGAAGCCAGCGTCACGTACCTTGGAGTAGATAGGGTCGTCATACATCTGACCGACGAGCGCCTGGAGGTTCCCCTTGAATAGGCCATTACCGAAGGCGATGACCGCTAGTCCGAGACAGGAGATAGAGAGATAGAGACCTAGGCTAGGCACGGGGGTCGGAGTGGGTATGGCGATAATCATATAGCCAATAGCCATGACGACGAGACCCATGAGGATCGTCCCCTTGTAGTTCTTTGTTCGGTCAGCGATGATCCCCCCTACTAGGGCTAGTAGGTAGATGGAGGCATAGAAGGCCGAGTAGATGTACCCTGTGACGTCCTCCGAGAGACCGAACTTGGCCGAGATGAAGAGCGTCAAGATCGCCATCATGATGTAGAAGCCGAAGCGCTCTCCCATGTTAGCTAGAGAGGCTGCGAGCAATCCCTTAGGATGATTTTTGAACATAGAGTTGGTAAGTTGTTAGGAGGTGAGTATTGTTGGTGAGTTAATCCTCTGTATGACTATTCCTGACGAATGTTCAGGATCGCACCTGTCCGAGTGTCTAGGTAGACAGCTGTCGGCTGTGCTGGTGTTAGGCTAAACATCTTCGGGGCCAGAGCCTGCTGCGTACCCAGCTGTGTGAGGGGGAGCTTCTCTGAGGCCAGCTTACGACCCTCATAGGTAAGGGTCAGCAGAGCCTCTCCTGGGAGGTTGTAGACGACACTTCCCTCGAGCTGCTTGTCCTTCTTGCGTTGCTCCTTCTCTCCGAGGGGCTCGGCACGCTCTGTTGCCTGCAGAGAGAGCAGGACTGGTGCACCGCTCAGATCATCTCGTCCCACGAGCCCACCGAGCTCAGAGAAGCGAGCAATGACGACATCCCGTGCATCCTCTCCCGTAGGATCATAGATGAAGGCATAGGTCATCACACGCTCCGTCGTATCACCGAGGAAGAGGCGCTGTGTCCTGCGCTCCTCGGTACGTAGACGATCTAGGACGAGGCGCATGGACTCGCCGTCCTTCGGCATATTGTCTACCGAACCCGTGAGGATATTCATCGCACTCTCTCGCACCTCATAGAGGTAGTTTGCAGCGATCTCGGCCTGCTTAGACTTGGTCCCAGCCTGCGCATATTCACGGGGGAGGGAGGGAAGGGCCTTATCTGCCACCTTCTGCTCTACGGCTTGACCGAGGGGTAGGTGGTGTGGGGAGCTCTCCTCGCTCGGATCAGTATTGCCGTTGATGGAGTAGAGTATCCCCCTATCCGTCAGCTTGACGAAGGGTGCCGTGCTCTTCTTATCGAAGACGATGAGATACTGCTTCGTCGTGTCGGGCTCACCGAGGATACGTAGCGTGGAGCCAGTGATCTCATAGGTCCTCGTAGGCTCTGCACTTGCCTTCTGGCTTAGATATTTATCTGCATAGCTAGATAGCACTCCGGGGGTATAGGTGCGCTCACGCACGGAGATGACGATCTGCACCTTGGTCTCAGGGAGTCTATAGACTATACCATAGTCGGTCTCCTTCGTCACGTCATAGCGTTTGACCTTACTCTGAGCATTGAGCCCAGCCTGCACGAGACAGAGACAACCTAGGACTAAAAGGGAGCGTTCGAATCGAATCATGAATACCTAATATGTTATATAGAGCTTGATCTCTTAGGACAAAACTACTAAAAACTACACGTATGGTCAAGCCCTTAGCACCCTTCCCCCGTAATAATACTCCATCTGTCCTCTTTATACCCTCTGTCATTAGGGACTTAATAAGCACCTCTGGAGATCAAGATACCGCCAACTCTAGACCCTTATTACACGCGCGTACATTATTATAATATATACAGGAGTCGCATGGCAGAACAAGCATCCGTCACTTGCCCTCAGGGCTGACGCATGGAATCACTGTAGTGCAAGGGAAAGGTTGTCAAGGAGCATATGCCGAAGATAGAAGTATCTATGTCTTAGTCTAGATATGCCAAGCAAATACCTCCTACCTAGGAGGGATGGGTATACACGTGTGTATACAACAGTGTACCCACGTGTATACAACAGTGTACCCACGTGTATACAACAGTGTACACGCGTGTACACAACCTTGCTCTAAGTATATCCTCTGTAGGCTCGCTTGTATGTCTATTCCTTGGGGATAATACGTAGGATCTTTAGTGATGGGCTAAGGCTCCCTAGGATATGAAATGATACCCCCGAAGAACCAAAGGCAGGAGTTGCGAGCGAGATCATACGTCGGCCCTGCACTTGCCCTCAAGAGTGAGCGTAGCCCTACGCACTCCACTAGGAGAGTCCCTTCTTCCAATAGCCCCTATATAGGGCATTTCGAGGGGGTAACAGAGGAGATACTGAGAAGGGAAGATAGGTCTCGGTATGTTCGTCCTCATCACCTATGTAAGGTGACAGGTGCGAACATACCGAGAAGGGGAGAGCGCTCTCGGTATGCTCGTCATCGTCACCTATGTAAGGTGATTGGTACGGATATACCGAGCCTGATCCCAAGCTCATTACATATCCCCTAGTAGGGGGCTAGGAATGTGCACTACGAGTATCATCCATATCCCTCAGCAGTCATCACAGAATGTGCGTCAGGTAGGCTATGGTGAGACTGGAGGTAGAGAAGAAAATGAGAAGACCAGGGAGCATCTAAGGCACAAATGATAAGCGGAGTTTGCAATATGAATATTTATTGTACCTTTGCAATGTGAACGTTTCTCCAAGCGGGAGGACACGTACACAACAAACTACATCAATCATCCAAGAATAGCAGCGAACAAACTGCACTAACCAATCCAAAAGCATTCAGTCATGCAAGAGCAACCAAAGTTTAAGACTGGAGTGTGGGTAGACGAACTGAACGTAC
>ERZ772827.677-NODE-677-length-18301-cov-4.978735_pt1 | contig 18301 bp, 15 predicted proteins | sample MGYA00580850_ERZ772827 | MGnify/ENA primary metagenome ERZ772827 (study PRJEB29015, sample SAMEA2737950) | human oral metagenome | biome: human oral; feature: human-associated habitat; material: dental | place: China | collected 2145 ...
GAACACGACCGTGGACTGGTGCCGCACGTCCGTGCTGATGGCAAAGCCGAACACGACAAGGTAGATGACGGGCAGGAGAAAGGTCACGCCGATCGTGATCGGGTCGCGCCGCATCTGAATGAGTTCCTTGACGAGAAGCGCCAGAATCCGCAAGCCGCTCACCCCCTCTGCCGCCGGTCATAGTAGATAAAGACATCCTCCATCGTCAGTGCAGACGGCTGCGCCCCCAACTCCGATGGCAGCGTCACATCCCGCGAGACAAGCGCACGCACCTGCCGTCCGAACACATAGACCTCGTCATAGGGTACGCCTGCCGCCGTCAGTGCCGCCGTCCCCGCCTCCGCACTCTCCTGCGGCAGGACGTAGAGACGCGCAGGCAGTTCCTCCTTCAGCGCCGTCGGTGAGCCGGAGGCGATCTTCTTTCCGCGCTGCAAAAAGGCGATTTCATCGCAGTGCTCCGCCTCATCCATAAAATGTGTCGTAACGAAGATCGTTGTCCGCTCCGTGCCCGCCATCTCCGAGAGCAGATTCCAAAACAGGCGCCGCGACGTGGGGTCGACGGCAGACGTCGGCTCGTCGAGCACGAGGAGTGCGGGGCGGTGGAGAATCGCGCAGCCGAGCGCGAGCCGCTGTTTCTGCCCGCCCGAGAGACCGCCCGCGAGCACATCCGCTTTTTCCGTGAGCTGCATGCGCACGAGCACTTCCCCCGTGCGTGTGCGCCGCTCCATGCGCGGGAGGCCGTAGAGTCCGCCGTAGAACATCATATTCTCGCGCACCGTCATATTCGTATAGAGGCTGAACCGCTGGGACATATAGCCAAGCGACTGGCGCGCGCGCTCCGGATGCGCCGCCGTGTCACAGCCGAGCACGAACGCTGTGCCGCTCGTTGGCGGGAGGAGGCCGCAGATCATGCGGATTGCCGTGGACTTTCCCGAGCCGTTCGATCCGATGAATCCGTAGATCGCACCGCGCGGCACGGAGAGGTTCAGATGATCGACGGCGGTGTAGTCACCAAAGACACGCGTGAGATCATGCGTTACGATCACAGGCGCATCGCCCGTACGCGCCTCACGTTCCATGACGCGCCCCCAGATCCACATCGGCAGGCATGCCGGGCTTTAGGATGCCGGCCGCATTGTCTACGGCTACCTTTACGCCAAAGACGAGGTTCGCCCGCTCATTCTTCGTAATGCTCTGGCGCAGCGTGAACTCCGCCGCGTCGCTGATCTCCGCAATAATGCCGTTCAGCGGCTTCGCCTGCCCGTCGATGTAGACGCGTGCCGAATCGCCGAGATGAATGCTCCCGAGCATATCGGTCGTCACATAGATCTTGATCCAGACATCCGCAGGGTCGATGAGGGTTGCAACGGATGCACCTGCACGGACAAACTCGCCTGCCTCGTAGTTCTTTGTCAGGACTATACCATCATGCGGTATGCGTATGGTGAGGTCGTCGATCACGGAATCATCCATCGCGAGGATTGCCTGCTGCCGCCGCACATCCTCCTCTGCCATTCGGATGTCCTCGGGGCGGCTGCCGTTCTCCAGCAGCCGCTGCTCCTCCTCGCGTGCGTGCAGATTCGCATCCGCCGTATCACGCGCCTCACGCAGGGCATCAAACGCCTGCTGTGCGATGGCTCCTGCCGTGAGAAGCTCTGTACCGCGCGCATAGTCGGCGCCCGCACGATCCGCAGCGGCACGCGCCGCACGGGTGCGCTCCGCGGCCGCACGGATCTCCTCTGCACGGCTGCCGCTCTGCGTGCGCGCGAGGTTCGTCTTGGCATGGGCAAGCGCCGCCTCATCGCGCAGGCGTGCCGCCGCGAGATCACGGCGTCCGATGCGTGCCGCCACATCGCCCGCCCGCACCGCCATCCCCTCGCGCACGAGGATCTCGTCGATGTAGCCGCTCTCCTTTGCGCTGACCTCGACGCGCGTCGCCTCCACGGTACCCGTGAGGAGCTGTGCGCGGCTCTCCTGCTCCACATACGCGCGATAGGCGAATACCGAGAGCAGGACAATAGCGAAGAGCAGAAGAACAACACGCATCATCTTCGTATTCATGCGGCTCCCTCCTTTGCACGCGAAATCGATAATCAGTGTTTTCATAAGTATAGCACGCACAGAACGACAGAAAAAGTTGACTGCGATGAGATTGATTCGGAAAACAAAAAGGACTGTCCTGCACCGATGCGCAGGGCAGTCCTTTTTCCCTCAGTGATTCGCCATCTCGTAGATCGCGATGACATCCGCGCGCGTGAGCGGATGGAAATTGCCGATCTGTATCGTATCATTTGCCGTCACGGCACATGCAAGCTCCTCGATCGTTCCCTTTGACAGCTGCCCGATGCCGAGTCCCCCGAGGCTGGTCGGCATACCGATCTCGGTGAAGAACTCCTCCATATGGCGGATGCCCGCACGTGCGCGCTCCTCATTGGTGCCTGCATTGACGCCGAAGAGCGCGCCCGCAAAGTGCGCAAAGCGCGCCGCATCGTACTGGTATACATGGCGCGCCCACGAACCCCAGAGCGCCGTGAGCGTCATGGCATGCGTCGCATCGCAGCGTGCGGAGAGCTCATGGCCGAGCTTGTGCACGGAGAAGTCCTTCATGCGCCCCAGCTCCGTGAGTCCGCAGTGCGATACGCTGCCGCAGTACATCAGCTCGCTCATCGCATCGTAGTCCTTGCGGCTGACGAGGAGGCGTTTGACCGACTCCATGACGGTGCGAAGGAGCTGCTCGGACATGCGGTCGGTGAAGAGATTCGTCTCCTTTACGCTCGTAAAGTAGCGCTCCATCGTGTGCATCATGATGTCTGAGGCGCCCGCTGCAATCTGTTCGCGCGGCAGGGTAAATGCAAGCGCGGGGTTCATAAAGGCAAATACGGGACGGTTCAGCGGGGTGTTCAATCCGAGCTTGCGCCCGGTATCCTCGTTCGTGAGCACCGCCGAGTCGCTTGTCTCGCTGCCCGCTGCGGGGATGGTGAGGACGGAGCCGAACGGCATGGTCTTTGTGATCTCCACCTTACGTGTCCAGATATCCCAGATATCCACGGTCGGATTCGCGATGCCGTGTGCAACGGCCTTTGCCGAGTCGATGACACTGCCGCCGCCGACGGCGAGGACGAAGTTTACATCCGCCGCGATTCCCTCGCGGATCGCCTCGCGGACGAACGAGACACGCGGATTCGGCCGGATACCGCCCATGACGAGGAACGCAAGGCCTGCCGAGGTCAGGTCCTTCTCGACGCGCGAGAGCAGCCCTGACTGCTCTGCACTGCCGCCCCCGTAGAGGATGAGGACACGGGTCGTTCCGAACGCTCGCAGCTTCTCGGCAACGGCATTCTCTGCGCCTCGTCCGAAGATGATCTCGGTGGGGCAGTGATAGGTAAAGCTTTGCATGGGGATCCTCCTCCATAGACCGCTGATTGAAGTATCTTTATTATAACAGAAAATGCGGAAAATACCTACTTTCCGATGCAGAACTCGCTGAAGATGCGGTCGATGAGATCGGTATCGACGGTCTCACCGAGGATCTCGCCGAGGATCTCGTAGGCGGCGCGCAGGTCGATGGAGACAAAATCCGTTCCCATGTCCGCAGCAAGGGCCTTTTCTGCCTCTGCGAGATGATCGGCGGCACGGCGGAGTGCCTCTGTCTCGCGCTCCTTGTTCGGCAGAGCTCCATCACCGAGATCGCCCTCCATCGCCGCGATGCACGCAGCGATGGTCTCACGCAGTGCATCGAGTCCGGTACCTCGGGCTGCAGAGATCGTGAGGACGGGTGCGTTCAGCCCTTCAAAGACGGAGGCATCGAGGACGGCGGTGCGATCCTCCTTGTTGCATAGGATGATGATATCCGCGGTCACCCTGCGCAGACGCTCGATCAGGTCTCTATCCTCCTGCGTAAGAGGTGCTGCCCCGTCAAAGACGGCGAGCACGAGCTCTGCATCCATGAGGTGCTCCTCGGTGCGGGCGACACCGATCTGCTCGACGGCATCCTCTGCTGCGCGGAGCCCTGCCGTATCGAGAAGGCGCAGGGGGATCCCCGCGACGATGATCTCTTCCTCGATTACGTCCCGCGTTGTACCCGGCACATCGGTGACGATAGCGCGCTCCATCCCGAGGAGGGTATTGAGGAGGCTGGATTTCCCGACATTCGGACGACCGACAATGACTGTCTTGATGCCCTCGCGCAGGATGCGTCCCGCATTGGCACCTGCGATCAGGCGCTGGGCGGCTGCGGCAGCAGCTCGTATGTCCTCCGTGAGCGCGGCGCTCTGCAGCTCCGGCAGATCGTCCTCGGGGAAGTCGATTCCCGCCTCAATTCGTGCAATCGCTCCGAGGAGCTGCATGCGGATCGCCGCGATCTCGGTCGACAGTGCCCCCGCCATACGCTCGCGTGCCGCGTGTGCGGCGCGTGTGCTCTTAGCCGCAATGAGCTCCATTACACCCTCAGCGCGTGCCAGATCGAGCTGTCCGTTCAGGAAAGCGCGCTTTGTAAAGGCACCTGGTTCGGCGGGATGCGCTCCCACCTCCCACGTCCGCAGGAGCACCTCGCGCAGCACGACCGTACCGCCGTGGCACTGCAGCTCGACCACATCCTCGCCTGTATAAGAGTGCGGTGCGCGCATCGGGAGGAGGATCGCCTCGTCAATCACTGTACCGTCTGCCGCATGGACATGGCCGTAGCGTGCACGGTAGGGCACTATCTCCGCGAGATCACCGTATACTGGGCGAAACACCTCACGTGCAATGCGGAACGCATCGGCACCGCTCACGCGGATGATGCCGATGCCGCCCGTGCCATGCGGTGTCGCTATTTGGCTGATCGTATCATCTGTCATCATACACCTGTCTCAACTATAGTGTGGATCATATCTTCGGAAAGAGGAGTGTGCCCCGATCGAGGCCATAGCGGATTGTGAGATCTGCGTCTGCCGCATAGTCGACTGCATACGAGCAGACCGGCTCCCGCGTCGTGATGTAGGTACTCGATGCCTTGAGCGCCGAGATGGAGAAGGGCATTTTCCGCGGACAGCTGTGTGAGAGGATGAGAGGAGCCTGATCTCCGTGTTCCGCCATGCGTGAAGCAATGGCGTTTGCATAGGCATCCGTATCCTCGCCTTCGGGCAGTGCAAGCATGAGTGCCGCCCTGTCCGCTGCTGTATAGGCAGCAAGGAATCTGTCAATCACACGGGGCCAGACCGCGTACATGGGATCGATTTCAAAATCGGGGATGAAGTAGGAGACATCGTAGCCATCCGCACGCAGCTGATGAATTTGTGCTGTCGTATCATCCGGCGTTTCTTCCCGTACGCCGGGGTCAAAGCGATCCAGGAATGCCGCCATATCATGATTGAACTCCGGAATGTATCGCTCAATTTCCTCCTGCATCCAGTACCACCACTTGATCCGCTGGAGGCGCGTGATCGTCTCGGCATCGAACCGGTACTTGATCACGCGTGCAGGATTGCCGACAACGATCGCATACGGGGGGACATCCTTTGCAATGACAGACCCTGCTCCGATCACCGCTCCATTTCCGATGTGTACGCCGCTCATGACCATCGAGCCGCCGCCGATCCAAACATCATTCCCTATGGTGATCTGATGGCGGTTGTAGGCTGCATGCTTGTTGTCATCGGACGAATCGAGTACGGATGCCAGAGGGTAGGATGTAATCGCATAGTGGTCGTGGTTCATGCCAAGGAAAAAATGCTCCATATGGGCGATGGAGCAGTAATTGCCGATCAGGACGTGTGCATCCGTTGTATATGAATGAGCGATGCCGTTCACAAGATAGCTCCGTACACCAAGCGTCATGAGCGCCATCTCGGGATAGTCCTCGAATGGCACCTTGCGTGTGTACGCTGAGAAATCTGCCATATTGACGGTCTGAAACAAAATGATTATCCCCTTTCGTCACGAATCCTATGATAGGATAGATTCGCGGCCGATGGAACGATTCCCTTCTTCTCGAAAAAGTCGATTGATGCTATAATCAACTCGTATCATGCGTAAAGAGAAAGAAAGGGAATGTATGAGTAATCGTGTGATTGCGCAGGCCGATCTCTCGCACATCGCAAGCCGCCTGCGGGAACTGGGCGACTATATCGATACGACAAATTCGAATGTCGTGGCGGTCGGCAGGAACGTCAACGATCTGCGCGAAGATCTGGAGGAGCTGACGGCAGACTTCCATGACTTTGTGGAGACGCATCGTCTCTCGACACGTGCACAGCTGGCGGAGACGCGCCTTGTGAAGCTGCATCAGGAACTTGAGCAGAAATATGGACATTATGCCGTCATTCGACGCACGACGAAAGGCATATTGCAGGCCAATGACCTTGCCCTCGTGCGGCAGGAGACGATCCGATCTGCGTCGGAGGAGCTGATGCTGCGTGCACCGGAGTACTGGCTCGCTCCCGCGCTCGTTGCGCTCTCCGCGTGGATCAGCGACCATGAGGAGATTGCACAGCGTGCGCTGAAGGAGGCCCTGCGCCGCGACGAGGAAAAGACGGCACTCTTCTTCGCACTCGTCTGCCGCCGTGCGGGACGCAGCTCCTCCGCCCTGCGATGGATACAGCACTACCTCATGCGGCAGGACGAGACAGCGCTCGACCGCAAGGCAATCCTCATCGTCGACGCCTATGCGAGCGGCCTCCTCGGACGCGATGCGGAGGGGCAGATCGATCGGCAGATCGAGACGTGGACACGCCGTCTCTCGGAGCGGGCGGGCTTCGTCGAGGAGCAGGAGCGTCGCTGGAGAGAGGCGCTGACCGTGATGCAGCCGGTGCAGCCTGCTGCCTATGACTATCCCTATCTGGCAGAGTACAGCACGATTTCCGATGAACTCAAGCGCGTGCTCGGTGGGGCGGAACTCCATGCAAAATTTCACGAACATCTAAAAAAAGTATTCGAACAGAAGCCGCCCCTGCGCACCCTCGTACAGGAGCTTGACCGCATCCTCACGAGCCTCGTGACCGACTTCGACGCGGCGGAACAGCCCCTGCGCGAGGCGGCGGCCCTCGAGCAGCTTGTCGTCGATGCGGGCGGTGATGAAGTCCGTGCGAAACAGGAGATGAAGCTAAAGGAAAAGGCATTCGAGGAGCGGCGTGACTTCATGCAGCTGCTCACGGATGCCGCGATGAACCCATCGGAGGCACATGCGAGCGTCACGACCCAGAAGATGGCACTCGCCGTTTCGCGGGACTGGATCCTCTCGGCATACCGTGACCACATCGCGGAAAACCGTGCAGCCGTTCCCAATATCATCCCATTTAAGATCGGAGCCTTTGAGGGGGAGACAGCGGATGGTGAGAACGAGGAGGAGCTGATCACGCGCTTTGCCGCGTGGAACGACTTCGAGCGCACGCAGGCACTGTCGAGGCTCCAGCTGAGCACAGAGCATCGCCTCTGCCAGTGGGGCGGGATCGTCACCGCACTTCTCGGGCTTTACTTCGGCGGCATGACAGGCTTCATCATCGGCGCGCTCATCGGGGCATACCTATACTACTGTTACCACAAGGCCGTGCGGGCACTGGATGAGCAGCGCGCAGAGCTGGAGGAGCAGTATGCGAAACAGGGTACATCGGGTGCGGAGATCCTGCGCGGCATCTTGGCCGAGGTCGTGGACTACCGCGAGGAATATGAGTCTCTCGACAGCGGCAGTCAGCAGACCATTGACTTCCTTACGGCGCTGCATCCCGATCAGTTCCGCATTGACATTGACCATGACCGCAGAATACGCATACAGGAGTAATATCATGAGTGAGCAAAATCCATTTGGCGGCATAAAAAAAGAACCCCCGCGCAATGCGGGAGAAAAACCTGCGCCGCCGTCCGCACGGCGCAGCGCAGCATTTGCTCCGATTCGCTCTGCCGCTCCGCCGGATACAGAGGAGCTTGGCTCCTATGAACGTGTCTCCGAGGTGCTTGCTGAGGGGCTTCCCGCATGGAACCTCGAGCCGCCGGCGGCACCCGTACGGAGATCACGCACATGATCGCTCCGCCAACGACCTATGCCCAGTGGGCAGCGCTGCTGAAAACATTTGCAGAGGGGACGGCGGATGAGGATGTCCTGCACGCCATGCACACGGGTACGATCGCATGGCAGTCCGGTGTCGCTGCACGATTTGCACAGCGCTTTATGGATGCCCTGCATGCACGCGTGAAGCGAGCCTCTGATGTCTTTGACCGCGCTATGCAGCGCGCATCCGATGAGCGTGCGATGATCGGGGCGCTTCTTGCCCTGCGCCGCAGCCTTATCTTTTTGCATTCTGCCGCAGCGCTCCCTGCCGTGCCTGAGGAGCAGCGCACGCAGTTCATCGCCCTTGTGCAGAATGCCGCCGACCGTATGCAGGAGAGCCTGGAATCATCGGCAAAGAGCGACCGTACGGGCAGGATGGGTGCACTCGTACGGAACCATAAAGTGAATGCACTGGAAATGGAGGAACATCTATGACCGCACGAAACGAGTGCAAGGAACTTCTCACGCGCTATGGCATCGCGCGGATTCCTTTCATCACGCTCCATACCGTGGAGCGTGCCCGCGCTCTCGATTTGCTCAAAGAAGCCGCCGCGGAGCTGTCCCTTCCCTTTTTCATCCACACGCTCTCTAAGGGCGTCTACGACCTCGCGACGGATAAGGTCGTCAGTGATGATAAATCCATCTACGGTGCGATCGACTTCATCGGTGAGCAGATGAAGCACCGTGCGAATACGACCCTCGTCCTGACCGAGACCCCAGACCTCTCGAGCGACACGAACGATGCGCGCCAGCTGCTCGACCTCGTGACCCTCGCGAACGAGACCGGCGGGCAGATCATCGTCCTCACCACCTCCGCCGTCTGGAACCGTCTGCAGCGCCTCGGACTGACCCTCCAGCTGCCGCTGCCGGATGAGGACGAGATGGAGACGATTGTGCGCGGCTACATCGACGACTATCGTGCAGAGATCGACATTGAGTGGACGGATATGGATATTCGCGAGGCGGCATCCATACTAGGCGGTGTCACCGCCGTCGAGGCAGAGAATGTCATGGCGGCGCTCATCGCGAAGAAGGCGATCCGCAAGGAGGATATGGACGAGGTACGCACAGCGAAGGATCGCCTCTTCTCCGACATCTCGGGGCTCGAGAAGATCTCTGTCGATGAGAGTGCCGCTGATGTCGGCGGGCTCGCGGGCCTTAGAGACTGGCTCGACGAGAAACGGCTCCTCTTCACAGCAGAGAAGCGCAGTCTGCTCAAGGAGAAGGGCCTGAAATCGCCGCGCGGCATCCTCCTCGTCGGCGTTCCCGGCTGCGGAAAATCCCTCTCAGCAAAGGCAATCTCTGCGAACTGGAAGCTGCCGCTCTACCGCCTTGACTTTGCGACGGTGCAGGGCAGCTACGTCGGTCAGAGCGAGCAGCAGCTGCGCGACGCACTCATGACGGCAGAGAACGTTGCGCCGTGCATCCTCTGGATCGACGAGATCGAGAAGGGGCTCGCGGGTGCAGGTTCATCGAACGACGGCGGCGTCTCCACGCGCATGGTCGGACAGTTCCTCTTCTGGCTGCAGGAGTGCCGCAAACAGGTCTTTGTCGTCGCCACGGCGAACGATGTGTCCATGCTCCCCTCGGAGCTGCTGCGGCGCGGACGCTTCGATGAGCTGTTCTTTATCGATTTGCCGACCGCCGACGAGCGCTATGACATCCTGCGCCTCTATATGCGGAAATATCTGGAACTCGACTTTGCGGGCGCATTCGCCGACACCCTCGTTGCTATGACCGACGGCTTTACGGGCGCCGATCTCGAATCCACGGTGCGCGACCTCGCCTACCGCGTGATTGCAAACCCTGATTTCCAATTAAATGAGGAGAATCTGCGTACGGCATTCGGCAATGTCGTCCCGCTCTCTGAGACCGCGCCCGAGAAGATTGCCGCCATCCGCGACTGGGGCAGGGAACGTGCCGTCCCTGCGAGCGGCCGTCCCATCGGCAGTGAGACCGCACTGCGAAAGTCGGCGGAGACGCGTACGCGCAGGGTATTAGTGTAGGGAGGGATCGTATGCCGCGGCCACTTTTGAACCGAACTGCAGATACAAAGACGCAGAGCCCGCTCAACCTTCATCAGGCATTCACAAACACGGAGACGAAGAGCGAGGCGCAGCAGATGCAGATGGCGCGCCTCCTCAAGAAGCAGCGTTCCAAAGCATATATGGAGGCGATTCATAGGCTCGATGCGGGCAGCCATCATATGAGCGAGGCGGAGCGTGCAGCCATCGTCGATGCCATTCGCGCCGAGTTTCCCGAGATGCTCGATCTGGCGGGCGTCCTCATTGGCATCGTCGCAAAATGCTATCTCGGTGAGCCATACGAGGTGCATACCATCACCATCGCCGGGAATATCATCGAGCACTACAAGCGCGGTCAGACATTGCCGCACGGTATGGAGCGCGCAAGATCGCTGGCCGCACGCGGCGGCTACGAGTTCGTCGAGGTATATACCGACGTCTGCCGCGCCATTAGCAGCGATGGGGCTGTATCCGTCGTGAAGTAGGTACCTGCAGACATACAAAAAGGGGCTGCTGCACGAAGCTAAAACTTCGTGCAGCAGCCTCGCTCTTTTGGTCAGATATGCTGCAGCAGGTGCCGCCTTCACCATGTGTACGCTTTATTCGCTCGGCGGATCGACGATGCGGTTCATCGTTGCCATTGAGGCGACGCGGTCGTTCTCACCGATGGTCATGAGCTTGACGCCCTGCGTGTTGCGGCTGATGAGCGAGATCTCATCGACGGTTGTGCGGATGACGATGCCCTCGGTGGTGATGAGCATGAGCTCCTGATTCTCGCGCACCACGCGGATGCCGACGACGGGGCCGGTCTTCTCCGTGACCTTCATGTTGATGAGGCCCTTGCCGCCGCGTGTCTGCGTGCGGTACTCCTCGGCCGTCGTGCGCTTGCCGTAGCCGCCCTCAGTAACCGTGAGCACCTCAGAATCGGTCTTCAGGATATCCATCGCGACGACTTCATCGCCGTCGCTGAGGTTGATGCCGCGCACGCCGCGCGTGACGCGTCCCATGGAGCGTACGCCGTCCTCGGGGAAGGTGATCGCCTTGCCGTGGCGTGTGCCGAGCATGATCCGGTTCTCACCGTCCGTGAACTTCACCCCGATCAGCTCATCGTCCTCGTCAAGGTTGACCGCCTTGAGCCCGCTCTTTCGGATGTTCGCAAACTCGGCGAGCGGGGTCTTTTTCACCACGCCGCGCTTCGTGCCGAGGAAGAGGAAGCGGTCAGGGCGGAACTCCTTGATCTGGATGACGGCGGTGATGCGCTCGTCGCTCTCAACGGCAAGGAGGTTGACAATCGCCGTGCCCTTTGCCTGGCGGCCGCTCTCAGGGATCTCGTATGCCTTCAGAACAAATGCGCGTCCGCGGTTCGTAAAGAAGAGGATGTCGTGATGCGTCGTCGTGATGAGGAGATCGCTGACAATATCCGTTTCCTTCGTTCCCATGCCCTTGACCCCGACGCCCCCGCGCCGCTGGCGGCGGTAGGTATCGAGCGGAATGCGCTTGATGTAGTTGTTGAGCGTGAGCGTGACGACCACGTCTTCTTCGGCGATGAGGTCGGTGATGTCCATCTCGCTCGCATCGAAGGTGATCTCCGTGCGGCGCTCGTCGCCGTACTTGTCGCGCACCTCAATGAGCTCGTTCTTGATGATCGCGAGGACCTTCATGCGGTCGGCGAGGATGCCCTTCAGCTCCTCGATCATCTTCAGGACTTCCTGATACTCCTCCTCGATCTTCTCGCGCTCGAGGCCCGTGAGACGCTGGAGACGGAGGTCCAGGATCGCCTGTGCCTGCTTCTCCGTGAGCTTGAACCCGTCCATGAGAGCAGTACGTGCAATGTCCGCTGTGCGGCTCTCGCGAATCGTTGTAATGACAGCGTCCAGATGATCGAGTGCGATTGTGAGGCCTTCGAGGATATGAGCGCGTGCCTCCGCCTTTGCGAGTTCGTACTGCGTACGCCGTGTAATGACTGTTTCCTGATGGTTGATGTAGTGTCCGAGCATCTGCTTGAGGTTCATGATGACGGGCTGGCCGTCCACGAGAGCAAGCATGATGACGCCGAAGCTGTCCTGCAGCTGCGTGTGCTTGTACAGCTGGTTGAGGATGACGTTGGGCGCACTGTCGCGGCGCAGCTCTATGACAATGCGCATGCCGCTGCGGTCGGACTCATCGCGCAGATCCGTGATGCCGTCGATCTGCTTGTCGCGGACGAGGTCGGCGATCTTCTCGATGAGGCGCGCCTTGTTGACCTGATACGGCAGCTCGGTGACGATGATGCGCGGCTTGCCGTTTGACATCGTCTCGATGTGGGCGCGTGCGCGCATCTTTACAACGCCGCGGCCCGTCGTATATGCCTTGCGGATCTCCTCCGTGCCGAGGATGAGGCCTGCCGTGGGGAAATCAGGCCCCTTGATGACGCCCATGAGCTCCTCGATGGTCGTCTCGGGATTGTCGATGAGCATCAGCGTGCCGTTGATGACCTCGACCATGTTGTGCGGCGGGATGTTGGTCGCCATGCCGACGGCAATGCCTGCCGTGCCGTTGACGAGCAGCTGCGGGAATTTCGCGGGGAGCACGGTCGGCTCCTTCTCCGAGCCGTCGTAGTTGTCCGTAAAGTCGACGGTTTCCTTGTCAATATCGCGCAGCATGAGCTCGGCGATCTTCGACATGCGCACCTCGGTATAGCGCATCGCGGCGGCTGAGTCGCCGTCGACCGAGCCAAAGTTGCCGTGTCCGTCTGCGAGCATGTAGCGCATCGAGAAATCCTGCGCCATGCGGACGATCGCGTCGTAGACGGAGGTGTCGCCGTGCGGGTGATATTTACCGAGCACTTCACCGACGATACGTGCCGATTTCTTGTACGGCTTCGAGCTGGTCATGCCGGAGCCCTGCATCGCGTAGAGGATGCGGCGATGCACGGGCTTTAGGCCGTCGCGCACATCGGGCAGCGCACGCGCCACAATGACGCTCATCGCGTAGTCGATGTACGAGTTTTTCATCTCGTGTTCGAGGTTGACCGGGACGATGCGCCCCTGTCCAAAATCCAAATCCAAAATGTCACCTCTTCGTGTTCGTTCCATAATAATCCACGATGATTATAGCATTTTCACAGGGAAAAGTCTATGTTTTGCGGGCGCGGACTCATCGAAAAGGGATTCTTCCTTTCCCGTCGAATAAATTTATACAATCAGTATGATGCGAGGTGGGCAGCTGTGGAGGATATGCAGGAACTGCGCCGAGAGATATTGCTGCACGCGAATGCGCTTTACGAGGCAAAGGAGTATGCGCGTGCGGCGGAAGTGGCGCGCGAGATGCTCGATGTGCTGCCCGAGGATGTGGAGATGCGCTACATCCGTGCAGCGGCTCTGACGGGCTGCGGTTTGTATGACGAAGCACGCGCGGAGATCGCGCGCATTCGTGCAGTACGTCCTGATCATGCGGGGGCTGCGCGCCAGGAGATCTACATCGATCGCGCGGAGGACAAGATTCGCACGCAGATCGAGCATCTGCGCGCGCTGATTGCCATGCTCACGGAGCGAATTGCCGCCGAGGAGGAGAGCCGTGCCTACTGCACGGTCTTTCTTGCGAGTGCGTACAGTTTGCTCGGCGAGGCTCTGACGCTCACGGGGGAGAGTGCGGAGGCGGTTGAGGCGTTCCTTGCCTCGAGCCGTCTCGAGACGGGGCGTGTGCAGAAGGCGATTGAATACAGCAACGCGCTCTTTGCCGTCAACTATCTGCCGACGCATCTGCGCGGTACCTATGCAGGGCTTGCACGCGGCTATGGGGCGCTCTTTGCCGATGTGCAGGCGCTCGCGTCTGCCGCGGATGCCGCACGCGGGCACGATCGCCTCCGCATCGGCTATATCTCGCCCGATCTGCGCACACATCCCGTCGGGACACTGATGCGCCCGCTCCTTCACCTCTGCGATCGTTCGCGTTTTGCCGTTTACTGCTACATGAGCGGCGCGGAGGACGTGCTTTCACAGGAGTTTCGTGCGGCGGTGGATGCGTGGCGGAACATCCAGGGGATGACAGCGGCAGAGGCGGCGGCTCTCGTGCGCAGCGATGAGATTGACATCCTCGTTGATCTCGCCGGACACACGCAGGACAACTGTCTCCCCGTCCTTGCATACAAACCTGCGCCCGTGCAGGTGACGGGCATCGGCTACTTCAATACGACGGGGCTGCCTGCCGTTGACTATATGCTCTCGGATGTGCACGTTGATCCTGAGGGGTGTGAGGACGCCGCCTTTACCGAGGAGATGATCCGTCTTCCGCACAGCCATTTCTGCTACACCCTGCCCGAGGATCTTTCTGCCGTCACCCCACCGCCGATGGAGCGCAGCGGCTATGTGACATTCGGCTCGTTCAACAACTTCAGCAAGGTGACGGATGAGGTTCTGTGCCTCTGGGGCCAGCTGCTGGATGCAGTCCCGCGGTCACGGCTTTTACTCAAGAGCAAGCTGTTTATGAGCGAAGAGGGGCGAGAGCTCGCGGCGGAGCGCTTCACACGCTGCGGCATTCCCGTTGAACGTGTGGAGATGCGCGGATTCAGCCCCGATCACCTCGCGGAGTACGGAGATATGGACATCGCGCTCGATACCTTCCCCTACACGGGCGGCATCACGACCTGCGAGGCGCTCGCGATGGGCGTTCCTGTCGTGACCCTGCGCGGGGAGAGCCACGGTGCGCGGTTCGGGGAGAGCCTCCTCACGAATGCAAATCTCACGGAGCTGATCGCCAAGACCCCCGAGGACTATGTGCAGATCGCGGCGGCACTCGCCTCCGACCCTGCGACCCTGCGTGCCCTGCGCGAGAATCTGCGTGCGATTCTGCGTGGTTCGCCGCTCACCGACGCACGCAGGTACGTGCGGGATGTTGAGGCCGCATATGGAGAAATATGGGCACGATTCGTACAGACTTGACGAATTTGGGCAGAGTCGTATTCTAAGCATAGAAAAGCATCGCCGCCGGAGGAATTTCCTCCGGCGGCGATGTTCGTTACCACATAAAGCGCCCTATTCGATTTCGATTCCTGGATAAAAAGCCTTTGCCATTATTTTTATGCCGTCAGCGGTATGGCAGAGAGGACCGTAGGTGTAGCCAAGCGGGATGCTGTAAATGCGGTGATTTTGTACGCATTTCGTATGCTGAAGTCCCGGATGGTCATGGATCTGCGCAACGCATGAACCGTATTCTGCGTGGCTGCAGATCACCATCAGGACATCGGGATCCTCCTTTGCGATGTGCTCGAATGTGATGACCGCAGGAGTTGTGATGGCCTCTGCGCCGATCTGCTCCGCCATATTGCCCGCGAGCTTGCTCTTATCGTAGGAGACGAACGTGCTCATGAGCTCGATCAGCATGACGCGCGGCTTCGGATAGTCTCGCGCCTTTTCATTGATCTCCGCGATGCAGTCATAGGTTTCCCGGACAATGCGTTCGGCAGCGGGTTCTGCGTGGAAAATGCGGCCATAGTCACGAATGCTCTCCATCTCCTGCGCCACGGTCTCTGTAATGTAGTGACGGCGCGGCTGTGAGCTGCTCAGATTCACCAGCGTTCGAACCCCGTGCGCATTCCAGTAGTCTGTGCTGCCGAGGCTGTTTCTCGTAAAGCAGTATTGGTTCCCGATGATGAGGTCGGGATTCAGCCGCGTGATATATTCCATGCGGAGCTGTTGATTCATCGCGCGCGGCAGGGTTTCTAAAACACGCGCGTTTTCCTCCTTCATGGGAAAAGGGCCGTCGTTGTTCGCTGCAGCTAAAACGATGGATGAGGCTGCTCCGAGTTCGATCAGTGTTTCCACCTCGTTGTCACCGACGACGAGCACACGCTGCGGCACCGCATCAAATTCCTGTATATTCTTTCCCTGTACATAGTAGTTGTCAATGCGCAGATTCTCTACGCGGACAATCTGCTCCTCTCCCACAGGCAGTGTTTCCGAGAACGTGCAGCCAGCAGCTGCCGCGCACATCATGACTGCCAGGCTGCAGCAAAATGTCTTTTTCATAGATCAGCCGCGCTTTCTCTTCAATAATAAATGCAAAAAAATCGGACTGCCGAGCAGGCTGACCACTATTCCGATCGGCACCTCTCCATTTTCTACGGTGATGCGGCTAAAGACATCTGCCCACGCGAGAAAGCCAGCGCCGAGGGCGGCACATACGGGAAGCAGGCGCGTATAGCTGCCGCCGACCAGAAGCCGAGCGATGTGGGGGACAGCAAGGCCGACAAAACCGATGATGCCCGCATTGTAAACGATCATCGCCGCAGCTGCAGCGCAGAGGAAGATGAAGGTCTGCCGGCGCTCCTCCAGACGATAGCCGAGTGTACGTGCGGTATCGTCGCCCAAGAGCATCAGATTCAGGACACGAGTCTGCAGAAAGAAGAAAAGGAGTATGGGCAGGACGATGATCGCCAGATAGAGATCCTTTTCCCAGCTCGCTTTTTCGAGACTTCCGAGAAGCCAATAGGAGATGTTTGATACCGTGCGTGAGTTCGGTGCAAGCGAGATGATGAGACTGACGACGGCACTGCACACCGCATGGATCCCCATGCCTGCAATGAGGATCATGAAGGACTTCCCTCGCCCGTAATAACGTGTGAGCCACAGAACGAGAACCGTGGCAGTTCCAGCACCCGCAAATGCGCCCAATGGTACCGCAGAGAGGCCGGCAATCATTGAAATGTTGGCGCTCATCATCAAAACGGCACCGAGCGCTGCCCCCGAGGAGATCCCCAAAAAGTATGGATCGGCCAGAGGATTGCGCAGGAGTGCCTGCATGACAGCGCCGACAACGGCCAGCGTGCTTCCTGCGAGAAGCGCAAGAAGGAAGCGTGGAGCACGCATATATTCCAAAACATCTGCATGAATCGGAGGAATTTGAGGATCGCTCGGATTGAGAAGGAACCGTACAACCTCCCCCAGCTCTATGGGGATGACCCCGCGCGTCATGGCTGTCAGCGGCAGCAGGAGAAGTATAGCGGCAAGTACTGCATATAAAAGGATGTTCTGCATCGGTTGTTTCATCATATCTGTGCTCCTACCCGCCATAAAAACCGTATCTGCGCCGAAATACCAGATAGATGAAGAGCGGTGCACCGATGAGGGAAAACATGATGCCCAGAGGAATCTCTGCGCCCGGAATCGGCAGGAGCGAACGTGAGAGTATGTCCAGGAGGACAGCGCATATCCCGCCGATCATGACGGCAGCGGGCACGAGCACATGATGATCGGATCCCAAAAAACTGCGTACAATATGGGGGAGGACAAGACCGATAAAGCCGATCATACCGGCATTGCAGACGATCAAGCCAACCAAAAGACCATTGCAGAGAAGATATTTTACTATGTAATTCTGCGGATGGATGCCAAGCGTGATCGCGGTATCGCGGCCCAGGAGCAGGATGTTCAGCACGCGTCCCTGCGTCATGAAGTACGAAAATGCTGCGCCGACGATAAGGCATAAGAAGAGCACGTGCGGCAGGGACGCATTTGTCACACTTCCCATGAGCCAAAAGGTAATGGCCTCCATACCCTCCTTGTCACTGACTCGATAGACAAGGAATCCGGCGAGTGAGGAGAAGATCAGCCCCATTGCAAGACCGCCCAGGAGCAGGTTGCCAAGATCCGTATGAGTGCCGCGCGCGATGCCGATCACCAGCACGGACACGAGAAGAGCACCGAGAAAGGCGCTGATCCCAATGGCGGCAGCGCCGAACAGGGCGCCGAGGCCGAGGAAGAGTCCCGCAGCCGTACCGAAATAAGCGCCGGCAGATACGCCCAGGATATACGGATCCGCGAGCGGATTCTGCACGATCGCCTGCATGATGATGCCGGAGAGCGTCAGCCCCATACCGACGCACAGAGCCAGCAGTACGCGCGGCAAACGCAGCTCATACAGAATCCGAGCGCTCAGCATCTCATCCTGCGTGCCCCCGGTGATGCCGAGAAGCGCAGTCGGTGACAGCTCGGAGAGTCCTGCACTCAGCCCCCACCATACAACGAGCAGCTGCAGCGGAAGAAGCAGCAATACGATGCGTACGCTGCCCAGGGTCTTTATTTTTTCCAGCAACATAGCCCTTCCTTAAAAATGACAGAATGAAAACAGGCAAACGCACATCCGTCTGCCTGTGTCCATACGTTATTACAGTTCGAAATTTGCAGTAAAGGAAACGGAACGCGGAGCGCTCAGCTGCAGGCCGTCCGAGCCGGCGACGGGGACCCAGTAGTCTCTCCCTGTTACGTTATAGCACATC
>ERZ772827.678-NODE-678-length-18280-cov-3.575309_pt1 | contig 18280 bp, 18 predicted proteins | sample MGYA00580850_ERZ772827 | MGnify/ENA primary metagenome ERZ772827 (study PRJEB29015, sample SAMEA2737950) | human oral metagenome | biome: human oral; feature: human-associated habitat; material: dental | place: China | collected 2145 ...
ATAGGCAATTCCCCTTATGCAGCGTACGGAATAGGTGATGTAAAATATGATAATTCGGTGGATATTTCCTCTATGGGAGGGATTTCTGCAGCTTATATCAATGATTTTAATGGGAAATTTAATTTTGATAACCCAGCAACGAATCAGAATTATGGACTAACGAGTTTATCCATTGAAGGTACGAATGAGAACAACTACTTCTCCTCCAACTATGGAGATATGAACACGAAAAAGCACTCCACTTACCTTTCTAATATTGCATTTGCATTCCCCATCACAAAGAAATTGAAGTTCGGTTTGGGCTATCAGCCTTATAGCTCCAAAGGATATACTATCGTACACCGTGAGGGTGCGAGCACTAGCCACTACAAGCTCAATAAATTCTCTGGTAGCGGTACGGTGTCATTGGTTCAGGGAGCGGTTTCTTATACCATTAATCCTAATTTTTCATTAGGTTTTAAAGCAAATTATCACTTTGGAAAGCTTACCGATTTGGAAGAAATTTCATATTCAGATGCAGTGCTTATCAATGGCTATTCTACAACGAATACCATTAAGAGCTTCAACTTTACAACGGGAGCGGTATATCAGAAAAAGCTGAAAAACGATAGAAAACTCACTTTCGGTGCTACTTATACTTTTGGTTCTACAGGAAAATCAAGCGTAGATTATACCAACAGTACTTATTACTACCTCTCTTCTAATGAAAAAATGAATGAAACAATTCTCGACCAAAAGACGAGCACTGGGAATAATTATCTCCCGCAGAGAGCTACTTTCGGGGTAGGCTATGGTAATGATGCCAAGTGGTTTGCCTCTACACAGTTTGATTATAAAAGTGGTAATGATGTGCAGTTTATGGGCAAGCCTTTCCATTATGAAGATTCATATAAAATCTCTGCTGGTGGGTGGTATCTCCCGAACTATAACAACTTCCGAAACTACTTCTCTCGAGTAATTTATAGATTTGGTGCTTATTACGAAAGAGGTGGATTAAAACTCAACCCAAGCAATCAAGGCTCGGGCAACTTCATCAATGAATTTGCAGTAACCGCAGGAGCCTCCTTCCCCTTTGCGGATGCAAATATCAACAAACGAAGCTCCCTTGATATAGGAATTGAGCTCGGAAAAAGAGGAACTACGCAAAACAACTTGATAAACCAAACTTTTATCAACTTGAAAATAGGATTAAACTTCTCCGACCTTTGGTTCAGAAAAGTAGAATTTGATTAATATTTTGAGAAAGAAATCAACATATAAAAATATAGTAGTTGCAGCAGCCAGCTCTGCTATATTTTTTGTCTTTACCTCCTGTGAGGACAACAATACCGATGTATCTAATAATCAAAAGAAAGATTTCCCCTCCCAAATACTCTACAATACCTATCTCATACAAAAAGATTCTGGAGAAATAAGCCTGAGATTTAAAGCCCCAATTATAGAAAAATATGAACTGATAGACTCCCCCTATGTAAAAGCAAAAAAAGGTTTCTATCTGGAATATTTTGATAAGAAAAAGCCTGAAATACCTGGTAAAATATGGGCAGATTATGCTATATTCTACGAAAAAAAGAATTCCTACGAAGCCAAAGGAAATGTAAAAATCATAACCAATGATGGGACTTCATTTGCGACTAAAAGCATTTTTTGGGATAGAGAAAAACGGCAAATGCAAACTCAGGATACCGTATTCGTAATGGATAATAAGGGAAACACTCTTGTGGGGGCTAATGGTATGGTGGCAAAAGATGATTTTTCAGAATATAGTTTTTATAACAATTCTGGTGATTTTAATGCAAAGGAAATCCCACAGACAAAAAAATAATTACTCACTCAACAAAACCTCCATACCAGCAACACTTTGAGTAAAAATAAGGTAATGCTCCCCTCCATCTGATATTTTGTACTTCTTTTTTATAGCATCAGGTTTTAGTGGATGGTTTTTAGAGATGATATTATATTTATCTCCTCGTTCTAATGTTTTAGGGTTAATTTTCGTTACTTTCAATATCCTGCCTGGAAAATTCTCAAACTTTTCATCAGAAGTATAGAGATGAGTATTCGGGTGGAGTTTGCTCAATGAAAACTGCTTGGCTACCTCTAAAAATGCACCAGATTTCAATATGGCATTATTCGGAATATACAGATAAGCCTGAGGCCTGGAATAACTTACACAAACTGCTGATTTTCCACACTTAAATTCGAAAGGAGCTTCATCGGTTTCAAGATTTACACAGCAGATTTTAGGATATTTAGTCCCTTTATTTATCAGTACCAAAACTTCTTTTACATCATTCTTTATCGCTACAATATGGATTTCACTAATATGCTCAATTACAGAAATGAGGTAAGAAATATCAATAAGCGGTGAGAGTTTTATGAGAATTTTGTCTGAAATACGAGCCAGCTGCTTCTGAATCTCCAAAATATTCGGTGAAAGATCTTCTAATAAGAAAACCTTTTTATCATCTGCACTTCGCCTTGCAGGGTCTATAAAAATGACATCAAAATTCTTATCATTTTCACTGAGAAAGTCCTCTAATTCAGAGTTGATAAAATGAGCATCTTTACCCAGCACTGCCCAATTGTGTTTTACGATATCCAACAGCTTAGAATTTCGCTCCACGAGTGTAGTTTCTTCAAAATTCTGAGAGAGAAAATAGGCATCTATACCAAAACCAGAGGTAAGGTCGAGGAAAGTCTTCCCTTTTACAAGACGGCTTTTGTACCTTGCTGCCGACTCGGAGCTGGACTGTTCCAAATTAAGATGCGGTGGAAAAATAATATTCTCTCTATCCAGAAAAGGAAATTTCTTTCTGCATATCTGCTTGCCTTTAACCTGCTGAGCAATCTCCTGTATTGAAATATCATCAAAAGGAGATTTTCTTAGAAGTAAATCAACAATATCTACATCAATATTCTTATTAATGTAATCTTGAACTTCGGTTTTTAAGTAATTTTTCATAGCTATTCATAGGATTTAGTTTTTCACATTAACACTATCAGCTACAAGGATAAAGATTTCTTCGTCAGGTTTCTTCATAAAATAATTTTCACGAGCAAACCTTTCTTTTTCATCTTTATTTTCCATCAGAGTATTATAGAAAAGAGTATGTTTCTCATATTCACTCTTGTAATGTTCAAGCTGAGATTCATACTTCTTAATCTCCGAATTAAGATCATTAATAACGAGTAAAGAGCTATTATCAAATAAAATAATCCAAACTAAAAAAAGCACAAAAGTAATGACATACTTATTGAGCACATACCGCTGTATATACTTAAAAGCAGAAGTTTTATTTATAGGATTATCCGTGCTCATCTCTTAGGATTTCTTCAATGAATTGTTTATAACTGTGGTTAAAAAGTCAATAGCTACATTATTATGTTTCATATTAGGCACTATAAGGTCGGCATCATTTTTAGATGGCTCTATAAACTCTTGGTGCATAGGCTTCAGTGTGGTTTGGTACCTGTGCAATACTTCTTCCAAGTCTCTACCTCTTTCCTGTATATCTCTTCGGATTCTTCGGATGAGCCTTTCATCAGAATCGGTATGTACGAATACTTTAAGGTCAAATTCCTTCAAGAGTTCTTTATTCGTAAGTACTAAAATCCCTTCTACGATAAGGACATTTTTAGGTTCTACCAAGACAAAATCTCCCGTTCTGGAATGGGTTACAAAACTATATACAGGCTGCTCGATGCTCTCCCCATTTTTAAGCTGTTTTACATTTTTTACCAGGAGTTCAAAATCTATGGACTTTGGGTGGTCGTAGTTCAATGCCTCTCGCTCGGCAAGAGAAAGATGCTGATTATCGTGATAATAATTATCCTGAGAAAGGACATTTACACCTTCTGTATTGAGTTGTTGTAAAATTTTATTAACTACGGTAGTCTTCCCAGAACCTGTACCACCGGCAATTCCTATAACAAGCATTTAAAATTATTTTAGCAAAAATAGAGAAAAAAACTAAAACAGAACGGCAATCAAATGATTGCCGTTCCACTACATTACATATAACTATTAAATCTTATTTCTTAGCTGTATCTTCTACTATTCCCTGTATATAAACCACTGCCCTGCTGTTATTTGGGTCATTTGAGAAGACCTCTATAACTTTTTTAAATGGATTCACAAGGTTGGTATTGTAGTGTACAGATATTTTCCCTGTTTTCCCTGGAGCTATCGGTTCTTTCGTCCAAGTTGGTGTAGTACATCCACAAGCAGGTTTTACATTACTGATGATAAGCGGTTTTTCCCCCGTATTCTTCACCACGAACTCTCGGTTTCCATCGCTTCCTTTCTTTATTGTACCATAGTCTACAATGGTTTTATCAAATGTAATAGTCTGAGCTGTAGCTATTGTTGTAAAGCCTGCTATAAATAATCCGATAGAAATTCTTTTTTTCATAACGATGCTATTTTTAAGTTTAATTGAAGCAAAGGTAATAATAATTTTATAAGTTGAATGAAATATTATATTTGTCCGCAAATAATTAAATACATCATAAAATGAAAAAGATTGTTTTCAGCTCGGTAGTGGTATCAACGATGCTATGGGCGTGCAACAAACCAGCACAAGCGAAAGCAAGTAATGAAAATACCCCAGAAGATACCTCAGTGGTGGCACAAGAGAGGCCGACAGGTGGTGATCAAGATGAGCACGGCTGTAACCCATCTACTGGAGAGACTTGGAGTAACTTAAAACAAACCTGCCTGCGCTTATTTGATGATGCTCTACGCCTCAACCCTATCGAGCAAAAGGAGGGAGAAGCAGTAATCAGTGCATTTGTAGTCTTTAATGATGATAAGTCTAAGGTAGAAGTTTTCCTAACGGATGATAATAAAATCCTCGATAAAACAAGTGAAAACACCTTTGCAGACGAACATTACAAATACGATGCAGCTGAAAAAGCGCTCTATATAGAGGGTGTAAAAAAGTATACTGCAGAGAACTAATCTGCTGATTTAGTCAGAGACTTGCAATGCAGCAAAATGGTTTAGGCTCACCCTGCGGGTGAGCCTAAACTTTTATCTATATTCTCTTAATCAAAAACTAATATTCACCCCTATCATCTGATAGCTTCCGTATACCCCTCCCGAAAGTCGAATACTGAGCTTCTTCTCTTCGGAGAGAGCAGAAGCATTCTTCACTTTGGTAATCCGCGTCTTTGCAATATTCTTCCCGATAAGGTAGCCTACGAAGAGTGCAATAGGATAATCAGATGCCCAATGTACCTTACTCTGCATCATCTCAAAAGACATCAATGCGAGTAGTGAGTATCCAACGGGTTTCAGCCATTTTTTCTCTGGATAGTTTTCAGTAAGTACCGTGAGCGCTGCCATTGCCGTCGTAAGGTGTCCAGAGGGCATTGCATCATACTTTGGAGTATCTTTTTGATAGGCAGAAAAGCTCGGTGCAAATGTCCAATGGCTATGCCACCTGCCTGCCTCAGCAGTGATGAAAGGGCTTTCCCTACCCGAAAGCCTCTTTATCGGTTGAACGAATAAGCCCGACAGCGCAATACTCTCAATCAGTTGCAGAGAGGTGCTCACCGCTCTGTAATCGTTTTTCAGGAGCCCATAAGTAGCAAGCCCTCCACTGATAAGGATAAAAGTGGTACCATTGCCCACGAAATACAGCGCTGAATTTACATCAGCGGGAATGATTTTCAAAAATCCTAATTTCTTATAGGTATGAGCTTCATTAAACCCGATAGATTCACTAAAATTTCTACTCTCCCTGATAAGCCAAGGGTCGGCAGGGATAAGTGCAGCGGTAGCTCCCAAAGCTGCCAGACCATACGGATAATACGGTGCTGAAACAGCATCTACAGCGGTATTCACAAAGTTTCTGGGGAGCTTATTCACCACATCCCAGAGCTTGGGCTTTTGGTAAATATAGGTCTCGGTATCGGAGATTTTTATATGCTGAGCGGCTTTATCCATAGTTTGAATTTCTCTCTCAATCTGCACAGTATCAGCAGGAGTGGTATTAATGGAAAGGCTATCATTCTCCTGAGCATACGCCAGTGCTCCTATTAGAAGGAAGCAAATTTTAATTCTCTTCATCTATCGTAGTATCATCGGTTGGATTAATATTATAGACCACGCCTTGGAAAGGGTCATCTTTTTCGGTTTTAGGGCGGTTCCATTTGTACTTGTGAGTCCAATAAGCGAGCTTCATAGCCAATATCCCAAGCCCAGCGCCGAAGAGCACATCGCTGATATAGTGCCTGTTATTTGCTATCCTCATCATCCCCACAACGGAAGCAGTAGCGTATGATGCGTAGGGTACCCAAGGGTGATTTTCCCCGTACTCCATAGCGAGAATAGTAGCGCCACTGAAAACATAGGCCGTATGCCCTGAGGGGAAGGACATTCGGGCACCATTGGGGCGCTTATTATTGATTAAATTTTTCATTAAATGAGCCGTAGCCAGTGTAAAGAGATGTCCCTTGATGTGTATTGCCATTCGGTTTTTCCAATCGGTGCGAGGTTTCATTCCAAGGGCTTCAAAGCCATAAGTAGCGGCATCGGGTGCAAATTGCAGATAATCATCAAACTTATATCTGAAATAAGGTAGCTGCTTGTTCCTAAACCTGTGCACTTCATTCTTTATCTCTATCTCCGATGCGGTACCTAAAACCATCAGCCCTACAGGGAAGTAGAGGTCTTTGGGTTTAAACTTCGGTCGGCTGTTCTCTACCAAAGATAAAGAGTCTGTTACCTGAGCAAGACCCTTTACATTAAAAATTAAAATAGTGATAATGAATAACAAAAATTTCAATCTCATACTTTAATAGTGTTTATTTACGAGTAAATAACGAAAAAGGAGAGACAAGATTATCTCTCCTTATAATTTTAGGTGAACTTAGGGTGTTTTTTCCTTATTTTTCTTTCTTGCTTTGATGGTTTCATTTACACTGGTGATGATGACTGCTACATCTTCTGAGAATACCTTGTACTTGGTTGGATTGGCGATTTTCATTGCGGCAAGATAAGTAAGAAGTTTATTATTTATCAGCTCCAAAAGTGGTTTTCTAAGGCTGGTTGCCGTCTCTTTACTCCCTTTCTGTGCTAATTCTTTGTCATAGTTAGCACGGATTTTAGTAAATTCTTCCTGTGCCGTTCTAATGTTTGCAATCGCTTCCGCTACGCCTGGCAACCCTGCAACAGCCTCCACCAAATCACTTGCTGAAAGGTCTTTGAGCAAGGAATCTACAAGGTTGGATTGGGAAGAATAGTTCTCCACCGTCATCTTCATACCATATTTTTTAAAGACCGCTGAAAGCTGTACTCCATAGGCTTTTAGGGTATCCAAAGGAATGGTTTTGTAGCCTTTGAGTAGCCTATCCAGCACTCGGATTGCGCCATCTCTCTTGGCGTCTGCGTTCTCCAATTGGGAAATAACGGCATCTCTTTTCACAGCTTCGGTTAGGGCATTGGTTTTCTCCTCCATCTCTACGAATAGAGGTTTCAAAAATGCCTCATCTTTGAGCGCTGGAGTGCTTTTGTAGAGGCTTACTAATCTGTGGGCTGTATCACCAGCTTCGGTGATTCTGGCTGTTGTAAGTAACTTTTTCATCTGTATGTAATTTTAAAATTATATTTTAGTTATTGGCTGCTTTTGTTTATTTTCTCCTTTTAACTAATTAGTGGAAGCTCATTTTTGTTCATTTTCTCCCTTTCACTAATTAGTGAAAGCCCATTTTTGTTTATTTTCTCCTTTTAACTAATTAGTGAAAGCCCGTTTTTGTTCATTTTCTGCCTTTCACTAATTAGTGGATGAAAATTTTTTATTTTTCATTCACTAAATAGTTATTGGTTTTAATTTTATTTTTCAAAACTAAGGAAATTATTTTTCATCGGGAACAGGCAAACCTAATTTTTTGAGAGGGATATACTCAAAAAAGTAATAGCAATGCACGCTGTGGATATAATCCAACACATCTTTGTATTCAGGTCGTTTAAACCAATCGCTCAGCAAATAGATGTACTCTACTTCTATATTGGCTTTTGACAGTAGTTTTTGATATTGCTTTCTTTTAAAATCACAGGTTTGGAGCTTTTCATCTACCGAGCCTGGCACTCGCTGGAATTTACATTCTATAATAAAAAGTGTGTTAGCAATAATCACAAAAATACTATCATCAGGTAATAGTTTTTTTGAAATCAGAGTTTTCCAATCTATATTCAGTTCTTCTAAAAACTTATAAAAACCATGCTTTTTAAAAATCCGAGCAACTAATTCCTCTTTATAAAAAACTTGCCCATTTTCTTCTACTTTGTAGCCTTTTTGCCCATTGAGGAAGGTGGAAAGATCCGTTTTACCCTCAAAAGCCAATCCTGTTTTGGTGTTAGCACCGCCTTTTCCTCCAAAAATCATAGTTAAATATTGGTTATTAATAATTCTGTAAGCTGCCCTCTCTTTTTTGAATTGGAATTGATGCTTCGCTTTGCCAAGACTCTTTCAATGGTGAAATCAGCATATAAATCATCAAAGAAGTTATTCTCTTCGTCTGTGTTTTTAAGATCTGAATTACTCAAAATCCACGAATGTTTTAAGGCGTCTAGCTTTCTACAAAAATCTCTCAGTCGGATTTGTTCCTCATCCTGAAAAGCCTCGTGCGAATATGAATTAAAGCTTGAGGTTTCATTAATGGGTTTGTAAGGCGGATCAAAATAAAAAAAGGTGTTTTCCTGTGTGAAATCAAGAGTTTGCTCAAAATCTCCGCAAAGAATTTCTACCTTCTGAAGAGCTTCACTTACCGCTAAAAGATTCTTTTCATCACAAATCAAAGGTTTATGATAACTCCCCATCGGAACATTATATTCATTTTTACGATTAACACGATACAAGCCATTAAAACAAGTTTTGTTAAGAAATATAAATAATGCAGAGTGAACCACTTGTGTTTGTTTTCTCTCATTAAATAAAGCTCGCTTATCATTATAATATGCTCTTTTTTTCTCCTTTTCTCCCTCCAAACTATGATATTCATTCTGCAAAATTCTCAATACAGAAATAAGCTCGTTTAAGTTCTGAGCTATGGTTCTGTAAGTGCCTATCAAATCGGGATTAATATCATTGATCACCGCCTTTTTCATATGAGGAAAATTATTCAAAAGCCAAAAAAGAACCGCGCCACTACCTACAAAAGGTTCTATATAAGTGAAATCTCTACTTATAATTTCTTTGGGTAGCTGATTTTTAATATCGTTGATCAATTGCGACTTTCCTCCAGCCCATTTCAGAAAAGGCTTGGCATTGATGTATCCGAATAAATTTTCCATAATATTATTGATTAGCAGAATTAATAAATTTCCCTACAAAGATTTCAATTTCTCCTCCAAGATTGCGATTTTTTCGAGGGTGTCTTTTTGTTTTTTACGCTCAGTTTCTACAATTTCAGGTTTGGCGTTGGCTACGAATTTCTCGTTGGAGAGCTTTTTCTCCACCGATGCAAGGAAACCACGAAGATAGGTTAGCTCCTCCTCCGTTTTCTCTTTCTCTGCACTGAGGTCGAGATTCTCACTGAGCGGAACGGAGATTTCCACAGCCCCCACAAGGAATGTGAAGCTCGGTTTATCGGTTTTCTCAGCATAATGAATCGCTGATACATTCGCCAGTTTTTGAATTACACTCTCGTTGGCAAAAGATTTTTCACTCGTAAATAGCTCCACTTGCTCTTTTGGAGAGATTCCTTTGCTTTGGCGGTAATTCCTCACCCCAGAGATGATTTCTTTTGCGGTTTCAAACTGGGAAATAGTAGTTTCATCAAACTGACCGCCCGAATTTTGCTGGGCGATAACAAGCGCTTCATTTATCCCACGATGCTGAATATTCTGATACAATTCCTCCGTAAGGAACGGCATAAACGGATGAAGAAGCCTCATCAGCTCCTCAAAGAACCTGATAGTTTGGTTATAAACCTCCTGAGAAATACTTTCCCCAAAATTAGGTTTCACCGCTTCCAAATACCATGAACAGAAGTCATCCCAAATCAATTTGTAAAGCAAATGCAGCGCATCTGAAATTCGGAATTTCTCAAACTGGTCGTTGATTTCGCTGATGGTTTTATTCATCTGATTTTCAAACCAAACAATTGTTTGTTTTTCAGCCTCACCTGCTGGTTTTGCTTCTTTAGTCCAGCTCTGTGTCAGCTTAAATGCATTATAAATTTTCGTTGCGAAGTTTCTTCCTTGCAGCATCAAATCCTCATCAAAAAGAAGGTCGTTTCCTGCCGCAGAACTCAGCAAAATCCCTACACGAACGCTATCGGCACCGTATTTTTCTATCAATTCGAGAGGGTCTGGGGAGTTCCCAAGAGATTTAGACATTTTTCGTCTCTGCTTATCCCTTACAATTCCCGTAAAATACACATTCTTAAACGGAACTTCGCCTTTCCACTCCAGTCCCGCCATAATCATACGAGCCACCCAGAAGAAAATAATATCTGGTCCTGTAACCAAATCTGCCGTAGGGTAATAGTAGTTAATATCCTTATTTTCTGGGTCAAGAAGTCCATCAAATACAGACATCGGCCAAAGCCAAGAGGAGAACCAAGTATCGAGTGCATCCTCATCTTGTTTCAGATTTTCTGCGGTAAGTTGAGGATTATTCGCCCTTTCTCTCGCTAAAGCTAAGGCTTCTTCGCTATTTTCTGCCACTACGAAATCATTCTCACCATCACCGTAGTAGTACGCAGGGATTCTCTGTCCCCACCAGAGCTGGCGGGAGATATTCCAATCGCGAATGTTCTCCATCCAGTGTTTATAGGTGTTTTTAAACTTCTCTGGGTGGAATTTTATTTCATCATTCATCACAACACCAAGTGCTGGCTTGGCGATTTCTGACATTTTGAGGAACCACTGCTGAGAGATTTTTGGCTCGATAACGGCACCCGTTCGCTCTGAAGTTCCCACTTTATTTACATAATCCTCCGCTTTTAAGAGGAGGTCTTTTTCTTCTAATTCTTTTGCGATGAGCTTCCTTACCTCAAAGCGATTTTTCCCTGCATAATGAAGCCCGTGCTCATTGAGATTGGCATCATCGTCCAAAGCATCAATCATCGGAAGGCTATGGCGGATACCGATTTCATAGTCATTGGTATCGTGGGCAGGCGTGATTTTGAGCGCTCCCGTACCAAACTCAATATCCACATAATCGTCCTCTATAATCGGAATCGCTCGATTAACGATAGGCACGATGACCTTTTTGCCTCTCAGGTGAGCATATCGCTCATCATTTGGATTAATACAAACCGCCACATCTCCAAAAATGGTCTCTGGACGGGTCGTTGCCACAGTGAGGAAGTCCTCCGAACCTTCTATTTTGTATTTCAGATAATAGAGTTTTCCGTTTTGTTCTTTGAATATAACCTCTTCATCAGAGATATTGGTTTTCGCCTCTGGATCCCAGTTCACCATCCTGTATCCTCTGTAGATAAGCCCCTTGTTATACAAATCCACAAAGGATTTTATCACCTGTTGGGAGAGTTTATCTTCAAGGGTAAAACGAGTTCTGTCCCAGTCGCAAGAGCAACCGAGCTTTTTGAGTTGCTCGAGGATAGTTCCTCCGTATTGATTCGTCCAATCCCAAGCGTGTTTTAGGAATTCTTCACGAGAGATATCAGATTTATTAATCCCCTCAGATTTGAGTTTAGCAACGACCTTAGCTTCGGTAGCAATGGAAGCGTGATCGGTACCTGGCACCCAGCAGGCGTTAAAGCCTTTCATCCTTGCCCTTCTTACGAGTACATCCTGTATCGTATTATTGAGCATATGCCCCATATGAAGAATCCCCGTAACATTTGGCGGGGGAATCACGATGGTGTAAGGTGGTCGGCTATCTGGCTCAGAGTGGAAGTATTTGTTTTCTAACCAGTAATTGTACCATTTCTGCTCGGTTTCCTGAGGATTATATTTATCTGAAATCATTGTATAATATGTTATTCTTAAATTAATATTTAATAGTCTGTCATCAATAAAGGAATAATAAATAAAGATTTATGAACAAACTTTAATTTTAAATAATATTCCCTAAATTTTATCACAAAATTGCTGAGCAAAAGTACAATATCTCGTGTTTTTAGGCAAATCTTTATAGGGAGATTACAAGTCTGATAAAGCGAGATAAACATCAAATTATAGCATAAAAAATCTGCTCCAATAGAATCTTCTTTCCATTGGAGCAGATGATTTAATCATTACGAATACTTAAAAGATAAAGATGAGTATTAAACCTCATCGGTGCTTTATTCTCTCCCCTGCTTTTCTCGGAGCTTTTCTCGCACTGAGAGAATGGACTTTCGGGCTTCGGGCTTGAGGAGGAGTTCAGCACTGATTAAAGCACGGGAAATCATCAGTTCATCCATATACTCAGTACCTTTCCAAGAGAGTTTTTTTATCTCACAAAGGGCTTTTGTACTTTTTTGAGCAAGTTTTTTCATAAACTGATGAAGATACTCATCCAACACCTGTACAGATGGGAAAATATGCTGATAAATATGATTTTGCACTGCCCAATGAGGCGTACGAAACTCGGCATCGAGGCTCATAGCTGTCATCTCTGCTATTCCCATCTTTCGCTCTACAATCGGAGAGATAACGAAAGGTCCTATGCCGATATTGAGCTCCGTGAGAGCAAGAAAAGCATCTTCGGTAGCGAGACAATAATCGGCAGCGCAGACTATGCCCACTCCCCCACCTGTTACCTTACCCTGCACCCTTACTACTATAGGTTTGGTACAGTTCTTCATCGCACTGAGAACTTTAGCAAAACCCGAAAAAAATCGCTTTGCAGAATCAAGGTTTTCTACAGCAAGAAGTTCATCAAAACTGGCACCCGCACAAAAGGCTTTTTCACCATAGGATTTCAGGAGGATTGCTTTTACCTCATCCTGCTCTCCTACCGATAGCAGTGTACTGGCAAGCTCTTCCATAATGTGAAGTGGTAGAGCGTTTGATTTGGGTGTTCCGAAAGTGATTTCGGCTATTCCGTCTTGTATATTTGAGGTTACAAATGCTGTGTCTATCATTAGTATTGTCTTATGTTAAGGGTTTCTGTGCAACTATCGCTACGGCGTCAAGGTGGTTATCATATTCTCTGAATACAGAACGCATATTGAGGACTCTTTTCCTTAAATCTGGAAATCTGAGAAGATTAAACAAAAATTTCATTGTGCGCCAAAAGCCTTCATCTTGAAGTACTCGCTTACCTTCTAAGAGGTGCATAGGGTTGTGGTCTATACTCACAATACTAAAGCCCTGCTCGGTAAGGAGCTCTACCCACTCGGCAGTAGTCATAGGTCTGGCGTGTACCCTGATATTAGAACTTAATCCCTTAAAAATCTCTTCTTTTACGCTTTCATCTACCTCATCTGGTCGTATACCGAGCTCGTGTATTCCATAATATCCACCAGGCTTCAAAAGGCGGAAGGCTTCTTTTATAATTGCCTTTTTATTCTCCAAAGTTTGCATCGTGAGCATTGCTTCACCATAGACCTTGGTAGCACAACCACTAAGCAAAGTAGTCTGTGATACATCGGAAATAATAACTTTAGCTTTGCTATACTTTATATTCTTTCGAGCGAGCTTTGCTGCTTCTTCATTAATATCTACCCCAGTATAAGAATTGGGCTGATGCGAACAGGTAATATTTGCTGTAAAGCCCAACCCAGGAGCAAACTCCACAACATCATCTGAAGGCTGAATATTCATTTTTCGGATAAGAGTCTCTGTGAGCTCCCTACCTCCAGGGCGAAGCACTTTCTTACCAAGCTTAGCAAGAATCCAGTGCCCCTGCTTTTCATTTAAAGTGCTTTCTCTATTCATAATTATTTTAATTTAGACAGCAAATGTAGATAATAATATCCGCTTGCTAAACAAAAAACTCCTTATATTTACCGCCCTAAACAACAAATACAGTAATGATAAAACCCATAGAAGGCTTTTCCAAGCTGGATAAACAAGGAAAAATAAACTGGCTCACAAGCGAATATCTCAATGGAAATACAGAATATGAGAAAATTCTGAAACAATACTGGAATGATGACGAGCCTCTGCAAAAACTACACGAAGAATTCTCCGAAAACACCATTTCTAACTTCTATATGCCCTACGGCATAGCTCCAAACTTCCTTATAGATGGAAAACTCCTCGCTCTACCAATGGTGGTGGAAGAAAGTTCCGTAGTAGCTGCAGCTGCAAAATCTGCAAAATTCTGGTTAGACAAAGGAGGGTTTAAAACGACTATTATCAATACAGAAAAGCTGGGGCATACCCACTTTATCCTTAATGCAGAACCTGTAAAAGTGCTTCATTTTTTCAATTTTAAACTGAAACAGAAACTCTTTGAAGCAACGGAAAACATTACCACAAATATGAGGAAGAGAGGTGGTGGCATTCTGGATATTCAGCTTATTGACAAGACTGCAGAGCTTAATAATTATTACCAGCTGAAAGCGAGCTTTGATACTAAGGACTCTATGGGTGCTAATTTTATCAACTCCTGCTTAGAGCAGTTCGGGAGGACATTAAAAGAGGAAGTCCTAAACGATGAAAACTTTAATGATGACGAGAAAAACTCATTGCAGGTAGTGATGAATATCCTCTCCAACTATACGCCCAACTGCATCGTGCGAGCAGAGGTTTCCTGTAAAATTGAAGACCTGAAAGATGACTCTGGAATCTCACCAGAAGAATTTGCATGGAAGTTTAAACAAGCGGTAACCATTGCCGAAATAGAACCCTACCGAGCAACAACTCACAATAAAGGAATTATGAATGGGGTAGATGCAGTAGTTATCGCAACGGGAAATGATTTCCGAGCAACGGAAGCCTGCGCCCATACCTATGCCTCCAAAGATGGAAAATACTCCTCCCTTACGCATTGCAGTACAGATGGTGGCATATTTAAATTCTGGATAGACCTACCAATTTCCATAGGAATAGTGGGCGGGCTGACCAATCTTCACCCTCTCGTAAAATTCTCCCTTGCACTCCTCGGCAAGCCCTCTGCACAAGAACTGATGAGCATACTTGCCGTTTCTGGACTTGCACAAAATTTTGCCGCACTAAGGTCATTAGTAACCACAGGAATACAAAAAGGACATATGAAAATGCACTTGCTCAATATCCTGAACCAGTTCAACGCTACCGAAGAAGAAAAAAAATACTTCATAGAATATTTTAAAGACAAAACCGTCTCCCACCACGAAGTAATAACCGAGCTTAATAGCAGAAGGAAGCAGTAGCACAGCGGGCGGTTACACCCACTGGCTACAGTGTCCTAATATATAAAGAAAAACGAGTCATAACTGTCTCGTTTTTTTTTATTTCAAAAGAGAGTAATTCTTGTCCTTAACTAAGACCTCACTTGTAGGATCGATTTCAAGACTAAGAGAGGGCTAAAATAGTCCTCTCTTAGTATCTTTAGCTTACTTTATTTGCATAAAACCACTGGCTCGGTGCTAATAACCCGCTGATTAGTCAAAGGAAATTTCATCGCGGTAGCCGAACATTCGGCGCTCCTTAATCATATCGGCAACACCTGCAGGGAGCTGATTTTCCCAGCCTTTTTCCCTCATTGCAATCTTCTTCAGAATCTCTCGAGAATAGATTTCGGAGTAGGCAGTATTGTGGTTAGTAATATCTACGATTCGCTTGTTCTGAATGAAATATTTGTAGAGCTCTTTGAGATTGGCACCAACTTTCAGATTAGCGGAAGTGAGTACCTGATGGCTAACAGGGTCTTTGTAAGGGTAGAGATAGACGCAGACATCTTTCCTGAAGAGCTTTCCGAATGCCTCCAAGATACCGCCAGAGAGGTCCTCGTAATAATCTTCATTGAAGACATCTAAAAGGTTGTTTACCCCCATTGCAATACCGATTTTCTGATTGGTATAGCCGATGAGATAGTCGGTGAGGCGATAGTATTCAGAGTAATTAGAAATCATCACATTATAACCGAGCTTGCCGAGTACATCTACCCTGTCGAGGAAGTCTCGCTCATCAATATCCCCCGCTGCACGGAGGTTTGCCGTAGTGATTTCAAAGAGGACTTCTACATCATCTTCGCTACATTTTACATCTTCCATAAACATCTCCAAACCATTGAGGAACATATCTATATTAACGAGGGTTACAGGACGGAAGCTCCCACGAACAGCAAAGATATTCTTCTTGTAAAGGAGGTCGGCAGAGAGTACATTGGTACCTTCAGGAGTGAAGATTACCGCTTCGGTCATACCCGACTTCACGAGCTGCAAAGACATCAATCTATTATCTACATATTTAAAGTCTGGTCCCGAAAAGTCTATCATATCAATCTCAATATTATCCTTTGGGATAGAATCATATAGAGAATCGATGAGCTTCCTTGGGTTATCATAATAATTGAATGCGCCGTAGATGAGATTAACGCCCAATTTGCCGAGTGTTTCCTGCTGGTAGGTAGCATCATTTTCCTTAAATCTGATATGGAGGACGATTTCGTTGTACTCCTTCTGAGTTTCTGACTGGAACCTGATGCCTACCCAACCGTGCCCTTTCAGTGTCTTAGTAAAATTGATGGTAGTAACCGTATTGGCATAGGCAAAGTACTTCCTGCTAGGCATTTTATCGCGAGAGATTCGCTCTTCTATAAGCCCCACCTCGTATCTGAGCATCTTTCTCAATCGGTTCTGGGTTACATATCTGTTTTTGGATTCTTTACCATAGATGGCATCGCTGAAATCTTTATCGTAGGCAGACATAGCCTTTGCAATGGTCTGCGAAGCCCCACCAGCCCTAAAAAAGTGCCTTACAGTTTCCTGACCAGCACCTATTTCAGCAAAAGTCCCATAAATATTGGGATCAAGATTGATAATTAAAGCCTTCTGTTTAGCAGTTAAATTCTGTTTTTGCAACGACATTTTATATTTTTTGTAAATTTACCAAAAATATTTATTCTTCAAAGTATGAAGCTAAAATTTCTTGGCACTGGAACCTCACAAGGCGTTCCAGTGATTGGTTCCAAACACCCCGTTTGCCTCTCCAATAACCCAAAAGATAAACGATTACGAACCTCTGCTCTCATTACTACCGATACGGGAAATAAAATTTTAATCGATTGTGGTCCTGACTTTCGCCAACAAATGCTCAATAATAACGAAGATAGCCTCAATGCCGTACTCATTACCCACGAACATAATGACCATATTATAGGGTTGGATGACCTCCGCCCACTCATCTTTAAAAATGCTTCGGATATGCCTATCTATTGCTCCGAAAGGGTTGCCGATGAGATACAAAAACGATTTCCTTATGCTTTCAGCGATGATAGATACCCTGGAGCTCCATCTTTTGAACTCAATATCATCAAAAAGTCTTTCAATGTATTAGATGCTGAGATTATTCCCATTAATATAATCCACGGAAAGCTCCCAATATTGGGCTATAAAATAAAGAACCTCGCCTATATAACCGATGCAAGTGCTATCCCCAAAGAAGAAAAAGAAAAACTTAAAAACCTTGATGTACTCATCATTAACTGCCTGAGGAAAGCGCCCAAACATCATTCTCACTTCACATTGCCAGAAGTAATTTCACTTGTGGAAGAGCTAAAACCCAAAACAGCTTATCTTACACATATTAGCCATACATTAGGCTTCTATGATGATGTAGAAAAAGAGCTCCCTGCTGCTATGCACCTTGCATACGACGGTTTAGAAATAAATTTTTAAGGTTTATAGTATCAATAAAGGCTTGTGTATTTTAAAAATAAATGTATCTTTGCGCTCACAATTCTGAAAAGTAGCCCAGATGGCGGAATTGGTAGACGCGTTGGTCTCAAACACCAATGCCGCAAGGCGTGCCGGTTCGATCCCGGCTCTGGGTACAAGTTGAAAAGCATAAAGTTCTCACTTTATGCTTTTTTTGTAACTAAAAAACTATAAAATTAGCATCATAAAGGCTATATTTTTTCTAATGGCATTGCACTATATAAGCTTTCTAAACAAAAAAGCCCATCAACTAAAGATAAAGTCTTTTCTGGGGAAGGCTAGATAGTTATTCACTGAAAAAGTATGTATCTTCGCGGGATGTAAGGATAAAGGTATCTCACCAGAATATGATGATGTAGAGAGTATGCTTTACTGGGAGCTGTATACAAACCAATAAATATAATTAGCGGTTAGTTAACAGATGCCAACTATCACACATGGAGTTTTAGACTTCGTTACACAGGAAGTTGGCAGGCTGAGACTCGAGCAATTAGGCGAAGAATTAGTA
>ERZ772827.683-NODE-683-length-18217-cov-7.507763_pt1 | contig 18217 bp, 15 predicted proteins | sample MGYA00580850_ERZ772827 | MGnify/ENA primary metagenome ERZ772827 (study PRJEB29015, sample SAMEA2737950) | human oral metagenome | biome: human oral; feature: human-associated habitat; material: dental | place: China | collected 2145 ...
CTGCTCGACGCCCTGCAATACGGCGCGCCCCCGCACGGCGGCCTGGCCTTCGGCATGGACCGGCTGGTCACGCTCATGACCCGCGCCGAATCCATCCGCGACGTCATCGCCTTCCCCAAAACCCAGCGTGCGCAGTGCCTGCTCACGCAAGCGCCCTCGCCCGTAGACGAAAAACAGCTGCGCGAGCTGCACATCCGCCTGCGCAACCCGCAGCCTGCCAGCCACTGACACGCGCCCTGCCCCATGAGCGCCAGCGGCGCCGCCCACGTCCACGCCCGCTCTCTGCGGGTAGTGACCTACAACATCCACAAAGGCGTGCAAGGCGTCTGGCCCTCGCAGCGGCTGGAAATCCACAACCTCCAGCACGCCATCGCCAGCCTGCACGCAGACGTGGTGTGCCTGCAAGAAGTGCGCAAGCTCAACCGCAAAGCCGAGCGGCGCTTTGCCAGCTGGCCCCGCCAGCCACAAGCCGAATACCTGGCCCCGGCGGGCTACCAGTCGGTTTACATGACCAACGCCGTCACCGCCCACGGCGAACACGGCAACGCCATGCTCTCGCGCTGGCCCGTGCTCAGCCACCAGCACCAGGACATTTCAGACCACCGCTTCGAGCAGCGCGGCCTGCTGCACTCGGTCATTGACGTGCAGGGCCGCCATGTCCACGTCATCGTCGTTCACCTGGGCCTGCTCGGCGCCAGCCGCATGCGCCAGGCGCGCCAGCTGCAACAGTTCATTGCACGCCAGGTGCCTGCCAGCGCGCCCTTGCTGGTTGCAGGCGACTTCAACGACTGGAGCCAGAAACTGCAAGCCATCCTGGCCCAGTCCGGCCTGCGCAACACCCCCGGCTGCCCCACCTTCCCCTCGCGCCTGCCCCTGGCGCAGCTGGACCACGTCTACGCACGCGGCCTGCACTGCGCCCGCCAGTTCGTGCCCCAACACGCGCACGGGCACGCGGGCAGCCACAACTGGCCCAGCCTCTCCGACCATTTGCCACTGGTAGCCGAATTCGTGCTGCCCTGAAGCGCCGTTCAAATCCATCCGCAGGCGCGAAAGCGCAAGCCAGATACAGCCCGGGCTTGCTGCATCCGCTCTATTTTTGGGAGCAAATAAAGGGCCTCGAAAACGCTTCCATCGCACGGTTTGACGGGCTTTGTTGCTATTAAAACGGTAGCGAAAACCCATTGCTTTCAGCGCAGAAGCAGCAACCAAACCCGCTTCACAAGCCATCCGCAATCAGCGTCTGGACATCTTCTGCGGCAGCCCATCACCATCGCATCCGTTCACCCAAATGGCTAGTAGGACGCCCTTGTTCGATACCCGCTATCGCGCCAAGCCTTACCGCCCGGCCATGTCGCTATGGGTCTGATAGCGACCAATCCCCTAAACCGTGCGGAAGGCATTTTTGAGGCCTTCTATTTACTTTTTCAAGAACAGAGCAGAACAAGTCTGACCCGGAGCACATTCAGCTTGCGCTTTGACGTCAAACAAGCCACCCCACCCAACCGAAATAACGCGCCGACGCTTCGCCCCCGATACCGCGCGCCATATCCAGATTCTCCGCATCTCTTAACTGCCGCAGCAAGATATTCAAAGCATCAACCGCACCTTTTGAATTACCGCGTTCTCGCCACCATTGCAAACCTGCCACAGCAAAAACCAGCAGAAACGCTGACATCAGTGCATTCCCGAAACAGAAAATAGCACGGCAGAATTCTGCATTTTCACATCAGTTCTCAAATTCCTGCAAATATTTATCCATATCCACTGCTTGAAGCTCAAATCCATATTTCGCATATAAAGGGTGGCGTGGCTGTCCACATTTAAGATAATCACCAATTCTATAAAATTTTAACGAAATTCCTCTAATGGATTGATAAATTTTCTTTAAGCACAACGGCAGATACGGGCGAGAATATATCAGCTTCCCATAAGCCAGCAAGATATCAGCTTCCTTTTGGGAGGATAGAATACGATGAATAATTTCAATATTTTTGTCCATCATGACTCTATCCATTTCGTCTGATAAATTATCAGGATTGGTGGCTCTTTGTGGATATAAATTAAACATCATAAAACTTTTGTATCTGTTTCTTTCTGCAAACCCCATTACCTTTCTAATTGTCATGTCAGGTGTTTGGTCATTTGCCGTACTTGGATTTGCACCAAAAACAAATAAAGTCCTCTCCGACAAACTGCCAAGTGCAAAACGGAATAAGTTATCCTTATCTTTTTCATAAATATCTATCTTGTATTCCATTATTCATCCTTATTATTTATCTGCATCAAGTTCATTTATTACATAGTTGCTCCACATACCCTGCGCTCCTATCCAGCTTCCCCAATAACTCCGGCTGGCAAATTTCCACCAACGAACTGGTTTAGCAGCGTTTACCGTAATCAGGCGGCGGATTTGGTCGCTGCCTAGGCATTCGCGCGCGGCAACGATGGTATTAGATGTTGGGGCCCGCGGATCGCCTGAAAAAACGACGGAAAACGCGATGACAGGTCCGCCTATACCCAGTGTACCTTTCATCAACGGGTTCCCCGCCATATCTTTCAAACACAAGCCTTGAACGCAAAGCTGAATTTCGTCCATCGGACTGTGGGTTTGGGTTTGCCGCGCTTGCATTCCACGGGTTTCAGACTGCCTGTTTTCGTTTCCAGTTCCACCCGGTCCAGCACGCTGCAGATGCCCAGCTTTCCTGCTAACGCATGCACTGCCCGCTCAAAGCGCACGTCCTTGCACGTTTCCTGCTCGCCCGAATCCCCCCGCTCATACAACGCTTTTTCCTGCGTGGTCAAATAGTTCTCCGCTCACGCCCGCTCGCTATGAATCAACGCACATTGGCGCGATCAAAAAGCGCAATGCCACAAAGCGGAAAGGGGAATCAGGACCGGCGTCCTGACTCCCCTTTTGATTCACTCGGAAATGCCATTATTTCCTCGAATTTTCAAATAATATGCTACAGGCAGAAGATTTTCTCTATCCATTCATCTTTAGCGTATGGACCGTGAATACTCTTGAAGCATCCCCTGCTTTCAACGCTTCTATCCAGGTCTTTGGCCACCCAGTCCACAACACAAATAACTTTGTTTGCTTCAGCAATAACGCCTTTGACAATACCTATGTGCAAGATTCTGATGTCAGATGCTCCTTTCCCCTTCATTCGCTTGATCGCAATTCGATCACCCACTTGTATTTTTTCTCCTGTTTTGAATTGCTCGGGCTGTTCTTCCTCGTCCCATCCCAGCATCCAATAACCATTTTCAACAAAAAACTGATCCTGGTGATCTTGTCCACCCCAGGAAGCTCCAACTAACCAATATCTCATATCGTTACTCCTAGCATATTAAAAACTTACAGACAATCTTCCAGACTCACAGCCATTAAGACCGCCTGAATCGCCATTTACGCGCTTCTCTTATTATCCAGCTGCTCCATATATTCCGCCTCCCTATCCCATTCCCCGACAACTCCAGCTGACAAATCTCTGCCAACGAGCAGGCTTTACAGCGTTTGCCATGGTTCGGCGACGGGGTCTAGCCGCTGTTCAGGCGTTCGCGCGCGGCAACAATGTTAGCAGATGTTTTGGCCCGCAGATCGTCTGGAAACACGATAGGGACGCAGTGGCGAGTTTGCCTGTGCCACAACGCACCTTCACTGACAGTTTTCCCCATTATTTCTTTCAGGCACAAGCCTTGGGCGCAGAACCGGATTTCATCCATTGGATCGGATTTGGTTTGCCGCGCTTGCATTCCACGGGTTTCAGGCTGCTATTTTCGTGTCCACTTCCGCCCAATTCAAAACGCCGCTGATATTCAGTTTCTTTGCTGAAACATACACTGCCCGCTCTCAAACCACATCCAGACTCTCCGCATTCCTTAACTGCCGCAACGGATATTCAACGCCTCAACCGCATCTTGCGTTTGATATGTTCAGCAGCAGCAGTTGAGTGTCTCAAGACTCTTTTGATGGATGGCAGCTATATGCCGCTCTGATAGGCGCTGAGCATATTTGGTGGAAACATGCAGGTGATCAAGCACTATCAGCGGCATGACTTCATGCCTAAACACTGGATTGGGAAGAAACCTTTTGCCAGGCTAAATCACTGCCGCATCATCCGAGGCTTTCGCCAAAATCGCTTGCATCCAGCGCATGGATGGGCGCTTTGCCTGATTTGAGGACAGTCTTTAAATCCGCGCTAGCGCTGAAGGAGCAGGCAAAAAAAATCCCAACCGATGAGGGTTGGGATTTTGGGCATTGGTGGTGGAGCACGGAACCGAACCCGCGTCCGTTTTCCGAGCCAGATAGTAACGCCTTCGCCTTGGGGGCGTGGATTCGACGATTTGGTCACCCGCACCTGAGACCGTGCGCAAGCGCGTCGCACTCAGCTTGACTGAGGCAATCCATCCCCTACCAAGTAGGAGACAAACCTTCCGAGTTCGGTCGCTTTTGGTCGCCAGTTGGAAAATTTTGCACTATCCTGTCGTTCTTTACCAATCATCCGACTGGCCCCATTCCATGCCCAAAAACACCAGCGAAAGCGGAATCCTGACGATCAAGGAAGTCGCCGAGTACCTGAAGGTCACGGAGCGGACGATCTACCGACTCGCGGCAGCCAAGAAAATACCGGCCTTCAAGGTCGGCGGGACATGGCGCTTCCGGGCGACGGACATCGACGGCTGGATAGCCGACCAGTCGAAGAAGGCGGAGGGCACCGATTGATCTCCGCCTACCACGCCAAGTACTACGCCCACGAGCTGACGCGGCGACACGCCGCCGATGGCGTAGATCGCCTCTCACAATCGCTGTTCGATGCCAGCGTCGATTTGAACCCGCATCAGATCGAGGCAGCGCTGTTCGCCCTTCGAAACCCATTGCAGGAAGGCGTACTGCTGGCTGACGAGGTGGGGCTGGGCAAGACCATCGAAGCCGCGCTGGTGGTTTGCCAATACTGGGCTGAGCGCCGCCGTCGGCTCTTGGTCATCTGCCCGGCGAGCCTGCGCAAGCAATGGGCGCAGGAGCTGCACGACAAGTTCGCCGTGCCCACCACCGTGGTGGATGCCGTTTCTCTGCGCAAGCAGTCCGCTGGCGACATGCTTGCCACCCTGCAGCGGCAGGTTGGCAAGGCGGTCGTCATCATGTCCTATCAGTTTGCCGCCAAGCTGGAAGCCGAGCTGCGTGCAGTTCCTTGGGATGTAGTGGTCATCGACGAAGCGCACAAGCTGCGCAATGCGCACCGCGCCAGCAACCGCACCGGGCAGGCGCTCAAGCGTGCGCTGCAAGGCCGCAAGAAGCTTCTGCTCACCGCCACGCCGTTGCAGAACTCGCTGATGGAGCTGTACGGCCTGTCGACGCTGATCGACGAACACATGTTCGGCGACGAAGCTGCCTTCCGCAAGCAATTCATGAACAGCGGAACGGGGCTTGACGAACTGCGTGAGCGACTTGCCAGCTTCGCCAAACGGACACTGCGCCGTGACGTACTGGAGTACATCAAATACACCGAGCGCAAGGCCCTCACCCAGCCGTTCAACCCGACTGACGACGAGCAGGCGCTATACGAGCGCATCTCGGCCTTTCTGCAAAAGGAAGACTCCTACGCCCTGCCCAAGCAGCAGCGCCACCTCACGGCACTGATCCTGCGCAAGCTGCTTGCCTCCAGCTCGCACGCCGTTGCTGCCACCTTGGTCACCATCCGCGAGCGCCTGCAAGGCCTGCTCACGGCAGGCAAAACGGAAGACGACGGCAGCCAACTGGTCGAACAGCTCATTGCCGAGGACGATCTGGAGCAGGACTATCTGGAAGAGGAAGCCAGCGAGGCAGAAGAAAACGCTGAAGCCTCCACGCCTGCGGTAGCCGGAAACGGCAAACCGGGCGCTGCAAAAGATGCCCAGGCCGTCCGCGCCGCGATCACCGCCGAGATCGAAGAGCTGACCGCATTCGTCGATGCTGCCCAAGCTCTGCAGACCGACACCAAGGCACAGGCGCTATTGAAGGCGCTCAACCTGGGCTTCGGCAAGATGGCTGAGCTGCGCGCGCCACGTAAGGCCATCATCTTCACGGAATCCAAGCGCACTCAGGAGTACCTGCACCGCTTCCTCTCTGCCAACGGCCACGCGGGCAAGTTGGTGTTGTTCAGTGGCACGAACACCCACGAGGAATCCACCGCCATCTATCAGCGCTGGCTGCAAGAGTACAAAGGCACGGATCGCGTCACCGGATCGCCGCAGGTGGATCGCCGCACCGCGCTGATCGACCACTTCCGCAAGGACGACGGCACCGGCGCGGAAATCATGATCGCCACGGAAGCGGCTGCCGAAGGTGTCAACCTGCAGTTCTGCGCGCTGATCATCAATTACGACCTGCCGTGGAACCCGCAGCGAGTCGAACAGCGCATTGGCCGCTGCCACCGTTACGGCCAACGCTACGACGTGGTGGTCATCAACTTCTTGAACACCCGCAACCAGGCCGACCAGCGTGTGCTGGAACTGCTCACCGAAAAATTCAACCTGTTCTCCGGCGTGTTCGGTGCAAGCGATGAAGTGCTGGGTCGTATTGAAGGCGGCCTCGACTTCGAGAAACGCATCCTCCAGATCTACGACACCTGTCGCCAGCCCGAGCAGATCGAAGCCGCCTTCAACGCCCTGCAAGCCGAGCTGGAAGAAGTTATCGCCGACCGCATCCAAGACACCCAGTCCCAATTGCTGGAGAACTTCGATGAGGACGTTCACGACCGCCTCAAACTGCGTCTTCAAGACGCCGAAGCGCGCCTCGACAAACTGGGGCGCTGGTTCTGGGGTGTTACCCGCTATGCGCTCAATGACCGAGCACGCTTCGACGAGCAGTCCTATGCGTTCTCTCTGAGCACGCCGCCAACTGGAATCGCCACTGGCCGCTACCAGCTCATTCGTGGTGCGGCGCAGCCGGACATGCTGGCGCACGCTTATCGCCTCAGCCACCCGCTGGGGGAGTGGAGCATTGAAGCCAGCCTGAATGCGGCCACGCCTGTCGCCACATTGAAGCTCGACTACGACAAACACGGCGCGCGCGTCTCCGTGATCGAGAGACTGCGAGGTATGTCCGGCTGGCTGACGCTGGCCCGGCTGGAAGTCACCGCCTTCGAGACCACCGAGGCGCTGCTGTTCTCCGGCCTCACCGACGATGGTCAGGTGCTGGATCAGGAAACCTGCGAAAGGCTGATGGCCATTCCAGCAGCAGGCAAACCCACTCCCTTGAGCACCACCGTGCCCGAGGCTCTTCTGGCAAACAGCCAGCGCGCGGTCGCCGCCACCATCGCCCAGGTACTGGAAGCCAACCAGCGCCTCTTCAATGAAGAACGGGACAAACTGGAACGCTGGGCTGACGACAAGCTGCTGGCCGCAGAGGAAGCCCTGAAGAACACCAAGGCGCGCATCGCACAGTTGAAGCGCGACGCCCGCAAGGCTGTCACCTTGCAGGAGCAAGACGGCATCCAGCGAGAACTGTCTGAGCTGGAGCGCAAGCAGCGCCGCCTGCGGCAAGAGATTTTCGCCGTCGAGGACGAGATCATCGCCAAGCGCGACGAACTGATTGCCTCGCTCCAGCAGCGTCTGCAAGAAAAAACAAGCAACGAGACCCTGTTCAGCATCCGCTGGCAGGTCACGTAACCGAAGAATCAGATATCCCGAGATCAGAGCAACATATGACCACCAAACAGAATCCCAAATTCCAGGAACTCGTCGCCAAACTGCGCGAGATTTTCCAGATCGACCGCCCGGAACTGGACTTCGGTATCTACCGCATCCTCAACGCTCGCGCGGGCGAGATCAACGACTACCTGCAAAACCGGCTGGCTGAGAAGGTTCAGGCAGCCCTCTCCGCAGGGAGCGCCGCCAGCGCCGTGCAATTGCAAGCTGAGTTGCAAGAGGCAGAAAAGAACGCCCAAGCCTTGGGCGTCAGTCCCGACGCCGTGCCCAAGGTGCAGGAACTACGCGCCAAGCTGAAAGAGACAGCAGCAGGCAGCAGCGAACACGAGAACGCCGTGTTCTCGCACCTGCTGGCCTTTTTCTCCCGCTACTACGAGCAAGGCGACTTCATCAGCCAGCGCCGCTACAAGGGCGACACCTACGCCATCCCCTACGCGGGCGAAGAGGTGATGCTGCACTGGGCCAACAAGGATCAGTACTACACCAAGAGCGGCGAGAACTTCAGCAATTACAGCTTCAAGCTCGAAGACGGCCGCACAGTACATTTCCGCCTCGCCGCCGCCGACACCGCCAAAGACAACCGCAAGGACAACGACAAGGAACGTCGATTTGCCCTGGTAGCGGCCAAGACCGTTACCCGCGTGGATGAAAACGGCGACGAAGTTGAAGAGGAACTGGTGCCCGTGGAGGAAGCATCGGGCAGTGACGGCAACAAGGAGCTGATCATCCGCTTCGAGTACGCCGCCCAGCCCAAAGGCACCAAGCAGGAGGCGCTGGTCACCAAGGCCGTAGAGGCCGTTCTGGCGGACGCAGCCGTCAAGGCCCGCTGGCTGGCCCTGGGCAACCGCGCGCCCACCGAGAAAAATCCGCAGCGCACCCTGCTGGAAAAGCACCTGAGCGACTACACCACCAAGAACACGGCGGACTACTTCATCCACAAGGATCTGGGTGGTTTCCTCCGGCGCGAGCTGGACTTCTACATCAAGAACGAAGTCATGCATCTGGATGATGTGCAGAACGCGGGCGCGTTCGCGGACATCGAAAAGAACCTGCGCATGATCCAGTGCCTGCGCAGCATCGCGCTGGAGCTGATCTCTTTCTTGGCCCAGTTGGAAGACTTCCAGAAGAAGCTGTGGCTGAAGAAGAAGTTCGTCGTTTCCAGCCACTACTGCATCACGCTGGATCGGGTGCCGGAGGCGCTCTATAAAGAAGTTGCGGCGAATGAAAAGCAGTGGCAGCAGTGGCACAGACTTGGAATGCGAACCGCGAAAACACCGGGCTCCATCGATGACTTGAGGGCACACCCGCATCTGATGATTGATACATCGCTCTTTCAAGAACCCTTCCGAGCAAAATTACTAAGCGAGATCGCGGACATTGACTCAACAACCAGTGGTGTTGTTATTCATGGGGACAATTTTCAAGCAATAAATCTAATCTCTGAAAAATACAAGAGGCAGATCAACTACATATATATTGACCCACCATACAACACAACCGACAACGCATTCGCATACAAGAATCAATACAAGCATTCGTCGTGGGCATCACTCATTCACAACCGCATTTCAAAGTCGTACCCGCTTATCTCCGAGGACGGCGTCTGCGCCGTTGCAATTGACGACACCGAGTCCGGGATTCTGCGCGAAATCTTAGGGCAAGTTTTCGGCGGAGATAACTATGTGTCCACTGTTGCAATCGAGGTCAATCCAGCAGGCCAAAATCTTCGCCCAAATACCCCAGCGCGATCACATGATTACTTTCATGTGTATGCAAAGAGCATCGATAAGATGGACATGTTGCTTCGTGGTCTCACGCCAGAGGAAGAGAAGGCTTATAAGGAACAGGATGCTGACGGCTTTTACCTTTGGGACAACCTGCGGCGACGGGGTGGCAATTCACGACCATCAGATCGGCCCAAACAGTACTTTCCACTATATGCCTCACTTGCACAAAAGAAGGTCAGCGTAGAGCCATTCGACGGGTGCGAAGAGGTCTGGCCAATTGATCCTAAGGGGGAAAAGAGAATTTGGCGTGTCAACAAGGATGGCGCGGCCAGGTTTATCGAATCCGGGGATATTTCTATTCTCGAGAAGGCTGGACGATTTGAACTCGTTAAGAAGACCAGAAAACCAGAAGGGAAAAAGCCAAAAACTCTTTGGTACGAATCCGGCTACTCGGCTACTACCTACGGCACCAAGTTGTTGATTGACATTATTGGCGAGCAGATATTTAGTTATCCCAAAGCATTGGGTCTTGTGACTGATGCCTTGAATTACTGGCTTCCTACCGATGGAATGGTTCTCGACTACTTTGCGGGCTCAGGAACAACAGCCCACGCCGCTATCGCTTTGAACAGAAATGATGGAGGTTCACGCAGATATGCAGTTGTTGAGCAGGGTGAATATTTTGAGACTGTGCTGAAGCCGCGCATTCAGAAGGTGGTGTATTCCGCCGAGTGGAAAAATGGCAAGCCAACCGCCCCTGAAACTGGGATTTCGCACTGCTTCAAAGTCCTCAAGCTCGAAAGCTACGAAGACACCCTGAACAACCTGCACCTGCGCCGCACGTCGGCACAGGGCGATCTGCTGAACACCCTGCCGCAGCAGGCCAAGGACGACTACCTGCTCAACTACGTGCTGGACGTGGAAAGCCGTGGCTCGTTGCTGTCGGTGGAAGACTTCAAGAAGCCCTTCGACTACACCCTCAATGTGGCCGTGGATTCGGCGGGCGCGTTCGAGCCGCGCAAGATCGATCTGGTCGAGACCTTCAATTTCCTGATCGGCCTGCGCGTCAAGCACATCGACGCCCAGCCGCAGCGCGGCTTCGTCACCGTCACTGGAACCCTGCCCAGCAATGAGACCTGCCTCGTGCTGTGGCGCGATTGCGATGTGCTGGACTACGAAGGCATCAGCAAGCTCTGCGACAAGCTGGCTATCAACCCGGCGGACAACGAGTTCGACGTGGTCTACATCAACGGCGACCACAACATTCCCACCGTGCTGACGCAGACGGCCGAGGAAGGCGGTGCCACCCGCGTGCTCAAGCTGCGCCAGATCGAGCCGGAGTTTCTGGAGCGCATGTTCTCCGTGGAGGACATCTGATGGCACGGCCACGCAAGACCCCTGTCGCCGGTTCTGGCGCAAGCGGCGCAGCCGGTTCCAGTCGCGGCGTCAGGAAGCGCAGCTTCCATCAGGAACTGGTGCTCAACCGCTGGGTGCTGGGCTTCTTTCAGGGCGGCACGCTGGCCGCACTCAAGATGCGCTTGGGCGATGACCGCTTCGAGGGCATCGACGAGGACGGCCAGACCAAGTTCTTTCACGAACTGATCCGAGGCTTGTTCGATCCCAACAAGGTGCCCGAGGCCGACCTGCGGCGCTACGACTTGAACGTCGTCGCCCACTGGCAAACCATCACCGCCCAGCGCAACAAGCTGGAGGGCCACGAACTGCAGATGAAGTACTTCCAGTACCTCTCGCTGCTGTTCACCGAGCTGTATCTGGACTGGTACTTCAACCACCGTCAGGACTTGCTCGATGGCCTGAACGAGGAAATGACGCGCTACCGCGCCGAGGCGGGCGCGGAACCGTTCCGCGATTTCGAAGCGGACGACCTGAACAAGATCGCCTTCTGGAATGCCACCGGCAGCGGCAAGACCCTGCTGCTGCACGTCAACATCCGCCAGTACCTGCACTACTTCCAGGCGGGGCGCAGCGATCACTACCCGAGCAAGATCGTCCTGCTCACGCCCAACGAAGGGTTGAGCCGTCAGCATCTGGAGGAGCTGCACCTGTCCGGCTTCGGGTTCTCGCAGTTCTTCAACAAAGCCCAGTCACCCGCGCGCGGCACCATCGAAATCATCGACATCAACAAGCTGGGGGATGAGATGGGCGACAAGACCGTCGCCGTGGATGCCTTCGAGGGCAACAACCTGGTGCTGGTGGACGAAGGCCACCGTGGTACGGGCACGGCGGCGGGCGCGTGGATGGCGCGACGGGATGCGCTGGTGCGAGGCGGTTTTGCCTTCGAGTACTCGGCCACCTTCGGGCAGGCAGTGGCTAAGGGCATGACCGTGGCGGCGGCGGAAGAAGACATCCAGAAAAAGCGCGCCAAGATGCTGTTCAACACCACCAGTCTGCGCAGTCTGGACGACGGACAGAAGGCGCAACTCGCGCTGACCGCCGAGGACAAGCGCCGCGCGCGCATTACCGCTACGCGCGAGATTTACGCCAAGTGCATCCTCTTCGATTACTCGTACAAGTTCTTCTATGAGGACGGCTACGGCAAAGAGTCGCTGATCCTCAACATGAATGGCGAGGCCTACGAGCAGGCGGACAACGCGCGCAAGTATTTCACCGCCTGCCTGCTGGCCTACTACCAGCAGCTTTGGCTGTGGAGCACTCACTGCTCGGCGCTTGCCAACTTCAACATCGAAAAGCCGCTGTGGGTGTTCGTGGGCAACACCGTGTCAGGCGAGGAGTCGGACATCCTGGAAGTGGTGAACTTCCTCGCCGACTTCCTGAACAGCGAAGCGCAGATCAAGAGCTGGCTGACCGACCTGATTGCGGACAAGGCGCAGATCTTGGACGCCAAGGGCAACAACATCTTCAGCGGGCGTTTCACGCCCCTGATGGGCTTCGGCGGTCGCGTGGATGATCTGTATGCCGACATCCTGCTGCGCGTGTTCAATGCCTCGGCCCGCCAGCGATTGAAACTGGTCAACATCAAGAGCAGCAAGGGTGAGCTGGCGTTGCGCGTTGGCGATGCAGAGCCCTTCGGCCTCATCAACATCGGCGACGATGCGGGCTTCTTCGGGATGGCGGAGGACGTGGAGGCCTTCGATAGCGAACGCGACGACTTCGGCGGCGCGCTGTTCGGCACGCTGAACAACAAGGACAGCCGCCTCAACGTGCTGATCGGCTCGCGCAAGTTCACGGAAGGCTGGAGCAGTTGGCGCGTGTCCACGATGGGCCTGCTGAACATGGGCCAGGGTGAAGGCTCGCAGATCATCCAGTTGTTCGGGCGCGGGGTGCGCCTCAAGGGCAAGGGTTTCTCGCTCAAGCGCACCTTGCCGCAAGACAGGCCCAAGGGCGTGCATCTGGACAAGCTGGAGGCGCTGAACATCTTCGGCGTGCGCGCCAGCTACATGGCCGCGTTCAAAGACTACCTGCGCGAGGAAGGCATCACGCCCAGTGACGAAGTGCTGGAGCTTGACTTCCCAACGCGCGCAAACCTGCCCAAAGGCAAACTCAAGACCTTGGCGCTGAAGGATGGCTACAAGGACAACCAGAAACTGGGGTTCAAGCGCACGCACTTTCCGTGGCTGTACGAAATACCCACGCAGTTCCAGGGCAAGATCAAGCCCCCCCATGTGGTACTCGACCTGTACCCGCGTGTCGAAGCGCTGTCCAGCAAGGACAAGGGCACAACCCCCACGACGGAAGCCCGCAACAAGGGCAAGCTGAATCAGACGCTGTTCCCGGCTTTCAATTGGGATCGCATCTATCTGGCGTTGCAGGATTACAAGTTGCAGCGCAGCTGGAGCAACCTGCGGTTGGAACAGCAGAAGCTGATCGACTTCTGTGCGGGCACGCAGGATTGGTACACGCTGTTCATCCCGGCGGCGGAACTGAACGTGACGACCTTCGCCGACATCCGCAAGCAGGAAGACATCCTGCTTCGACTGCTGACGGACTACACCGACCGCTTCTACAAGGCCCTGAAGACGGGCTACGAGGGCCAGTTCTACGACATCACCCACATCGATGAAGATCACGGGTCGATGCTCAAGCTGTACCAGTTCGAGATCGAGAGCAGCGACGACGGTCTGGAGTATCAGGCGAAGCTGGAAGTGCTGAAGAAGCTGGTGGCGGACGGCAAGATTGGCGAGGCCAGCAAATGGAACGCGCCGCACATGGTGGCCATCAGCTTCGACCGCCACTTGTACTACCCGCTGCTGGCGTTGGAGGACAAGGATGCAGTGCCGCTGAAGCTGCGTCCGCTGGCTTTTGACGCGCCGAGCGAATGGGAGTTTGTCCGCGATTTGGAGGCGTTCTACAACTCAGGCGAGGGCAAGGAAGCGATTGGCCCGCGCAGTCTGTACCTGCTGCGCAATGCGGATCGGGAAGAGAAAGGCCTAGGCTTTGCGTTGGCGGGCAACTTCTATCCGGACTTCCTGCTGTGGCTGGTGGACGATGCCAGCGGCAAGCAGTGGCTGACCTTTGTCGACCCGAAGGGGCTGCGCAATCTCGACCTGTCGCACCCCAAGCTGGGGCTCTACAAGGAAGTGAAGACGCTTGAAACGACGTTGGCATCGCAGGCCAAGGCGGGCGAAGCGCCGCTAGTCTTGAATGCCTTCGTGCTGTCACCGACGAAATTCGCCGACCTGCTCAACGTCGGCGACCCAACAAAGAAGGCCGATCTGGAAAGCCGCAACGTGTTGTTCATGGAGGATGGTGCCAGCTCCTACTTGAAGAAACTTTTCCGGGTGCTGGCATGAGTGGACACCTGATCGCCAAGTCGGTGAACGAGGCGGACAACCATCTGCATCGGATACCGCAATAGATAGGAGCCATCCATGAGTGCCGCAAATCTTCGATTCCAAGTTGATTCCCGTCTCGCCACGCTGCTGAGTCAGGAATACAGATCGACCGAGCGTGCCTTGAAGGAATTGGTGGACAACGCTTGGGATGCCGATGCGGGTCAGGTGAGCATCCAACTACCGAAACCCTTGAGCGGCGAACCCATTGTCATGCGCGACGATGGAACCGGGATGACAGAAGAAGAACTGCGGCGGCACTACCTCACCATAGCCAAAGATCGGCGTTCGGCGCGAGGCGAGCGCACCACCGGAAAAAATCGCCAGGTCAAGGGACGTAAAGGAATCGGCAAGTTCGCCGGATTCATGGCTGCGTCGGTGATGACCTTGGAGACGAGCACACGGGGGAGACTCTGCCGCATCGTCCTACGACTGGATGCCATAGGCAAGGTGGAGGACATCGAGCACCTCGATATCGTCCTTCAGAGTGAGGACTGCGATCCAGACAGGCACGGCACGGTCATCACGCTGAGCGAACTACATCAAGGATTGGCCTATCCCGACCCAAATCGCTTGCGGCAGGTGCTCCTTCAGGACTACGGTAGACATGACGATTTCGCAGTTTTCGTGGATGAGAAGCGGCTCGATGTCGATGACGTGCAAGGTAGCTACTCGGAGCACCAGACAACGCTGCCTGATGTTGGCGATGTCAAACTGCGTCTATCGATCTTCGATGGCAAAGCGGGCTTGCGTCAGCCTGGAGTAACGCTTCGCGTCGGCGGCAAAGCGGTTGGGTCACCCAGCTTTTTCGGACTGGAAGGGCACGAGTATTTTCCGCCGAAGCTGTTGAAGAAGGTGTACGGTGAAGTAGATGCGGACGGACTACTCGACCACGTTACTGCAGGATGGGACTCATTAGTCGAGAACAGCGAAAAACTGAAGTCGCTGGAAGCCTATGTTCAGCCGATTCTTCTGTCGAAGGTGAGAGAGAAATACGGAATGGAACTGCAGCTCGCGCAAGCGCGAATGCAAAAAGCCATTCAACAGCGCCTGGCCAATCTGCCAGAACACAAACGAAGCTTCGCTGACAAGTCGATCAAGAAGATTCTCGAACGTTATTACGACGAACCGCCCAGCAAGGTTGAGCCAATCGTCAGCGTATTGCTGGATGCATTGGAAAGATCCGACTACCGTATCCTGCTGGAACACATAGCTGATGCATCGCAGGGTGAAGTGTCGACTATTGCGGATCGCTTGAACGACTTCGGCTTGGCTGAGATGGCGTTTCTTATTGCGCAAGCAGCTGCACGTCAGAAATTTCTAGACCAGCTGGAGAAGTTGGCGCGCGACCCAGCTACGACCGAAGCTGCGATGCACAAATCGCTGGAGCTAAATTTGTGGGTGTTCGGCCCAGAGTATTCACTCTTTAGCTCTAACGTCACGCTGAAGAAGCAGGTTGAAGAGTTGCTCAAAACAACGTACACGGGACAAAACGCTGACAAACGTCCAGACTTGCTCCTGAACGAAAATCTCAGTGGCGAGTATTTGCTGATCGAGTTTAAGCGCCCCGATCACAGCCTGAATTACGCTGACTACACACAAGCCATCAATTACCGGCACGACCTTGCTAAGCACATTACTTCACCAGTTCGGGTGGTTCTTATTGGCGGGCGTATATCGCCTGATTTCCCCAGAGAAAATCGTGAGCCGAATGTTGAGGTTCGAATCTTCAGTCAGGTGATTGCCTCGGCGCGACGTCAAGTCGAATGGCTGCTGCGGATTGATCCTAGCCAGGTCGCTTCATAGTCATCTCCATGACCCACTCCTGCAACGCCCTCAGTTGCTCGGCAGTCTCGTGGCAGGTCTGGTAGTTGGCGGTTCCGGCGACGGCAGAGAGCGCAACGCCTGCGGCGTCCGCATCAGTATCTCGGACGGGCTCGGGCAGTTCACCGGCGGCTGCAGCGTCGTGCAGGCGCACAAAGCCACGGTTGACAGTGCAAGCAGCGTCGGCTTGAGCGGGGACATAGACGGGAACCTCCTTGATGATGGTGTCGCCCTTTTCGCGGACGACGCGGACGCGGTCGAGATATTTGGTGACGACCTTAACGGTGGCTTGTGCCTGCCGCTCGCGGACTGCGGCGGCTTGCAGTGTTTGTTGCTGAACGGCGGCATCCCATTGCGCTTGAACGTGGCCTGCACCCTTGATCCAGCCGAAACCAATCAGGGCAGCGGCAGCCAGGGCAAGAGCAAGCCAGCGGTATGGCCAAGGAATCAGGTTCATGGCGCTTCTCCGATGCACTGACGGAATTCGGCTTCACGCCGCTTGACCAGGCCACCGCACAAGCGTCTGTTCTCCGGCAAGGCGCAGTCTTTGCCCTGGAAGAAGCGCCAGCGGGGCAATTCAGCGCAGGCCCCGGCGTAGTCCCCGGCATTGAGCTTCTTCACCAGCGTGGACTGGCAGAACGCCCGACTACCGACGTTGTAGGAGAAGGAAACGTAGGCGTCGTACTCGTGCTGGGCCAGCGGCACGGTCACGCAGTTTTTCAGGGCACCCTCGAACTGCTGCACGTCCTTGAGTGCCCGCGCCAGTACCTGTGGCGGCGTGGTGGTGCCACCCAGCTTCACGCCCGTGGTCGTGCCGAAGCCGATGGTGGGCACGTCACCCTTGACTGGAATCACTGCACGGTCGGTGTAGCCCTCGTGCAGCACGATGCCGACCAGTGCGGCCGCCGACAGCGCCAGCGCGGTCACGGAGCGGCGCATCGTAGGCGAAGTGCGGGGAGAAGTTGCTTTGCTCATCGGTGCATCTCCGGTTGCGCCACCAGACGGGCGAGGGCCGCCCCGATGCTGGCGCTGAAGGCCAGCAGCACGAACAAACCACGCGGCAGCACGTCACTGAACAGCGGCACCACCACTTCCGCCACCGTGAAGGCAGCGGCCAGCAGCGAGAAACGGATGCTCCAGGCACGGCGCAGCACGCGCCGCCAATCATCAAGTAGGCAGATGCGGCCGTTCATTGCGCACCTTCCATCAGCTTGAGTTTGATGGCCGCGCCTACCAACAGCGCGGCCAGAATGCCGGTGGTCACGACCTTGACGGCGGTCTGCCAGGCTGTGCGGCGGGCATCGCTCCAGGCTTCCAGCAAGTCGCGCAGTTCACGGATGTCCTTCGCCGCGTGGCCGTTCTCCAGTCCGAGATGGGCGAGACAACGCTCGGCACCACGCTCTGCGGCACGGTCGAGCAACTCGTCGAAGTCCTCGCGGCGCAGCAGGAGCATGTTTTCCACGAGGGTGGCGGGTTGGGATTCTTCGGTCATTGGCTTTCTCCAAAATGGCAAAACCCGCCCGATGCCGAAGCACCAGAGCGGGTTTCAGGGGGAATGAGGGTTGTTGAGGGAAAGATTCAGATGTCGATGATTTCCATCGGCAGCGCAGGCGCGACGCCCTCGATCACGTCGTCGCGCACGAACACGGTTTCGCCCACGGCGGCCTCGCCGCGCGCACGGATCAGTCCGCCACCGGGCAGCACCACCAAGGCCACACCCGCACCGACTTCGATCACGGTGCCCGCTTGTAGCGGGGCGCCCGGCAGCAACTGCCGGAACTGCTGGTAGAGGTTATGCATGGCTCTGCACTCCAAGGGTCTGCCAGACTTCCGGCAAGCCTGCGTCGATGTGCGTCGAACGCACGATGCCCAGCCGAGCCACGCCGCCATCTTGATAGGCCACAAAGGCTCCCGGTTCGATGATTCCGGTTTCCGGCAGCACCGGCAGGCGCAGCGTCACCTCGATCTGACGGCCTGTGTCCGACAGGATGGCCGTACCGCGCTGACGTGCCGCCGCCGCTTGGGTGATGAGCGCATCCACCACCATTGGTGCGAGCACTTCACCCGCCGTGCCCGTGCGCGTGACCTGGCCAAGTACGCCGGTTTCCTGACCTGCCACGAACACGCGGTTGTAGGCAGGCTTGTCGATCCAGCGCAGCGACTCGC
>ERZ772827.684-NODE-684-length-18216-cov-4.493750_pt1 | contig 18216 bp, 17 predicted proteins | sample MGYA00580850_ERZ772827 | MGnify/ENA primary metagenome ERZ772827 (study PRJEB29015, sample SAMEA2737950) | human oral metagenome | biome: human oral; feature: human-associated habitat; material: dental | place: China | collected 2145 ...
GCAGACCCGCCGCGACAACGCCCGCTTCTTCGACGGCGACATCGACGCCGTGCCCACCCACTGCATCACCCAGGGCCTGGGCACCATCATGAAGGCCCGCAGGCTCGTCCTCATCGCCACCGGCGAGAACAAGGCCGAGGCTGTGCGCCAGCTCGTCGAGGGCGAGATCAGCCCCGAGTGGCCCGCCACCGTCATGCAGAACCACGACGACGCCCTCGTCCTCGTCGACCCGGCGGCCGCCAGCCTGCTCAGCGGCCGCTGAGGTGCCACTGGGATACCGCTGAGACATCACCGAGGTACGGCAAGCCTCCGGGTGTCCGCCACGGGGCCGTCTCCCGCCGGGAGGCGGCCCCGTGGACGTCGGAGCACCAGGCGGCCACCACCCGGCAGGACAAGAACCACAGGACCCGTCCCACGGGGCGCACTGCTACCCGGCCTATGCTGGTGCCCATGAGCGAGCTCCACACGATGAGTCCCGTGGCCAGCACGGACGCCCCCAGCGGCCCCGCCGAGCCCGGCCGCCCGCTCTCGGACCCCTCCACCGGCGCCTCGACCGGCACTGCGGTCCTCGAGCGCGAGGAGCTCCAGTCCACCGACGACGGCGACGCCGACCGCTTCGCCCACTACGTGCGCAAGGACCGCATCGCCGCCGCCGCGGCCACCGGCCGCCCCGTCGTCGCCCTGTGCGGCAAGGTGTGGACCCCCGGCCACGACCCGTCGCGCTACCCCGTGTGCCCCACCTGCAAGCAGATCTACGAGAGCATGAAGGACGGGGGCTCCGGCGGAGGCAAGGGGCCGCGCCGCCCCCGCTTCCCCTTCGGCCGGGGCGGTCAGTGAGCCCCGCGCGCGGCTCCCAGGCAGCAGGTAACCCCTCCCAGCCCTCCATCTTCGCTGCCGAGAACCTTTCGCCGGCCTACCCGCGACGTGCCGCCTGGGGCACCGCGGGCTCGCTGCGAGCCTGGCAGGCGGAGGCGCTGGCCGCCTACCTGAAGGCCATGCCCGAGGACTTCCTCGCCGTCGCCACCCCCGGCGCGGGCAAGACGACCTTCGCCCTGCGCATCGCCACCGAGCTGCTCAGCTCCGGTGACGTCCACCAGGTGACCGTCGTCGCCCCCACCGAGCACCTGAAGTACCAGTGGGCCGAGGCCGCCGCCCGTGTCGGCATCCACCTCGACCCCTCCTTCACCAACGCCCAGGGGGTGCTCGGATCCCGCTTCGACGGCGTCGCCGTCACCTACGCGCAGGTCGCCGCCAACGCCAGCCTCCACCGCGCGCGCACCGACGCTCGCCGCACCCTCGTCATCCTCGACGAGATCCACCACGGCGGAGACGCCAAGAGCTGGGGCGACGCCGTGCGCGAGGCCTTCACCCCCGCCCGCCGCCGCCTGGCCCTGACCGGCACCCCCTTCCGCTCCGACGAGGCCCAGATCCCCTTCGTGCGCTACGACGAGGAGGCCGGCGGCGTCAGGCGCTCGCACGCCGACTACTCCTACGGCTACGCCGAGGCCCTGCGCGACGGCGTCGTCAGGCCCGTGATGTTCATGACCTACTCGGGCCAGATGCGCTGGCGCACCCGCGCCGGCGACGAGGTGGCCGCACGCCTGGGCGAGCCCCTGACCAAGGACCTGGAGGCCCAGGCCTGGCGCACCGCCCTCGACCCCTCCGGCCAGTGGATCCCGGCCGTCCTGGCGGCCGCCGACCAGCGCCTGAGCGAGGTGCGTCGGCAGGTGCCCGACGCCGGGGGCCTCGTCATCGCCACCGACCAGTCCCGGGCCCGCGCCTACGCCACGCAGCTGCGGGCCATCACCGGTGAGGCACCCACCGTCGTCCTGTCCGACGACTCGGGCGCCTCCAGCCGTATCGAGGCCTTCTCCGCCTCCCGCGACCGCTGGCTCGTGGCGGTGCGCATGGTCTCCGAGGGCGTGGACGTGCCGCGCCTGGCCGTCGGTGTCTACGCCACCTCCACCTCCACGCCGCTGTTCTTCGCCCAGGCCGTGGGGCGCTTCGTGCGCTCGCGGGCCCGGGGCGAGACCGCCAGCGTCTTCCTGCCCTCCGTCACACCCCTGCTGGGGCTGGCCAACGAGATGGAGGTGGCGCGCGACCACGTCCTGGGGGGCAGGCGCGCCAACGAGGACGACCTGTTCGGCTACCCCGAGGACCGGCTCGTCGCCGAGGCCAACAAGGAGGAGAGGGCCTCCGAGGACCTCTTCGGCGCCTTCGAGGCCATGGACTCCACCGCCGAGTTCGACCGCGTGCTCTTCGACGGCGGCGAGTTCGGCACCGGTGCCGTCGTCGGCAGCGTCGAGGAGCAGGAGTACCTCGGGCTGCCCGGCCTGCTCGAGCCCGAGCAGGTCACGGCGCTGCTGCGCCAGCGCCAGGACAAGCAGATCCAGGCGCAGAAGCGCGAGTCCGCTGCCGCCGCCCGGCGTCGGGCGAACTCCGGTGCCGACGACGCCCGCAGGCGCCAGGCCGCCCGTAAGGAGCTGTCCCAGCTCGTGGCCGCCTGGGCGCGCCGCTCCGGCCAGCCCCACGGCGTGGTCCACAACGACCTGCGCCGCGTGTGCGGTGGGCCGGAGGTGGCCCAGGCCTCCACCGAGGAGATCGAGAAGCGGGTGCAGACCCTGCGCCGCTGGTTCGTCGGCAAGCGCTGAGGCGCCGGTGCCCGCACCTCTGACGTGAGGCGGAGGTGCGGGCACGACGGGGCGCAGTACGGGCGCGTCAGCCGCGCAGCACCTGACGGCCGTCGAGGTCCAGGTAGCGCGTGGGGACCGCGGGCTCGCCCTCGCTCAGGCGCCACGCCTGGTAGGGCAGCTCGGCGCGCGAGGTCCGGTGCCGCTCGGCCGCGGCCGCCAGGCCCGCAGGGCCACGGTGCTGCTCCTGGATGACGCCGTCGACGACAAGGTCCACCTGGAGCGCACGCGCCCCCGCCGCGTCCAGGGCCGCCAGCGCCTGGCCGCCCTCGCACGCGGAGATGAGCAGCTCCTCGGCCGCACGGCCGCAGGCGTCCACGACGCGTCCCGCCCACTTGCGTCCGCCGACCGTCGCCTTGCCGCCCTGCGAGAACTTGGCGACCTCCTGCATGACCCCGTCGTCGTCGGCGCGCTCGACCAGCTTGTAGACCAGCGCTGCCGTCGGACGCCCCGATCCCGTGACGAGCTTGGTCCCCACGCCGTAGGAGTCCACCGGGGCGGCGCCCAGCGCCGCGATCGCGTACTCGTCCAGGTCGTTGGTCACCGTGATCCGCGTCGAGGTGGCCCCCAGGGCGTCGAGCTGGGCACGGGCCTTGAAGGTCTCGGCGACCAGGTCACCCGAGTCCAGGCGCACCGCTCCCAGCTCGCCGCCGGCCGCGCGCGCGGCCCTGACGGCCCGCTCGATGCCGCGCTCGATGTCGTAGGTGTCCACGAGGATCGTCGTGCCCGGGCCCAGCGACGCCACCTGGGCGGCGAAGGCCTCCTCCTCCGTGTCGTGCAGCAGGGTGAAGGAGTGGGCCGAGGTGCCCACGGTGGCGATGCCGTAGCGCAGGCCCGCCTCCAGGTTGCTCGTGGCCGTGAAGCCGCCCACGACGGCGGCGCGGGCCGCGGAGACGGCCGCCCGCTCGTGGGCGCGCCGGGCACCGAAGTCCGCGCAGGGGCGCCCGTGGGCGGCGATCGTCATCCGGGAGGCCGCCGAGGCCACCGCGCAGTCGTAGTTGTAGATCGACAGGGCCAGGGTCTCCAGGATGCAGGCCTGGGCGAAGGTCCCCTCCACCGTCAGCAGAGGGGAGCCGGAGAAGTAGCACTCGCCCTCGGCGTAGCCGCGGATCGTGCCCGTGAAACGGAAGTCGCGCAGGAAGTCCAGGGTCTGGTCGTCAACGACCTTCTGGGCGTGAAGGAAGTCGATCTGCTGGGGCGTGAAGGTGAAGCGCTCAAGGGCGTCGAGCAGGCGCCCGGTGCCGGCCACGACGCCGAAACGCCGTGAGGGGGGCAGTGAGCGCCCGAAGAGCTCGAAGACGCTGCGGCGGGAGGCGGTGCCTGAGCGCAGGGCCGCCTGGAGCATCGTCAGCTCGTACATGTCCGTCAGCAGCGAGGTCGTGGGCGAGGCGTGCGAGGACCGGTGGTCGGAAGCCGTCGGAGAGGGTTGGAAGGTCATGTCACCAACCTAGCGTCCGCGCCGTTACGCTGGGAGACATGTCCTCCACCGCGCCCGTCGTCTCTCCGGACACACGGCAGGACTCGCGCACGGCGCCCCTGCGCGAGTGGCGCACCGTCGTGCACGACGACCCGGTCAACACGATGGACTACGTCGTGTGGGTCTTTCGCACCTACTTCGGCCTGCCGACGGTCATTGCCGAGCACCGCATGATGCAGGTGCACACGACCGGGCGCGCCGTCCTGTCCACGGGGCCGCGCGAGCGCATGGAGGTGGATGTCACCGCCATGCACTCCTACGGGCTGCACGCCACCCTGGAGCCGGCCGGCAGCGACGAGGACGCCCCGTGAGGAGCTTTGAGCCGGTCGAGCACGGCTGGCAGAGCGAGCTGAGCGTCTGGGAGCGCGAGTACCTGGCCGGGCTGCTGGAGCAGGTCAGTGCCGTCCTGGCCGCCGAGGGGCCCGTGGAGGAGCCGCGCTCCGACGTCGGCCCCCTGCGTGAGCACGAGAGCGAGAGGGACGGTGAGGTGCTCGCCGCCCTCGACTTCGAGGCCGCCCCGCTCTTCGCGGCCGAACCCGACGGCGGGCGCCCCGGTGACGAGCGCTCCGACGTCGGTGGGCCGCCCGGGGACGGTGAGCGCCCGGAGGAGGGCGAGCGCCAGGAGGAGGGCTCCGGCTCACGGACGCCGGTGCGCGGTGAGGTCGCCTCCCTGCTGGAGGTCCTGCTGCCGGAGGCCAGTGAGGACCCCCGGGTCGCCGACGAGGTCTGCGCACTGACCCGACGGCGGCTGCGCGCCCTCAAGCACGGCCGGCTCACCGAGGTCGTCGCCGAGCTCCTTGAGCCCACCGGGGCCGGTGGGGCCGTCCTCGTGCGCCGCGGGCGCGAGGGCGACTGGCTCGCCGCCGTCAACGACGTGCGCCTGGTCCTCGCCCGCCGGCTGGGCATCGAGGACGCCGCCAGCGCCCAGGCGGTCCACGACCTCGCCTGGGGCCAGGCGGGCGCGGAGGAGAGGGACGAGGACCGCTGGCGGCGCGGGCTCGCCATCTCCTACGACATGCTGACCTGGTGGCAGGAATCACTGCTGGCCGCGCTATGGGCGGATGGAGGCCCCGAATAGTCTCGGATGCGTGAAAAACGCGCCCATCGGGATGTTCGACTCAGGCGTTGGCGGCCTGACCGTGGCGCGTGCGGTCATTGACCAGCTCCCCGGGGAGCAGGTGCTCTACATCGGTGACACCGCCCACACCCCCTACGGTCCGCGTCCCGTCGCGCAGGTGCGTGAGCTCGCTCTCGCCGTCATGGACGAGCTGGTCGACGCCGGGGTCAAGATGCTCGTCATCGCGTGCAACACGGCCTCCGCCGCGGTCCTTCACGACGCGCGCTCCCGCTACACGCGTGATCGCGGCGTACCCGTCGTCGAGGTCATCCACCCCGCCGCCCGGGCCGCCGCCCGAGTGACCCGCAACGGCCGCGTCGGGCTCATCGCCACCCAGGGCACCGTCGAGTCGCGCGCCTACGACGACGCGCTGTCGACCGTGCCGGGCGTCGAGCTGCTCGCCACGGCCTGCCCGCGCTTCGTCGAGCTCGCCGAGCGCGGCACGACCACCGGGACCGAGGTCATGGAGGTCGCCCGCCACTACCTCGACCCGCTGCGCGAGGCCGACGTCGACACCCTCATCCTGGGGTGCACGCACTACCCGCTGCTCACCGGCCCCATCTCCTACGTCATGGGTGAGGACGTGACCCTCGTGACGTCCTCGGAGGAGACCGCCAAGGACGTCTACCGCGAGCTGGCCCGGCGCGACCTCCTGCGTGATCCGCAGGCTCCCGCTCCCGTCCACGACTTCCGGGCCACGGGCGACCCCGAGGCCTTCGCCGTCCTGGCCCACCGTTTCCTCGGCCCTGAGGTCGGCCACGTGTCCCGCGCCAACGTGCCGCGGGTCGACAGCAATCCCTGAGTCCGTTAGCGTCCGGGTGCCCCCGCCGCCGTCCCACCAGCAAGGAGCATGTGTGAAGCTCACCGTCATCGGCTGCGCCGGCAGCATGTCCGGCCCCGACTCCTCCGCCTCGTCCTACCTCGTGCAGGCGACGGGCACCAGTGAGGACGGCGAGGAGCTCATCTACTCCGTGGTGCTCGACCTCGGCCCCGGCTCCATGGGGCAGCTGCTGCGCTACATCGACCCGGCGGACCTTGACGCCCTGCTCATCTCCCACTGCCACGCCGACCACATGGTCGACATGGTGGGGATGCACGTCTACCGTCGCTGGAACCCGACCGGGGCCCTCGGCCCCGTGCTGACCGTCGGCCCCAGCGAGCTGCTCAGCCGCCTCAACGGCGTCGACGGCACCCCGCCGACGGAGACCTACGCCTCGGAGTTCACCTTCCGCACCGCGGTGCCGGGCGAGTCCTTCAAGGTGGGGCCGATGACGATCACCCCCTACGCGGCGCTGCACCCGGTGGAGGCCTACGGCTACCGGATCGAGGGGCCGAGCGAGCGGGTCGGGCTCGAGGGCCAGCGCCGTACGGTCTCGCTGGCCTTCACGGGGGACACGGACCTGTGCGAGTCCATGTGCGACATGGCCGACGGCGCCGACCTCCTGCTCGCGGAGGCGGCCTTCGTCGAGGGCCGTGACACGATGCGGGGCATGCACCTGACGGGCAAGCGGGCCGGCCAGCTCGCCGCGGGCACCGCCGGCAAGATGCCGCGTCTTCCTGTCGGCCAGCTGGTGCTCACCCACATCCAGCCGTGGACCGAGCACCGTATCCCGCTGCGCAACGCCGCCCTGGTCTACAACGGTCCGCTGGAGGCGGCGACGGCGGGCGCGACCTGGGAGATCTGAGGATGGCGAGCAGCCGGCCGCACCGTATCTCCTACACGCCGCCGGTGCCCGACGGGCCCGATCGTCCGTGGACGCGCGGGCGGCGCACACGCTGGTGGCTCGTGCCTCCCGCGGACCTCGTGTCGGTGGCGCTCGTGGCCGCCTTCGTCAGTGCCGCGGTGCACGATCTGTCCCTACTGCCCGGGATGCTCGTGCACGGGGTCGTGGCCGTGGCGACGGCGTGGCTCGTGGCGTGGCTGCTCGCGCGGCCGCAGGACCACCTGGAGGCCGCCGACCGCGACGGGCTGACGGTCGTGGGTGTCACCTGGCTCGGGTGGCTCGGGCTGCGCCTGGCCACGGGTGGGGACGTGGCGGGCACGTGGCTGGCGCTGGCGGTGTTCCTGCTCGTCGCCCAGGGAGGCTGGCGCTGGGTCTACGGCTACGTCAAGGCCCAGGAGTCGCTCGTCCCCAAGCCGATCCAGCGCCGGCTCGACGCCCAGGCGGCTCGTGACGCCGAGGTGGCTGGTGACACCCAGGTGGCCGGTGACGCTCAGGCAACCGGTGACGGCAAGGCAGTCCGGGCGCAGGAGGGGACGGACCCGGACGGCCTCGGCTGACCGGGTGAGGCGGGCTCAGCGCGACAGCAGCTGGGCGAGGGCGGGAGCCAGGTCCCGCATGGCCTGGCCCCGGTGGGAGATCGCGTTCTTCTCCGCCGCGCTCATCTGCGCGGTCGTGCGACCCGAGCCGGTCGCGGTGTCCTCCTCCAGCGGCACGAAGACCGGGTCGTAGCCGAAGCCGCCGTCGCCAACGGGGGAGTGCAGGAGACGACCGGCCATGGAGCGCTTGACGACCGTCACCCGGCTGGGCGCGCCCGGCTCGCCGTCGGGAACCACGAGGACGGCCGCGCAGGTGAAGCGGGCCGTGCGGTGCGGGTCCGCGACATCACTGAGCTGGTCGAGCAGCAGCCGCAGGTTCGCCGCGTCGTCGCCGTGGCGCCCGCACCAGCGCGCCGAGAAGATCCCGGGAGCGTCGCCGAGCACGTCGACGCACAGGCCCGAGTCGTCGGCCACCGCGGGCAGGCCCGTCGCCTCGGCGAGCGCCCGGGCCTTGATCTCGGCGTTGGCGGCGAAAGTCAGACCGTCCTCGACGGGTTCGGGCACGTCGAGCTCGGCGGCCGAGATCACCTGCTCGGGCCGCAGCCCGTCCACGAGCGGGGTCAGCAGGGCACGCAGCTCGGCGAGCTTGCCGGCGTTGTGCGTGGCCAGGACGAGGCGGGCGCCGTCGGGCACCGTGACGTGCTCGGCCACGCTCAGGCCTGGTCCTGGCCTGAGCGGACCGTGACGGGCACGCCGGAGGGGCCAGCGAGCACACGGCGCTGCAGCTCGGCGAGCTCGGCGTTGCCCCGGGCGGCCAGGTCGAGCAGCGCGTCGAGCTCGTGGCGGCTGAAGGGGGCGTGCTCGGCGGTGCCCTGGACCTCGATGAAGCGCCCGTCGCCGGTCTGCAGGACGTTCATGTCCGTCTGGGCGCGCACGTCCTCCTCGTAGGGCAGGTCGAGGCAGGGCACGGAGTCGATGATGCCGACGCTGATCGCCGACAGGGAGTCCGAGAGCACCGGACGGCCCGACCGCGGGGTGATGAGGCCGCGCTCGGTGCCCCAGGCGACGGCGTCGGCCAGGGCGACGTAGGCGCCGGTGACGGCGGCGGTGCGGGTGCCGCCGTCGGCCTGCAGGACGTCACAGTCCAGGGCGATGGTGTTCTCACCCAGGGCGGCCACGTCGATGACGCCGCGCAGGCCCCGGCCGATGAGACGGGAGATCTCGTGGGTGCGGCCGCCCACCTTGCCGCGCACCGACTCGCGGCCGCTGCGCTCGCTGCCGGCGCGCGGGAGCATGGCGTACTCGGCGGTCACCCAGCCCTCGCCGCTGCCCTTGCGCCAGCGCGGCACGCCCTCGGTGAAGGAGGCGACGCACAGCACGCGGGTGCGGCCGAACTCGATGAGGACACTGCCCTCCCCGTGCTCCTGCCAGCGGCGGGTGATGGTGACGGGACGCAGCTCGTCGGTGGCGCGCCCGTCCTTGCGGGTGAAGTCAGTCGTCATGCGCGCCAGGGTACCGGCCGGGGCGCCGGGCCGAGACCAGCATCCATGCGGTGGAGACGGCAACCGAGCCCCACCGCCAGACACTAATGACAACGGATATCATTAGCACTTGTGAGTCATGACCCCTACGCTGCCGCCGCCTCCGTCTACGAGCTGATGACGTACGGCTACGTCGCCGCCCAGGAGCAAGCCCTGGCCGGCTTCCTGACGGCGCTGCGCCCCGCGGATGGGCCGGTGCTCGACGTCGGCTGCGGATCGGGCCGCGCCGCGCAGTACCTCCTCAGGCGCACGGATGACCTCACCGTTGTCGGACTGGAGCCCAGTCCCGCGATGAGATCCTTGTCGCTGGCCCGCCTGGCCGCCGACCCGGCCTGGCGCGAGCGCGTGACCGTGCGCCCGGAAGGGGCCCTGGAAGCCCCCTGGCCGGATGCGCTCAGTGGCGCCCTCATGCTTGGCGTCCTGGGGCACTTCGGTCCTCAGGAGCGCCGAGAGCTCTTTGGCCGCCTGGCCTCAAGGCTGGCTGTAGGAGCGCCGGTCCTGCTGGACCTACAGGCCCCGGACCGCCCTGAGGTCGTTGCCGAGCACGTCTTCGCCGACACCCGGCTCGGGGAACTGCGATACCAGGGACGGGCTCAAGGCGAGCCCGTGGACGACCAGCTCATGCGCTGGACCATGACCTACCTGACGATCGACGCCGACGAGGTCATCGACGCCAGCTCCACCGTGATGACCGTCAACCATCCTGGCCTGGACACCGTGCGCGAGGAGCTCGAGTCCCACGGCCTGCGCCTGAAGGAAGCAGGCACACCCGGCCTGTGCGTGGCCTTCCGACTGGGGCGGGCGCGCAGGTGCAGGTGAGGTGGTGGAGCCCCGGTTGCCCGCCTTCCTCCCGCGGGCGCCCGAAGGCGTCGCGCTGGACGAGGCGGCGGCACTCGTCGAGCTGACCCGCCGCCGCCCGACCCGCAGTTACCGAAGCCACGAGAACTACCGACACCCACGACGCTCCTGACACCGGTGGGCGCACCCCGCAAGCCCTAACCAAACGTCCAAAGAGTCCTCGGCTACATGGTCCACGGCGTGGGCGAGTGGTCCAGAACGCAAAGACAACACCTGAGAGGGGCCCACATGGGGCGGGTGTACAGCAGCACCACGGTGCGCGAGAAGGGACTCGAACCCTCACGCCCGAAGGCACCAGAACCTAAATCTGGGGCGTCTACCAGTTCCGCCACTCGCGCTTGGCGCTCCAGCCTACCGTCTGCGCCCGCCGAGGACAGTGCCGCAACCCGGGCCGGACGGCCCGGTCCCCGCTCTAGGGTGAGGTCATGGCACGCACCGACGCCCCCGCCGCTCGCACCACCGAGCTTCTGCCACCCCTGCCAGCAGCCTTCCGCGACGCGCTGTCCGCCGTCGGCGCCTCCTTCGACGTCGCCACCGAGGTCCTCGAGCCGCAGGACGCCCCGCCGTTGCGCTGGGGGATCCTCGGAGCCGGGCACATCGCCGGCACCTTCGCCACCGACGTCCCCACCTACTCCTCCGGCGTCGTCGCCGCCGTCGGCTCGCGCGACCGGGACAAGGCCCAGGCCTTCGTCGACGCCCACCCTGCCACCGCCAAGGGCGGGCCCGCCCGCGCCCACGGCTCCTATGAGGAGCTCGTCGCCGACGACGAGGTCGAGGCTGTCTACGTCGCAACCCCGCACGCCTTCCACGCCGAGCACGCCCTGCTCGCCCTGGAGGCCGGCAAGCCCGTCCTCGTCGAGAAGTCCTTCACCGTCAACGCCGCCCAGGCCAGGCGCGTCCTCGACGCGGCCCGCCAGCGCGGCCTGTTCGTTATGGAGGCCATGTGGACGCGGTTCCTGCCCGGCCAGCGCCTGGCGGAGCGCCTCGTCGGCTCCGGGGCCCTGGGGCAGGTGCGTCACGTGCAGGCGACCCACTTCCAGTCGCTCCTGCACGTCGAACGCCTCGTGCGCCCCGAGCTCGCCGGCGGCGCCCTGCTGGACCTGGGCGTCTACCCGCTCAGCTTCATCCACGCGCTGCTCGGCGCACCGCTCAGCAAGAGCGTCGTCGGCCGGCTGAGCACCGAGGGCCTGGACCTGGGGGAGGTGTGCGCCCTGCGCTATGACGGCCTCAGCGCCGTGGCCGCCTGCGGTATGGACTGTGCGGGCCGTAACGGCGCCGAGGTCATCGGCTCCGAGGCCCGCCTCACCATCGACCGGCAGTTCTACCGCCCGGTCCCGGTGAGCCTTGCCCGCGGCGCTCGCGACGCCGCGAGCACGACCTGGGACGCCCGCCTTCCCGGCGGCTTCCAGCTCGAGGCTGCCGAGGCCGCCCGGTGCATCAAGAACGGGCGCACACAGTCCGACCTCATGCCCTGGTCCGCGACCATCGAGGTCATGGAGATGATGGACGAGGTGCGCGCCGCCCTCGGCGTCGTCTACCCGGGGGAGTGAGCGGGCGCCCGGGCGAGTGAACGGGCGCCAGCGGCTCAGCTGATCGCCAGCTCGGCGCGCAGGCGCCCCACGTGCCCGGTTGCCTTGACGTTGTAGCGGGCCAGCGTCACCACGCCGTCGCAGTCGACGACAACGGTGGAGCGGATGACCCCGGTGACGACGCGCCCGTAGTTCTTCTTCTCGCCCCAGGCGCCCCAGGCCTCCATGACGGTGTGCTCGGCGTCGGACAGCAGGGGGAAGGGCAGTGCCTCCTTCTCGGCGAAACGGGCGATGGCCGCCTGCGGGTCCGGGGAGATCCCGACGACCTCGTAGCCGGCCTCGCGCCAGGCGCTCAGCGAGTCGCGGAAGTCGCAGGCCTCCTTGGTGCAGCCGGGGGTGGAGGCCCGCGGGTAGAAGTAGACGACGACGCCCCGCTCGGCTGCCTCGCGCAGGCGCTCGAGCGAGACCTCGGTGCCGTGGGCGTCGGGCAGGGTGAAGTCGGGGGCGGTGTCGCCGACGGCGAGCGCGGGCATCTGGGTCTCCTTCATCCGGGTGGTGCTGCGTGCCCGACGATATCCGGCCGCGGGGTGCGCCACTGCAACCGGCACGGGCCCGCCCCGGCGGGGCCGCACCGGGACCGCGCCCGGCACGCAGCCGGGTCCCTGCTCCGTGGGGGAGCAGGGACCCGGCTGCTGTGGATGTGGTGCGTGCCCGGCCCGGAGACCTTCCCGGCTACCGGGCCGGTGAGGCCTCGCGGCCTGCCTGGTCTCAGGCGGCCAGGGCGAGGGCGTCGCGCGCCGCCTTGACGCGCTCCAGGGCGCGCTCGAGGCGGGAGGGTGAGGCCGTCGCGCCCAGTGAGGACAGCTCGGTCTGGGCGGCCATGAGCTCGCGCTCGGCGGCCTGGCGGGGGATGTCATGCGTCTTCGTGCTCATCATCATTCCTTCTTCTTCCTCGTCGTGGCCCGACAGGGCCCTTCATGCGCCGGGTGGTGGACAGCGGTGCGCTGCTCCCCGGCAGATCGTGGGTGGCGTCCCGGAGGCACGACGTGGCGAGTGCCGCAGCCGGGAGCCGGTGGTCGGGAGGGCGCCGTGCGTGGGCGCGGCCTACCGACCGATGCAAGAACCAACACTCACCGACACCGCGGGTATTCCCAGGGGGTGTGCGCGTACCCGGCTCAGGGCGGGTAGTCCGCCAACCGGGGGGTGGGGGAGGAGCAGGTCCCCGACATGTCGCCGACCCGGGCCGTTCTCGGACGTTCCAAGGCGACAGTCCTTGCGTGGTACCCCCTCAGGGACTCGAACCCTGGACACCCTGATTAAGAGTCAGGTGCTCTAACCAACTGAGCTAAGGAGGCGTTGGTTGTGGGAACCGCTCCGAGGAGCGGGACCCGTGGTACCCCCTCAGGGACTCGAACCCTGGACACCCTGATTAAGAGTCAGGTGCTCTAACCAACTGAGCTAAGGAGGCATGTGTCTGAGGCGCGAGCGCCCGGCGACGAAAGAGCACTCTACGGGGACGGCGGCCCCGAGTCCAATCGTCAGCCCACCAAACACCCCAAGTGTGCGGGAAGTCTCAGGCTGTGCTCCGTGGGTGAGACGGACAGGGGGCTCCGCCGGCCGATCCTCCCTCGCGGGCCGGTGGTCGCGGTACCGTGGTGCGGTGACCACCCCGATCGTGACCCTCGCGACCAGTGCCGCCTACCCGCGTCTCGACGCCGACGACCAGGGCCTGCCCGACGCCCTGCGCGAGCGGGGGATCGAGCCGCGCATCGCCGTGTGGAACGACCCCGACGTCGACTGGGACGAGGCCGGCGTCGTCGTCCTGCGCTCCGTGCGCGACTACGCCAAGCGCCGCAACTACAGGTCCTTCCTGTCCTGGTCGCAGACAGTGCCGCGCCTGCTCAACCACGCCAGCGTCGTCGGCTGGAACTCCGACAAGCACTACCTCCAGCGCATGGCCTCCTGCGGCGTGCCCGTCATCCCCACCACCTGGATGGAGCCCGAGCAACACCTGTCCAAGCACCAGGTCCACACGCGCTTCCCGGCCTACGGCGACTTCGTCGTCAAGCCCGCCGTCTCCTCCGGCGGGCGCGGCACGGGCCGCTACACCGCCATCGACGCCGGCTCGCGCGCCGACGCCATCAACGACGCCGTCCACCACCTCAGCCGCGGGCGCACCGTCATGGTCCAGCGCTACCTCGACGAGGTCGACCGCACCGGTGAGGTCTCCCTCGTGTACTTCAACGGCGTGCTGTCGCACGCGGTCGAGAAGGCCCCGATGCTGCACCCCTCCTTCCGCTCCATCGACGAGGAGGAGGCGCACGAGGAGATCGTGCGCGCCCGCGAGCCCAGCGAGCAGGAGTGGCTGTGGGGCGAGCGCGTGCGCAAGGCCATCCACCGCGTCGTCAAGGAGACGGCCGGGCGCGATATCCAGCTCCTGTTCAACCGTGTCGACGTCGTCCCCGACGGCGACGGCGGCTTCTACCTCATGGAGGTCTCGCTCATCGACGCCGGCCTCTACCTCACATCCTCGTCCGACGCGATGACCAACTTCGCCGACGCCATCGCCCAGCGTGTCTTCTGGTGATCCGGCGGCACGTCGCCGGGCCACCATCCTGTAGACATAGCCCCATGAAGACACTGCTGAACGTCATCTGGGTCCTCTTCGGTGGATGGGCCCTGTTCCTCGGCTACATCTTTGCGGGCATCGTCGCCTGCGTGTTCATCGTCACCATCCCCGCGGGCGTCGCCTGCTTCCGCATCGCCGGGTACGCGCTGTGGCCCTTCGGGCGCGACGTCGTCCCCGTCCCCGGGGCCGGTGCGATGAGCGGCATCTCCAACGTCATCTGGTTCATCATCGCGGGCCTGTGGCTCGCGATCGGCCACGTCGTGACGGCCGGGGCCCAGGCCGTGACGATCATCGGCATCCCGCTGGCCGTCGCCAACATCAAGATGATCCCCCTGACCTGCTTCCCCTTCGGCAAGCAGGTCGTCGCCGGCCGCGGCATCCTCTGAGACCGCGTCCCGCGACCCGCGCCCTTCGGGCCGCGCCCCGTGGCCGCGCTCCCGCCACCGTGCGGGCGCGCGGCCACCGCGTTCAGTCCCGCTGCGGCCCTACCGACAGCAGCCGCAGCACGACCCGCTCGGCCTCGTCACTGGCCGTGAGGTCCACCAGGGCGCACAGGCGCCAGTCGTGGTCACCCTGCGGGTCCTCAATGACCTGGGTCGCCAGCCACACCCTGCGGCCCGAGCGCTCCAGCGCCTCAATGAGCCGCTGCGAGACGCCTGCCACCGCCAGTGCCTGCTCGTCCGGCGCCTCGTCCAGCGGCGCCAGGGCGGCGGCGCGCGCCGCGGTGTCCGTGCCGATCCAGTCGTACTCGTCCCAGTAGCGGGCCAGCGCCTCGTCCCAGCGCTCCGCGCCCCAGCCAGAAGCGCCGTCCAGCCTCCCCAGCCCCTCCACGTCGTCTCGGGCCATGAGCTCGACCCGCCGGAACATCTCCTTGCGCACCGCCACCCGCAGGGCGTGCAGGTTGCGGGTGAAGGCGACCCGGCCGTCCTCGTCCGCCCCGAAGGCCCGCTCCGCACCCGAGGAGCCGTCCTGCCCGGGGCTCTCCCCGTCGAGCAGCGCCGCACCCTGCTCGGCCCGGCCGGCCTGGGCGGCACCCAGCGCCTCCCACTCGTCCAGCAGGGAGGAGTCCACCGCCCGCACGAGGGAACCGAGCCAGTCGATGACGGCCACGACCTCCTCGGTGCGGTGCTCCTCGGGCACCACCTGGCGCAGGGCCCGGTAGGCGTCCGTGAGGTAACGCAGCACCACGCCCTCACTGCGGCCCAGCTCGTAGCGCGAGACGAGATCGGAGAAGGTCATGGCGTTCTCCACCATGTCCCTCACGACGCTCTTGGGGCTCAGCTCGTACTGGGCGACCCACGGGTTGGCCTGCCGGTACATCTCCAGCGCGGGGGCGAGCAGCTCGGCCAGGGGCCGCGGCCAGGTGACCTCCTCCAGGGCCTCCATCCGCTCGTCGTAGTCCATGCCCTCGGCCTTCATCGCCGCCACCGCCTCACCACGGGCCTGACGCTGCTGGGCGTACAGGAGCGGACGCGGGTCGTCCAAGGTGGCCTCGACGACGCTGACGACGTCGAGCGTGTGCGTGGGGGAGTCCACCCCCAGCAGGTCCATGGCCGCCAGGGCGAAGGGCGCCAGGGGCTGGTGGAGGGCGAAGTCGTCGGGCAGGTCCACGGCCAGGCGCAGGCGCGGCAGGCCGTCCGCGGCGGCCCGGGCGGAGGACACGTGCTCCAGCACCCCGGCGGTGCGCAGGGACAGGTAGATCGCCACCGCCTGACGCACGTTCGCCCGCCGCTCCGAGGCCGTGCACTGCACCCGCCCCAGCAGCTCCGCCATATGGGCCACCGGGTCCCCGGGACGCTCCATGAGGCTGAGGACCATCGTCGTCGTCACCTGGAACTGGCTCGTGAGCGTCTCCGGGGCGCTGTCACGCAGCCGCTCAAAGGTCTTGTCCGTCCAGTTCACCCGCCCCTCGGGGGCCTTCTTGCGCACGATCTTGCGGCGCTTGCGCTCGTCGTCGCCCGCCTTGGCCAGGGCCTTGGCGTTCTCGATGACGTGCTCGGGCGCCTGCACGCACACGTAGCCGCGCGTGTCGAAGCCCGCCCGGCCGGCCCGCCCGGCGATCTGGTGGAACTCGCGGGCGGTGAGGTGACGCTCCTTGGCACCGTCGAACTTCACCAGGCTCGTGAGCACGACGGTGCGGATGGGCACGTTGATGCCCACACCGAGGGTGTCCGTGCCGCAGATGACGCTCAGCAGCCCCATGCGGGCCAGGCGCTCGACCAGCCGCCGGTAGCGCGGCAGCATCCCGGCGTGGTGCACGCCGATGCCCGAGCGCAGCAGACGCGAGAGCGTCGCGCCGAAGCCCGGCCCGAAGCGGAAGGAGCCCAGCGCCGCCGCGACCGCCGCCTTGCCCTCCTTGGGCACGAGGTCCACGCCCAGCAACGCCGTCGCCCGCTCGATCGCCTCCTTCTGGGAGAAGTGGACGACGTACACCGGCGCCTTGCCCTGCTGCACGAGACGCTGAAGCAGCTCGCCGATGGGCTCGACGACGTACTCCATCTCCAGCGGCACGGGACGCTCGGCGTCGTCGACGACGGCGACCTCGCGCCCGGTGCGCTCCTGCATGTCACGCACGAAGAAGGACACGTCCCCCAGCGTCGCCGACAGCAGCACCATCTGGGCCTGGGGCAGCTCGAGCAGCGGCACCTGCCAGGCCCAGCCGCGCTGCGGGTCCGCGTAGTAGTGGAACTCGTCCATGACGACGGTGTCGACGTCGAGGCGCTCACCCTCCCGCAGGGCCTGGTTGGCGAGGATCTCCGCCGTGCAGCAGATGACCGGGGCGTCGGCGTTGATCGAGGTGTCCCCGGTGACCATGCCGACGTTGCGCGCCCCGAACAGGCCCACGAGCTCGAAGAACTTCTCACTGACCAGGGCCTTGAGCGGCGCCGTGTAGTACGAGCGCCCCCCGCGCGCCAGCGAGGCCGTGTGCGCCGCCAGGGCGATCATCGACTTGCCCGAGCCCGTCGGGGTGGCGGCAATGACGTGACGGTCCTGGAGGATCTGGGACAAGGCCTCGTCCTGGTGGGGGTAGAGCGACCGCCCCGTCGACTCGGCCCACTCGGTGAAAGCCAGGTACGTGTCCTCCGCCGCGGGCACGCGCTCGGGGTCCTCGGCCGGGATGAGCGAGTCGAGGACCGCGTTGAGCGCCGGGACGTGGCCGGATTCCGGGGGTGGGGTCATGCCGCCATGCTCCCACACGGGTCCGACGAGTATGCGGACGGCCCCGAGCCCGGACGCCGGTTTGTGAGAGCATGCGCCGGACACCCTGCTCCCTTTCGAAGGCACATGTGAAATGGACGCGCTCGCCAACGAGCTCCTCGTCATCGCCGACTGGATCACCTCCCACGTGACCATGTGGGCGCTCATCGCCACCGGCCTGTTCCTCACCGTCGTCACCCGCGCCGTCCAGGTGCGCCACCTGCCCGGCATGCTGCGTGCCGTCCTCGGCTCACGTGCCAGCGCCGACGGCGGCATCTCCTCCTTCCAGGCCTTCGCCATCTCCCTGGCCGCCCGTGTGGGCATCGGCAACGTCTTCGGCGTCGCCGCCGCCCTGCTCATGGGAGGGCCCGGCGCCGTCTTCTGGATGTGGGTCGTCGCCCTGGTCGGCATGGCCACCGCCTTCTTCGAGGCCACCCTCGCCCAGGTGTTCAAGGTCCGCTCCGAGGACGGCACCTACCGCGGAGGACCCGCCTTCTACATGGCCCGGGGGATGCGCTCGCGGCCCGTTGCCGTCGTCTTCTCCGTCATCTCCATCGTCACCTGCGGCTTCATCATCACCTCGGTGCAGTCCAACGCCGTGGCAGGCACCCTCGTCGCCGCCTTCGGCAGCCAGGGCTCCACGCTGCCGGGCTTCGGCGGCCTGAGCGCCGCACAGCTCGTCGTCGCCGGACTCGTCTTCGTGCTCACCGCCGTCGTCGTCTTCGGCGGCATCCGTGCCGTCGCCCGCGTCACCGAGTGGCTCGCCCCGATCATGGCGCTCATCTACGTCCTCCTCGTGGCCGTCATCTGCCTGCGCAACCTCCACCAGTTCGGTGAGGTCATCGGCTGGATCCTCAGCTCCGCCTTCGCCCCCGAGCCGCTGGTGGGCGGCCTGGGCGGCGGCATCCTCGCCGCCG
>ERZ772827.685-NODE-685-length-18214-cov-93.199681_pt1 | contig 18214 bp, 21 predicted proteins | sample MGYA00580850_ERZ772827 | MGnify/ENA primary metagenome ERZ772827 (study PRJEB29015, sample SAMEA2737950) | human oral metagenome | biome: human oral; feature: human-associated habitat; material: dental | place: China | collected 2145 ...
CCACACCGCCGACCCCACCCCCCGGCCCCACCCCCGCCGACGGGCTGATCATCAGTCCCCTGACCGGGGCCGACCTTGAAGACGGCGACGCGTACACGCTCGACACGGCGCCGGGGGCCGATAGGATTGTTGTCGTGCAGTAAGGAGCCCCCGCATGACAACCATCGACGTGTACTCCAAGGGGGGTGTCGACAGGCGCTTCGCGACCACCGCCACTGTCGACGCCCTCACCAACGCCACCATCGAACACACGCACCGCATCGCACGCCTTGAGGCCGCCCACCCGGGTGCTACGGCCCCGACCCTGTCGGCTCTCACCCCGACCCCTCACGCCACCAGCCCGGCCCTGCCGCTCATCGGGCTGATCGGCGACACGTGGGCGGCGAACCCTTCCTTTACTCGGCCGCTGACCAGCATCCTTCAGGCGGGTGTTGTCGCCGACGGGAGGGCCGGAACGGGTTGGGCGGCCGGGGCAGCCGCCACCCCCGCCACCAACTTCGCCGCCCCCGCCCGCCTTGACGCGATCCTGGACGCCGGCCCCCGTCTTCTCATTGTCGTCGGCTCCTACGAGGACGAGAAGGCGTTCGACGCCGCCGCCGTCGCCGCAGGCGTCACCTCCCTCGTGTCGAGGGTGCGCAACCGGGCGCCCGCCCTGCCGATTATTATCGTGGGGCCGCAGCCGACCAGCGAGTACCGCACGTACGCGGGGGGTTCGGCGCGCAACGCTCAGGCCGTGGCGGCCGCCGCGGCGGCGGCCGGCGGGCCCGCACGGGGCGTTTACTTCGTCGACTGGCTGGGGACGGCCGAGCGCAATGCGGCCCGGTGGACGGGCCCGGGGCGGCAGTGGCACAAGGGGGAGCTGATCAGCTTCGACGGTGTCGTCTACAAGGTTCAGGCGGCCATGTGGGCCCCGACGGCTACGCCCGAGGCCCCCGACCCCTACCAGGCCTCCTTGCGGCTTTCCGACGGGCCGGTGCCCGTCAGCCGGGTGCTGACCGGGTCGGGTGCCAAGGGTAAGGCGGGGGCCACGGGGCGGCGGGCGCTGTGGCTGGCGGCCAACGAGACCACCCTTGATGATGCGGCGCTCAGCGCCTTCGGGGCGCGGCTGGCCCTGGACGTGGTGACGGGGCTGACCGAGCTGCGGGAGTGGATGATCAAGCAGGGGCCGGTCATTGTCGGCCCCTATGTGGAGCCGCCAGCCCCGACCCCCCGGCCCAAGGGTATTGCATTGGACCTGCGCGACACCAAGTGGGGGGTGTCGTGGGGGGCGCTGTCGACCCAGGCGCTTAACTCCGCTTTCAGCGCGGCCGGAAACACCCCGGCACCCCTGGCGACAGCGGGGGCGGGGCTGCCCGCACGCAAGACGTCCGACGACGCTTTCGTCGCCTCCAACCCCAACACGGTCAACCCGGGCAACCTGCGCATCAACGCCACCCCCCTGGCCACCCTGACCGCGGTCACCGGGCCGAACGGGAAGGTTGCCGCCCTGAGCGAGCTGCTCACCGGCGCCCTTTCCGGGCGCGGGCCCATTGTGCTGGAGTGCTTCGACACGACGACGGACACGGGCGCGCAGTACTGGAACTACGACCAGGCGCTGGGCAAGTATGTGGACGCCGCCTCCGAGCGGGTGCTCATCGCCTCGCGCCCCGACCTGAACGCGGCGCGGGCCAAGGCGGCCGCCGACCCCGTCCTGAAGAGCATCACCCGGCTTGTCGACAAGACGACCAGTGCTTGGACGGGGGCGGCGGAGGTCACCGCATGCACGAACGTCGGGGCCTTCGCGCTGCGGCCGGGAGACCTGCCTAAGGCGGCCGAGCTGCTGGCGGCGATCAAGGGGCACCCGGAGAAGCCGGGGCTGTGGTGGGCGGGGGTGTCGACCGCCCAGCAGGTCAAGGACGCCCGGGCGGCCTCAACGGCAGCGGGGGCGGTGATCGAGGGGTGGCTTGTCGACGCCGCGCCTGCGGCCGCCGAGGTGGCCACGAAGACCCAGCCCGAGCTGTAAGAAGAAGAAGAAGGAAAGGACAAGGAGAACACGTGAGCACTGTTGGGGACGAGGCCGCCGCGAGGATGGCGTACTGGTGCGCCACGGATGAGTACGGTGGTGTCGGCTACGACCAGGCCACCCGGGAGGAGATCCGGGACCTGTCTTATGTCAGTACGCCGCGGCTGACGGGGGCCGTCGACTCGGACTGCTCGGCCATGGTGGCGGCCGCCTGCAACCTGGGCCTGAGGGCGGCGGGTGTCGTACCCGCCGGCACGCCGGACAATGATGCGCGTCTGCTGCCTGCGTCCACGTGGACGGGGTCGATGAGGGCCGAGCTGGAGGCCCGCGGTTGGCGGGAGGTCCACTGGGATGACGCCGCCCTCACCCCTGATGGGGGTTTCAGGCGGGGGGACGTGGTCCTGTCGTCTGGGGCCGAGGGGGGTGTCGGGCATGTGGCCATGGTTGTGGATGACAACCCTGCCAACCCGACGCTGGCTGAGGCGTGGATCGACGAGCGGGGGGATATCACCGGTGGAGCGGTGGGCGACCAGACCGGAGGGGAGACCCGGCTCGTATCCTACTCGGCGCATATTTATACACAGCGCGGTGCATGGACGTCATGCCACCGCTACGAGGGCGCGGAAGCGACCCCCGCCCCGTCCGCTTCCTCTTCGCCCGCCCCCTCCGGCGGCAAGCCGGGGCCGCTGCTGGGTGTCGACATCTCCAACTGGCAGGCCGGCATCAACCTCGGGGCTGTCAACCCCGACTTCGTCATCGTCAAGGTCACCCAGGACGCCGGCGCCTACGCCACCACCAACCAGCTCTACGCCGAGCAGTTGGGCGCCTCTCTGGCCCTGGGGCGGCCGACCGGCGCGTACCACTACGTCGGCGGCGGCAACGGGGGCACTACCGAGGACGCTGTTGCGGAGGCCGACCGGTTCCTGGCCGCGGTGCGGGCCACCGGCCACGCCGGCGACGTCTTCTACGCCATCGACTGGGAGGCCAAGGAGAACTCGGCCTGGGGCAACACCGGCTACCTGTCGGTCATCGTCGCCCGCGTGCAGACGGCCACCGGCAAGCCGGTGCTCCTGTACGCCTCCGCTGCCGACTACCCGTGGCAGGTCGCCCAGGATTACGGGTGCGTGCCGTGGGTGGCACAGTATGCCTCCGACGACCCCACAGGTTGGGATGCCAACCCGTGGTCGGACGGCACGTGGAACCCCGACGGGCGCATGCACCAGTACACGGGGTGGGGGCGGGTGCCCGGTTACGCTGACGACCTGGACCTGAACGTGTGGCACTCCTCCGAGGCGGCTCTGCGGGCCCTGGCCCCGTCGGGGGGCGTCGTGGCCCGTTCCGCCGCACCGGCCTCCGCCCCTTCCGCCCCCGCGCGGCCCACTACTGCTGACGGCCAGGAGCTGCTCGACGTCGATGGCGAGTGGGGGTCGAGGACCGTGGCCCGCTTCCAGCAGGTCATGGGCACTCCGATTGACGGCGTCCTCGACGAGGATGGCAGTACCTGCATCGAGGCGTTCCAGCGTTACCTGAACACGGTGGTGTCGGCTCACGACCAGGACGTGCTCAACGGGTCCTCACCGCTTGTCGTCGACGGCGTGGACGGCCCCAATACTTGGCGGGTGTTCCAGTACCTGGTGTGGTGCTGGCACCAGGAGTACGTGCCCGACGGCTGGGACTGGGGCGACTGGATCGACGGTGTCGATGGGGCGGCCACGGTCATGGCCCTTCAGCGGGCGCTCAACTCTTCGACCGCGGGCACGGGTAGACTGTGGTAACTCCGGTTTTGGGCCGGGCGGTTCGTGAGGAAGGAGGCGCTATGGGCGCTTACAGCAAGAGGACTTTCTGGATGGGTGTCGCCGAGCGGGCGACGAAGACGTTCGCTCAGGCGGCGGTGGCGGCGATCGGCACGGCGGCGCTTCTGAGCGAGGTGAACTGGGTGGCCGTGGGTTCTACGGCGGCTCTGGCGGCGCTGCTGTCGGTTCTGACCGCGCTGGGTGACCCGAAGGCGACTGATATCGCCGTCGCGCAGGGCTGATCCCCGCGCTGCGGACCCCACCCCCGGCACCTCACAAGGGTGCCGGGGGTTCTTCGTGTCTTCTACTTTTCCACAGGGTTTTCCACAGGTGGTGTCAACCTGGGTTGCTGAGGGGTGTCTCATGCCACACCGATGTGGTCGGGGTCATAGGGGTTCGAGTTTTCGTTGGGATTCCGCCGAAGTGGGTTGTGGACAAAGTTGTGGACAACCTGTGGAAAAGTACCCTCAAACCTGTGGACGGCGTGTGGAAAAAACTAGCGTTCTAATCGGCTGTCCACAGACGCCCTAGTTTTTTCCACAGCCGCCTCCACAAGAACACCCCCACTTATCCACACCCCCGTCCACAGGCAAAACCGCGCCATACCAACGAAAAGTAGGGTTTTCCACAGGATTCGCCCGTTACTACTACTACTGCTAACCACTTACATACCGCGGGGAAGAAAAAAGGTTGCCCTCGTGGTCCGGCCCCGAGACGGCCCCGCACCCCCGCTTGCAGTCCGGTAGCATACGTGCTAAAGCCGGCACACAAGGAGGGCAGCGGCATGACCACCATCCAGGTGTACTCCAAGGCAGGCGCCGACAGACGGTTCACCCCCCGGGCTGAAACCGACGCCATCCGCGACCTCCTGCCCGCCCTCACCGGAACAGGCACCGTCATCACCCTGCGCACCGGCGAACACGCCCCCGCCGCCACCCGCTCCGGAACCCTCGTCCTGCGCGAGAAAGCCGCCCTGGGGACGGGGATCACCGTGCGCTCCTCGGCCGTCGGGCGGGCCCAGGCCGGTGTCGGCGACCCCCTCACCGCCACTAGCCAGCCAGGCGATTTGGCCGTGCTCATCATGGCCGCCCAGCTCCAGGCCGACGAGAACCCCTCGCCCCTGCCCGACGGGTGGACCGGAACCTGGCAGAACACCGTGCCCGGCACCAACCGCTCCGGGTACGTGGCCGTACGCAAGGTGACGGGGGCCACCGACACCCGCGGTGTGGAGTGGTGGGTCAAGACCAAAGCCTGGACCGCCCGGCAGCGGGCCGTGCTCGTCATCCTGGCGGGTGTCGACGCCGACCAGGCGGGTGTGGGCCAATGGACTGCGACCGTGTCCGGGTCCACCAAGCCGCGGCTGCTCGTGTCGGTCGCCCACGGCACCAAGGACAACAAGATGGCGGCCTGGACCCTCGACGGGGGCGTCGTCGTCGCCGACGGGCTGGCGGACGTGTCGACGACGGAGTCCTGGTCGGCGGTGCGCGCGGTGTTGGGCGGGGCTGGGAGTGTGCCTGACGGTATCGGTGCCAACCCCCCGGCCGCCTGGGCGCAGGTGGCTCTGACGCCGGCTGCTGGTGGTGGCGGGGCTGGGGGCGCCCTGGACGGGGCGACGGTGCCCCTGTGGCTGGGCGGCGAGCAGACCCGGGCGGCGGTGTCGATCATGCCCTACGGGGCCCGGTCCGCCTCGGCGCTGAAGGAGCGCAAGTCGGGGATCGTTGTCGGGCATCGGGGCATGAGCGAGGCGGGTGATGTCGTGGAGCACACGATGGCCGCCTACACGAGGGCGGTGGAGTGCGGTGTCGACGCCCTGGAGATCTCCTGCCACAGGACTTCGGACGGGGTGTGGTTCGCCTCGCACGATGCCACCCTGGCGCGTCTGGGAGGCCCTTCTACGCCCATTCGGGACATGACCTGGGCCCAGGTGCAGGTGGCCTTCGCCGGGCGGCCTGAGGCCCTTCCCGTGACGCTGAGGGACTACCTGGCGACCTACGGTGCCTCGCACGTGACGATCTTCGACCCCAAGACGGAGGCGGCCCGGTCGGATGAGTACCTGGCCCTGCTGAAGGACTACAAGGATCGTGTCGTCATCAAGGCGTTCGCCGACTCCGGATGGCTGTTCGCCAAGGTCAAGCAGGCCGGGTGGGCGACCTGGGGGTACGCCTACGCCCGCAACCGAGGGCAGAACTGGTACCCGGATTTCGTCAAGGGCATGAACCTGGACTTCCTGTCGATGGAGTGGGACGCCGCCGACGACGTGTGGGCGCCGCTTGTGGCCACGGGCAAGCCGGTCATCGCCCACATCCCCGCCACGGCCGCTCAGGCGGCGGAGGGGGCCCACAAGGGGGCGGCCGGGTGCATCACGTCGCGTGCGGACCTCGTAGCGGGGCTGAAGGTGTAGTACGCTTACCTCTGCGGGGCTTCTGGTCTCTCTTCCCCCCTCGCACGCCCCCGGTGTCGACCGTCTACGACACCGGGGGCGATCCCTTGCTTGACATTTGGGTGAGAAGTAGTAAATTATGGTTCGGGTCCGAGCCCCGGGCCCCGAAGAGAGAAGGAACCCGACATGACCGACACCATCGGCATCTACCCGTCACGCGCGAGACAACTCGCCAGAGCCCGCCAGAAGCGAGACAGCCTCGCCACCGCCGAACCCACCGCGGCAGAAGCCCTCATTCGACTCCGCTGCAAATGGGTCACCCGAGCCATCCGCAGGGCCATACTCGCCGAAGGCATCGAGATCAAGAACGCCGGCATCGTTATGAAGCAACGATCAGCCTCACGCATCCCCCGGCACCTGGGCGCACAGGGCAAGCTCACCCTCGAAGACCTCGTCATCCTCACCGACTACTTCGACACCATCGACCCGACCGAGCTCATTCGACAGTCCCTCGAAGCCATTATCGAGGATGCTGATCCGCAAGAGGAGGAGGACGCCGAACCCGCCCCGGAGCCCGAGCCCGCCTCTACCCCTACACCGACCACCGGAGCCCTCATCGACGGCGGAGCCACCCAGCCCCCCGAACCCCAAGAGCCGGAACAGGAAGAGGACATCGACCCCGCCAAGGAGGCACTCGAATGGGCGCGACGCTTCGGATTTATGGTGGGCTGAACCAACTGGACCCGACGGACCCCGACGAAGTAGACTGACCCCGGTCGCAGAGACCTCCAAGGGGATGCGACGACCCCCGGCACCAGCGGACAGTGCCGGGGGTCGTCGTATACTCGGGGCATGGAATGGGATCCCGACAAGCTCAAGGCCGACACGCTGCGCCCGGACGACCCCAAGCTACACATCGGCACCATCACAGCCAACAAGATCATTGCGGGAGAGTTCGACTGGGACGAGTTCGATCGTCTCATGCGCCCCCTCAAGGGGGGCTCCTCATGATGCTCGCCGCCGTCGCACTGCTGGCGCTGCTCGTAGGATTCTCCCTCGGCCTCGTCGCCGGGGTTCACTGGAAGGGAAGGCTCGACGATGAAAGGTTTGGTCGATTCTGCACCGAGCTCGAAACCACGGCAGACCAGGCCGCGCTCACAATCCGCGAAAACGCCATCGAGCAAGCCGGCCGCAGCCCCCTCGGCTAACCGGGGCCACCACCAGGCCCTCGTAGCCGGTGCGGGGGCGGATCTCGTCGTGTCCGACAAGGCCGTCGACGACACCAAACGCGACCTCGTCGTCACCCTCCTCGCCAACGGCACTTCCCGCCGCCAAGTCGCCGAGCGCACCCACCTCAGCGAAGCCGAAGTCTTCCGCATCGAAGAGGAGTACTACACGGGGCAGGCCCAGCTGTCCGAACACGCCCGCCTCATGAAGCAGATGGCCCGTCTCGACCAGGTCCTCTCACTGCTTCACGCCCGGGTGCAGACCTCCGTCTTCGACAACCCCGACGCCGACCCCAAGTACTTCGACGCCCTCCTCAAGACCATCGACCAGACCAGCGAGCTCATGGGTCTGAAGAAGACCCGCATCCAAACCGAGGTGCGGGTCATCGAAGAGAAGCAGGTCAACATCATCGTCGCCTACACCCGTGCCGTTGTCGAAGCCGTCGAAGCTCACCTGCGCCCCTACCTCAGTGTCGAAGGACGCCGGGCCCTGGACGCCAATCGGGAGACCTGGCTGTCGCAGGCCGCCGCCGACTCCGCCGACACCCTTAGGGCCACCGCCCCCATGGAGATGTGAGCGGACATGACACCAGTTCTGGATTTCAAGGCCGTTGCCGCCGCCTTCGGTGAGAGGGCCCGTTCGGAGCGGCTCGCCGGGGACCCGGTCGCCTGGGTTGAGGAGCGGCTGGGTGAGTTCCTGTGGTCCAAGCAGCGGGAGATCGTCCGCTCTGTTGTAGAAAACAAACGAACCATGGTTGCCTCGGCGCATGGCACGGGCAAGAGTTTCGTTGCTTCCAGGATCATCGGTTGGTGGTTAGATACAAAAAGTGTAGCACCGACCGAAACCCGCGTCATCACCACCGCTCCCTCCTGGAATCAGGTCGCCAACGTCATGTGGGGCTACGTCGACGAGGTCCGCACCAAGGCCGACATGCCCGGCAACATCACCGCCAAAGCCACCTGGACCTTCCCCGGCTTCAAAACCCCCACCGCCTTCGGACGCAAACCCTCCGACTACGATGAATCCACCTTCCAGGGCATCCACGCCACCAACGTCCTCGTCGTCGTCGACGAAGCCGGAGGCGTGCCCGAAACCATCTTCACCTCCGTCGAAGCCATCACCACCAACGCCAACGCCCGCATCCTCGCCATCGCCAACCCCGACGACCCCGGCTCCTACATGGCCAAGGTCTGGCGCGAAGAATCCAAGAAGGCCCCCGAGGACCGGCGCTGGAACCTGATTACGGTGTCGGCCTTCGACAGCCCCAACTTCACCGGCGAAGACGTACCCGAACGTGCCCGTACCAACCTCCTCCAGAAGGAATGGGTCGACGACGCCCGCGTGCGCTGGGGCGAAACCGACCCCCGCTGGCAGGCCAAGGTCCTCGCCCGCTTCCCCGACGTCGGCGAAGACGGCCTGTTCAACCTCGGACGAGTGCTCGTGTCGATGAACGGCTACGCCGACTTCGAAGAGAAGAAGAACGCACCCGTGACCCTCGGTGTCGACGTCGGCCTGTCCGTCACCGGAGACTACTCCGTCCTCGCCCTCAACCGGGGCGGGCGCATCACCATCACCGACCGTGTCAAAGGCTACGACGGCAACCGTCTCGCCAGACTCATCGGCCAAAGAGTCCGTGAGTACGGTGTCGACGAGATCCGCATCGACGCCGTCGGAGTCGGCCGAGGCGTGCAAGCCGTCCTCGACAACCACCTGCCCGAAGGCACCACCGTCCACTGGATCATCGGCAATGCCGCTAGCCCGAACAAGATCAAGTGGTACAACTTCCGCGCCGCCATGTACGACACGGTGTCGGAGGCTATCAACGAAGGGGACTTGGCCATCCCCCCGGAGAACACCTCCGACGAACGCACCCGCGGCCTCTTCGACGAGTTCCGCACCATCAAGTACGAGTACCGGGGGTCCGCCCTGCTTATCGAATCCAAGGACTCGCTCAAGCGGCGCGGCGAGCACTCGCCCGACACCATCGACGCCATCTGCTACGCCGCCATGCCCGCCGAGCTCCTGGGCGGCTCAGGGGGCGAGCGGCTTGTCGAGCTGACGGCCGACGAGTCTGGCCCGCAGGATGCGTGGATCATCGACGAGTGGGGCAACGAGGCCTGGTCCTTCGCCCCGGCGTAGAGCCGAGGGGATAGTATTGCGGTCGAACATAAAGAAGGAAGCGAACAGAAAGGCGGCACCATGAGCCTCATCAGCTGGCTCGACGGACGCTTCGGCAACAGCGGGCGTGTCGAAGCAGCCATGGAGAACGCCGCCCGCGCCTTCTCCAACACCGCCGACGCCCTCACCCGCGCCAGCCTCATGAAAGAAGACATCGGCTGGTACGACCCCGCCAGACACTCCTCCGACCTCGTACCCCTGAGCGTCATCAAAGAACACGCCGTCCGCTCACGACGCCTGGCCACCTACAACCCCATCGTCAAACGAGGCGTCAACGTCCGCAGCGCCTACATGTGGTCCACCCTCCCCGAACCCCGCAAACTCTTCAAAAAGGTCAAGCAGCGCCTCGACGGCATCCTCCTGGGCTACGACGCCCGCGCCCGCGACGAAGCCGCCTTCAACACCGACGGCATGGTCATCTACCGCATCGCCCCCGGCGGCCAGATCGCCCCCGTCCCCATCACCCGCGTCCAAGGCATCGCCCGCGCCGACAACGCGACCAGCGAAGCCGACATCCACGCCCTCCTCATCGGCCCCGTACCCCTTGAAGACCCGACAACCGTCACCGTGCCCGACCCCGAATGGGTCATTCTCGATGGACGTCCTCGCATCGACGTCATCGACCAGGGCGGCTACAAGACCAACAAGACCGACACCCTCGTCTGCGCCTTCGTCAACCGCCTCACCGGCGAACAGTGGGGCAAGCCCGACCTCATGGGCGCCGTGTACTGGGCCAAGGCCTACAAGGAATACCTCGAAGCCGGCCACACCCTCGCCATCGCACTCGCCCGCATCGCCTTCAAGGTCAAATCCGCCACCGCCGCCCAACAGCAGGCCGTCATCACCAAGATGTCCTCGCTCCAGGACGCCGGCGCCACCGCATCCCTCGGAGCCGACCAGGACCTCCTGGCCGTGTCGAAAGCCGGCGCCGGCATCGACATGACCTCCGGGTCGCCCCTGGCCGCCATGGTCGCCGCCGCCCTCGACGTGCCCCTGTCCGTGCTGCTCACCGACGGATCCGCCGGAGGGCGACAGGGTGCCGAAACCGCTCTGGAGGAGCCTACCTTCAAGGCCTTCGAGCTGCGCCGCCGCATCCACCAGGACCTCGTCAAGAGGGTGCTCGCCGCCGCCGGTTACAAGACCGAGGTGGACCTGGCGCCCCTGTCGAACGACCTCATCCAGCGCTGGGGGCAGGTCGTCACCCTCGGTCTTCAGAACGGCATCCTGCACCGCGTCGAAGCCCGCGAGCTGTTCCTGCGCCGTTTCGCCCCCGTGAACGCCAAGCCGGTGAACGAGCTGCCCGACTGGGAGGACCTGTCCGCCCCCCAACCACAGATGAACATGGGGGGCGAGGAGGACCAGGGCAAGGACGACGGCAACACCGGGGTCGGCCCCCTGTCCGACGGCACCAACTCCTCACGCGACGGCGAAGGCGCAACCACCAACGCATAACAAGGAGCCGCCATGTATATTAGTTCGACAGGAGGACAAACATGACGCCGAGAACCAACTTCTGCCTCAACCAAGGCGGAGCCCTCCTCGAAGCCAAAGCCCGACAGGACGGCGTCGACGAGGACGGAGCCGGACACTACCGCATCCGCATCATCGCCCCCGGACGCGGATCATCCGGCATGTACACCACCCCCAACCTCGCCGAATCCGCGCCCCTGTTCGTCGCAGGCACCCACATGTACTTCGACCACCCCACCTTCACCGAAGACTGGGAGCGGCCAGAGAGATCCGTCCGCGACCTCGCAGGCGTCTTCGAGTCCGCCGCCCAGATCATGGAGGACGGATCCCTCGAAGCCGACATCAAGGTCTACCCCTCCGCCAACCGGATCATCAAAGAACGCTGGTCCGACATCGGAGTGTCGATCAACGCCTGGACCGAAGACGAAATAGGACCCGACGGTGTCGTACCCGTCTTCGCCGGCGTCCAATCCGTTGACTTCGTCACCAAGGCCGGGGCCAAAGGCGCCGTCCTGTCGGTCCTCGAATCCGACGGCCACTGGCGTCAGCACCGCCTTGCCGCCGGCACCACCAACCCCAACCCCAACCCCAACACCAACCGGGAAAGCAAGGAGCAGCCCATGAAGCCCGAGGAGATCACCAAGGCGGTGTCGGAGGCCGTCGCGGCCGCCCTGCCCGCCGCCATCAAGGAGGCCGCCGCCCTCCTGGCCGACAACGCCAAGAAGGCCGCCGAGGCCGCCAAGAAGGAGGACCCCTACGAGGCCGCCAAGGCCATCGCCGAGGCCAATGACCTGCCCGACGGCGCCCGAGCCCGCGTCATCGAGGCCGTCAAGCGGGGTGTGCCTAGCGCCGACGCCATCGAGACCGAGCGCGCCTACATCAAGGCCATCCGCGACGCCGCCGCCACCGTCAAGGAGGCCGGCGCCCCCGACAAGCCCACCGAGAACGTCACCGTTACCTCCTGGGCCAAGTGAACCGGAGAAATAGGAAAAGGAGGAAGCCATGATCGGCATTAACGAGTTCGGGCGCACCAGCATCTCCGACGTCCAGGTCTTCGAGTACACCGACACCCTCTCTCTGCCCGTCAGCAGGACCGACTACGAGAAGAGCCACATCGGCGACGTCGTCAAGGTCGGCAGCATCGTCGGCATCCTCGTCACCGAGATCGCCCTCACCCCCGAGGAGGAGAAGACCGTCGTCGCCGCCATCGAGGGCGCCGGCGGCAAGTACATCCCCGCCATGAAGGGCACCGGCGGCTTCAACGCCCCCGGCTACGCCTCCGTGCGCATCCGCGGCGGCGTGTTCAAGATGCGCGTCAAGCACACCGCCGCCGCCAAGGTTGGCACCCCCGTCTACGCCGAGAAGCTCGCTGACGGCCGCCACGCCATCACCACGACCAAGGCGGCCGACGGCTTCCTTGTCGGATACCTGTACAACGCCCTGCCCGCGCAGGGGACGGAGCATGTCGTGCCCGTCATCTTCGACCCCACCGCCCGCTGAGAAGCCGGCAGGGAAAGGAGTAACCCATGATTCAGGGCAGGGTTTGCGAGAACCGCAACGAGTTCGCCCACCACCTCGACCTGGCCCTCAAGGGCGTGCCCTCCTCCATGGGCGTCGTCCGCGAGACCGTCATGTCCACCATCGGCTACTCGGAGCGCATCACCGAGGCCGTCACCTCCGACATGGTCGCAGGCTGGTTCACCTCCGTCGCCCAGACCGAGTTCGAGACCCAGTACGCCGAGCAGCCCACCACCTGGGACAAGTTCGCCTCCGTCCAGGCGCTGTCCAACTTCCGGCCCACGCAGCTCTACGAGCTCGACCACGACATCGACGCCACCCTCCTGCGGGACAACGGCGGCGAGGTCGTCGTGCCGGAGACCATGCCGCGTATCCCCGAGCTCACCCCGTACCCGACCTTCGGGTACAAGGCCGGCGGAAGGTGGATCGAGGTCCACAAGAACGGTGTGCGTCTCCAGATGTCTTGGGAGGCGTTCATCAACGACGACTGGGACCTCATCGCCCGCTTCCCCAAGGACGCCGCGTTCCTCGCCTCGCGCACCGTCGACGCCGCGGTCTATGGCGCTCTGTTCTCCCTGTCGGCCGCCGCCCCCGGGTTCAACACGAACATCATCAGCGACGCCAATGGCACCGTCCTTCAGGCCCGCCCCAAGGATGGCGTGTTCATCCTCAACGACGTGGTCAAGAATGCGCCCCTGTCGTTCGAGGCCCTGTGCGCCGCCATCCGCCAGGTGCGCGAGACCAAGGTCAACGGCCGCTATGTCGTCGTGCCCAAGTTCGTCCTCCTGATTCCTCCGACCCTCAAGCCGGTCGCCGACATGATCACCGCCATGACGTCGATCGAGCACAAGGCGAAGAACGCGGACGGCTCGCTGTCGAACAAGACGATCCTGTCGGCCACCCCGACCGCCTCCGTCGAGGTTGTCGAATCCGACCTGGTCGGCCTGCTCGGCGGCAACGACCAGGGTGACACCAACTGGGTTCTGGCTCCGGCGGGCGGTCGCACCGCCACCCGGCGCACGATTCTGCGCACTACGCTCCTGGGCATGGATGGTGTCGAGCTGCGGGCCGCGGCCAACCAGGGCACGTCTCTGGGCGGCGGGGCCCTGTCGGCCACCTCCGGGTCGTTCGACAACGACGACATTCAGTTCCGGGCGCGCATGATTTCCGGCGGTGCCGTCCTGCACACGGACGGTATTGTCGCCTCCACGGGCAAGGGCGCCTGATCGGACCCCCGCCCCCGGGTTGCAGGCAGAGACCCGGGGGCGGGTTCACCCCCTCTCTTTCAGGAAGCAGGAGAACGCTATGGATGTGGACTACACCACAGATGTGGGTCGGGTGCGTCTCCTCATCCCCGACACCGAAGAACGATCCGACCCCCGCGACCTGCGCATACCCCCCGCCCCCCTGTTCGCCGACGAACAGATCCAGGCCTTCCTCGCCATCAACAACGGCAACATCAAACGCGCCGCCGCGGACGCCCTGCGCACCATCGCCACCACACAATCCCTGCTCCTCAAGGTCCTATCCACCGACGACAAGAGCACCGACGGGGCCAAGCTCGGCGCCGAACTGCGCGCCCAATCCAAGCGGCTCATGGACGAAGCCGACTCCGACGACAAACGCGACCTCGGCTTCGACATCGCCCCCTTCACGATCCAACCCCAGGACTGGGCATGGCACTGAGCTCACTGGCAGTCAAACACCCCGACTTCGACTCCGCCGCCTACACCGTCCTGTCGCACTTCTGCAACAGCCTCATCGCCATCTACCCCCCGCACAAAGGCAACGGCGAAGGCGATGAGGATGAGTGGGTGCCCGGCACCGGTGTCGTCCACAAGCAGGCCGACCCCATCTGGCGCGGCTGGGCCGCCATCACCCCCAACAAGGACTGGCGCGCCCGCAACCGCCGCCAGTCCTACGAGGACACCGCCACCCACGCCTACCGCGTCCAACTGTGGCACATCGACAAGAACCTCCTCGTGCCCGAAGAACAATGGGGCGACCGCACCAAGCGGATCACCCTCGGCTTCAACCAGAGGCTCAAAGTCGAACGCCACGACTCCGACCCCCGCCTCGAAGGCATGGCCCTGGTCATCCGCAACCCCGTCACCGACTCCGACTGGTGGCAGCCCACCCTCCTGTGCGACGTCTCCATCAATGATCTACACGGGCAGGGTTGGTGACCATGGCCGACCAGCTCGTCACCATCCGACAGACCGGCATCAGGGACATCAACAGGGCCATGCGGGCCGTCGAAGAGAAGGCCCTGGCGCAAACCCTCGCCGAAGTCCGGGCGGCTGTCGACCGCGCGGCCCTCGAAGCCGCCAAATCCATCCAGCACACCATCGACACCTCCGGCGCGGGCATGCCCTACAAGCACAACCCCGACACAGACGCCCGAGTGTGGACCGGCGCCATGCGCGACTCCGTCGGCGTCGACTGGGAGCGCGACGACTCCCAAGGCATCAGCGTCACCATCGGCTTCCTCGACACCCCGGAATACACCAAGTTCCAGGAGCAGGGCACCGGAAAGCTTCGGGCCATGGCGTCACTGGCTGCGGCCCGCGCCCGGGCCGAAGACATCCTCGACTCCACCGGGTTGGTGAAAGCCAAATGAACGTCTACGAAGTCGACCAGCAGCTGATCAAACTCCTCGAAGGCATCGAAGGACTGCCCGTCTACGAGGACACTGTGCCCGGCGGGGCCCAGCCCGGCGGCGTGTACGCCGTCTTCTTCGGCGGCGACCTCACCCCCCGTGCCAAGGCCGTGTCGATGGTCTCTCCGAGGTACTCCGCCCTCATGCACACCTTCGCCGTCATGGTCGCCGCCCGCACCGCCCGCGTACGCAACCAAGTACGCGAAGAGGTTCGAAACCGGCTCGTCGGCTGGGCCGCCCCCGGTGTCGGACAAGTCCGCGAAACCGGGCAGCTCAACTCCTACGGCGACACCGACGCAACCATCCAACCGTTGAAATATGCTTGCTACATGACGTTCCAGACCATGATCAGCGAGGCCGTCTGATGCCCCGCTACGCAACCCCCGAGGGGATTGTCGTGGAACTGGACGCGGCCTACGCGCAGACGCTGCCCTCTCTGTTCGAGCCAGTATCACCCGACACCCCCGTCTCACCCCGCGAATGCTGCGGGGGAACCGGGTGGATCGTGAACGGCCGGGTTGTCCACCCCGGCGACCCCATCGACTCCGAGGAGGAGAACATCCATGCCCGCTAGCGCCAGCGTCGGCACCAAGATGATGCCCGGCACGATCACCATCCTGTGGGTGCCCATTGAGAAGGCCGCCACGCCGACCGAGGTCCTCAAGGCCGCCACCCTCAAGGACCCCGCCACTGTCGACCTCTCCTGCGCCATCGTCACCGGCTTCACCCTCAACGCCACCGACTCCGAGACCGACTCCACGGCGTCGATCTGCGACACCGCCGGTGTGTCGACCCCGACCCGTGACGCCTACGAGGCCAACCTGACGTTCTTCCGTCAGGACCTCCAGGCCGCCGACGCCGCCACGTCCGTCTACACGAAGGCTTACGAGCTGTTCAAGAAGGGCGGTGCGAAGGCGAACAAGAGGGGTTGGCTCGTCAAGCGGGTCGGCTACCCGCAGGGCACCCCGATCGCCAAGGACCAGGAGGTGTCGGCCTTCCTGGTCATGCCGGACAACCCGCAGGACGTGTCGAGTGACGCGACCACCCCGATCCAGTTCACGGTTCCTTTCCTGCCGCAGGGCACCATGATCCTCAACGAGAAGGTCACCGAGTAATCGTTCGACCGATACACTTAACCCGCCCCCGGTTACCTCCGGAGGCGGGTTTCGTGTTGGAAGGACAAACTGCCATGGCCGACGACAACAGCAAGACGACGAAGCAGGACGACGACGGCTTCGACCTGGAAGCCGCCCTCGATGGTGTGCGGCAGGCTTCCAAGGAGGTCAAGGTCTACCTCGACGCCGTCGCCGCCGACAAGGCCCTCCACCTCAACGGCGCCCTCCTGGAAGCCCGGGGCGACGCCAAGGACATGCCCGCCGAGGTCCTGTCGATCACCGAGGAGCCGGCCACCGTCCGCCTGGAGCGCGAGCTCAAGGACGCCATCGCCGCCCTCGACGAGCACGCCATGACCTTCCGCCTGCGCGCCCTGGCCTCCAAGGAGATGGATGTCATCCGCTCGCTCGTCGTCCAGAAGGTCAAGATCCCCAAGGGTCGCAGCGAGGATGAGGTCAACGAGTTCCAGCGCACACGTCAGGGTGTTCTCAACGAGTACTTCCTGTCGCACTCCGTGGTCAGTGTCACCTACCGGGGCAAGACGCGCACCGGTCTGAGCCTGAAGGAGGCCGCCCGCCTGCACGAGGCCCTGCCCGCCACCGAATGGGATCGGCTCACTGAGACCTTCCTGGAGGCGCAGACCGCCCTCGACGCCATGCAGCAGGTGATAGCCGACCCTTCGTTTCGTTGGGCCCTGTCTGACGACGCCGCCTAACCAGCGTTTCCTGCTGGCGATCTCCACAGCCGTCGACAACCACCTGCCCCCCACCCTCTACCTGGGCGGGTGGGGGGCGTTCGGACGCACCATCCCCCGATGGGACGAGGTCGCCGGCGGCTTTCTCGCCGAAGAACTGCCCCAGGGTTACCGCAACAGGCTCGACATCGCCTTGGAGTTGGGTTACGCCTTCTACAAGCAGTCGCTGTGTAGCAAGTGCGGTACCCCCGCCTGGTACGGGCGGTCTACGGACTCGCGCATCGACTTCGAAACCGAAGACATGGTGTGCTACGCCTGCCAGCACCTGGAGCAGGAGGAGCGGCTTGAGAGCAAACGGGACGGGCGCAAGCCCGGGGTGACGAAGGTGGTTCGCCCCGTCGGCCTGAAGTATGAGGCCATCGGCAGGCAGGACCCCCTGCCGTCTCCGGTGGAGGCCATGCGCTCAATGTAGAATGTTTCGCGGCAGGACATAAAGGGGAGGACCGAACATGGCAGGTGCCGACGACCTCGGGTTCAAGATCAACGTCGACGCCTCCGGGGCCACCAAGGGCGCCAACGAGTTCACCGCCGCCGCCAGCCGCATCGCCCGGGCCACCCAGGCCATGGCCCGGGCCACCATGGGTACGCGCAACGCGGTCATGCAAAACGCCATCTCCGGGCGTGGGGGTGCCGAATACCGCACCCTCATGAAGCAGATCGCCGCCTACAAGGGGCTCATCGACGTCACCCGCAAATTGGCCACCGCCCAGAAGGAACTTGAGGGCATCGACATCAAGAAGGCAGCAGAGAACATCTCTGCCGCCGTCAAGGCGATGGCCGAGACGATTAAGACCACCGACTACCTGGGCTCACCCCAGCTGTCGAAGCTCAAAGAGCAGGTCGACATGTACTCGCGTCTGGCCAACGTCACCCGCGACCTGGCCCGCGCCAACCGCGAACTCGAAGCCTCACGGCCCAAAGCCGCAGCCCCCAAGCCTGCCGACACCGGCTACGCCAAGTCCGACTTTGAACGCGAAGCCGCCATCCGCCGGTACCAGTACCGGGCGTACGCGGCTAAGAGTCTTCAGAAGTCCGCCGGCTCCTCGGGCGACGACGTCACCCGGGCCATCCGCGATGAGACCGCCGCCTACAAGGACCTCGTCGAAGCCATCGGCAAAGC
>ERZ772827.688-NODE-688-length-18184-cov-5.847151_pt1 | contig 18184 bp, 16 predicted proteins | sample MGYA00580850_ERZ772827 | MGnify/ENA primary metagenome ERZ772827 (study PRJEB29015, sample SAMEA2737950) | human oral metagenome | biome: human oral; feature: human-associated habitat; material: dental | place: China | collected 2145 ...
ACCTGAAATTTCAGGTAGCCCAATCTAAACGGCAGCATCGGGAGAGTATTCATGCTCATTCGGTTTTTCAGCAGTAGGTTGGGTTAGCCGCAGGCGTAACCCAACAAATTAAAGTGTGGAATGTTGGGTTTCCCAGCACAACTTACACACTTACTCAACCAAAGGCTACCTGAAACTTTAGCTACGCAGGAACTTCGCTGCGCTACGTTTTCAGGTAGCGAGAGTAGGTTGGGTTAGCCATAGGCGTAACCCAACAAACAAAGTGCGGATTGTTGGGTTTATCAACCCAACCTACGCTTTACCTTATCAAAAGGCTACCTGAAAAATGAATTTCAGGTAGCCTCTTAGTATTAATTACCCTCTCCAATTGAGGCCAGCGAAGCTTGAATTACTTCCTCACTCAAGGGCTCGACACCGGGCAAATGGTCATAGGCCTTCATCCAAACTTGGCGCGGGTTCGGCGCATCGGCTTGGCGGTTCCAATAAACGGTTTTGAGCCATAACAAAGCATCATCAGGACGACCACGATCCAACCATTCGTCATCCATGCGGCGGTTCAGCAAGATCTTTGCCGCATGCTGCAATTCATCAGCAGAATAGCGGCCTTCGGCATAGTGCAGGCAGTAGGCATAGCCGAGCTTGCGCTCGGAAGCATGCAGATTACGGCCAGTAGGAATACTGTCGCCGCAGTAATGCCGGTAGCCGATAATGCCCTCTTCGTAGGCTTCTGCTTGCAGGCAGCGACGCATATAGTCGTTCACCTGAAGCCCGCTTATATCCTTTTTACCATAGATTTCCCCCAAGCATTCGTTTTGCATCTGTTGATGCAGCTGCAAGGTTTGCCGCCACAATTCCGGCTGGTCGATGCCGTCGCGGAACCATAATGCCAAGGCCAGGGCTTCATGCAGTCCAATTTGGGTAAACAATGGCATTTCCCGATAATCCTTGCCCACCCCTTCGTTTACTGAAATGCCATACCGCATCCATTCGATGCTGCGATCCAAAATCGGGAGGAACGGTTGATACCAACCGACTAATGATGCATACAATACACTTATAAAACTGGATTGACCAATATTTCCTATTGGATCAGCTTCGCTGACCTGCTGATTTAATTCATAAGAATAAATAAAGCTTGTGATGGTCTCTAGTCTTAAAGTTGGTGAATATTTCGGCATCATAAATCCTTTCGAAGAAAAGAAAGTTCAGGTTGGGTTAGCCGAAGCAGGAGGTGGTTTCCCAACACGCTTACTCAACCAAAGGCTACCTGAAATTTTAGCTACGCAGAAACTTCGCTGCGCTACGTTTTCAGGTAGCCTATCCCTATCCCTCCCGACTTACGATGCACACTCCTCCCACACCGCTTCGCCGTCTTCGCCGAACAAATGCAGGCGCAGGCGGCTGTCGGGCAGGGTTTCGATGCGCAGGCGGCCGCTGCTGCTGTGGGCGGCTCCGGCGAGGGTGAGGTGTTGGCGGGTGTAGGCGATGCTGCTGCGTTCGGTGTAGCGGCCGAGCAGGAAGCCTTTGCGGATGCCGCCGCCTTGGTATTCCGCCCACACGGTGTCGCCGTCTTGGCGGAAGCGGCAGCGTTCGGGCGTTTCGTCTGCATGGCCTGCTTCGGCGGGTTGGAACGTTTTGCCTTCGAGGTTGAACGGGGCTTGGTCGGTTGCGGCGGAGGCGGGGCTTTGGCGGAAATAGAGCAGCAGGTCGCGGAAAACGTCGGGGTCTTTCACGAAGGTCATTTCGCCGCCCTGCGGGAAATGGTAGTCGAGCAGGCGGGATACCCAGAAACGGATGCAGCCGGCGCGGTGGGCAATGGGCAGGTAGGCCTGTTCGGCGGGGGTGAGGGGGCGCACGCTTTGATAGCCGCGCATAAAGGCTTGCTGCAACTGCGGGTCGATGCGGTTGTCGGCTAGGCGCGCCCAGTCGTTTACGGCGATGGCGAGGTCGTACATGAAGCTGCCGTTGCAGGCGTAGTAGAAATCGATGAAGCCGGCTACCTGAATGCCGTCGAGCAATACGTTGTCTTTGAACAGGTCGGCGTGGATGATGCCGTGGGGCAGGTGGCTGTCGGGGTGGGCGGAGAGAAAGGTGATTTCGTCTTGCAGCAGCGCGGCATCTTCGCTGCTCAGGCAGGGCAGCAGGCGGCGGCTTTCGGCCTCCCACCAGGCGGCGTGGCGCGGGTTGGGCATGCTTTGGCCGAAGCTCTGCCCGGCGATGTGCATTTTGGCGAGCATGGCGCCGGTGTGGAAGCATTGGGCGGCATCGGGCACGGCGGTGTCGCGGCCGTTGAGGAAGGTGGCGAGGCAGGCGGGTTTGCCGGCGAGCGTGCTGTCGAAGCGCCCATCGCGGCGGGGGATGGGCGCGGGGCAGGCTACGCCGTTGCGGCTGAGGTGCTGGCTGAGCTCCATGAAGAAAGGCAGCTCTTCGCGGGTGAGCACCTCGAAGATGGTGAGCACATAGCGGCCACGGTCGGTGTCGAGGAAGTAGTTGCTGTTGGTTACGCCTTGGGCAATGCCTTGCAGCGACACGAAGCTGCCTAAGTCGTAGCCTTCTAAAAACTGGCGGATTTCTTGATCGGAAACGCTGGTGTATACAGACATGGCGGCATCGCGGCAAAGTGGTTGGGGAACGGGCATTCTAGCAAATGAAACGGCGGGCGGGCTACCTGAAAGCGCAAGCCTCGGCATCCGTCAGAAACCGTATGCTCCAGCAGAATAATATCGCAATAATTTCCCGCCGCCAGCCGTAAAACAAGCGAAACCCGGCACTGCCAAACCACGCCCTCCATCCTGCCCGCGCTGGTTTCCGGCAGCCTCTATTTAAGCAACCCAATCTAAGCGAGAGTTATAATATAACATTATTTAAATCAACCAGTTATTTTATTCCCAAGCCTTGACGGCAACTCCCGGCGGAGTGCATACTCTGACCCGGGTAGCCCCCGAGGGCAACCCCGAACTTACCAATCAACCAGCACAAGGATCATAGCCATGAAGATGAAAGCAGCTGTTGTTACCCCCCAATGCGACGGTAACGTAGAAATCGTTGAGCGCGACATCCCTGCCGTGGGCGCGGGCGAAGCGCTGGTGGAAGTGGAATACTGCGGCGTGTGCCACACCGACTTGCACGTGGCCGCCGGCGACTACGGTAAAAAACCCGGCCGCGTGCTCGGCCACGAAGGCATCGGCATCGTGAAACAGGTTGCGCCGGATGTAACCACCCTGAAAGTGGGCGACCGCGTGAGCATCGCCTGGCTGTTTGCCAGCTGCGGCCACTGCGAATACTGCGTTACCGGCCGCGAAACCTTCTGCCGCAGCGTATTGAACGCGGGCTACACCATCGACGGCGGCATGGCCACCCACTGCGTGGTGAAAGCCGATTATGCGGTGAAAGTGCCCGAAGGCCTTGATCCCGCCCAGGCTTCCAGCATCACTTGTGCCGGCGTAACCACCTATAAGGCCATCAAAGTGTCCGGCGCCAGACCCGGCCAGTGGATTGCCGTTTACGGCGCGGGCGGCTTGGGCAACCTGGCCGTGCAATACGCCAAGAAAGTATTCGGCGCGCATGTGATCGCCGTGGACATCAACGACGACAAACTGGCGCTGGCCAAAAAATCCGGTGCGGATTTGATTGTGAACCCGGCCAAGGAAGACGCGGCCAAGTTCATCCAAGAGAAAACCGGCGGCGCCCATGCCGCCGTGGTAACCGCCGTGTCCCGTGCCGCATTCAATTCCGCCGTGGATTGCGTGCGCGCCTGCGGCCGCGTGGTGGCCGTCGGCCTGCCGCCCGAAACCATGGATTTGTCGATTCCGCGCCTGGTGCTGGACGGCATCGAAGTGGTCGGCACGCTGGTGGGTACGCGCAAAGACTTGGAAGAAGCCTTCCAATTCGGCGCCGAAGGCATTGTGGTGCCCGTGGTGCAGCTGCGCCGCCTAGACGAAACCAATGCCATTTTCCAAGAAATGCGCGACGGCAAAATCCAAGGCCGTATGGTTATCGACATGAAAGCCTGCGGTTGCCATCACTAAGCCTTAGGCTGTAAATAAACAGGCCGCTCCTAATCGGAGCGGCCTGTTTTGCGGATAGGCTACCTGAAATCTGAGAGCTTGCTGTGCTGCGTTTAAACTTCGTTGCCGCACACGTTTTCAGGTAGCCTTTTCCTTGCCTATTTATTCCACATAACGAACCCCTTGCGCCACTTCCCTACGCCTCAACCATTTCGGCACAAACACCGCCGCCAAAGTAGCCACCACCACCAGCACAATCCCCAGCCACGACAGCGCCGAAATCTGCTCACCCAAAATCAACACCGCCAGCCACGCCCCGAAAATCGGCCCCAGTGCCGATAAAATGCCCGAAAAATTCGCCGACACCGTTTTCATCCCGATATTCCACAAATTGTAGGCTAGCCAGCTGCAGCACACCCCCAAATACACCAGCCCCAGCGTGCCGCGCCAATTCCAATCGATATGCAGGCTGTCGGCCAGCGTTAAACTTGCCGGCAGGCACAGCAGCGGCGCTACCGCCATCGTGATCGAAGTAAACGCCTGCACCCCCACCTTTTCAATCATCTTCTGCGAAGGGCGCAATACCGCACAAAACACCGTATTGCCCAACATCACCAACGTGCAGCCCCAAAGGCTGATTTCCCCACTGCTCTTGCCGCCCGCAATCAGCAGCGCCACCCCGGCAAACGCCGCCACGCCGCACAGCCACACAAACCAATGCGCCCGGTCGCGGAAAAAGAAGTGGCCGATAAACACCGTTAAAATCGGGCTTAAGCCGATAATCGTGGTGGCGCTGGCCGCCGACGTGTATTTCACCCCCACAAATTCCGGTATCATCACCATCACATAATTTAAAAACGACAGCCACAGCAAACTCCGCCAATACCGCGCATCAATCTGCCGCCAATATCGCAAACACAGCGGCAAGGCCAGAACAGAAGCAATCGTCAGCCGAAACAACAACATAAGTTCCGGCTCCATCATCGTGTAGGTATATTTGGCCGCAATAAAAGCGCTGCTCCATAAAAGCAGCGCAATAATTTGGTAAAACACAGCTCCCCCTCAGGCACATCCTGCCGAAAAACTATAGTGTAAACAGTATACTGCACCCATATAAACGCCAGCAAGGGCAGAAACAGGCTTTCCGAATAAACCATGCGCTAAAGCAAACAACTCCTACTATACAGTAAAGCAATTGGGCTTTCTCTGCAGTGTTGGTTCGCTTTGCCGTATTTCCATACTGTTTGCGGCTTACCGGCTTGTATTGAAGTCAATTTGCTATGTACGGCCAGTTTTCTGCACACATTGTTCCATTCAGGCTACCTGAAAACGCAAGCCTTCACGAGATGACGCAAGATTAGATTGCTCGCTCTTGCCATGAACAAACTGGCTTATAACCAGCGGCAATTTCCATAAAAGCAATCATTCTTTCACAAAATACTGCATGCTTGATACAGTTCGCCACCGTTGAACTGCCGATAAGGACAAGCCATGGATTTTGTGAAACCCGAACATTTGCGCGACTTCTACCCCCATGAAATTTTGCAGGATTCCCTGCAAAAGGCTCAGGCCAAATCAGGCTCGAGCCTGAAAACGCTGGCGATTTTGAGCTTTCTGGGCGGCGGTTACGTGGGCTTCGGCTATTTGGCGTTTTTAAAAGTGGTTACCGGCATTCCGCCCGAATGGTCGGGGCTGGCCAACTTGCTGGGCGCGGCCGTGTTCCCTATCTGCCTGATTTGTATTCTGATTGGCGGCGGCGAGCTGGCCACGGGCAATATGATGCTGATGGGGCTGGGCTGGTTTGGCAAAAAAATCAATGTGACCAATCTGATGCGCAACTGGCTGATCGTGAGCTTGGGCAATTTAGCCGGCGCTTTGTGTATGGCGTATTTCCTCGGGCATTTCGTTGGCTTGGCCGAAGGCGTGGCGGCGGTGAAAACCATTGCCATTGCCGAAGCCAAGGTGGGCATGAGCTTTGGCCGCTCGTTTGTGTCGGCCATTGCTTGCAACTGGATGGTGTGCATGGGCATTTGGTTTTATTTCGGCGCGAAGCAGACTTCGGGGCGGATTTTGGCGATGTGGTTTCCGGTGATGACCTTTGTGCTGATTGGACTGCAACACTTTGTGGCCAATATGTTTATCATCCCGGCCGGTATTTTTGCGGGGGCGAATGTGTCGTGGGGGCAGTTTTTTGCCAATATGATTCCCGTGTTTCTAGGCAATGTGGCCGGCGGCACGGCGTTTGTGGCGGCTTCGTATCTGCACGCGTATAAGCATTTATTGAAAGACGATTATTCGATTTAGCTAGCATACTATGCGGTTAAAAGGCTACCTGAAAACTGGTTTCAGGTAGCCTTTGTCGTGCTTGCGGGCACTAGCCGAAAGCCCGCTCCAATACATCCACCACCTTATCCTGTTCGGCTTCGGTCAGCCCGAAATACAGCGGAATGCTGATTGCGCTCGCGTAATAGGCTTCGGCGGCGGGGAAGTCGCCGGTTTTGAAACCGAAGTGTTGGCGGTAATACGGCTGGGTGTGGACGGGGATGTAGTGCACATTGACGCCGATGCCGTTTTGCCGCAGGAAGTCAAACACTTGGCGGCGGGTTTTGCCGCTGTCGGCGCGCACTTGCACGGGGTAGAGATGCAAGGCGGAGCGGCTTTCTGGATGCCGCTGCGGCAAGATGAGCGGCAGGCGGGTCAGCAGGCGGTCGTATCGCGCGGCGAGCTCGTGGCGGCGGGCGACGAATTCGTCGATGCGGGTCATCTGGCTCACACCGAGTGCGGCCTGCAGTTCGGTCATGCGGTAGTTGTAGCCGAGGTCGATTTGCTGGTAATACCAAGCGCCATCCGGCTCTTGGGTCATTTCTTCGGGATTGCGGGTGATACCGTGGCTGCGCAGCAGGGCGAGTTTGGCGGCAAGCTCCTGGCTGTTGGTAAGGGCGGCGCCGCCTTCGGCGGTGGTGATGATTTTGACGGGGTGGAAACTGAATACGGTGATGTCGCTGTATTCGCCGTTGCCAATTTTGCCGCCCTGATAGCTGCCGCCAACGGCGTGGGACGCGTCCTCGATGATTTTGAAGCCGTATTCTTTGGATAATGCGCGGATTTCCCGCATATCGCAGGGTTCGCCCGAAAAATGGACGGGCACGACGATTTTGGGCAGGCTACCTGAAACTTTGGCCGCTTTCAGCTTGGCTTCCAGCGCAGCGGGAGACATATTCAGGGTGTGCGGGTCGATATCCACAAAATCCACATCGGCACCGCAATAGCGGGCGCAGTTGGCGGAGGCGGTGAAGGTGATGGGGGATGTCCACAGGCTGTCGCCTTTGCCCAAGCCGAGGGCAAGGCAGGCGAGGTGCAGGGCGGAAGTGGCACTGTTTACGGCCACGGCATGCTGCGCTCCGCAGTAGTTTTTCAGGCTGTCTTCAAAAGCAGGTACTTGAGGGCCTTGGGTGAGGAAGTCGGATTGGAGCACACGCACAACGGCGGCAATGTCGGCTTCGGAGATGGTTTGGCGGCCGTAGGGGATCATGGGGAGTCCTTTGTATATCGAGGTTATGGGTTTCAGGTAGCCTTGTGGAATTACTTAGAATATAGCAAATGGGCATCAAGCCGGATCAGGGTTATTGTAGGGCAGGCACACTTATTGCCTGTGCGGCTCCTGGCGATTTGGGAATACAGCGGTACCTTAATTCTTCAAATTTGCAAGTAGCATTGGTTGAGCCAGGTGGATAGATGGGTAGCAAGAAAAAAGGCTTGCCGAAGCAAGCCTTTTTGTTGGGTTACTAGACTAGGCTAGCCACAAATTAGAATTTGTGTACCAAGCCGGTGCCTACGCCCCAGTTGTTTACGTTCTTATCGTTAGAGTTGGCTTTTTCACGCAACCAACCTACAGATACCAAACCAGTGGTACGGCGGGAGAACGCATAGTCAGCACCAACGATGGCTTGCAGGTAGCGACCACCATCAGTAGCAGCGCTATCGCTCTTAGCACGGCCGTAAGCTACAGAAACCTTCGGAGTAACGGCACCGAAAGTGTAAGCAGCAGAAAGCTGAGCCTCTGCGGTTTTAGCTTTATTCGCGGTTCCGCTTTGAGTAGCGATATCAATATCATCGCCACCAACCGGGTTTACGTTTTTGCCGTATTGGATACCACCGGCAACGTACAGGTTGTTGGCATCATAACCTGCAGACAGGTTGTGAACATGGCTGTCTTTCAAGCCGCCAGGAGCAGAGGTAGATTTGCGGGCATATTCAACAGCGTAACGTGCAAAGAAGCCGCTGTTTTTGTAGCCCAAGCCCAAACCGAATACCGGTTTGCCGTCGTCAGTACGACCACCATGTACGTTAGAGCCAGGAGCCATTTGGAAAGCGAAGTCGAAACCGCCGAAGTCAGGAGACTGATAGTTCAAGCTGGTACGACGTTGACCAAAACGACCGTAATAACCCAAGCCTAAAATGTGGCTGTCGTGTTCCCAAATGTCTTGGGCATCCACGGCTCGTTTCAGCGGGGTGCTTACACGGCCAACTTTAACGGTACCGAAGCCACCCTCCAAACCAATGAAGGTGTCGCGGTTGTTTACAAAGCTGTCACCGCCCAAGCTGGTGTTAGCTTCAACTTGCCAGATGGCTTTCAGGTTGCCACCCAAATCTTCAGAACCTTTGAAGCCGATGTAGCTGCCGTAGTCAACCACGCCCCAAGAATTTCTTTGGCTCTTCGGCTGGGCAGAGGTGCCTTCACGAGTAAATTCAACACCGCCACGGATGTTACCGTACAGAATCACTTCTGCAGAAGCGGCAACCGGCAAGGAAACCAATGCTAATGCAATCAGGGTTTTTTTCATGCTGCATTCCTTTATCTATGTCTAAACTAAAAATACACACTTAAAAAAGAAACTTCGTCTTTCTTTATTTAAGCTCTCACGCAATCGCCGCATTAGCGATTTCATGACTGCAATATAATTGTTCGGCGGCAAAAAAACAAATCCAATCGCGGGCAAAACAGCAGATGCGGGCGAAATTGTATGCTTTATGCAACAATGTGGCGTCATATTGGGGATGGATTTTATGCCGCTTAAAAGCTGTTCAACAGGGAGTTTGCCCTGGCGGGCAATACGGCCTATCATCTTATAAATTATATTGTTCCGGCGGACTTGGAAAGCAACAGCCGGAGGTTTGCAACGAATATTTGAGAGCTTATGAGCCACACTGTACACCTGAAATTTGAAGAGATAGACAACACCGTTTTGCAACGGCTGTGCGGGCCGCTGGAAGAAAACTTGGAAAAACTGGGCAAAGCGCTGGAAGTGGAAATCGGGCGGCGGTTTGCCGAGTTTACCTTCATCGGCAACCATGCCCATGCGGCAAGGGAAGCGCTTTTGAAGCTGGTCGAATTGGCTGAGCGGCGGGATTTGGACGATAACGACATCCAGCTCGCAGCAGTGGAAGCCAAAACAGCCGATGAGGCTTTTGTGCCAAAAAACGAGGCCGGGCATCAGTATTTCCTGCAAACGCGGCGCGGCAAGCTAGGCGGGCGTACGCCGCGCCAAAACGGCTATATCCGCGCTCTGCTCAGCCACGATATTGTGTTCGGCCTAGGCCCGGCGGGCACGGGCAAAACTTATTTGGCAGTGGCGGCAGCGGTGGATGCCATGAGCAAGCACGAAGTGGAACGCATTGTATTGGTGCGCCCCGCTGTGGAAGCGGGGGAGAAACTCGGCTTTCTGCCGGGCGATTTGGCGCAGAAAGTAGACCCTTATCTGCGCCCGCTGTATGACGCGTTGTATGATTTGATGGGCTTCGACCGCGTTACCAAGCTGCTGGAACGCGGGCTGATTGAGATTGCCCCGCTGGCCTATATGCGCGGACGCACGCTGAACGGCTCGTATGTGATTCTAGATGAGGCGCAGAACACCACGCCGGAACAGATGAAGATGTTCCTCACGCGTATCGGCTTCGGTGCCAAGGCAGCGATTACCGGCGACATCAGCCAAATCGATTTGCCGCGCAACATTAAATCCGGCCTGAAAGACGCGCGGGAAAAACTGCAAGGCATCGATGGCATTTATTTCCACACCTTTACCAGCGAAGATGTGGTGCGCCATCCCTTGGTGCAGAAAATTGTGGATGCCTACGACGCTGCGGATGCGGAGCGGGAAGAGTAGCGTTTACCGCCTTGGTATCTTTAAATAGTGAATTAACAAAAACCAGTACAGCGTTGTCTCGCCTTATCCTGATTTTTGTTAATCCACTATATTATCCGGTTTCAGGTAGCCTGCGAGCACATGGCTTGAGGCTACCTGAAATTTATCACCAGCCCAAATTTAGTCTTTATTAAGAAAGAACAATGATGCAAAACATGCAACTGCCGTTACAATTCCATTTCAAAATATTCACGCCATCCAACGATTTCAGCGTGGTGGATGCCGGAGGCAGGGAAGTGGCCTATACCCGCCAGAAGATTTTTAAGCTGAAGGAAGCCGTGGAGATTTTTAGTGATGCCACCCGCCGCACGCGGCTATACCGCATACAGGCCGACCGCATCATAGATTTCAACGCCTGCTACCGGATTGTGAACGAAAACGGCGAGGAGCTCGGCTCGATACGGCGCAACGGCATACGCTCGCTGTGGCGCATTTCCTACCAGATATACGATGCCGATAACCGGCTGCTGTATGAAGTGCGCGAGAAAAACCCGTGGCTGGCATTTTGGGATGCGCTGGTGGGCGAGATTCCGGTTGTGGGCATGCTGAGTGGTTATTTTCTCAACCCAAGTTTTGGAGTAAACGATGCCGCCGGGCAGGAGGCGTATCTGCTGAAAAAAGAGCCTTCACTGATGGAACGACGCTTCAGCCTGCACAAAACCGGCACGGCAGCGCATGATGAATTGGTTACGCTGTCGCTGATGATGTTGATGCTGTTGGAACGGGCAAAGGGATAGGATTTGCCAATGCCTCAGGCTACCTGAAAACGGCCGGATGGGTTTCAGGTAGCCTTTAATCATGCAGCGGGCGGGTTGATATTTGCCTGACGGATGGCCGAATAAATCTTTTATCCGCTCTTGGAGTTGTCCTATATTGGGAGATGTATTTCTCGCGGCGCATCAATTACGAATAAGTCGCATTTCCTTTGCCAAATGATACAATCGCGCCAAACCTTGCGGGAGAGTTGGCCATAATGGATAAAGCGGAGTGGATGATTGCGGTTTTGGCGGCCGGGCTGGCGGCGGGGGTGGCGTGGATACGGCATCGCCGACAAACCGGCCGCGATTCTTACCTGCCGCTGTGGCGGCCTTTTGTGTGGCTGGCGGGTTGGCTGGCGCTGATCTTGGGTATTATCGGCATCTTTTTGCCGGGATTGCCGACTGTGCCGTTTGTGCTGCTGGCGGCAGGCTGTTGGTCGCGCACGTCGCCGCGTTTCCACCGTTGGCTGAGCGAACACCGCTATTTCGGCCCGATGGTGCGCAACTGGGAGCGAAAACGGGCTATTCCGTTGAAGGGCAAGGTGTTGTCGGCACTGATGATGGCTTGCTCGTGCGTGTGGATGCTGTACCGTTTCCCCGAACGTTGGTGGGCTGGAGCGGGTATGGCGGTGGTGTGTTTGTTGGTAACGGTGTGGATGTGGCGGTTGCCGAGCGAGTGAGATTGAGGGCATGACGTCAAAAAAAGGCTACCTGAAAACTTTCAGGTAGCCTTTCCTTATTCCATCGAAGCCGCTTAGCTGGTGAACGGGTGTTGCAACACGATGGTTTCCACGCGGTCGGGGCCGGTGGAGACGATGGCGATGGGCGCGCCGCATACCTCTTCGATGCGTTTCAGGTAGCTCTTGGCGTTTTCCGGCAGCTGATCAAAGCTTTGCACGCCGAAGGTGGATTCTTTCCAGCCGGGTAAGGTTTCGTAGATCGGGGTGCAGCCGGCCACGGCATCGCTGCCGAAGGGCAGGATATCGGTGGTGCTGCCGTCGGGCAGGGTGTAGCCGGTGCAGATTTTGATTTCGGGGATGCCGTCCATCACGTCGAGTTTGGTGATGCACAGGCCGCTGATGCCGTTGATTTGGATGGAACGCTTGAGGGCGGCGGCATCAAACCAGCCGCAACGGCGGGCACGGCCGGTTACCGATCCGAATTCGTTGCCGCGTTCGGCCAGGCCTTTGCCGGTGTCGTCGAACAGTTCGGTGGGGAAGGGGCCGGAACCGACGCGGGTGGTATAGGCTTTCACGATGCCGAGCACATAATCCAAAGCCTGCGGTGGCACACCCGCCCCGGCAGAGGCAGCGCCTGCCAAACAATTAGACGAGGTAACAAAGGGATAAGTACCGTAGTCGATATCCAACAGCGTGCCTTGAGCCCCTTCAAACAGCAGGCGTTCGCCGCGCCGGATGGTGTCATGCAGGCTGCGCGACACATCGGCTAGCATAGGTAAAATGCGCTCTTTGAAGGCGTTGATTTTGGCCATCACGTCATCAAACTGCACGGGCTCTGCGCCATGCAGATGCTGCAGCTGCACGTTGTACACTTCAAGGTTGGCACGCAGTTTGTCGGCCAACAGTTTGGCATCGGCCAAATCGCCCAAACGGATGGCGCGGCGGGATACTTTGTCTTCATAAGCCGGGCCGATGCCGCGGCCGGTGGTGCCGATTTTGCCAGCGCCTTTAGAGGCTTCGCGGGCATGATCGAGCGCAATGTGGTAGGGCAGAATCATCGGGCAGGTGGGGGCGATGTGCAGCCGGCCGGCCACATTTTTCACACCTGCAGCAGTGAGCTCGTCGATCTCACCGAGCAGGGCTTCGGGGGAAACCACCACGCCGGAGCCGATATAGCAATGCAGGTTTTCATGCAGAATGCCGCTGGGAATCAGGCGCAGCACGGTTTTTTTGCCGTTCACCACCAGCGTGTGCCCGGCATTGTGGCCGCCTTGGAAACGCACCACACCGGCGCACTCTTCTGCCAGCCAGTCGACGATTTTGCCTTTGCCTTCGTCGCCCCATTGTGCGCCGATTACTACGATATTTTTTGCCATGATGTTGTTGCCTTTGTTGGTTAATTGGTAGAAATGGTTTCAGGTAACCTTTATCGGCGTTTTACCGTCCGTTATGGATAATGCCACCGCGTACTCCGGTCGTCGTAACGGCAAATACATCTGCCACAATACCACCCCATACCGCGATGTCGGCTTCATCCAGATACAGCAACGGTTTATTTACCTCTATCCACGGGCGGTCGGTTTCTGCTTCAAAGCGCAGGCTGGGCAGGGTCAATGCACGTTGGGAGAGGAGTATTTCGTATTCCGCATCAGCATTTTGTAAATGGCTGACATCCAAGGCAGCAATTTTCCCATAAACGGCGCGATTTTGCGCCAGTATGCGTTGTTTTAGGGTTTCATCCGCATATTCAAAAATATCCAAGTCTAGGTCGCCCGCTTGTGGTGGCGGGTCATCTGTATCCCTCAAACAGGCATAGAGGGAAAAATCACCACCGATATACGGCTGATATGGGTATTTGCCGGTTTTGACCATCAGGTATAACAGCTGTTCGCCGGTTCCCGTATGCCAGCAGGGGATGCTGCGTTTGTCTTTAACAAAGCCGACCTGCTTCATAGCGGGACTCAGTACAGTGTTCAAGTAACGGTAGAAATCTTTGCTGTTCATAAGATTGCCCCTTGGAGAAATAGCGTGCAGAAACTGCCTGAACGGGATTCGCACAAAAAGCGATTTTCCGTTTTCAGGTAGCCTTTAAGTGAGGCTACCTGAAATTATTTATGCCACCTGCGTTTGATGCTCGCTTCCCGCACGTTCGCGGATTGTGCCCAGGCGGTACACGGTTTCGCCTTGTTCGGCGAGGAAGGCCTGCGCTGTCTCAGCCTGCTCGGCAGGCACGATAACGGCCATACCGATGCCGCAGTTGAAGGTGCGGTACATTTCCTGTTGCTCCACGTTGCCGGCTTGTTGCAGCCATTGGAACAGTTTGGGCAGCGGCCAGGATTGGGCATCGATTTGCGCCACACAGTTTTCAGGCAGTACGCGCGGAATATTTTCGGTGAGGCCGCCGCCGGTAATGTGCGCCATACCTTTGATTTCAAATTTTTCCAGCGCGGCCAAAATCGGCTTCACATACAGGCGGGTGGGCGCAATGATGGCTTGGCGCAGGGTTTTGCCGCCGTCGAACTCGGCATCCAAATCGGGATTGCTGCGCTCGATGATTTTGCGGATGAGCGAATAGCCGTTGGAGTGCGCGCCGTTGGAGGCGAGGCCGAGCACCACGTCGCCGGGCCGGATGCTGCGGCCGTTGATGACTTTGCTTTTTTCCACCACGCCCACGGCGAAACCGGCCAAGTCGTATTCGCCTTCGGGATACATGCCGGGCATTTCGGCCGTTTCGCCGCCAATCAGGGCGCAGCCGGATTGTTCGCAGCCCGCGGCGATGCCCTTAATCACATCGGTGGCGCGCGCCACATCGAGCTTGCCGCAGGCGAAATAGTCTAGGAAAAACAGCGGCTCTGCGCCTTGCACGAGGATGTCGTTCACGCTCATGGCCACCAGGTCGATGCCCACAGTGTGGTGAATATCCCATTCAAATGCCAGTTTCAGCTTGGTGCCCACGCCGTCGGTGCCGCTCACTAGTACGGGGTTTTGGTACTTTTTGCTGATTTCCACCAGTGCACCGAAGCCGCCCAAGTCGCCCAACACTTCGGGGCGCATGGTGCGCTTGGCAAAGGGTTTGATGTTTTCAACCAGTTGGTCGCCCGCATCGATATCGACACCGGCATCGCGGTAGCTGAGGGATTGGGTCATGGCACTCTTTCGGGGAAAAATTTAAAACAGGAAAACGCTATTTTACCTGATTTTAAGCAACGGCTAAGGATTGAATTGGGCGGCCTAGTCCAGCAGGTTGTCGAGCGCACGCTCAATGGTGGGGAAGGCAAACTCAAATCCTTGCTGCAGCAGGGCTTTGGGCGGGGCGAATTGGCCGTCTAACACCAAATCGGCCTGCTCGCCCAGCATCAGGCGCAACATCTGCTCGGGAACGGAAAACAACAGCGGTCGGTGCAGCCGTTGGGCGGCGGCGCGGGCAAAGTCGAGCTGGGTGGTGCGCTTGGGGGCAGTAAGGTTGTAGGCCTGAAAGCCGTTGTGCGTTTGCGTGGCTAGGAAACGGATGGCGGCCACGACATCATCCATATGCACCCACGGCAGGGGCTGCTCGCCGCTGCCGAGCCGGCCCGCGCAATAGCGCACCGGTTTGAGCAGCTGTGGCAAAATGCCGCCATCTCTGCCCAGCACCACGCCAAAGCGGCACACGACCACCGGCACGCCGCTCTCCTGCTGTGCGCGCTGTATCGCCGCTTCCCATTGCTGGCACAGCTGCGAAGGGAAAGCATTTTGCGGCGGCGCGTTTTCCGCACACGGCGGCCAGCCCTCCGCGCTGCCGTTGCCATAATAGCCCACGGCGGAAGCCTGAATGATGAGGCGCGGCGGCTGCGGATGGCGACGCAGCCAGTCGGCCACAGCCTGCACCGGCTGCAAGCGGCTTTGCAACAGCTCCTGCTTGCGCTGCGCCGTCCAGCGGCCGTTGCCCACCGACGCCCCGGCCAGGTTAATCAGTAAATCGGGGCGGATGCTGTCGTAGAGGTGGTGCAGCGCGGCGATGTATTCAAAACGCTTATCCGCCTCCCGCGCGCTGGCCGGATGGCGGCTAACGATAATCACACGATGCCCGTCGGCCTGATACGCCGCGGCCAGATGGCGGCCGATAAAGCCGCTGCCGCCGATGATCACAATAGTTTGCCGGCTCATGCGCACCTCCGTCCGGCAAAAGAAAAGGCTACCTGAAACATGGTTTCTCTTTCATGAAGGATTTTCAGGTAGCCTGCCATGTTCTCGGCGGGCATGCAAGTTTTCGGCAGTGCAGGTCGGGTTGCGGGCGGCTGCTCTTTATGGCGGCGGATGGGGAGGTGGTGGTTCAAATAAGCAGGGGCGGGCGGCACAAGCAATACGGCAAGCGAGCCAATGCCGCTCTTTATATAGTGAATTAACAAAAACCAGTACAGCGTTGGCTCGCCTTGCCGTAACGTGTGTACTGTCTGCGGCTCGCCGCCTTGTCCTGATTTTTGTTAATCCACTATATGTTAAGCGTTAGCAAGAACCGCCGAGGATTTTCAGGTAGCCTTTTACGGATGCAGGCTACCTGAAAATCTGCCATCTTAAGGATTGGGCTAATACGGATAGAGCCCTTCACGCCCGTCTTGATACACCATCACCGTATCGCTTGCCTCAACCACCATTCCCGTGCCGTGATACAGGCATTTTTGCTGCGGGTCGGGAGCAAGCCCGCTGCCGAGATAGCTGATTTGCAGGGGCTTTTGTTCGGTGGCATGGCGTTGCAGCAATGCGGCGGCGGCTTGGGTTTGCTCGGCGGTAGGATGGCCGGGATCGAGCCCGCCGATGCCGATATTGAATTTGTCCCAAAAAGTGCGCCGGGGCGGTGTGATGCGGACGCGGTATTGCGTGCAGCCGTCCGCACGGATGGTTCGCCCTGTTTGGCGGACAGCAAACTGATAGCCGCCTTGGCTGCCGGAAACGCCGGTTACATAGGCTTCCGCAGCATCGCCGCCTGCAAGGGCGGGGAGGGGAAATAGAAGAGCGAGGAAAATAAAGTTGCGCATGGATTTCGGGCTACCTGAAAACGTATGGGCAACGAGTGTTCATCCTACTTTGCCGGAACTGTGTGCGTGTGAAACGCACACACTATTCAGGCGGGCTACGCTTGCTGAAATTAGGTTTTAATTACTGCCCATGTTCTCGTTTATCATCGGCTGTTCTTGCTCTATTGGCTGAGGTTGCTGCTGCTGCATAGGAACAGGGGAAACTCGTGGCTGAGTAACTGTTGTAGGAGCACCTTGATTTACACCACTTCGTCCTAGCAATTGATCAATGACAGGATCCATTTTGGTTTGTGTGGAAGCAAATTTTGTCAATGCCAGACCGCCGCCTCCACGTAAATGATATTCTGCTTGCGCAATTTGTCTTCCTTCTTTCCAAAGATACAATTCGGCATGAGATAGGTAAGTAGTTACGTCCCAAGAACGCAAAGCAGTATAAGTCATAGAATAAACACAAACTTGTGCTGATTTGTTTTCTACAACTTGCGACTGAATATTATGGTATGCCAACCGATTTTGCAGTACGCTAACAAAATCTCTTACCTGTACACGCGGGTTATTCTCAATACAGATTTCCCTAATATCCTCAGCCGCACTAACAGGTTGAACCGTAATCGATGTACATGCAGAAAGGACGGTTGCTCCTAGCAATGCTGCCAAAATTCTCTTTTGATTTGAATACATAATTTTCTCCTTTAAATGTCTCCATCATAAAATTCAGGCTACCTGAAAATTGTTCAACTGGTTTTAACTTCATTGAAGCTGCTCTTTCAGGTAGCCTTCTTTATCAAATCGCGCCGATTTTCTCTTTGTTCGCCTCAATCCACGTCTGCAATTCCTCGCGCGTCATCCATTCCGTGTTGTTGTCGCTGGCATACACGAAGCCTTCGGGCACTTTCACGCCGTTTTTGATGCGCTCCGGCGTTTCGTCCCAGCCGTTGATGGCGGGCAGGATTTTGAAGTGTTCGGGGTATTCGTAGGTGTGGAACGAGTCTTCCGCGCCAATCATCTGCTCGTGCAGTTTTTCGCCGGGGCGGATACCGACGGTTTCCTGCGCGCACTCGGGGGCGACGGCGGCAGCCAAATCGCAAATGTTCATGGAGGGGATTTTTTTCACATAAATTTCGCCGCCCACCATGTCGTCAAACGCGTGCCACACGAGCTCCACGCCCTGTTCCAGCGAAATCATGAAGCGGGTCATGCGCGGGTCGGTAATCGGCAGCGTGCCGCGTGCGCGCTGGGTGAGGAAAAACGGGATGACCGAGCCGCGCGAGCCCATCACGTTGCCGTAGCGCACCACGGCGAAGCGGCAGCCGTGTTCGCCGGAATAGGCGTTGCCGGCCACGAAGAGTTTGTCGCTGGCGAGCTTGGTGGCGCCGTATAAATTGACGGGGCTGCTGGCTTTGTCGGTGGACAGGGCGACGACGCGCTTCACGCCTTTGTCGATGCAGGCGTCAATCAGGTTCATTGCGCCGTTGATGTTGGTTTTCACGCACTCGAACGGGTTGTATTCGGCGGTGGGGA
>ERZ772827.690-NODE-690-length-18155-cov-8.601381_pt1 | contig 18155 bp, 17 predicted proteins | sample MGYA00580850_ERZ772827 | MGnify/ENA primary metagenome ERZ772827 (study PRJEB29015, sample SAMEA2737950) | human oral metagenome | biome: human oral; feature: human-associated habitat; material: dental | place: China | collected 2145 ...
TTGCAAACGGGCTGCTGGGCTGGGGCTACCTGGCCGGGCGCGACAAGCTGGCCGCCTTGCAAGAGCGCGTGCAGGCCGTGGCGCAAGAGCGGGACTCTGCGCTGGCTGGCGCGCAGGCGTGCAACGACGGCGTGCAGCGTCTGCAAGCGCTGGCCGAGAGCCGCGCGCGCGAAGCCGCCGCCGCGCGCAGACAAGCCGCGCAAGCCGCCGCTGACCATGCGCTCCGGGCGGACGAGGTTTTGGCTGCGCCGCCTGCCGTGCCTGGTGACGACTGCGCCAGTGCCCGCGTGCGGATAGGCCGGTGGCTGAAAGGCAGGGCGCGATGAAACGAACAGCTAAGCAATCCTTAATGGTTGCACTGGCTGCCCTGCTGGCCGGGTGCGCCGCCCAGCCTGCCCCGCGTGTGCAGCGGGTCAATGTGCCCGTGCCTGTGCCGTGTCGCGAGAGCGAGCCGCCGCGCCCGGCCATGCCCACCGAAGCGCTGGATGCCGACGTGACGCTGGACGCCTTTGCAGCTGCCGCCATTGCGGAGATTGAGCGCCGCGAAGGCTATGAAGGGCAGCTGCGCGCCGCGCTGGCGGCCTGCACGCAGGAGATGGAGCGCTGATATGCCGGCTGCGCCGCTGCCCATGCCGCGACTGGGGATGGATTTGCTTAGCGAGGACACGCGCCTGCCGGCCGGTTGCGTGCGGTGCGCGGTGAATGTGGATATTGACCGCGACGGGCAGGCGGCGGCCCGTGGCGGCTTTGTGACGCGCCGCGCCGGGGCGCGCTTTGTGGCGATTGGCTGCTTTGCGGGGCGCTGCTGGGTGCAGCGCGGCCGTGAGGTGCTGTGGCTGGATACATCGTCTTTTGCCATGCAGCCGCTGCTGGATGCAGGGTCTGCGCAGCCGGTGGCCACGGCAGAAGTCAATGGCGATTTGTGGGTGGCGTCATCCGGCGGGCTGTGGCGCGTGGACGGGCGCAGCGGGCAGGCGTTGCGCGCGCCGGTGGTGCCGCGTGCGCGGCCGCGCGTGGCAGCGTCGCGCGCGGGGGCGCTGGATGCGGGGGTGTATGGCGTGGCGGTGTCGGTGTCGGATGCACACGGCGTGGAAAGCGGCGCGGCCTGGCTGGGCGAGTGCCGCACGGAGGCCGGTTTGCTGTTGCAGGGCCTGCCGGTTGTGCCGGGGCTGCGCTGGCATGTGTATTTGACCGCCGCCCACGGCGATGTGCTGTATGAGGCCGAGAGTTTTGATGCCGTGGCGCCGCAAATGGCGCTGGGCCGCATGCCCGCCGGGCAGGCGTGCGAGACGCTGGGACTGGCTCCTTTGCCGGGCGGGCATGCCCTGGCCGCCAAAGGGGGCAGGCTGTATGTGGCGCGCGGCGATACCTTGATGTTTTCGCGCGCTTTCCGTCCGTGGCTGTATCACCCGGCGCATGACTGGGTGCGGTTTGCGGGGCGCATCCGTCTGGTGGCGGCCATGCAGGACGGCTTGTTTGTGGGCGATGACCGGGGTGTGTGGTGGCTGGGCGGCGATGACCCGCAAAACGCGCGCATGCAGCTGGCCAGCAGCGCCCGGGCGCTGGCGGGTTCGGCGGTGATGCTGCCAGCGCGCGAGAGCGCCCGGCTGGCGCAAGGGCTGGCCGTGCCGTGCGCCGTGTGGCTGGGCGAGACGGGCTACCAGATCGGGTTGCCGGACGGCACGGTGCGCGATTTGCAGCCGGGCCGCCTGTCGCTGGATGCCGCGCAGACGGGGCGCAGTGTGCCCATCCGGCGCAGCGGGCTGTCGCAGGTGGTGACGCTGACCGATGCGTACGAGCCGCGCGCTTTGCCCGGCGCGGCCGTGGATGTTTCTTGACTGGAGGTGATATGCAAAAGGCAATTCGCAGTGTCCGCCGCCATGCGGCGGAGTTTTTGCGGCGGTTCAGACAGCACGATTACGAGGTGATGGATGGCGGCCTGTATTTCCCGCGCTCGCGTCTGGCGGCGTGCGGCGCGTATGCCTTGCGCCAGGCCGACGGCACCTGGCAGGAGGTGCCGAATCTGGTGACGCTGCAGGGCCGCGAATATTTGCTCAAGACGGCGCTGGGCGGGCAGGCCGCGCAGGCGGGCTGGTATCTGGCGTTGTTTGGCTCGGATTACACGCCCACGGATGCGCTGACGGCGGCGGCTTTCCCGGTGGCCGCAGGCGAAATCGTGAGCGCCACGGACGGCTATAGCGATGCCACGCGCCGCCCCTGGCAGCCGGGGCCGGTCAGCAACGCCGAGATGAGCAATGAGGCGTCGCCGGCCACGTTCAACATTGTGACGCCGCGCGATGCGGTGGATGTGTATGGCGCCGCGCTGCTGTCGGCCCAGGCGCGCGGCAGCACGGATGGCGTGCTGCTTTCTGCCGCGCGCTTTCGGGTGCGCAAACAGTTTGAAAACGGCGAGCCGGTGGTGTTGCGCTACCGGACCTATTTGCTTCCCGAATGATGCGGCGGCATGCAAGACTGGCATTCCCCTGTCTCGCGGCTGGCCGATACGGACGGCAACCCCGCGCCGCTGTTTGCGGGCGCGTCGGGCCTGCTGTTTGCTGCTACGCTGCTGGCGCGCACGGCGCAAGTGCCGCACGTCACGCTGCGGCGTGTGAATGCGGATGGCTCCGCGCAGCAGGTGCAGCTGGCAGGGCCTTTGCGCCAGGTGCATGTCTGGCAAATGCAGCCCGATGAGCCGCCAGAGCGGCCGCAGCCGCCCGCCGGGCACAACCAGGCCCGGCTGGTCTGGCTGCCTGAAGGGTTTTGCCTGACGCCGCGCTCACGGGCTGCGCCGCACGGGCGCGGCCTGCCGGTGCGGCCCGACGGCTCTTACACGCCGGGCGGCAAGCTGACCCAGGTGCTGCTCAACACCAAGCAGGGCAACCAGTATCCGCATGCGCTGCATGTTGCGGCGGATGGACGCCGTTTCAGGCGGCGGCTGACCGAGAGCGCGCCGCTGTTTCACATGCCGTGGGAGCGCGTGCGGGTGCACGCGCATGACATGGAGCGCGGCATTGGCACGAAGCTGTCCGGCGGGGCCTGGGCCGCACAGTTCGATGACAAGGGCGTGCCGCAGTGGCAGGAGCCGGATGCGCCGGGCGGGCAATGGTTTTGCCACAGGCCGCAAGTGGCGCGCGAGACGGCATTTCAAAAGCACGCGCGGCGGCTGACCAACCAGGTGCGCCAGCAGGCAGGCCGCCCGCCGCTTGGCGCGCCTTTGCTGGGCTGGGGCGGCTCGCTGGGACCTGCGACGATTTACGCCATCGCCGCATCGTCCGTGATGGGGCATGACAGCTACCGCTTTCCGCGCGGGTATGAAACTTACGACTGGCGGATCCGCTACCGGATGGGCTTTGCCGATCCGGGCGGCGAGAACCTGATGATGTCCTCCCGTGCGCACGCCAGCGACCGCCAGCGGGCGCAAGACTATGTGCAAGGCTGGGTGAATTCGCCCGAGCACTACGCCAACATGGTGAGCGACTGGACGCGCGGCGGCGCTTACGCCTGGGTGGAGCACGCATGGGCCGACGGCATCCAGGTGTCGCAGCGGCAGCTGCCGCCCTACGGGCTGGGCGCGCCAGTTGTGCCGGTTGTGCCCGCCCGGAAAGAGAGCGTGGGCACGCAGCATTTTTTTTCCACGGACATGTGGCTGTATGCCGGGGCCGTGGGCCGCCGCCTGGAGGCAGACAGCCGTGTGGGCGTAAGCGAGCGGGCCATGACGTGCGGCGGTTTTATCTACCCGCTCTGGCATGGCCGCGATGACGAGATTGCCAATGGCGGCCAGCGGCCGGGACTGGTGGCGGTGTATCACCGGGGGCGGTATGTCCCGGTGCAAAAGGACGCGGGCGATGAGCGCATGGTGGAGGTGCTGGGGGCCGTGATCCGCCGCACCGTGCTGGACGGCGATTTGCTGCGCGTGGCGGTGCTGGAGCGCCAGCGCGTGGCCTCTGCCAGCGAGCGGCCGGACGCCTTTGTGGTTTTGTATGAGGGCAAGCTGCACGATTTTCTGGCGACGCGGCGGCGGTTCGGCGAATACGCCCTGCCCCGCGATGTGGGTGTGATGAGCGCCGTGCGCTTTGCCGAGGACGGCCGGGCGGTGTTCAGCTACAGCGTGCCGCAGGTGCATTTGTGGCGCGCGCAGCGCGGGTGGGAATATTTCCCCGATCGCACCTGGCCGGGCTTGCAGGACGAACAAGCCCCCACATACGAAGACTATGTAGCGCAATATGGCGATCAGATCAGCCGCAGCGATTACTACGCCAAGTTTCATGGCGGCGGCAAGATGCACTTTCGCTGCTGGCGGGATGTCACGCAAGCGTGGGAAGAGCCGATTGCGCCGCAAGGGCTGGAGGTGTCAGGGCTTTACACGGGTGAAGCAGGAGCAGGCGTCTATCCGCGCGTGTGGGAGATGCAGGAGACGTGCCGGGGCGAATACGCCTTGCAGGCCGATTTTCGCGACGGCGCGCTGGTGTACCTGAAGGTTCGCGTGGACGCGCGCATCTTCCAGCGCTGGAGTTTGCAAGAGGAGCGAAACAGTGACGGCAGCAGTCGCGGCGACAACGTCATGGACAAGCGTCTGTTTGGCGAGCTGGTGTTTGCAGACGGCAGCACGCTGGTTTATCAGGATGTGTCCACGCATTGGGGCGGCAGCAAGGGCGAGGGCGCCAGCGGTTTTGTGCTTCAGCTGGGCCACGTGGATGTGGTGCACGGCCAGGACAGCGCCTATGTCCGGCTTGACTTGCGGGGCGGCAGCCTGGTGAACGCGGATGCCAGCGTGTGGGTCAAGGGCCGGCGCGTGGCGCAGCGCCCGGTGTACCGGCAGTCTTTGCAATGGCTGCGCGATAACGGCCATGTGGGTTCGGACGGGCAAACGCCTTGGGACAAGGCAGCTGACGCTTTGCAGCTGCAGTATGGCCCCCTGATGGCTCCGTGGGCGATGGTGCGGTCGTTTTACCCGGGCAGCCCGTCGGCGGTTGTGTTTGAGGGCTTGTACCCAGGACGGTCAGCACCTTACCGCAGCCTGCGGCCGCGCCCGGTGATGCCGGTGCTGACCAGCCGCGCCTGGCGCAACCAGAAGGAAAGCCGTGGATACGAGTGGGACATCGTGCCGCACGACGCGCTGGCGCCCGTGTTCATGCAGCTCAACGACAGCGGATGGCCGTTCATGCAGATGGAGTTTCACAAGGGGCACTGGATGTGCGCCGGGTGGCTGGCAGGCGCGGGGCCTTGGTGGGGAGAGTGGTGGCCGCGCGATGAGTGTGATTTTCACGCCAGCAGTTTGCCGCTGGCGTCTTTGGTGGGTGAGGCGCTGGAGGCTGATATTGCGCCGTTTGGCGTGATTTGATGAAAGGCAAGGGATGGCAATCCGTTTGAGTTCGCAAGCAGCGCATGCGCTGGTGACGCGCTGGGGTCTGGCTGCCTTGTTTGCAGGCGGGCATGTGCGCATTTACGAAGGAGCGCCTCCGGCGCGCGCGGACGATCCGCCGCAAGGGCAGCTGCTGGCCGTGGTGACGCTGCAAGGCAAGCCGGAGCCGACAGCGGCAGACCGCTCCGGCGGGCTGACGTGGCAGGCAGCAGGGCGCTATGGACATGTGCAGGACACGGGCGACTGGAAGGCGCGCGCGCTTCAGTCCGGGCAGCCCGGCTGGTGGCGCATGGTGGCTTTCGGGCATGCGGCTGACGGCAGCGGCAGCAGCAACGCGCGCATGGACGGCCAGGTGGGCGATACGCTGGATTTGGGCGGTCTGGCGCATCTGGCGCAAGGGCAGCTGGTGAATGTGAGCTTCGAGGCGCATCTTGCGCCGGGCTGATGCAAGGAGAGCAAGGATGGCGAAATTTTCCACACAACTGCGGCGCGAGATGCTGTCGGGCGGCGGCTTGCTGGCCGCGCTGAATGGCGGCAAGCTGCGCATTTTTTGCGCAGCCAGCGACCCGGCCAACCCGGTGGCCACGGCAGTGGATGCGCCCGCCAGCGCGGATGACGCGGAGACGGGAACCTTGATGCTGGAGCTGACAGGCGGCGGCGACGGCGTGACTGGCTTGCGCCTGGAGGCCGACGGCGTTGTGGTCAAAAAAGACAGCTCGCAAGACTGGCTGTGCGCAGGGGCGCTGCATGACGGGCCGGTGCACTACTGGCGTCTGGTGGGGCCGTCGGACACGGGCGGGCAAAGCCAGTCCGAGGCGCGGGTGCAAGGCACTGTCGGCATTGCGCGCGGGGACATGCTGGCCAGCAGCCTGACGGTGACGCAAGGCGCGCCGTGGGCGCTGAATTTTTTTGATATCGAAGCGCCCGCCGAAAGCGGGCCTCTGTCGCCATGACCGTGCTTCGCGCGGTGGCCGTGCCGCGCGCGGCGCCCCGCATCGAAGCGCCCGCGCAGCCGCCGGATGCGCAGCCGCCGGATGCGCCGATGCCGCCGCCCGTGCCGCCCGCGCCGCAACCCGGCGGCGACCGGCACGCACAGGTGCAAGCTTGCGTGGCGCGCGGCGTGGCGGCCCTGGCAGGTGCGGGCCTGCCTGCTGACACAGCCAGGCGGCATGCCCTGCAAGCCTGCCTGGCCAACCCGGACACGGTCTGGAGGACGTGACGCATGACCACGTGGGAGCATTACGCGCACAGCGTGCCGCAATTGGCCGCCAGCGGGCGCTACAGCTTCAGCATCCCGCGCGGCGTGTCCGGCGCGGCGCTGACACTGTCGGACGGCGAAGGCAGGCGCAGGCATGGGCTGCTCTTTCAGGGCGGGGCCGCGCAAGTGCTGGAGGATGGCGCGCGCATCGGCCCCATCTTGCCGTTTGAGGCGCATGACCGCTGGCATCTGGTGCGCATCGGGCAGGCGGTGTATTACTGCCGCGCGGATGCTGCGCCGGACAACGAGGCGCAGGCGCGGGCGGCGGCGTTCTGGTTCAGCCGCATTCCGTGCGCGGGCGCGGCGCGCCTGCATGCGGATTTGCTCTCGCCGGGCGATACGGTGGTGGATGCGGAAATCAAGGATTTCGCCGCTGCCGGCCCGGCTCCGCTGCCCCCGTCGCTCAATGGCGCGGGGGTGCGCGTGGCCTGGCAGATGCGCGCAAAGGCCACGCCGGGCGGTGTGGCGCGCGTGCAGGTGCGCGGCCAGCTGTCGCTGCGGGCGGTGCAGCCGCCGCATCTGGCGGGTGTGCGCATTGCGGCGCGCGTGCGCGTAGCGGCCACGGGCGCGCCGCCTGCCTTGCGGTTTGATGTGGCGCTGCCGGCCATCGCGGGCGGCAAGTCTTCGCACGCCGCCGCGCAGCTTGGAGCAGGCGCAAGGGCTGGGGCCCGGCTGTCACTGGCATCACACCTGGCCAAAAGCGGCGCAAGGGCGGGCGATGCAGCGGCGCTTCGCGGCAGCGCGGCGTTGTCCGCCAGCGCCGGGGTGCGGGCAGGCTGGCAAGCGGCGCTGCAAGGCGCAGCGCGTCTGACGGGCGGCCTGAAAGCTGGCGATGCGTGGCGCGTGCAGGCTGCCGCGCAGCTGGCAGCGGGTGCGCGCGCTGGCGATGGCGCGGCGTCCGCATCGGCGCTGTCCATCGGCGCAGGCTCTGTTGCAGGGGGCGGGCCGGGCGTAGCGCAGCGCGGCGCGCTGGCCTCCGGCGTGCGGGCAGGCGGCGGCACCCGTGTGGCGCAGCATCCCGCGCTGGCATGCGCGGCCAGGGCGGGTGATGCCGCCCGGCTGGCAGGCGGCGCGCCTTTGGCGCTGGCGTGCGGCGCGCGGGCAGGCGATGCGGCGCGCGCATGGACGCTGGCGGCGGGCGTGGCCGATGGCGCGATAGCGGCAGATGATTTGCTGGCACGCGAGGCGGGCATTGTGGCCTGGCTGATGAACGCGGAAACCGGCGCGGTGAGCTGGTGGGATAACTGGCAATTCACGGATGCCGTGCAGCTGCCCGATGGCCGGGTGCTGGCCGTGGGGCCTGCGGGCATCAGCGAGTGGACAGGCGCGCTGGATGATGGCCAGGCCATCGAGGCGCGGCTGACGTGGGGGCTGCTGGAGTTGGGCGGTTATGACGATGCGGGCGCGCCGGTGGCCGCCGAAAAAATGAAGCGCATCACGCAAATGACGGTGGGCTACCACGCGCGCTGGCCTTTGCAGGCCACGCTGCATGCGTTTGGCAGCGGGCATCCGCCAGCCGTGTTTGCCATGCCGCCGCAAGTGGCGGGCCAGGCGCTGCTGCACCGCAATCACCGGATGACGCCTGCCAAAGGCTTGCTGGCGCGCTACTGGCGCATTCAACTCTCGGGCCGGGGGCCGTGGCAGGTGCACGGCATCACGGCGGATGTGGCCGCCAGCGCGCGGCGTCTGTAGGAGCAAGTAAGAGATGTCATGGTTTGACCGGGCTGAAGGCAGTGTGAAAGGGGTGCAAGACCACGTGGGCAACTTGCAGCGCGAAGCCGCTGACCGCGCGCGTGACATGAGCGACAGGGCCGCGCAGAGCATTCAGCAAATGCTCTCGCAGCTGCCCCGGCTGCTGTTTCAGGGGCAGCCGCCACAGCCGGTGCAGCCTGCGCCGTTTACGGCATCACCCATCAACCTGCCGGATTTGACGCGGGATGCTTTTGGCTCTATCTCGCCGGTGCCTGCCGGGTCTTTTGCCTTGGGCGCGATACCCGATGTGCCGCCGCTGCGCGTGGATGATTTCACGCCCGCCATTGGCGCGTTGAGTCTGCCGCCCGCGCCGCCGCCCCTGGCCGTGCCTTCTGCGCCGCAGCGCCCGGCCATCGCGGCAGTGCCTTTGCCGGCTGCGCCCACGCTGTCGCGGCCCGCGCCGCCGCGCCTGCTGGACATTCAGGTGCCGGATTTCGCGTTCCCGCCCATGCCGGAGTTCACGGCCAGCGCGCCGCAGTTTGCCGGCAGCGCCGTTTCGGCGGTGCTGGCGTGGACACATACGCCCTACCGTATCGAGATACTGGATGAGCAAATGCAGGTGCTGCGCCGCATGTGGGCAGGCGGCCTGGGGCTGCCGCCAGCCGTGGAGCGCGCCTTGTGGGAGCGGGCGGCAGGGCGCGAGGACGTGGCCGCGCAGCGCGAGGCGGCGCAGGCCATGACGGATTTCAGCGGGCGCGGATACACCCTGCCGCCCGGCGCTTTGCTGGCGCGCGTTGATGAGGTGCGCCAGCAGGCAGGCCTGCGCAAGATTGCACTGGGGCGCGAAGTGATGCTCAAGATTGCAGATGTGCAGGTGGAGAACTTGCGCTTTGCCTGCACCCAGGCCATTGCCGCCGAGCAGGTGCTGGTAAGCATCTGGAACGCGGGGGCCGAAAGAATGCTCCAGGCCGCCCGCGCACAAGTGGATGCGGAGCTGGCCTTGCTCAATGCGCAAGTGGCCATTTTCAACGCCCGGCAATCCGCCTACGCAACCGAGGCGCAAATCTACAAGGCCAAACTGGAGGGCGCGCTGGCGCGGGTGCAAGCCTACAAGGCGCAAGTGGACGCGGCCGTGGCCAAGGGCCAGATCAACGAGCAGGCCGTGCGCATGTTCGAGGCCATGCACCGCGCCATGCTGGCGGATGTGGAGGTTTACAAGGCCAAAATGGACGGCGCACGCATTGCGCAAGAGGTGCAAAAAGGGCGCATTGATTTATACCGGGCGGATATCCAGGCCTGGGCCGAGCAGCTTCAGGCGCGCAAGCTGGTGTTTGATGTGTATAAAACACAAGTGGAAGGCGAGACGGCCAAAGCGCAAATGCTGGAGTCGCAGTCGCGCGCCTATGCCGCCTATGTGCAGGGCAAGGCGCATGTGTCGGAGGCGCACATCAAGAACCAGCAGGCAGCCATTGCACGCGAAGAGCTGCGGCTCAAGGAGTGGCAAAGCCGCCTGGAGCACGCCAAGGCGGTGATGCAGCAGCAAGTGGCCGTGGTGCAGGCCAACGCGGAGGCGCACAAGGTCAATGCGCAGCGCGTGACGGCCGCCGCACAAGCGCAAAGCAGCATCAACGACGTGCGCATCCGGGCGCACGAAGCGGCGCTGCGCACCAACATTGCCATGTTCGAGGCGGCCATGCGGCGCTACATGGCCGATCAGGAGCAGCTGGTGTCGGGCGCCAAGATGCAGACGGAAGTGCTCAAGTCTGCCGCGCAAATGCTCTCCACGATGGCTGCCGGGGCGATGGCAGGCATCAACATCTCCGCCTCTGTAGCAGGCAATGCGTCGATGGGCGCAACCGGCAGCAGCTCCGATTCACTGAACAAGAACTACAACTACAACGGGGAAATCTGATGGCATGGGAATTGGTGGCGCGGCTCGACTGTGACCAGGACTGGGATCAGTGGGCCTGGGACGGCCAGGAGTTTCACCCCGGGCAAGGCCCGATGAAAGAAGGCAGCGGCTACTTGCGCATGAGCAGCTGGGAGCCGTCAGTTTGCAAGCAAGGGCTGCCGGACAGCCGCCGCGTCACGGGCTTGCGCATGGTGTTCACCATCCGCCCCAGCGGCCCGTTCAGCCCGGCAAGCCCCCCTTTGCTGTGCAACCGGTATTGGTCGGATATCCCGCCGTGTACCGACTCTTTGCGGGCGTTTTCGGAAGGCGACAAGGTGGAGCTGGAAGTGAGTGCGCGCGGCTTGCGCTCGCGTCTTTTCAACGCGGGCAGCTGGCGGGAGTTCGCGTTCGTGCCGGGCGACTGGTATATGCCGTTTACCATTGATTTGCCCGAAGTGCAGCAGGTGCACTGGGCCTTGCAGGGAGAAGCCGAGGTGTATATCCCGGCAGGCGGAGACAGCCACTGGCAGAAGTTCTGGACCCGCTTCGTCAATTCCATCGAGCGGCAGCAATAAGCCGCGCGCGGCTGTATCATCTGAAAACCTTTTTCACCAGGAGATGGCATGAAACGCACACTGCTTGCCGCCGCCTTGATGGCCCCGCTGCTGGCGCTGGGCCAGGCTCATGACAGCGGCTCGTCGCTGGCCGACTCCAGCCACTGGGGCGGCGGCCGCCTGACAGACTCCAGCCACTGGGGAAGCGGCAGCGGCCGTGCACCGGCGCGGCGCAGTCATGACGCCTACCAGGCTCCCGCGCCCGCGCACATCACGCACTGCGACGATGGAGGCTGTTACGACAACTATGGCACCCGCTACAACGCCAACGGAGGCGGCGGCTACAACAGCAGCGCCAATGGCCGCTATTGCGAAGACATCGGCGGCCAGATGCTGTGCCACTAAAGGGCCGCTGACAGCCGCCCGGAACTGCCTTCAGGTGTAGCCCAGCGCGCGCAGCTTGTCTTCTTTTTGTTGGCGCGTCAGGCTGGTGTCGTTTTTGATGGCCAGCGCCGCCTGGTCTTCGTGGATGGCGCGCGGCGGCGGGCTGGGCTGGCCGACTTCACGCCCGGTGCGCAAGTCAATCAGCCGTTGCGGCACATTGCGCATCGTCTGCGCTTTTTCATCCCATTCCTGCCCGCCGCCCACGGTGACGAAGTTGTCTTTGAGGCTGCCGCCCTTGGCCTCATCGCCGGTCAGCCAAGCCAGGCGTTGCAGTGCCTGGGCCTGCTCTTTCGGCGTGCTCGCGTGCATGAGCGCGTTTTGCGCCTGCTCGATGCGCAGCGCCTTGGCGAAGCCCAGTCCCGCCGTGCCGCGCTCGATAGCGCCTTTGCGCTCGGCTTCATCCTGCTGGCGCGCCAGCAGGCCCAGCTTGGCCTGTTCATAGGTGTTGCCCAATAGGGCGCGCTGGTTTTCGCCTTGCTGGCGCATGGCCTCTTGTTGCAATAGCGCCTGCTTCCCGAAATCTTCAGCCTGCGCCTTGGCCTGGGCCATGTAGGCCTGCTGCTGCGGGGAGTAATTGCGCAAGCTGCCGTCGCGGTATTTGTCCCACGAGCTGCGCAGCTTCCATGCGCCGGTTTCCGCGTTCTTCAAATCGTTGCGCCGCTGCCAGCTGCCGCCGTCATGCTGGCGGACAGGCAAACCCTCTGCCGGCCCGGCCATGCCTTGATAGATGGATGTAGCGCGCTGCGCGCGTTCGACGCCTTCGCTGCCTGGCAGCACGCTCAAATTGCCCCCGCCATTGCGCGAGGCAAAGGCGGCGTCAGCGCCAATATCGCGCCCGCTGTATGTCCGCGTGGCCGGGTCGTAATGGATTTGCCCGCCCGCCATCTCGCCGCCGGGCTGGCCGCCAAACTGGCGGCGTGAGGGCAAGCCCGCAGAAGCAGGCGGCGTTTGCGGCTGGTTGCCAGGCGTGGCATAAGAAGGCAGCCCTGCGGCCTGCGACGCTCGCTCTGTTTGTGGCGCGGCTTTAGGCGGGGAGGCGGCGGGCTGGCGCTCTTGCGCCTGCCCCGCATTGCCGCCGCCCGTCAGGCCGCGCCAGAGGCCGCCCACAAAGCGCCCGGGCGGGCCATTGACGACATCGTCTGCGGCATCCACGAAAGCCGCAGGCACGGCTGTTGCAGCGCCGCGCGCCAGCGCGCCTGCGGCCTGCCCCATGCCCGCTGCGCCGCCCTGACGCCACCCGGCCTGCGCATCGCGCGCCGCCGTGTCCAGCACATCTTCCGTAAAGGTTTTGGGGCGCTCGGGCGGCGGCTGCGGAACCACCGCCGCGCCATCCGGCGCGCCGCGCTGCGCCACGTAGCCGGGAATGTGATGGGCCGCAGAAGAAATCTGCCTGACGCTGCCGTCACGCGCGGCAGCCGCCGCGTCGCCAAAACTGGCCTGCTGGCGGCGGCGCTCTTCTTCATCAACCAGCCCGCCATTGGCCAGAAACAGGCGCTGACTGTCGCCGCCGGCGTCCGGACGGCCAGGCGCTGTCCACTGGTGCGTGGCCTGGCGCAAGGCGTCCAGCGTGCGCGCGCCGATGCCATGCACTTGCTCGGGCGGCAGAACGTATTCGCCCCGGCTCAAGGCAACGGGCATGCCCTGGCGGCGGCCTTGCACGTAGCCGGGCAGCCCCCCGCCCATGCTGCGCAATACGCCCGCGCCCATCGCCCGCGCGCTGTCGGCCGGCATGACATAGCTGCCGCGCGGCAGGTCTGCCCTGATGCTGTCGGATGTGCCGGTGCCGGGGCCGCGAACCAGCCCGGCAGCCGTGCCCATGCCGCGCGATGGCGTGACGCCCCTAAATTGTCCTGCTGCCATTGGCTGGCTCCTTTTGTGAGTTGTTTGGCGACCAGGCGGCTATCGCCCGCGCCACTGGAAATCAGGGTAGCTGCGCTGCACCACATCGTGGCGCGTTCTGCGCCTCAAATCGCTTTCCGGCAGGGGGCCGAAATAGCGGGTGAACTCCTGCTCTGCCTTCGCTGACCTGGACTCGTCAAAGGTTTCCGCATCCACCACGGCAAACGCCTTGTGCAGCGCCCAGTTCAGCAGCGCCTCGTGGTGCGCTTCGTGGATCTCCGGCTCGTCGCTGGCAGATGCCAGCGCAGCCAGCGGCAGGCGATAACACTCCAGCTCCAGCGCGTCCGCAGCCGCGATGCGCCCCACCACACGCACGGAGCGCTCGTCTTGAATCAGCGCCCAGGCGGGCTGATCGGAATCTCGCCAGCCCGGCCGCTCGGCATCCAGCCACTCGCGTGACGCGACATAAAGCCTGCGCGCCGCGCCGCTGGCGGGGCGGATTTGGGCGTGGATGATTTCGTAGGCGGCAGGGTGCAGCGGGTAGGTATGCGTGCCCTGCCGCAAGGCAATTCGGCACACGCTGGCGCGGCTGTCCTCGCGCAACAGGCGGCCTCTCACGCACGCCTGCCGCTCGGCATCCGTCAGCCACGCCGCCCATTGCGCGTCCTGCCAAAAATACGGCTGTTGCAGGTCCTGCGTAGCCGCGCGCAGGCGCTCAATCATCTCGCCCAGCGTCATGTCAGCGCACGCCGTATTGCTCAACGAGCGTGGCCACCTGCTGGCGCAACTCGCCCAGGCCCTGGCGCTTGTCCAGCGTGACATCGTATTTGGCCGCGTAATCGGCCAGCGCCTGCTTGCCCATACCCTGCACGGCCAGCAGCATGCCTTCCAGCGTCTCGCTTTCCTGCCGCTCGGCTTTCTGCGCCTGCTGAGCCAGCAGCAAAGCGGCCTGTTCTTCTTGCTGCGCCTGCGCGCCCCGTGCAGGCTGCGCGCGCTCGAACTCCACAAAACCCAGCAGGCGGCGCGCCGTATCGGCAGGCACCATCTGCTGCGCGCCGGGCTGCCAGTTCGTGGCGCTGGCCGCGTCGTGATAAGTCTTGCGGCCTGTGTAGACCAGTCGCACCAAATCCATGACTCTTTTCTCCTTGGGCGTCAAAAAAGCCGCCGCGCCAGAATGACGCATGGCGGCTTGCAGCACATCTCAAAAGCCCACGCACCACTCAGGCCACGCCTTGCGCGATGGCCGTGACCAGCACGTCCGCGCGGCCCGCCGCGCTGGCCGCTGCGGTGGCCGTGAGCGTGAGCCACGCGTCTTTAGGCAGCGTCACCGGCGCTTTCTTGCCATCGCCGCGAACGCGCGCAGCGGTTCCCAAATCCAGGCTGTCGCTGAAATAGGCGTCGTCTTGCGGCGCGCTGGCGGCGTCTGCTCCGTCGGTGTAGGCAAAGCCCAGCTTGCCTGTCAGGCCGGTAATGCCGGTGGAGACGACAACCTGAATATCGCCAATCGTGCAGCCCGCAGGCAGCACGCCCAGGCGCAGCGTGTCGCCTGACTGAACCGCATCGCCCGTGCTGGCGTCGAACACGCCGCCGTTGCTGGCGGTCGCGAGCGTGAAATGAAAGGTGTGCGTATTGCCCCAGGGGGTTGAACCCAGCTGGTTGCGGGACAGTGTCTTGCAGGTAATGGTTGCAGCCATGATGAATCCTTTGTGAGCCAAAAAGAAGCAGGCCCCGGCGTGAGCCGCAAGCCTGCGTCATGCCATTACTGGCGCTTGCCAATAATCTTCACGGCGGTGTCAATCGCCATCACGCCGTGGTCGGTGTAGTGGCGGCTGCCGTCGCCCTGGTCGATGAGCCAGCGAATCTTGGCGAAGCCCTGCACCGCGCCGATGAGCAGCTCCATCTTGTCGTCGTGGTCGAAGGTTTTTTCCTTCCAGAAGTAAGGCATGCCGCCGTGGATGCTGGCTGCGAACGCTTGCGCCAGCGCCTGGCCGCCCAGCAGCAGCGCGCGATCCACAGCGTGCGTGTCGCCAAAGGCGGCAGGCACCTTGGCCACGCTCTCGGTTTCGCTGTCGTAGGCGTCGCAGTAGCGGATTTCATCGCCCGCGTAAAAGCGGATGGGCTTGGGCATCTTGGCAATCAGCACACCATTCCACAGACCCACTTCGCCCAGGAACAGGGGATGGTTTTCCGCTTTGCTGGCGCGTGCCAGCGCGTTGGCCTGGAACTGCCGGAAATTCGGGCTTTGCGCGAAGGCGTGATACTGCGCAGGCGAAACCAGCAGCAGACGCAGCGGCGAATCTTCAGACACCTTGTCGCCCGGCAGCTTCACTGCAGGCGGCGGCAGCGCGATGGATTCAATCAGCGTGCGGATGGAATCGACCGTGTTCATGTCGAGCACGTCGGTGGTCTGCAAATCCACTTCCCCGGCGTTCACCTTGAACGGGATGACAGAGCCGCCATCAGCGATAAAGTGGCGGTTCTTGGTGGGAGCCTTGACCGGATTGACCGCCATCTCGGCAAAGTCGGCATGCGCAGCCAGCGGCAGCCGCCACTCGATGTTGTTGTGAAAACCGCGCGCGCCCGCCAAGTGCGTGTACATGGCCTGGTCTTGATAGCTGTCCATCACGCTTTGCGCAATGGGGCGGCCAATCTGGCGAAAGCGCACGGGCGAGCGCAAGTCCGTCATGGCATCGCCCAGATCGACCGGCACGCGCGCCTGATTGACGCGCACGCGCATCTTGTCCAGCGAAATGCCGCTGCCACGGCCTTCTGCCATGCGGCTACCCATGATCGGGTATGCGCCAAAGGGCTGCACAAAGTGAAACTCCACCTCGTCGCCCGCGCCGCGCTGCAAGTCCATGCTCCGCACAATGGGCATGTCTGTACTCGTTTGGCGCTTGACCGTATTGGCTACGCCAGCCTCGCCTTTGGGAAACGGCCCCACCATGCGGTTGAGCGTGGAGTTGCGCTGCATGGACTGCGCAAACAGACCGGCCGCCTGCACGAACTGCGCATTGGGCGAGCCAGCCGGAATATGTGTCTTGTCGGCCATTCTTGCGGCCTCCTTTCAGAAATGGGTTGTGTCAAACAAGGCTGTTCATCAGCCGCTCGCGCTCGTCAGGCGTCAGCTGGCTCATGAACTCCATCAAGGCCACCGGGTCGGAGGCCGCCAGCTGCGCCACGCGCTCCGCGTTTGACGCTGCGGGGGCGGCCCCCGGCAAGGCCGACAAACTCACCGGCGGCGCTGCGGCAGCCTGCACATCCGCCTTGGCGGCGGCAGGCTGTGGCGCCGCTTTTGCCGCTGGCGCGGCGGCAGGCCGTCCAGCCTGCTTGAAGGCGTCCAGCACGGCCACCACGTCTTGCGCCGAACCGGCTTGCAGCGCCTGCGCAATACCGGCGCGCGTGTAAACAGGCTGGGCATCCACCCACGCCTGAAACTCGCGCGACTCGGCCACTGTGTCGGCGTCAGGGTGCGCGCCGTAGATGGCCTGCATGTGCGCGCTGGCCGCTTGCTGCTGACGCGCCTGCTGCTCTTGCAGCTGGCGCTGCTCTTGCTGGCGCTGCCAGTCGAGCACTTTCGCCATCGCCCCTTCCACCGTCGCTTTCACGCCCTGGGCGATTCCCTGCTCCGAGAAGTCGCCGAACGCTTTGGCGAAATCGGCGGGCACCACGCCATCCGGCGAGGCTTCCTGCTGTTGCGCGGCGGTTGCAGATTGAGCGGATTGCGCAGCCTGCAAAGCGGCCAGCTGCTGGCGCAGCGCCTCGTTTTGCGCGCGCAGCTCGTCGCGCTGATGGCGCGCTTCGGTCAGCTTTTCATAGGGGATGGTGTAGCCGCCTGATTTGGCGGCAATCGGCGCGGGCTGCTCCTGCCCGCTGTCCGCATCAGACGCATCAGGCGCAGCGTGAGCGGCAGCGGTTTCTTCAGACGCAACATGCGCTTGCGGCGGCGCGCCAGGCGCATCCGCGCCCTGCGCGTCCATATCCAGCTTCCCGTCCAGAGCCGCATCCAGCATCTCGCCCGCAGCCACGTTTTCGCTCATAGGCACCTCCAAAACATGTGAGGGCCAGTGTGCGAATCAGCGGCGGCAATAGCAATCCCTACAGGGGGGCGCATGCAAGCCAAATATTCTTTTTTATTGCATTATTTTGTTTTGAATAGTGCGCAGCGCCAATCAATCGCGCGCATTTCCAATGCGCCAGCTGTATCCATTAACCCCAAACAACAGCAAACCAATTGCTACCGAATTGCTATGCCAGATTGATTCTTACTCTGAATCTATCCATTGAACTATGGCGGCGGAATTTCCGGATTCTACCTGCCCTTTCTCTTCGGGTAATCACTTTCCGGCTGCATTTTCCGCAAATGGCCGCCGGCTTGAATATCGGCAAACAGCAGCGGGCAAGGCTGGCTCCGCGCGGCAAAGCAGGCAGCGGGCCTGCCGCGCTGCTTATGCGCATAACCGGTCACGGCCGTATTACCATGCCCGGGCTTTTATTTCCGGGGGTTTTCATGACTGTTTTGATGCGACGCCGCCATTTCGCACTGGCTCTGCCAACCCTGGCCGCCCTGGCGCGGCAGCCCGCGCTGGCCCGCGCGCCCCACTCGCTCACGCTGGGCATGACGCTGGAGCCGCCCGGGCTGGACCCCACGGCCGGCGCCGCCTCGGCCATCGCCGAAATCATGCTCTACAACGTCTTTGAGACGCTCACCAAAATCCGCCCCGACGCCAGCGTCGGCCCGCTGCTGGCGCAAAGCTGGCACAGCTCGCCTGATCTGAAGCAGTGGACGTTCCATCTGCGCGACAACGCACGCTTTTCCAACGGCGCGCCGCTGACGGCGCAAACCGTGCAATGGGCCTTCACGCGCGCCGCCAGCGAAGGCAGCACCAACAAAGACCGGCGCACCTTCACCGCCATGCGCCAGATTGCCGCGCCTGATGAGCGCACCGTGCGCATCGAGCTGGAGCAGCCCGATGCCGACCTGCCCTTCAAGCTGGGCCAGGCCACCGCCATCATCGTCGAGCCGGGCAGCGCCGCCGGCAACGCCACGCGCCCCGTCGGCAGCGGCCCTTACGTGCTGGACAAATGGCAGCGCGGCGCTTCCCTCACCCTCAA
>ERZ772827.691-NODE-691-length-18148-cov-5.086884_pt1 | contig 18148 bp, 16 predicted proteins | sample MGYA00580850_ERZ772827 | MGnify/ENA primary metagenome ERZ772827 (study PRJEB29015, sample SAMEA2737950) | human oral metagenome | biome: human oral; feature: human-associated habitat; material: dental | place: China | collected 2145 ...
GCTCATCTTCGCTAGCTTCGGTGTCGCAGCCTTCGTGCTTAGTGCCTTCCTGAAGGTCGTAGACAAGAAGAAGGGGTATGGGCTAGAGCTCCCCAACGTCAAGAAGTAATCCCCTACTAGGGCGTCCGAAGAGCCTCCTCTGAGGTGCCCTCATATCCACTACAGAGGTTCCCCCGTAACCTCCGAGATGTTTCCCCTAGAGACGTCACGGAGGTTACGGGGGAACCTATATGGGGGTACTTATGTATCTTTGTAGGGCGAAACGATTAGACAGACAGATGAGCATAGATATTCAGCCGATCAAGCATCGCTTTGGGATCATAGGCACGAGCCCCCTCCTCGACCATGCTATCCGTATAGCTGTCCAGGTCGCCCCTACGGATATGTCCGTACTCGTTATCGGGGAGAGTGGAGTGGGGAAGGAGAACTTTCCTAAGATCATTCATCAGAATAGCGTCCGCAAGCATGGCCCCTATATCGCCGTGAACTGTGGTGCGATACCTGAGGGAACGATCGACTCGGAGCTATTCGGCCACCTCAAGGGCTCCTTCACGGGAGCTATCACCGATCGTAAGGGCTACTTTCAGGAGGCTTCGGGGGGGACGATCTTCCTCGACGAGGTGGGCGAGCTACCCTTAGCTACACAGGCACGTCTACTGCGTGTGCTGGAGACGGGTGAGTTCATCCCTGTCGGAGCAAGCCAAGCTCAGAAGACGGATGTGCGCATCATAGCTGCCACGAACGTGAACCTACACGAGGCGGTGGAGCGAGGGCGATTCCGTGAAGACTTGCTCTTTCGCCTGAATACAGTCCCTATTGAAGTTCCACCTCTGCGTAGCCGAGTACAGGATATTCCTTTGCTCTTTAGGTTCTTCGCCTCTATGAGTGCAGAGCGGTACAACATGCCCGCACTTCGCCTTACCCCAGAGGCAACGGAACTCCTACAGAGCTATCGCTGGCCAGGAAACATACGTGAGCTACGTAACTTCACTGACCGAGTGAGCGTACTGGAGGAGGAGAGACAGGTCACAGCCGAGATCGTGCGCAAGTACCTCCCCCGAACACCCGAAGGGGATTACCATCCAGCCCTCCGCCAGGCAACCTATGCGGGGAGTGAGGGCAATACCTTCGCCAACGAGCGTGAGATCCTCTATCAGGTACTCTTTGATATGAAGAAGGACATGGCAGAGATGAAGAGCCTCGTGGCAAGTATCATGCGTGGCGAGGTGAAGATACCTACTTCACCGACTGCCCACGCAGACTACGGATCTGCAGACCTGCATCACGCTCTGCCACCTCAACTGCAACCCGCAGAGGAGGGCTATGTCCCAGCCTCCGTACATCACGTAGAGCTCACCCCTAGGGAGACGGTGATCAGTGTGCCAGGGCATCACGCCTCCTCGCACAAAGTGCACGACGAAGAGCCCGACTACGAAGAGCAGCCACTCTCGCTGGAGGATGTAGAGCGCAATATGATCATCGCTGCGCTTGCCCGCCATGAGGGAAGACGCAGACCCGCAGCGGAGGATCTCAAGATCTCCGAGCGCACCCTATATAGAAAGATCAAGGAATATGGCATCGATTCGGAATAGACTCTACGCCTTCGTCTCCTGCGCCCTCGTGTGCATCCTCAGCCTAGGCTGTAGTGTGAGCTACAAGTTCAATGGCGGGGCAATTGACTACACCCAGCTCAAGACCATCTCCATAGGAGAAGTCTTCAACAAGGCTCCGATCGTATATCCACCCCTAGCAGCGAGCTTCACCGAACAGCTCAAGGATTACTACGTCAGCCGTACCCGACTAGACCTAGTACCTCAGGCGGGTGACCTAGAGCTCAACTGTACGATCACTGGCTATGACCTAGCACCGATGTCGATAGGACAGGACAACTTCGCCGAGCGTACCGTCTTCACGGTAACGGTACAGGTGAAGTATGTGAACCGAGCTAATGAAAAGGAAAGCTTCGATAGATCCTTCAAGGCCTATCGCGACTTTCCTCGTGCACAGCCCTTCGTAGGCGTGCAGGACGACTTGCTAAGAGAGATCACCGAGGATCTGATCAAGCAGATCTTTAATGCTACCGTAGAGAACTGGTAACGATGCGCCGAGAAGAACTATACAGCTACCTAGCTGACCCCGACCGCTTGACCCCAGAGAGCCTGCCAGCTGTCACTCAGCTCTATGAGGCTTATCCCTATTGTGGGGTCTTCGCCTTCCTATACCTATATAATCTGTGTATAGCCGAGGACGTGCGTTATCCCTCCGAGCTACGTCGGCTGGCACCGATAGTGCCAGACCGAGAGCGGCTCTTCCGCTTGGTCGAGGGACGTCGCCCCACAGCCGATCCAGCGGCTACGACAGAGGCTGAGCCCGACCCCTTCGCCCTCATAGATACCTTCCTCGATGGTGCTCGCTCCTCGGGTGAAGCACTACCTGATAGCCTCCACCTAGAGGGAGCACCCGTGGCAAACGATTATTTCGCAGCGGAGGATCAGGCAGAAAAGGAGACGACGCTTGATGAGCTCCTTCCGACCCTCGACATGGAAGCCAAGGCTGCACCTGCACCCTCTCCAGCCTCCCCGTCAGAGGGGGAAGATGAGGAGGATGGCTTGCTCTCCGAAAGCCTCTCTAAGATCTATATTCAGCAGGGGCATTATGATAAGGCTCTGAGGATTATACGCTCTCTTAGTTTGAATTATCCAGAGAAAAGTCGTTTCTTTGCAGACCAGATACGCTTCTTAGAGCGCATTATAGAGAATAATACAATAGATAAATAGATAGGAATATGTTCTACTTTCTCTCCGTACTCATCCTGCTAGCCTCCCTCGGACTGGTCTTGCTGGTGATCGTACAGAAGTCTAAGGGTGGAGGTCTGGCCTCTCCCTTTGCCTCAACCAATAATATTATGGGGGTGCGTAAGACGACCGATGTACTAGAGAAGGCTACGTGGTGGCTCTTCGGCATCGTCGCCGTCCTCTGTATCGTCTCGACACGCTTTGTCGGCACAGGTACGGGCTCTGCCTCTCGCACCCAAGAGACACTAGAGCAGAATGCTGCCAAGGGCTCTGCCCCAGCTACTCTGCCTAACTTCGGGGGAGAAGCTCCCGCCACGAGCCCTAGCGCTCCCGCTCAGGGTGCACAGACTCCTGCTGAGGCTCCTGCCCCAGCACCCGTAGAAGCTCCCGCTCCTGCTGCACAGTAATTAGCTTTGCCCCCATAGGGCAGAAGCACTAAGAGCTACCCGCACATCCATACCGCATTGAGTGTGGAGGTGCGGGTAGCTCCGTTTCTAGGGGAAGGGGGGATCTTAGTGAGGCTTTTAGGTTAAGGATTTTTATTACCTTTGTCGCCGACTAATGCAACGAAGCAGAAGTAACTAAACAACATTTACAAGTTTAATGGCAACTAAGATTAGATTGCAGCGCCACGGTCGTAAGGCTTATCCCTTCTATAAGATTGTGGTAGCAGACAGTAGAGCGCCACGAGATGGCAAGTTTATTGAGAAGCTCGGTACGTATAACCCCAACACCGAGCCTGCCACAGTAGATTTGGACTTCGAGCGCGCTTTGCATTGGCTACATGTCGGTGCTCAACCCTCCGATACAGTCCGTAGTATCCTCTCCCATGAGGGTGTTCTCCTCAAGAAGCACCTCCTCGCAGGGGTGAAGAAGGGCGCCTTCGACGAAGCTACGGCTGAAGCGAAGTTCGAGGCCTGGAAGGCTAAGAAGGATGGTGAGCTCGGCACCCTGAAGGATGCTCTAGCTAAGAAGAAGGCAAGCGAGGCCAAGGCAGCCCTCGAGGCTGAGCAGGCTGCTAACAAGGCTAAGGCCGCAGTGGTAGCTGCTAAGAAGCAGGCTGAAGAAGAGGCTAAGGCCGCTGCTGAAGCTCCTGCCGAAGAAGCACAAGATACTCCAGCTACAGAGGAAGCCCCAGCAGAAGCTTAATCGACCTCCTCTCTTGAAATAGAGATGTCTTCGATGGAACATAACGGATACCTGTCCCTTCATACCCCCTACGGGGAGGTGGAGCACGGGTATCCGTTGGCTCTTTATAAAAGCACCTAAAGGCGCTCATTACTCACTAATGAAGCTCAGCTCTAGGACATCCCACCCGGATGATACAAGCCTCGGGCCTACAACCCTAGCTTGTCTCCCTCCTCCCTCTCCATCCAAAGACTGATAGAATCACAGACTAAACACAATTCGCACACATGAAGAAGTATTTACTACGTCTCTTCGCTCTAGTGGCAATCAGCCTCTGGGCTCCCTCGCTTTGGGCCCAGGTGACGACCTCGTCTGTCAATGGTACGATCACCGATGACAGCAACAAGGAACTCCTAGTCGGAGCAACAGTCGTCGCCAAGCACCTCCCTACGGGGACGACCTATGGCGCAGTGACGAATGCCAAGGGGAACTTCAGCATCGTAGGAATGCGCCCCGGTGGCCCTTACACGCTCACCGTCTCTTACATTGGCTTTGAGCCAATCACGCTGAGCAATATCCACCTTGCCCTCGGAGAGGCGGAGACCTTCAATATCAAGATGAAGGATGGAGCTACCCAGCTCACGGACGTCGTCGTCACCGGGCAGAAGGGAAGTAACTTCAACCTCCAGAAGACTGGTGCAGGATCGAGCTTCTCTCGTCGGAGCATCGAGCGTGTACCCTCTGTCTCTCGTAGCATCTACGATATCGCTAAGCTCACGCCTCAGTCCAATGGTAATGGCTCCTTCGCTGGTGCCAACAGCCGCTTCAATAGCTTCCAGATCGACGGTGCAGTGAATAACGACGTCTTCGGTCTCGGTACCTCGGGCAAGAATTCTGTCTCGCTTGAGGCTATCGACGCACTACAGGTCGTCATCGCACCCTTCGACGTCCGTCAGTCTGGCTTCACAGGCGGGGGGATGAACGCGATCACCAAGTCTGGGACGAATACCTTCCACGGGTCTGTCTATGACTACTTCTACAACCAGGATTTCTTTGGTACGACTCCGGGCAAGGACGTCAAGAACCGCAAGAAGCTCGACAAGCAGTATGAGAATACCGTCGGCTTTACCTTCGGTGGTCCGATCATTCAGGACAAGCTCTTCTTCTTCGCTAACGGGGAGTTCATCAATCAGGTCTATCCCTCCAACTACATCGCAGGGGATCAGAACTCCAAGATCACCAAGGAGGAAGCCGACAAGGTACAGCAGAAGCTCAAGGAACTCGGCTACGATGCTGGCGGATACCAGTCACGAGACATCCCCAACCGTACCTACAAGGGGCTCTTCCGTCTCGACTGGAATATCAATCAGGCTCATCACCTAACCCTGCGCTACAGTCACATCAACGACAAGCCCTACGTCTTCAGCAACACCCCCACTAGTATGCTCTTCTACAATACGGGGTACTACAGACGTAGCATCACCAACACCATCGTCGCTGAGCTAAACTCTAAGCTGAATGCCAATCTCTCCAACGAGCTACGCGTCAGCTACAGCGGTATCCGTGACAAGCGTTTCTACAATGGTAAGCCCTTCCCCTTCCTCTCTATTGACCTCGGGTCAAACCGTCAGATACAGGCTGGGGTGGATCAGCATACTCCCGCCAACGAGCTAGATCAGGACATCTTCTCGCTGACCAACAACCTCTCACTCAACCTCGGCAACCACAGCTTCACCTTCGGGACGCATAACGAGCTCTTCCGTATGAGGAACCTCTTTATCGCCAACCTCTACGGAGCCTACTCTTATCGTAACCGCACCATACCCAATCCACTAGATCCTACGAAACCAATCGAGGTCACTGGACTCGAGGACTTCCTGAAGATCGGTACAGCCGATGAGATCGGTCCACAGAACTTCAACTACTCCTCCGTCAATACAGCAGTTACCAACGACCCTCGCTGGGCTCCACGCTTCACAGCAGGGCAGATCGGCCTCTATGCACAAGACGAGTGGAAGGTGTCGGACAAGCTCCGTCTAACCCTCGGGCTACGTATCGATATGCCTTTCTTCATAGACCGTCCGACAGCTAACACAGCATTCAATAGCTCTGCGCTGGCCAAGAAGCATGGTGTTGCCAATAACTACCTTCCTCCCCTCAAGCCTCTCTTCTCCCCCCGCTTTGGCTTCCGCTATACGATAGACGATGACAACCGCTATCTCCTGCGTGGGGGATCGGGGATCTTCACTGGTCGTGTCCCCTTCGTGTGGATCTCCAATAGCTTCTCCAATAGTGGTATTGAGTATGCTCGTACCTCTCGTGATAAGGATGATGCCCGCAATAACGTCCGCTTCACCGCCGATCCTCTCTCTCCCCAGGGGCAAGCTAATATGCTACCAGGCTCCACGGAGATCGATATGGTAGGTAAGGACTTCGTCTATCCTCAGGTCTGGCGCTCTAACCTCGCCTTCGAGGCTCGCCTGCCCTTCGGTATCAAGGCTACACTTGAGGGGATGTACACCAAGACCCTCAACAACATCCGCTACAAGGATCTTGGTCTCGAGGAGGCTACTCCGATGGATCACGGTAATGGTGTCAAGCGTACGGTCTACAACAGAGTAGAGCGCAATAAGTACTCCAACCTCATCCATATGTCGAACTCCTCTAAGGGATATAGCTACAATCTCACAGCTACTCTCAGCAAGGACTTCGCCTTTGGTCTTGACGCCTCAGTTGCCTATACCTTCGGTGAGACTAAGGCTGCCAATGATGGACTTTCCTCACAGGCTGTCTCCAACTGGATCTACAACTACTCCAATGATATCAATGGCGACGAGCTCTACTACTCCAACTTCGATACCCGCCACCGCATCGTCGGTCAGCTCAACTATCGTGTAGAGTATGCCAAGAACTTCGCTACGACCATCGGTATCATCTACACCGGTCAGTCTGGCCCTCGTTATTCTGTCCTCTCCTACACGGACCTCAATGGTGATGGTAAGGGGTCTAATGACCTTGCTTACCTTCCCGAGACAGCACTCAAGGGTAAGTCGTCTGCCTACACCTATGAGCAGTTCCTCAAGGATCACCCAGACATCGCTGCCTACAAGGGTAAGATCGCTCCACGTAATGCCTTCATGGCTCCCTTCTTCCACAAGTTCGACCTACACTTCGCTCAGGACTTCTACCTCAACGTCGGTGGTCGTCGTCATACCCTACAGCTCAATGCCGACATCATCAATATCGGCAACCTCCTCAACCGAGGCTGGGGGATGGAGCCAAGGGTAAGGTACAACAGCATCTCGCCCCTCACATATGATAAGGTAAAGAAGGAGTACACGTTCTCCTCATCTACCCCTCACCCCTGGACATACTCTGATATCAACTCTCGCTGGAGAGCACAGGTCGGTATCAAGTACACGTTCTAGGCATTATTCTTAGGCTACTTTAGCCTATAGGGGCTACACCTCACTTGGGGTGTAGCCCCTCTCTTTTTGCTCCCTCGGTCTTCGCTCCAGCTTCCTGTCCTTCACTGCGTCCTACGTCCTCTTCGCCATCGCTTAGCTCGTTCATCGTTCCCTCACTCCCTCCCTAATGCTGTCCTCAGCCTCGCCCTCTCTACCGGGGTGCCGTAGTGTGTACTAGGGGAGGGGAAAGGGGAGCGTCCCCTCTCTGTCCAAGTATCGTAGTGTGTGCTTGGGTAAGGCCTCAAGGGGGATAGAGATCCCTATCTGCTAGGGGGAATATCGACCCTCTCGGGAGTGGGAGCACAGACCTATAATGAGTGCAGAAGAGGACTCGGTATGTTCGCCTCCGTCACCTTACATAGGTGACGGAGGCGAACATTATATGTCCGGTCAAGTCCTCTCGGTATGTCCTCTAGTACCCTTCTCGGAATGTCCTATACGAGTGACTTAGGAGGGAATAGTGTACACGTGTGTATACCATAGTGTACCAACGTGTACACAGAAGTATACACGCGTGTACACTCCATCGCTCTCGGTATGTCCTCTGTGGGGCTCTTTCGTACTATGTTGCTCGGGACTCACGTCTAGTGTTCCAGAGATACGGCTAAGATACCCCCTTGGGCATGAAAGGTTATCGTCAAAGAGCTAAAGAATCAAAGTGTGGAGCGTACTAAAAGAGATCATCCATTGGCTCTGAGGGTATACAACGTCCCCTAGAGTAGCAGTTGGCATGCGGAGAAGATAGAAGTGGGGCGATAGTAACGATGGTAGGGATTTGGGGGGCGTCAAGGCTGGAATGTGGAGATGCTCATAGAGAGAGGTGCGGGAAGAGTGGGGAAGTGATGGCTGGAATGTGTGGGTGTTTATAGAGGGATGTTGGGAAGAGTAGGGGCGTGAGGGCTGGAATGTGAGGGGCTCATAGTAGGATGTCGGGAAGAGTGGGGGAGTGATGGCTGGAATGTGAGGGGCTCATAGAGGGACGTAGGGAATGTAGGAGGATCGATTATGGGAATGTGGGGCTGGCGATAGCTGGGATGGGGGCGCACGATGGCGGTTAGGGGGGAGGCGGATAAGGGCTTTTGTCTACGGGGTATAGGGAGGGTGGAGAGGGCTTTTTGCTGGAAAAGTCGTATCTTTCGTTATTCTATCGGGCTCTAAGGACAGAGCTCGGAGTATGGACTGACCCCTATTTATGCGTATCCTTACCCTTATTCCCGCTCGCTATGCCTCGACACGCTTCCCCGGTAAGCCCCTTGTGCTGATCCAGGGCAAGCCCATGATCCTGCATGTCGTAGAGCGGGCTCTCCTCGTGACCCCCGAGGTAGCCGTGGCTACCGATGATGAGCGTATCTATGACGTCGTCACACAGGCTGGCTATCGGGCGATCCTCACCACGGGCGATCATAGCTCCGGTACCTCCCGTTGCCTAGAGGCCTATGAGCGTCTAGGTCAGGAGGCTGATGTGCTTATCAACCTCCAGGGCGATGAGCCCTTTATCGCCGAGGAGCATATCCGCCAGTTGGTCCGAGCCTTCGACGACCCCGAGACCCAGATCGCTACACTCGCTCAACCCTTCCCCCCGACAGCGACCAATGAGGAGCTTGCTAACCCCAATGCCGTGAAGGTCGTACGTGCCTCCTCGGGACGAGCCCTCTACTTCAGTCGCTCCGTCATCCCCTATCTGAGAGGGGTAGAGGGGCCTTGGGCTGCGCAGCACGAGTATCTGAAGCACATCGGACTCTATGCCTTCCGCACGAGCCTGCTGGGTCGCCTTGGCTCGCTACCCGCCTCTCCTCTGGAGCGAGGGGAGAGCCTAGAGCAGCTGAGATGGCTCTCGGCAGGCCTGCACATACAGGTACAGCTCACCGATGAACCCACGGTCGGGATCGATACCCCCGAGGACCTTGCACGCATCAGCCAGCTACACCCCTAAGCACCTATACGGCCTTGATCGATCAGCAGACCCGCCAGCGCATCCTCGATACAGCACAGATCTTGGATGTCGTCAGTGACTTCATCAGCCTGCGCCGTCAGGGGGTGAACTATGTCGGTCTATGCCCTTTCCATAGCGATAGGAACCCTTCCTTCTACGTCAATCCCGCCAAGAATATCTGCAAATGCTTCTCCTGTGGAGAGGGAGGTACGCCTCTGAACTTCATCATGAAGCACGAGCAGCTCTCCTACAGCGAGGCGCTCAAGTACCTAGCGAAGAAGTACAACATCGAGGTCGTCGAGCGGGAGGAGACCGAGGAGGAGAAGCAACGCAATAATGAGCGGGAGTCGCTCTTTATCCTCAATGACTTTGCGGCGAAGTTCTTCCGTGATCAGCTCCTAGAGAGCGAGGAGGGTCGGGCCGTGGGTCTGGCTTACTTCCGTGAGCGAGGCATCCGAGAGGAGACGATAGAGAAGTTTGGGCTCGGCTACTCACCCGAGGATCGATCGAGCCTAACGACAGCGGCCGAACGGGCAGGCTACTCGCTCAAGCGACTTGTCGAGGTGGGGCTATCCATCCAGCCCGAGGGGCAGACGACAGCCTTCGACCGCTTCCGTGGGCGAGTGATCTTCCCTGTGCGTAACCTCAGTGGACGCTATGTCGCCTTCGGTGGTCGCATCATGGGCAAGCGGGACAAGATCGCTAAGTACCTCAACTCCCCCGAGAGCCTGATCTACTCCAAGAGCCGTGAGCTCTATGGGCTCTACTGGGCAAAGAGCGCCATCTCCAAGGCCAATAAGTGCTACCTCGTGGAGGGCTATACCGATGTGCTCTCCATGCATCAGTCGGGGATCGAGAATGTCGTCTCCTCCTCGGGTACGGCACTGACGATCGAGCAGATACGGCTCATCCGACGCTTCACGACCAATATCACCGTCCTCTATGATGGCGACCAAGCGGGGATCAAGGCAGCCCTTAGGGGGATTGATCTCCTGCTGGAGGAGGGCTTTAGCATCAAGGTCGTCCTACTCCCCGACGGTGAAGACCCCGACTCCTTCGCTCGTAGTCACAGCAGTGCTGAGCTACAGGCCTTCCTCAATGAGCACGAGACGGACTTCATCCACTTCAAGATAGACCTCTTCCGTGATGAGATGGAGCATGACCCGCTTCGTCGAGCCGAGCTCATCTCCGACATCATGCGTAGCATTGCCCTCATCCCCGATATGATCCAGCGAGCAGTGCTGCTCCAGAGCTCTGCGAGCATCCTTAGGATGGATGAGCAGCTCCTGACCTCGGAGGTCAATAAGCTCCGCCGTCAGGGCATCACGGCGCAGGGGCACTATACACCACAGCAGCCCTCGACCACTGCTCCTGCTCAGTATCCTACCCAGCCTCCTCCCTATGAGCCCGATCCCTCCGCCCCGTCGGTCTATGCACCGACAGAGCCCGAGACGGCTGTACATATCCCCACGGCTCAGGTCGTGGATGAGGGAAGTATCGAGCCCTTTGAGAGGGAGCTGATGCAGCTCCTCCTCCTCTATAGTGATCGGATCATCTATGTCCCAGCAGCTATGGGGACACCCGATGAGGGGGGAGCACCCTATCCCCCCGAGGGGACTCGCTTCTATCTGAGGGACTTTGTCCACAGAGAGCTGGAGGTGGACGGGGTCGAGGAGTGGTATTCGCCTCTGTTTAGTCTCTTCGTTAGGGAGCTAGAGGGACTCTGTCGGGAGCAAGGGATTGACCCGATCCCGCACTTTACCAATCACGAGGATACTCACCTTCGCCTCCTCTCGACAGAGCTTGTCGGGGAGAGTGGCCTACTGGAGTTTCGCCCCGACAAGACAGACCTGCCTCAGTCCCTGCTCGATGCGGTCAAGAATAGCTCGGGGGGCACCTCTTCGGAGGACGAGGCCAGCGAAGAGCGTCTGCAGGAGGAGCGTTACCTCGGCTCGATGACCATACGAGCCTGCAATAGCTACAAGATGGCTCTGCTCGTGCGCTATATCGGTCAGCTCCAGGGCGAACTCAAGCAGGCACAGCGTGCCTCCGATGGTGAGCGGATCATGGAGATCCTAGCGGAGCTCTCGGAGCTCAATCGGGAGAAGCAGCGCTTCTCTAACCTCCTCGGTGATCGCACGATCGTAGGCTAAGGCCTTCGTGGGGAAGAGCGTGGGGCTACTTAGCGGGGGAAATAGTATCTTTGTGCTTCTTTTAAAGAACAAGCTAATAAGCATCATTACTATAGACATAGGTGTATGAGAGAAGTAGTATTACACGGTCGTACCTTCGAGCTCTATCTCGAGGCAGAGGTGGTCAATCAGGCAGTACGCCAGCTGGCCCTCCGTCTGAAGGAGGACTTCAAGGGGCGTGACCCGCTCTTCGTGTGCATCATGAACGGCTCCTTCATGTTCGCTTCAGAGCTGATGTATGCCATCGATGAGGACTTCGAGGTAGCCTTCGCTCGCTACAGCAGCTACGAGGGTACCAGCAGCACAGGGCAGCTCCGTGAGGTCATGCCCGTGACCCAGTCCCTAGAGGGACGTGTGGTGGTCATCGTGGAGGATCTGATCGATACGGGCTTCACTATGTACTGCCTGCAGAAGCGATTCTATGAGCTAGGAGCCAAGGAGGTACATATCGCCTCTATGCTCTCTAAGCCCGAAGCCCTAAAGTGTGACGTCAAGACCGACTACATCGCCCTAGAGATCGAGAACAAGTTCATCCTCGGGCACGGCCTAGACTATGACAACTATGGGCGCATGTTCAAGGATATTTATCAACTCAAAGACGAAGCATAAGAACCATGTTGAATTTAGTGATCTTCGGAGCTCCAGGCTCTGGCAAGGGCACACAGAGTGAGATCCTGATCGAGCAGTATGGTCTCGACCACATCTCCACGGGCGATATCCTCCGTGGTGAGATCAAGGCAGGCAGCGAGCTAGGAAAGGCTGCCAAGGGATATATAGACGCTGGACAACTCGTCCCCGACGGACTGATCATAGATATGATCGAGAAGGTACTCGGGGAGCGTAAGCCCAAGAAGGGAATTATCCTCGATGGCTTCCCCCGTACGGTAGCTCAGGCAGAGGCACTAGATGCTCTCTTCGCCAAGCTCGGTACCCGTGTACACGCAGTCCTAGACCTACAGGTCGAGGAGGCAGAACTCATCGATCGTCTCCTCAAGCGCGGTCAGGAGAGCGGACGTAGCGACGACAACCTCGAGACCATCCAGAAGCGTCTCGGTGTCTACCACGCTCAGACTGCCCCCATCGCAGCGCACTACGCCCAGCAGGGTGTGCACCACGCCATCCAGGGTAGTGGCGCTATCTCCGACATCACCGCTCGTATCGCCCGCGTGCTTGACACGCTAGCTTAATCAGAGCTAGAGGCGATACCTGAGCCCCCATAATGGTTGGAGGGACAAGGCATAGTGGCTGAAGTGTCACGCTTACCCCCACATCTGGGTAGGGCACTTCAGGCACATGCCTTTCCTTGTATATTCACTTTCCCCATCTTCACTTAGCGCCACTATGGCTGAATCAAACTTTGTAGACTACGTCAAGATCTACTGCCGCTCGGGTAAGGGTGGCCGTGGCTCGACACACTTCCGTAGAGAGAAGTACATCCCCAAGGGCGGGCCTGATGGCGGTGATGGTGGACGTGGAGGAGATATCTACGTCCGAGCCAATGAGAACTATTGGACGCTACTCCACCTGCGCTACCAGCGCCATGTCATCGCTACTGGAGGTGGCAATGGTAGTGGTAAGCGCTCCTCTGGAGCCGACGGGCAGGACCAGATCATCGAGGTGCCAGTCGGCACAGTGATCTACGATGCCGAGACAGGTGAGTTCATCATGGACCTAAGCCGGGATGGACAGCAAGAACTCCTGCTCAAGGGTGGACGAGGAGGGAAGGGGAATACCTTCTTCAAGACCTCTACGAACCAAGCCCCTCGCTATGCCCAGCCTGGCGAACCCGCACGTGAGCGTACCGTCATCCTACAGCTGAAGATGCTCGCTGATGTAGGGCTCGTAGGACTCCCCAACGCAGGGAAGTCCACACTGCTCTCCGTCCTCACTGCTGCTAAGCCCAAGATCGCCAACTACCCCTTCACGACGCTAGAGCCCAACCTCGGGATGGTGCGCTATCGTGAGGATCGCTCCTTCGTGATGGCCGATATTCCCGGTATCATAGAGGGTGCTGCAGAGGGGCGAGGCCTAGGGCTACGCTTCCTTAGGCACATCGAGCGCAATGCCCTCCTACTCTTCATGATCCCAGCGGATACTGAGCGCATAGCCGACGAATATCGCCTACTGCTCGGGGAGCTCACGAAGTACAATGCAGAACTACTGGAGAAGAGGAAGGTGCTGGCCATCACCAAGTGTGACCTCATCGATGAGGAGATACAGGGATGGATACGTGAGGAGCTACAGAACGAGCTCCCCGAGAACCTCCCCCTAATCTTCATTTCGGGGGCAGCACATCAGGGTCTCTCGGAGCTCAAGGACCTCCTCTGGCACGAACTCAATAGAGAGACCAAGCACCGAGCAGAGAGCATCATCCAGCAGGCAATAGATGTGACGAGTCTCACGTGGGATGACGATGAGGAGCCACTTCCACCACTTGACGAGGACGACGAGCCTTGGGATGAAGAGGAGGATGGAGACCTAGAGCTTGACTGGGATGACCTCGAGCCTGCCTCCCCCGAGGACCTTGAGTAAAGGACTACACCCTCCCGACATACACAGCACGATAGAGCGTCACGAGGCGATACCTACACATCGGTAGGGATCGCCTCGTGACATTTAAGCCCCTATAGAGAACGATAAGAGTCCTGCTAGGGCTGTGGGTACTCGCTAGCTCTTGGGCTTAGCTGCACATAGTAGTAGCTGTCCATGAGGAGGCCATTCTTGATCACAGATAGCCTCTGTATCCCCTCCAGCTGATAGCCCGCCTTCTCTAGGACACGTTGAGACCCCTTGTTGTTGGGAAAGACGAGGGCAAAGATCCTCATGAGCCCCAGCTCACCGAAGGCATAGTCCGTCATCTGCCGTACGGCCTCGGTGGCGATCCCTCGCCCCCAGTGGGGTTCACCAAGCCAATAGCCTATCTCCGCTGATAGGCGCTGAATGTCTGTACCCATAATCACCCCGATGACACCTACTAGTGCGCCCTCAGCTTCGATGGCTAGGCTCAGCTGTGGCTGCTCCTGCTGTGTCATCTGGATGAAGGCCTTGGCGTCGTCGAGGCTGTAGGGATTGGGGAAGTAGTCTCGGAGGTTATCCCAAATGCGCTTGTTGTCCGCTAGGCGAGCTAGGCACGGGGCCTCCTTTGGGATAAGAGGACGTAGCCTTACGCACTCGGCCTTCCTTTGCTCACGGAAGGTCTTGAGCTTCTTCTCGATGAAGCTAAGGTCGTTGATGGCCTTGTCCTTATCCTTATTTCTGCCGTATCTATCAAGCCAAGCCAAGATCCCAAAGGAATAGAAGCAGAAGCCCTCGGGAGTGAGGTCGCCCACACGGATCGCCGTCTCGTCGGTCGCTCGCTCCCCTTCGGCTAAGATCCTCCTCGTCGTGAGCCCATTGTCCTGTAGGAAGAGTATGATGTGCTCATAGAGGCGACGACTACGCTCTTGTTCCTCGGCTGTGCGGGAGTGGGGTGCCGCTAAGCTGGGTTGGGTAAGCCAGCTACACTGAGAGATTACCAGCTCCTGCTCGAGCTCGAGGTATTGGTTGGTCATGAGGGCACGTGTCGATTTCATATGAAGTCCTTGTGTCGTGTGTGAAGGGAGAGGGGGCGGTTATATAGAGATACCCCACAGTGGGACTGCCTAGGGGCAAGTCCCCCAGTGGGGTATCCGAGATGGGAGCTAAGTAGCTTAGAGGCGACGAGAGCCGTCGGAGATGACTACGTCGTAGAACTTCGGTTCGTGCCCGAACTTAGCCGTGTAGCGACGACGTACCTCTTCGACGAAGTGGTCGTGGAGATCTTCCTTCAGGAGGTTGATCGTGCAGCCTCCGAAGCCACCGCCCATCACACGTGAGCCCGTGACGCCGTACTCCTTAGCCAGGTCGTTGAGGAAGTCAAGTTCCTCACAGCTGACCTCGTAGAGCTTGCTCATACCATGGTGCGTCTCGTACATCTTCTGCCCTACAGTAGCGTAGTCGCCATGGCCTAGGGCTTCGCAGACGGCGAGCACACGGTCTACCTCACCGATGACGTAGTCGGCACGCTTGTAGTCCTCTTCGCTGATCTCGCTGCGTACCTCGTGGAGCATCTCGTGGGTGGCATCACGTAGGAACTTGACCTCGGGGTGACGCTTCGCGATAGCCGCTACTGCACGCTCGCAGCTCTCACGACGCTTGTTGTAGGCGGAGGAGGCTAGCTCGTGCTTGACCACGCTGTCTACGAGCAGGAGGCGGTAGCCCTTGGACTTGGGGTCGAAGGGGAAGTACTCGTATTCGAGGCTCTTGCAGTCGAGGCGGATGAGGTGACCAGCCTTACCGAAGACGGAGGCAAACTGGTCCATGATCCCACACTTCACCCCGATATAGTTGTGCTCGGTAGCTTGACCGATCTTGGCTAGCTCGAACTTGTCGATGCCGAGGGAGAGTAGGTCATTGAGGGCGAAGGCAAAGGTGCTCTCTAGGGCAGCCGAAGAGGACATCCCAGCTCCGAGGGGCACATCCCCTGCGAAGACCGTGTCGAAGCCCTCGACCTTCTTACCCCGCTTCTGGATCTCACGGCATACACCGAAGATATAGCGTGCCCAAGACTCCTTGGGGACATCCTCTTCGTTGAGGCCGAACTCTGCGCTCTCGCCTAGGTCTAGTGCATAGGCACGGACACGATCGGTACCGTTGAGGCGGATCTCAGCGACCATAGCCTTGTCCACAGCGCCAGGGAAGACGAAGGCGCCGTTGTAGTCGGTGTGCTCACCGATCAGGTTGATACGTCCTGGAGAGGTGTAGAGTGTGCCTTCGGCTCCGTAGAGCTCTTGGAATTTGCTACGAATACTAGCTGTGTTCATCTTGTGTACTTGTATATGATGTGTATAGAGAGAATTATCCCCTCACGAGGGGAAGGCCTCGTGAGGGGATAGAGCTTGATGACTAGGGGAGCTGCTTGACCTTGTGGCCAATGAGGGCATAGTAGAGCAGGTAGGCTTCGCCGATGGCGACGATAGCCCAGGTCCACTGCCAGCCGTGGAAGCTGTCAGCGAGGAAGCCCTGCAGTAGGGGGAGGATAGCTCCACCCACGATACCCATCATCAGGGCGCCAGAGCCAGCAGCGGTGTACTTGCCGAGCTTGTCGATAGCTAGGGCGAAGATAGCTCCCCACATGATGGAGTGGAAGAGACCAGCACCGATCAGGAAGTAGGGGTTGTCAAGTACCATAGCGACGAGGACGAGGATACCAGCCACAGCAGAGGTGAAGGCCAGCTGCTTGCTCGCACTGATGCTGCTGAGGAAGCTACCACAGAGACGACCTACGAGCATGAGTCCCCAGTAGAGGGTAGCCAGCAGGGCAGGGTTGGAGAGACCCTTGTTCTCTGCATAGAGGTTGATGTTGTTCCCTACGCAGACCTCGACACCTACGTACATGAAGATAGCGACGACACCGAGCGCCAGGTGGCTGAAGCTCCATACGCTCTTCTCGAGCACTTCGCCTTCCTTCTTCTCTGCGCTCGCGATAGTCGGTAGGTGGATCTGTGTCAGGGCGACGATCAGACCACCGACGAGTACGATCAGTACAAGGAAGGGGATGTAGAGCGAGCTAATCTGGATATCTAGCCCCGTCTTGCCAGCGAAGATCACGTGAGCCACGAGCAGGGGAGCGATGGTAGCCATAGAGGAGTTACCCGTCCCAGCGATGGACTGACGTGTGACACCCGTCGTCCCCTTGACGCTACAAGCTACGATGTAGGGGTTGAGTACCGCCTGTAGGAAGGTCAGTGCTGATCCTGCTACAAAGGCTGCTACGAGGAAGATGTAGTAGGCCGTGGGGATCACGACTGCACCCTCATACTTGTAGCCTTCGCCTGCAGCACGTGCTGCATCGATCGTGGGCTGGAAGTTCGCTAGGTCCATCGTCTCGAAGACGTAGGCAGAGAGCTCATAGAGCCCGAAGGCGACGATCAGACCGAAGAGCCCGAGGATGAGGGTCTGCTTGTACCCCTTCCGCTCGATGTACTTGGCGCTGGGGACACCCATCGCTAGGTAGCCGAAGAAGAAGGCGAAGGTCAGCAGCGTCGTCAGCGTGTTCGTCTGGGCGCCTGCCATCAGTAGGAAGGCTGCCTTCATGGGTGCCTGGAACTGTCCGTTGAGGTTCGTGATAAGCCCTACGAGGGACATCAGCACCACCATGATGATGAAGGGCACTAGATAGCTCTGCGCCTGTTTCTGTTGTGTCATCTGTGAGTTGTTGAGTTATGTGAGTTGTTAGTAGGATTTACTCGAGATTAGTCCGCTAGGGTGAAGCGGAAGGCCGTCACCGACTGGAAGGTCTCCCCGGGATCGAGACGTGTCGTGGGATACTCAGGGCGGTTGGGGCTATCGGGGTAGTGCTGTGTCTCTAGGCAGAGGGCGGCACGTGCGGGGTAGCGGTGTCCGTGCTTGCCACGCATATTACCACTCATCCAGTTGCCTGTGTAGAGCTGTACACCTGGCTGGTCGGTATAGACCTCCATCGTGACCCCAGTCTTGGGGGAGGTGCAGCGTGCGGCGAAGCCGAGCTTACCGAGGGGCTTGTCTAGGATGTAGGTGTGGTCATAGCCACGAGCCCAGACGAGCTGGTCGGTGGGGGTGTCGATACGAGCACCG
>ERZ772827.692-NODE-692-length-18136-cov-12.360378_pt1 | contig 18136 bp, 24 predicted proteins | sample MGYA00580850_ERZ772827 | MGnify/ENA primary metagenome ERZ772827 (study PRJEB29015, sample SAMEA2737950) | human oral metagenome | biome: human oral; feature: human-associated habitat; material: dental | place: China | collected 2145 ...
TGAGCCCGACGAGCTTCCATCTGCTCCACTCCGCGATACAAATAAAGTATAGCATAGTTGTAAATTCTTGTCAAATAAAGGAATTAAAAATATGATTTAAATTTACTATGAATTAAATTCCAGCCTGTATATTTGACAATTAGTTATAAATGTAGTATTATTTACTTACGAAAAAGAAGAAATGATTCTCACCTTAAGATTATGTTAGGACTAAGGTTAATAATATAATATTGGGCACATGATAAATGTGTTATATATTTATGTAGACTTTCTTTTTTTTGGTAAGTCTATTTTTTTGGAGGTAAGATATAAAAGGACAAATAATGAATGACCAAATTAAGGTTAAGAAATTAAAGGTTATTGATGAAAACGGTGAACAACTGGGAGTAATGGATACAGAAAAAGCACAAGATATTGCAGATTCAAGAGGATTAGATTTGGTTTTAGTATCTCCAGATACAGAAAATCCTGTAGCAAGAATTATGGATTATGGAAAGATGGCATTTGAAAGAGCTAAAAAACAAAAAGAATCTAAGAAAAATTCTAAAATGGCAGAAACAAAAGAAATTAGATTATCTGCTAATATTGCAACACATGATATGAATTTCAAAGTTAAAAACGCTAGAGAATTTTTAAATAAAGGAAATAGGGTTAAAGTAACAATGAGATTCAGAGGAAGAGAAATTGTTAAAACTGATATGGGTAAAGGAGTATTAGTTAAATTTGCAGAAGAATTAGAAGAAATTGCAGATGTATCAAAACAACCATCACTAGAAGGTAAATCAATGTATATGATATTATCAAAGAAAAAATAGTATATTTTGAAGGAGGAATATATGCCAAAAATAAAAACAAATAGAGCAGCAGCAAAAAGATATGCTCATACAGGAACAGGTAAGTTAAAAAGAACTAAAGCAAATAGAAGACACTTATTAGCAAACAAAACAAAGAGACAAAAGAAAACAGCAAGAGTACAAGATGGAATGGTTGATAAATCAAGAGTAAAACAAATCAAAAAACTATTACCATATGGAAAGATTAAATAGGAGGTAGGAAATGGCAAGAATAAAAGCAGGTAAAACTACTAGAAAAAGACATAAAAAAGTAATAAAACAAGCTAAAGGATATTTCGGAAGAAAAGGTACAAACTATAAAATAGCTAAACAAGCTGTTATGAAATCAGGAGTTTATGCATATTTCGGAAGAAAGAGAAGAAAAAGAGAATTTAGAAAACTTTGGATAATAAGAATAAATGCAGCAGCAAGAGCAAACAATGTTACTTACAGTCAATTAATAAACGGTTTAAAGAAAGCTAATATAAACATTAACAGAAAAATGTTAGCAGAAATGGCTGTAAATGATGCACAAGGATTTAAAGCTTTAGTAGAAAAAATAACAAAATAATTAAGGAATATTAAAAGGATCTCAATAGCTGAGATCTTTTTCTAATATAAATGTTTGACAAACCACATATGTGAATATATAATTTAATTATTATTAATTTAGAAAAGGGACTATCATGAAAAATAAAGGGATAATGGATAAAATAATAAGTATAGTAAAATGGGTAGCTATAATTATTATTGCAATAGCAGCAGTTCAAATAACTGTAAATTTAGGAACAAAATATATAAGTTCTTCACCTAAAACTACTAAACTAGGATTTGAAAATGTTGGACAACTTGTAACACAAACAGCATATTTAACAGTTGTAAAAGATAATAAGAAAAATATAGATTTTTTTAATTTGTTTAAAATACCTTTTACAGAAACAAGAAAGATATTTAGTTATGATATAGAAGTAGATGCAGGAGTTGATTTTAGCAAAATAACATATGATGTAGAAAAAGAACAAAAAAATGTTAAAATAAAATTACCACATTCAAAAATATATAAGGCTAAGATAAATACAGATTCATTTAGATCATATTTAGATTCTGATAGTATTTTTACAAAAATAAATATGAGTGAACACAATGAAAGTTTAAAGAAAATGGAAGAACAAGCTGTAAAAGATGCAGAAGCAAATAATATGTTAAAATTTGCAGATGAAAATGCTAAAAGAATTATAAAAGGGCTTGTAAATTCAAGTGATGAATATAAAGAATATAATGTGTTATTTGAATACTTAGAAGAAAAATAATCTATATACTCTAATAATTGTAATCTTTTTTGAAAATAAAGAAAAAAATATATAAAATAGATTGACAAAAGAGAGTATATATATTAAAATAATTCATGTACTGAAAAGTACAGTTGCACCCTTAGCTCAGTTGGTCAGAGCAACCGGCTCATAACCGGTGGGTCCAAGGTTCGAGTCCTTGAGGGTGCACCATTAATTTATTCGGGTAGGTGGTCGAGTGGTTAAAGGCGGCAGACTGTAAATCTGTTCTCGTGAGAGTACGTAGGTTCGAATCCTACCCTGCCCACCATATTAATGGAATTGTTCCAAACAATATGCAGTTGTGGCGGAACAGGTAGACGCACAGGACTTAAAATCCTGCGAGGGTTAAACCTCGTGCCGGTTCGATTCCGGCCAACTGCACCAAAAAAAGCAACCAGTTATCTGGTTGTTTTTTGTTATTTATATTAGAAAAGAAGCAATTAACAAAATAGTTAAACTATTGTTAATTGCTTTTATTTAAACTGTTACTAGGACCAAATCAGGTCCTAGATTGTTATAATATAGGCCTAACCGATATGGCCTTAAATTAAGCTCATATCGTAATAACTTTAAAATAAAATCAAATTCTTTGGTTGACAAGATAATAAGATTTTCTTCATCCCAGTATGCAGTTATACCTTTCATTTTAACTGTATTTTTTACATTAACATTAATATTAACAGTTTCTGTTGTTGTTAAAATGTAAATTCCATCCTTATATATATGTCTTAATGGAATTTTTTTAATTATAAAATTCTTATCAATTTTAAATTTTTGTGATAACATTTGTATTCCAGTATCTTGTTCACCTAAACAAGCATATGGGAAAACGATACCTTTAATTTTGTTTTTTCTAATTTTATTAATTAGAGATTGTTTATGTGTAATATTTAAAATTTCATCTTTAAATATTAGAATAATCCAAAAACACAATTTATTTTCCATAATATCCCTCCTAAAAAATAATTTTAATTTTTAGTTTATTTTAATTATTATATATATTACCATCAAGTAGTATTTGTGTCAAAATAGTGGTTAATATAATTGTTACATAATTTTTTTAAAAGGTAATATTAGATAAAAAAATAGGGCCACCCCTCACCCATATTTACTAAAAGTAAATATAGTTAAAAATTGTCGCGAGAGGTGATACCCTACTGAGATTATAATATATTATTAATGTTAAAAAAATCAAGGAATACAGTATAATTGTTAAGAATTAATGTATCTAATATTGCTTTTTGATTTTGAATTAGAGTTATGAAAAGATTGAAATATATAGCAGGAAATGATATTATAACAATATAGGTTAGAAGTTGAGAAGTATTAAGTTACGCTGTCGCAATACGCCAAGCCCGGAATGGAAGGTGTAAAGAGATGTGGAGGTGATAGTCCCACCTAACCTATATAAGAGATACTTAGTTAGAGTGTCTATTTTTTTATAGCTCTAGATATGATAAAATATATAAGGAAAATTATGCTAAAAGATAAGGAAGGAAATGTTTTGGAGAAGGTATATTTAGATAGTGCATCAACATATTTGAAGAATTGGAAGATAATAAAACAGGTTATAGGAGAGTTAGAAGAAATAGATGCTAATCCACATAGTAACCATACAATGGGGAAAACTATTAAGGGAAAAATAGAAAAGGTAAGAAAACAAATAGCAGAATATATTAATTGTAATTATGAAGATATATTTTTTGTATCTGGTGGAACAGAAGGAAATAATATGGTATTTAACTATATATTTAATAAGTATTCTTCTAGAATAGTAGATGGAGAAAGTTTTGATATTTTAACAAGTAATATGGAACATGAATCAGTACTTTCAAGCTTAGAGAGATTAAAAGAATCTGGATTTAATATCATATATGTTGAGACTGATAAATATGGAAGAGTAGATATAGAAGATTTAAAGAAAAAACTATCTTCAAAAACAGTACTTGTAAGCATAATGGCAGCAAATAATGAAACAGGAGTTATGAATGATATTAAAAAAATAGGAGAAATAATATCACAATATAATAATTTGGAATTAAAAGGTTCAGAGGATAAGATATTATTTCATAGTGACTGTGTCCAGGTATTTGGCAAGAAGAATATAGATGTGAAAGAAATGAAGTTAGACTATATAACAGTATCATTTCATAAAATGGGAGGACTTAATAGTTCAGGAATAATATATGCAAGAGATAAGAAGATGATTCCAATACTTTTAGGTGGTAATCAAGAAAGTGGTATGAAATCAGGGACGGTAGATGCTTTAGCAATAATAGTAGCTGGAAGAATATTAGAAGATATTCTAGAAAATGATATACATTCAAAAGTTAGAGAATTAAGAAAATATTTAGAGACTAAATTAAAAGAGTCAAAGATAGAATATGAAATTAATTGTAATGATGGTTTAAAAGAAAATGAATATCTAGATGAAATTGCAAGTATATATTTAAAAAATATTGATATACAAAGTGCAATAACTATATTAGATGCAAATGGTATATATATATCAGGAGGAAGTGCTTGTTCTTCAGGAAATATATTACATAGTAAGGTAATAGAAAAAATATATGATGAAGAAAGAGCAAAACATAGTATTAGGATAGGAATAGGTGGATATAATACTTTTGAAGATATAGACAGAATTATAGGATGTTTAGAAAAAATAGAGGAAAAAAGAAAAAATAAAGAGTAAGAAAAAAGTTAAAGAATGAAATAATTATATATGGAGAAAATATGGAAAAAAAGACAGTAGTAGTAGGAATGAGTGGAGGTGTTGATTCATCAGTATCAGCATACTTGCTTAAAAAACAAGGATATAATGTAATTGGTGTTTTTATGAAAAACTGGGAAGAAAAAGATGAAAACGGTGTCTGTGAAGCAGAAAAAGACTACAAAGATGTTGTAGAAGTATGTGAAAAATTAGAAATACCATATTATTCAGTTAATTTTGAAAAAGAATATTGGGACAAGGTTTTTGAATATTTCTTATCAGAATACAGAAATGGAAGAACACCAAATCCAGATGTAATGTGTAATAAGGAAATAAAATTTAAGGTATTTTTAGATTATGCAAAAGAACTTGGAGCAGATTTTGTGGCAACAGGACATTATGCAAGAACAAAAAAGGAAAATGGAGAAACATTTCTTTTAAGGGGAGTTGATAAAAATAAGGATCAAACATATTTTTTAAGTCAATTAAAACAAGAACAGATAGAAAACATATTATTTCCAGTAGGAGAAATGGAAAAGCCAGAAGTTAGAAAGATAGCTGAAGAAGCAGGGCTTTCAACAGCAAGAAAAAAAGATTCAACAGGTATCTGCTTTATAGGTGAAAAGAATTTTAAAGAATTTTTAACAAGATATTTACCAGCTAAAAAAGGAAAAATGATTGACTTAGATGGAAATGTAAGAGGGATGCATGATGGACTTATGTATTATACAATAGGACAAAGACATGGCCTACGGAATTGGTGGAAGTAAAGATGCAGAATTTGATGCATGGTTTGTATGTGGAAAAGATTTAGAAAAAAACATATTATATGTATGCCAAGGATACCATAATGAAAAACTATATTCAGATAGATTAACAGCAACAGATTTTTCATATACTACAAAACATGATTTAGGAAAAGAATTTGAATGTACTGCAAAATTTAGATATAGGCAACCAGATACAAAAGTTAAAGTAATTGTTGGAGAAAATAATACTGTAGAGGTTATATATGATGAAAAAGTAAGAGCAGTAACTCCAGGACAATCTGTAGTATTTTATAATGGAGAAGTTTGTCTGCGGTGGTGCAATAATTGACAAAGTATATATGGGAGAAGAAAGATTAAAGGTTTAATATATGAGAAATATTAAAATAATATTAGAATATGATGGACTTATGTTTAAAGGATGGCAAAAACAAACAGGTAAAACTGTTAAAACTGTTCAAGGGGAAGTAGAAAAAGTGCTTTCATCAATACTTTCAGAAGAGATAGAGGTTGTTCGGGTCTCGGAAGAACAGATGCAAATGTAAGTGCATTAAACCAAGTAGCAAATTTTAAGACGGAAAATGATAAAATACAATTAAGAAGTATAATGCTTGGATTTAATTCAAGAGCTAAAAATGTTTGCATAAAAGGGATTGAAGAAGTAGATATTGATTTTAACAGTAGGTTTAATGCAAAGAAAAAAACATATGTATATAGATTAAATGATAATGAATATGTTTCAGCACTTACTAAAAATAGGGAATATTTTGTAGGAAAAGAGCTTGATGTTAAAAAAATGAAAGAAGCAGCAAAATACTTAATTGGGGAACATGATTTTAAGTCATTTAAATCTTCAGGAGAAAACAAGAAAACAACAGTAAGAACAATATATGATATATCAATAGAAAGAAAGAATATTGATATATATTGTAATAATACAGAAGAGAAAAAGGAAAATAGGATTATTATACAAATTACAGGAAATGGATTTTTGTATAATATGGTAAGAATAATAGTGGGGACACTTTTAGAAATAGGGCTTCGGAAAGAGAAGACCAGAAGAAATGAAAGAAGTGTTAGAAGTAAAAGACAGAACAAAAGCACGGAAAGACTGTTCCACGGAAATGGACTTATGTTATACAATGTGGAATATTAGAGGATAATATGGGGGAATTTGTACATTTACACTTACATAGTGAATATAGTTTGTTAGATGGTGTAAACAGGATTAAAGAAATACCAAAAATAGTTAAGAAATTAGGAATGGATGCAGTTGCATTAACAGATCATGGTAATATGTTTGGAGCTGTAGATTTTTACAAGGCATGTAAAAAAGAAGGTGTAAAACCTATAATCGGTGTAGAAATATATATGGCTAAAAGAAGAATGCAGGATAAGGAACCAGGGATTGATGATACAAGATATCATTTAGGACTATTAGCTAAAAATGAAATTGGATACAAGAATCTTATAAAATTGGTGTCTATAGCAAATACAGAAGGGATGTATTATAAGCCGAGAATAGATAGAGAAACATTAAGAGAACATTCAGAAGGATTAATATGTTTATCTGGATGTTTAGCAGGTGAGCTTGCAAGAAATATAATTGAAGATTATGAAAAGGGAAAAGAAGTTGCTAAATGGTATAGAGATGTTTTTGGCGACGATTATTATCTAGAAATACAGGCAAATGGTATTGAAGAACAAAAAATAGTAAATCAAAAGATTGTTAAACTTTCAAAAGAACTTGATATACCACTTGTTGTAACAAATGATGTTCACTATACTTGTAGAGAAGATGTAAAAGCACAAGATATATTGATTTGTATACAAACAGGTAAAAAGATAGATGATGAAGACAGAATGAAAATAGATGTTGATACATTATATATTAAGTCACCAGAAGAGATAAAAAAAGAATTTGCAAATTTCCCAGAAGCATTAGAAAATACAGTTAAAATAGCAGAAAAATGTAATTTTGAATTTGAATTTGGAAATACAAAACTACCTAATTTTGATACACCAAATGATGAAAAACACGAAGAATATTTAAAACAAAAAACATATGAAGGTATTGTTAAAAAATATGGTGAAAATTATATAGAAGACAAGGAAATAGTTGATAGGATAAAATATGAGCTAGATGTAATTATTAAGATGGGATATACAGACTATTTCCTTATAGTCTGGGATTTTATAACATATGCAAAATCACAAAAAATACCAGTAGGACCACGGAAGAGGTTCTGGAGCAGGTTCAATTGTTGCATATGCACTAGATATAACAGATATTGACCCTATAAAATATGGATTACTTTTCGAAAGGTTCTTAAATCCAGATAGAATAAGCATGCCAGACTTTGATATCGACTTTTGTAATGAAAGAAGAGAAGAGGTTATAAGGTATGTTGAAAGAAAATATGGGAAAGATCATGTAGCACAGATTATAACATTTGGTACAATGTCTGCAAGAATGGTTATAAGAGATGTAGGAAGAGTTCTTAATATGCCATATGTAAAGGTAGATAAAATAGCTAAGATGATACCAATGAAGAATAAGATAACCATAGAAACAGCATTGGAAGAAAGTAAAGAATTAAAAGAAGAATATGATAATGATGAAGAAGTTAAAAATCTAATAGATAATGCTAAAAAATTAGAAGGAATGCCAAGAAATGCATCAACACATGCATGCCGGTGTAGTTATAACAAAAGATCCTGTAAATACATATGTACCACTATATTTAAATGATAATAATGTTGTAACACAATATACAATGACAACACTAGAAGAACTAGGACTTCTTAAGATGGATTTCTTAGGACTTAGAACCCTTACTGTTATAAGGGAGTGTGAAGATATTGTTAAGAAAACAAGAGGTATTGATATAACATATGACAAGGATTTTAATGATAAAAAAGTATATGAACTTTGGCAAAGTGGAAATACAATGGGTATATTTCAGTTTGAATCTGCAGGTATGATTAAGTTTATGAAAGAATTAAGACCAGATAATTTAGAAGATATAATAGCAGGTGTTTCATTATATCGTCCAGGACCAATGGACCAAATACCTAGATATATTAAAGGAAAGAGAAACCCAGGACATAATGTATATACACATAAAGCATTAGAAAGTATTTTAAGTGTTACATATGGATGTATGGTATATCAAGAACAGGTTATGGAAATTGTTAGAAAACTTGCAGGATATTCTCTTCGGAAGAGCAGACTTAGTTAGAAGAGCGATGGGTAAGAAAAAGCTTGATATAATGGAAAAAGAAAGAGAAATATTCATAAATGGACTTGTAGAAGATGGAGAGATTAAAGTCCCGGGCTGTGTTAGAAATGGTATAGATGCAAAATCTGCAAATATAATATTTGATGAAATGGCAGAATTTGCCAAATATGCATTTAATAAGTCGCATGCAGCGGCATATGCAGTGTTATCATATAAGACGGCATATTTAAAAACATATTATTTAGAAGAGTTTTTAGCTGCAACAATGAATAGTTATTTAGGAAATCTAGATAAAGTTCCTATATATATAGAAGATGCTAAAAAACAAGGTGTTGAAGTATTAAAACCAAGCATTAACAAAAGTTTTATAAAATTCTCTGTAGAAAAAGGGAAGAAAATTATTCGTTTTGGACTTCGGAAGTGTAAAAAATGTAGGTAATTCAGCAAGGATTGTTGTAAATGAAAGAATACAAAATGGTGAATATATAAACTTTACCGATTTTATAAAACGTGTATCAAAACTTGGAGTAAATAAGAAATCAATAGAATCTTTGATAAGAGCAGGAGCATTTGATGAACTTGAAAATAATAGAAAAAAATTATTAGAATCATATGAAGATATTATAGAATATTTTACAAAATCAAATACAAGTGTTATGAAAGACCAAACAAGTATGTTTGAAATGTTTGAAGAAGATGATGACAAAAAAGATGAAGTAGACCACCTATATATAGATGTTAAAGATATGTCAGAAAAAGAAAAACTACTTGATGAAAAAGAAATGATAGGAATATATATATCAGGACATCCAATCACTAAGATATATGATAAGCTTAAAAATGTTGTTACATTTAATTCAATAGATTTTGCAAACCTTACAGGAAATATAGAAAATATAATAGATGAAGATATAGAAAATGAAATAGAATATAGTGATGAAGAAGAAAAGACAACAAAATTTAAAGATGAAGATATTATAAAAACAGTAGGGATTATAAACAGTGTAAACAAAAAGATAAGTAGAAAAGGAAATATGATTTGTTTTGTTGAACTTGAAGATATATATGGAACTATGAATCTTATGATATTTGAAAGTGTATATGATAGATATAAGGATATTATAAAAGAAAACAATATTGTGGGTATATATGGAAAATTAAGTGTAAAAGAAGATGAAGCCATTATACTTGTAAATAATATGACAGAGGTTATTAAGAAACAATAAACAAAAGTAAAAAAACATTTGTAAAAAACAATAAAAGGTGATAATATTTAGGTGTAAACAAAAAAATGAAATTATTATTCCAAGAGGAATAGTGCTTGTGAATGATAGAGGTGAAAGATGTAATATCACACAAAAAACAAATATAAAGAAAGCTTTGAAAAAAATTATTGGTGGTTATGATAAAGTGGCATCAATAAAATATAGAGAAGGAGAAAAGCCGTTAAAAAGAATTGAACGGATTGATGATAGTTTATTAAGTTGCAAATTTCAAGGAGAAAGAAATTTGCATATATTAAAATTTGAGAAACTAATAGAAATAACAAATTTCTATGTACTCAATTATTATGGAAAATTGAAATTGCCAGATCTTGAATATACAGGAGATATAGAAGATTACGATATTTTTAAAATTAATAAAAGACATTATAGATTAGAAGGTATTTTTATTAATAAAAATTTAATAACGCTTCAAAATTTAGATACTGTAGAGCAATTAATATCAGATATATTAAATGGCTTTCAATATATCAAGATTGGATCTATAGTTGTAAGAGACATTGATTCTAAGGAATTGAGAATATTGGAATTGAAAAAAATTGATGTTGATTTTGAAATGGGTATCCCTAAAATAAATATGAAAATCAAGGGATATAAAAACACCAAAAGAATAGAATTAAATGAAAATTCAGTTTTATTTGAGGTGTTATATAATTTGGTATCTATGAAAATAGACTATTTTACAGATGCATAAGGGAAAAGACTATATGACAGTTAGTTATATAGTCTTTTTTATTGAACAATAAAGAAAAGATGAAAATAATTATACGATATAATAAATTTAATTTGATATTTACATTAAAGAATCCCCCTTCAAATGCAGAACATAATTTGATATTCCATTTAGGAATATTGATTATTAAATATTTAAAATATAGTAACTTTATGTTCCTAAATTATGTGTTAAAAAGTTGAATTATTATATCTATTTGACTATATAGTATTTGTATAGTATATACTTTTAACTATAGTATTATAAAGAAATAAAGAGTTGACATAAATAATATATTGTGTTAAAATATAATTATATAATATAAAAATAAATGCCGAATTGGCAAATATGGAGGTAAAAATGAAAGAGAAAACAGTGCAATTAATTTTGCAAAATATGGAAGATGTTGATGATATCCTAAAGATAAGACTTGTTGAATGGGAATATCCAAAAACGAATTTAGCAAAGATTCTAAAAAAACTTATAGAAAAAAAATATCAAATAAAAAAAATCCGGTTAAGGGATTTTAGAATACTAGATGTTTTAAAAGTAAAAATAATAAATCAAAAGTTAATTATGTTTGAAACAAACGAAGGAAAATTTCGGGTAAATCTTGAAAAATCCAAAAATTATGTATTGAACAATATATTCCAAATCTTCGATATAAGCAATAATTGCTTATATTTGAACAAGGAAATTAGAGCAATGAAACATCGATTAATAGGGGTTATCATAAATTCTGAATTAATAATTCAGAATAGTGATAAAGTGAACGATATACGAATGAATTTAATTGCCTTAAGAGGATTAAGACAAAAGATTTCAATACAGGGGATTGTAATAAAAGACCATGATAATATTAAAGTTGAATTGGTTTCAGGAATAGGAGTTAGACTGGAACCTAATAGAAAATATTTAGTTTTTCACAATAAATCATCAAAATTTGAATTTATTGTTAATGATAAATTAACCAAAAATTTAAGTTTAACTTGGGAATATCTTTTTGGATATTTAAAATAAAATAGAAGGATAAGGATAAAAATGAAAAAAGAGCATGTACCAAAAAAACTGGACAAAGAAATTTGAAAAGTTTGGAGGTACATGTTTTTGAAGTTATATAGTCTTTTTTTATGCAAATATATTTTGTTATTATATAGAGATTTTTAGGTTAAAATATGTTAAAATATATATAAATTTTAATAAATTTATTTAATAGAAATGGAGAATAAATGGGATTTTTTGATAAGATAAAAGAAAAATTAATAAAAACAAGAGATAATATAGGAAATAAGATAAATGAGGTTTTTTCTGGATTTAAGAAAGTAGATGAAGAACTTTTAGAAAGTTTAGAAGAAGTATTAATAATGGCAGATTTAGGTATGGATACAGTAAGTATTATAATATCAACTTTAAGAGAAAATATTAAGAAAAAAGGAATAGAAGAGCCTGAAAAAGTAAAAGAAGAACTTAAAGAAATAATTATAGATATGATTGATATTGAAAAGAAAGAAGAAAATGTAAAAAAATGTATATTGATAATTGGAGTAAATGGAGCAGGTAAAACAACAACAATTGGAAAAATGGCAAAAGGCTATATGGATGAAGGAAAAAAAGTCTTATTAGTACCAGCAGATACATTTAGAGCAGCAGCAGGAGAACAAATAAAAATGTGGGCTGAAAGATCAGGAGTAGATATAACAGAAATAAGAGAAAATGAAGATCCATCATCAGTTGTATATTCAAGTTTAGAATATGCAAATGAAAGAAATTATGATATAATAATAATAGATACGGCTGGTAGACTTCATAATAAGAAAAACTTGATGGAAGAATTAAAAAAAATAAACAAGTCGGTAGATAAACTGTTAAAAGATAATTATACAAAAGAAACATTACTTGTACTTGATGGAACAACAGGACAAAATGCTATAGAACAAGCAAAAGCATTTGCAGAAGTTACAGATATTGATGGATATGTACTTACAAAACTTGATGGAACATCAAAAGGTGGAGTAATAATAGGAATAGTAAATAGAACAAAACTTCCTATAATGTATATAGGAACAGGGGAAAAGATAACAGATCTTCAAAAATTTAATGCAAAAGAATTTGTAGATGCTATCTTTGAATAGATTATGTGGAGGACATATGAATAAAAAGAAAATATTATCTACACTGTTAACAATATTTATAATAGCAATACTTTTAGTTGTTACAAGTGTATATTACATATCTGAAACGATACAATTTAAAGAAATAGGAGAAGAATATTTAAAAGTTTTTCATACTAATTTTTTTGAAAGAGTAGGAATATTTTGCGTATCAGCAATATTTGTATATATAACTATAATAATTACAAATATAGGGATTAGAAAAGGGCTTAAAGAACATTTTAAAGCAGAAGAAAAAGAGCTTCCTAGACTACATAACAATAGTTTAGCGATAATTATAGCAATAATATCAGCTCTTGTAGTACAATACTTTTTAGCAGGAAAAGTACTAGGACTTGTAAACATGGGATTTTTTGGGAAGAAAGATCCAATATTTCATATGGATTATAGCTATTTTATAATGGCAATACCAGTTATACAAATGATATTAAAAATGATATTAATATTTTTAGCAATACTTGCATTATACATAGTGCGGATATTATATATTAGTTATTAATACAAATCTAGAAGGAATAGAATTTAAAGGATTTAAAAGCCTTAAAATGGTTAAACAACTTATAAATGTTATAATAGCAGGAACAGTTGTTGTAATTATGTATAATTTTTTATCACATCAAGATATATTAATAGGAGATATGCTTCAAAGAGAATCTATTAAAGGATCATATTTAACAGGAGCAGGATTTTTAGATGTAAATATAAAATTATGGATATATAGGATAATAAGTGTTGCAATAATAATTGCAGTCTACTATTTTATAAAAGGTATAAAAAGAGAGGAATCTAAAAAGATATTATTTTCTATATTATTTGTACCAGCAACATTAATAGTAATATTTTTAGCAAATTTTGTTATAGACTCTATTTTCTTAAGAGGAAATGATATTGATAGAGAAAAAGAATATATATTACAAAATATTAGAGCAACAGAAGAAGCATATAATGTTAATATTGAAAATAAAGAGATAACAAAAGGTACAGAAATAACATCTGAAAAGGTAAAAAAAGACTCAGAGTCTATTGAAAAATTACCAATAATTACACCAGATGTTGTTACAGAAACACTTGAAAATAATACAGATAATAAAGAAAAGAAAACATTATATAAATATGGTACACCTAATTTAGTTAAAAATGGAAATGAATATGAATATCTAACTACAAGAGAGATGGATGATAAAGATAAAACTCTTACAAATAAGATATATAAATATACACATGGTAATTTTGGAATACTTACATCATCTAGTAAGGTAAATGAAAATGGATATCTTTTAAATACTTCAGAAAAATTTGAAGGACAAGAATTAAATGGTATTAAGATTAAAGAACCTAGATTATATTATGGAAATAATACAAATACATATGCAGTAGTTGGTGTTAAAGATATTAAAGAATATGATTATCCAACATCAACACTTACAAATAAGGAAAATACTTATGAAGGTAAAGGTGGAGTAAAATTAAACTTTTTAGAAAGACTTCTAATAACATTAACTAAAGGTACAACAGATTTAGTATTTAATAATAAGATTACAGATGATACTAGAATCTTATTAAACAGACAAATAACTGAAAGAGCAAAGAAGATTTTACCAAATATTAGATATGATAAAGATCCATATTTAGTAGTTAAAGAAGATGGAGGACTTGCTTGGGTTATAGATGGTTATACTATAACAGGGAGGTATCCATATTCACAAAAAGTTCCTATTGAAGCAGAACAAGGTGGAAAAGAAAGAATAAACTTTATTAGAAATTCAGTAAAAGTTATAGTGGATGCATATAATGGTAATGTAGATTTTTATGTAACAGATACAACAGATCCGTTTATATCAACAATAATGAAAACATATCCAACATTATTTAAAAATTATAATGAATTATCAGAAAATATAAAGAAACAAATGAGATACCCACAATACTTATTTGATATACAAGCAAAAGTGTTATCAACATATCACAATACAGATGTGGATAATATATATAGGGCAGATGATAGATGGGAAGTTACAGAAGTTTCAGGTTCAGGACAAAAGAGTTCTACATCAATGTATACTATATTAAAAGAAGGTTCTGACTTAAAACCAGCAATTATAACAACATATACACCAGAAAAGAGAAAAAATATTGTTTCATATTTAGTAGGACAATCAGAAAATGGTGTGAATAAGCTGACAATGTATAGATATAATGAAAAATCAGAATTAAGTCTAAGTTTTATAGATACACAAATAGAAAAAGACGAAAAAGTTCAAAAAGAATTAAGAGAACTTACAACTTTAGGAACAGAATTAAAGACAGTTAGAATATTACTTCCATATGAAAATACAACATTATATATTAAAACAATATATCAAGTATTTTTAAATGAAGACTCTGTACCAGTTCTTAAAAAAGTAATTGTAGCAAACAAAGGAAAAGTTGGTATAGGTAATAATTTAAAGGAAGCAATTCAAAAAATGCTTACAGAAAATGCAATAGACATTGATGTAAGAGATTTAGCAAATGAAGATGAACTTAAAGATGCGATAATAAAACAAAATAAGACATTAAAAGATGTTATTAAACAAGGTGATTTTGAATATACAGGTAAAGATATACAAAAACTTATAAAACTTGTAGATCAATTAGAAGAAGTATCAAAAGAAAAGAAAAAAACAACAAATACAGTAAAAACAAATTAGTTTAAACAAAAGAAAAGAGGTATGATGGAATTAGTAAGTTACATGTTAAATATGTTTGCAATAATGTTTTGGATGTTTAGAGTATATGTGGCACTTATGATATCAAGTGGTGCTACAATATCTTTTACATCTCCAAATGCAGAAATAGAAATAGTGGTAATATTTATAACACTAATATCAATATTTATGATATTTAGAAGAAATTTAGTGTTTGCAAGTATATATTTAGGAACATATTTTGCATTTTTCACATATGGAATATCACTTATGAATGGAAATATTTCTGGAAAAGATCAGATGGTAAATGCAATGACAATGATTTTAGGTATAATTATAGCACTGTTAAATTTCTTAGATGTAATGTTTAACAAGAATAGAAAAGGTAGTACTAAAGACAATAAGACAGATTGGTTTTATGCTACAGATAAATATGAGAGAGAAATTGACGAAAGAGCAGATAGAAATCAGTATAAGATTAGATAGAAGAAGAGATGAGAAGATTAATGTTTTCTCATCTTTTACTTAAATTAAGATATATAAATAGAAATAGAAATAGAAATAAAAATATAACTACAACTATAATAATTATACTATAGTATATTTAGATGTGTTTAAGTAAGAATTATGGTATAATATAGTAGATTAAATATAAGAGAGAAAGATATGTATAATAAAAAAAGAAAAAATAAGAGAGAATGTAATTTAAAATGTAATATAAAAAAGGAAAATAATGATAAGATTTCAAGAAGTAATATTAACTGGTATCCAGGACATATGTTTAAAACAAAAAGAGAAATAAAAGAAATACTTCGGAAGTATTAATGTAGTAGTAGAAGTATTAGATGCAAGGATACCGATTGCTTCAAGAAATCCAGATTTAAATGAAATGATAAAAAATAAGACAAGTATAAGAAGAGTTGTATTATTAAATAAGATAGACTTAGCAGATAACAAAGAAACAAAGAAATGGAAAGAATATTTTGAAAATAATGACTATAAGGTTATAGAAACTATAGGAGATACAGGTAAAGGCATTGATGAACTAAAAAGATATTTAGAAAGCTTACAAAAAGGTGTTAATACAACAAAAACAATAATAATGGGAATACCAAATGTTGGAAAAAGTACAATTATTAACAAACTTTTAGGAAAAAATAGTTTAGAAGCTAAAAATAAGGCAGGGGTTACAAAGAAACTTAAATGGGTAAGAGTAAATGATAAGATTTCTATAATAGATAGCCCAGGAATGCTATGGCCTAAATTTGAAGATACAAAAATAGGCAATAATTTAGCGGCAGTTCGGAAGTATAAAAGATGATATATTTGATATGGTAGATGTTGCATATGAATTTTTAAAAGATATCATAGAACATGAAGAATATCTAAAATTAATAATGAATAGATATAATATATCAAACGAAGAGTATGAAAGAATAAAAAATAATCCAAATGTTCCATATAATCTTATGATAGCTATAGGGGAAAGTAAGAATATAGTAAAAAGAGGAAATGAAGTTGATTTAGAAAAGGTATCTAAAACAATTATACAAGATTTAAGAAAAAATAGGATTGGAAATATAACATTAGAAAGAGTAGGAAAAATATTATAGAAAATATAGAAGAAGATAAGAATAATAACAATAATAGCAATAATAATTTAACTAAAGCGGATATGTATTCACCTTTGGTGTGGGCATACATAGGGGATGCAGTATATGAATTAAGAGTGAGAGAAAGATTAATAGAAAAATCATATGCCAAACCACATACATTACATTTAAGAAGTATAAAACTTGTAAATGCAAAAAAACAAGCAAGAATACTAGAAGGATTAGAAGAAACATTAACAGAAGAAGAAAAAACAATAGCAAGAAGAGCAAGAAATACTAAAAACTTTCATGTACCTAAGGGAACAAGTGTTGCAGAATATGCAAAATCAACGGCACTTGAGGCAGTTCTTGGATATCATCATATAAATGGTAATGAAAAAAGAAAAGAAGAATTATTAGATAAAATAATAATGTTAATAGAAGAAAGTAGTTAAATAATAAAATGTTTAAACATAAATAAATTTTTAAGATTTGATTTATGCCTAGAGTTATTTATACTCTAGGATTTTTATTATGTTTAAAAAAGAGGTATTTTACAATATTAAGAAATGTGGTATAATAATATAGAAATTAATTAAACCATGGAGGAGAAAATGGGAGAAGTAATAGTAATTACATCAGGTAAAGGAGGAGTTGGTAAAACAACAACTACTGCAAATTTAGGTGCAGCATTAGCATTAGCAGAAAAAAAGGTTGTACTTGTAGATACAGACATTGGTCTTAGAAACTTAGATGTAGTTATGGGATTAGAAAATAGAATAGTATATGATCTAGTTGATGTAGC
>ERZ772827.693-NODE-693-length-18124-cov-4.155626_pt1 | contig 18124 bp, 15 predicted proteins | sample MGYA00580850_ERZ772827 | MGnify/ENA primary metagenome ERZ772827 (study PRJEB29015, sample SAMEA2737950) | human oral metagenome | biome: human oral; feature: human-associated habitat; material: dental | place: China | collected 2145 ...
TCTCATGCTGATTGATCATGATGCCGTCCTCTTTGAGTGCCTTGAAGCAGTTCCCATAGAACTCTTTTGTAAAGAGTCCCTCGCCCGGCCCAAACGGATCTGTCGAGTCCACAATAATGAGATCGTATGTGTCGATGGGTTTGCGTACGAAGCGCAGTCCATCCTCGTAGTGGATGTGAACGCGCTCATCCGAGAGACATGATGCAGTCAATGGCAGGTATTCGCGGCAGACATCGACCACCATATCATCGATCTCCACGAGGTCGATATGACGTATGGACGGATAGCGCAGAAGTTCGCGCACAGTTCCCCCATCGCCGCCACCAATCACAAGGATGTTCTCTGCTTCCGGGTGGACACACATAGGAACGTGCGTAATCATCTCGTGATAGATGAATTCATCCTTCTCCGTCAGCATCATATAGCCGTCAAGCGTCAGAAATCGCCCGAACTCGGGCGACTCGAAGACATCAATGCGCTGGAATTCGCTCTGCCCGCTGTACAGCTGACGATTGACGCGAATTGAGAAACGCACATCCGGTGTATGTTGTTCTGTGTACCAAAATTCCATCGTTTAACACTCCGTCATCACATTGAGACGCCGTATGCTCATGTCCTCCGGTCCCGTAATCTGACAGCCCTTCTTCTTTGCATAGCGGATATAGGTCAAGATCTCCTCCGTGATCTGCTCTCCAGGCGCGAGAATGGGAATCCCAGGAGGATAGCACATAACAAATTCACTGCATATACGTCCGCATGTTTCTGCAATTGGCAGAGCCTCCTTCTCTCCATAGAAGGCATCCTGCGGGCCACAGATGACCGTTGGATCAATATATTCCATCTTGAGGGTTTTGGACGGATCCTTGCGGTAGTTCCGCCGTATCTCTGCGAGCGCTGCGACAAGGCGTTCGATGTCCTTCGGACGATCGCCGACAGACACATAGGCGAGCAGATTCGCAATGTCTCCGAACTCCGTCTGGATGTCGTAGTCATCACGCAGGATGTCGTAGACCTCAATGCCTGCAAGCCCGGTCGCCCGTGTGAAAACAGAAAGCTTTGTTGTGTCAAAATCGTAGACTGCAGAGCCGTCGATCAGCTCGCTCCCATAAGCATAGTAGTCGCCGATCGCATTGATCTCATCGCGAGCATAGGCAACGAGGTCAATGATCTTGTCAATGACCTCCCGCCCGCGCAGTGCCAGATTGCGGCGGCTGATGTCGAGGCTCGCAAGAAGCAGATAGGATGCGCTCGTCGTCTGTGTGATATTGATGATCTGATGGACGTAGCCGAGCGGCATCGAGTCCGAACAGAGCAGGAGCGAACTCTGGGTCAGCGAACCACCGGACTTATGCATGCTGATGGCTGCCATATCCGCACCTGCGTCCATCGCTGCAACGGGCAGACGATCACTGAAATAGAGATGTGTTCCATGTGCCTCGTCCACGAGTACCTTCATGCCGTGGGCGTGTGCGAGTTCTGTAATCGCACGCAGATCGGAGCAGATGCCGTAATACGTCGGATTGTTGACAAAGACCGCCTTTGCATCCGGATGATGCGCGATCGCGGCGGCGACATCCTCCACGCGCATACCGAGCGCAATGCCGAGTATATCATCAATGCCGGGATTCACATAGATCGGAATTGCTCCGCAGAGAATCAGTGCGTTGATCGCGCTTCGATGGACATTGCGCGGCATGATAATCTTATCACCGCGCCCCACGGCTGAAAGCACCATTGCCTGCACGGAGCCAGTCGTCCCGCTCACCATGAAGAAGGCGTGTGCAGCGCGGAATGCCTCTGCTGCTAGAATCTCTGCATCCCGAATCACAGAGACCGGATGACAGAGATTATCGAGCATCTTCATAGAGTTTACATCGACATCAAGGCAGGAAGCGCCGAGAAATGCCGCAAGCTCCGGATTCCCGCGCCCACGCTTGTGTCCCGGCACATCAAAGGGGACAAGACGTGCGCGCTTCATCCGTTCCAATGCCTCCTGGATGGGAGCACTGGACTGGGAGAGGTACGGCATTACATCTCCTCCAACAGGAGTTTTGAGACAAGATCGTCGTAGCGGTAATCCCCCGCAAGATCCTTGCTCTTCACCCAGTGCACCGCTTCTTCTACGTCCTTCTCTGCCGGGAGTCCGGCAGGACGATAGGGTTTCAGTTCGAGGGCATCGCGTGCGGGTGCAGGAAATCCGCTCTTCTCCATCACGAGATCAATATATTCCGCACGCGGTGTATGATTCAGATACTCTACGGCTTTATTATAGGCACGGTACATCGCCCGTACAGACGCCGCCTTCTCCTGGATGGAGGCGTCCGAGAATACAATCACGCCCGGATTGATGCCAAGATCCTCAGACCCTGTCACATAGCGGCTTCCCGATGCCACAGCAACGCTTGCCATCGGCTCCGGCAGAACAGCCGCCGCTAGATTTCCGCTCTGCAGCATCTCCAGACGCACGGGAATCTGCGGGATAACGACCTTGGAGACATCCTGCTCACCCATACCGTTGACCGCAAGGATCTCGTCCGTTACATATTCGATGATCGTGTTGCGGGAGATGGCGATCTCCTTCCCGTGCAGATCTGTTGAAGAGGAAATGCCTGCATTTCCTCCCGCGATGAGATTGTAATTCCCATCTGTGTAGGAGGTCGCGTGCAGAGAAAAACCACCGGAGCGCGCAAAGATGACGGCAAGCAGGTCAGAGACGGCACCGTCGAGATTGCCGCTCTGCAGGGCCGCATCGCGCTCCATCGCACTCTTGAAGGGAACAAGTTCTACCTCGACGCCCTCCTCTGCAAAGTATCCGCGCTCTGCGGCGATGATGAACGGAATTGAGTCCGTATCAGGCATCAGTCCAATGATCAGCTTCGAGAGTTTTTCATCCTTTGGCGGCGTTTTCGTTCCGCAGCCCATCGTGAGAAGGAACAGCATGGAAAGTGCTGCGGCAAGTAATCGCTTCATCATACATCCCCCTCCCTCTCTGCTTCTTCGGCAGAAACAGCATGCTCCTTCGCCATATGTTCACACAGAAATCGCAATGTCCACAGTGTATTGTACGGAGTGATCGCCGATTTATATGTGACACGCGGAATACCTGCTTCCTCCATCGCTGAGAGAACCTTTGTCAGTCGCTTCCCACGAATATTCTCCAACAGAATGAGGCGATGCGGAAAGTCAAAAATTTGTTCTTCTTGTGGCTGCACAGCCTTGAATCCCTTACTGCCAAGCAGATAGCCGACCTTCTCTCGCCATGCATTCGGGGGGAGAACCTGCATACGGATGCCGAGTGTGCGGAATACATATTGTGCCGTATGGATTTGATCTTCGGGAAACTGATAGAGCAGGACGCGCTCTTCTTTTTTCATCACTGACGTTTCCTTTACTTCGCCGCAAGTCCGCGCATCAAGAGATAGGTTACGAGTTCGTCCAGAGATACCTCCTCCTCAAGCATTTTCTGCTCAAGCGAGGTGCGGAGTGTTTTTGGGAGACGTACTGTCAAGAAGCCGCTCATCGCTGGCGGTGGTGTTGGTTCGGCGGGGGAAGTGGGATTTTGCCCCTGCTTCTTCTTGGTTTTTGCAGAAGGCTTTGCCGCCTCCTTTACCGGCTTATCCGGTACTTCCTTTTTCTTTCCGCCGACCGGGGTCTGCTTCTTCTGCTCCGATACCTTTGCCGTATGTTCCTCAGCAGGCTTCTGCTTTGAAGCTTTATCCTCGGATGACTTCTTCTTTGCCACAGGTTTCACCTCTCCGTTCTTTTCTGATTTCTTATTCTTTGTCATGTTCTTTTCGGACTTTGGCTCCGGCGGATAGACAAAAAAATCATTGTAAGCATTGCGCAGATCCTCACTTGCCTGCTTCGTCCCAACACCGATGATGTAGGACGGATCCTCGGCATTCAAGGAATTGGCAATCTGCACAAAATCTGAATCCGTCGTGATAATGAAATACTTGCGTACACCTTCCTGATAGAGCATCTGCGCCGAATCATAGAGCGCTGAATCCAGAGAGTTCTTCCCATAGAAGGTACGACTGATCTGACGAAAGGTCAGGTCAGGATATTCCATGAGACGGTCCCAGCGCTTCTGCTCCGGGTGCGCTTCCCAGTCCGAAACCACAATTATACGTCCGGGCTCGTGGCGCAGAGCCTTATCAATCGTATATTGCAGCATTTCGATCGGTGCATTCTCTATGTCGTAGAGAATCGCCACGGTATCATTGCTCGAATCGAGCATGCTCTCTCTCCTCACTCCATTTTATCACCAAATGATCGCTTGGCGCGCTGCACGAGAAACGATGCCTCCACCTCGAGGACTTCTGCTTGACGCAGGCTGTTCTCTGCACTGCGGATTGTGGCTGCATTCTTGTCCGTCATCCACGATGCATAGCCCTGTGCATAGGCAATGTGCAGATCACAGATCTTGAGGCGGAGTTGATGCAGGCTCTGCATGCTGCGGGGCACGGAAACAGCCTCCAGCTCATTTTTGCGCTCCTGCCAGTCGATGAGGATGTTCTGCTCCATGATCTGGCGCGCCATATCGCGTGTTGCCTGGCTGCCAAGAGCTCCTGCCCCCAATACGGAGTAAAGCCTCAGTTGTGCAGCGCCGGATGTCTGATCGTGCCGTACCATAATCGCGTCTGTTTCCTGCAAATAGGACTCGATACGCAGGCGGCGTGCCTGCTCCAATACGACGGCATATTCATGCAGATTTTGAATGGAGACGACCTGCCAATCTCCTTCATCGGATGGCGAAAGGAGCACTTTGAACGTGAAATCAGAGTCTGCCTCACCCTGATGTGCGACAACTTCTGCTTCCGTTGTCTGTGCTTCTTCATTGTGCGTCAGATTGGCAATCTCGCGAAACGTCAAATCACGCACGCCGATACGAGAGAGAATATTTTCGGTGTCTGCACCATCCTCCGCCGGATCTGCAGAGGGCCATTCCCCCGTTGTCATGCGCGTATGCACAGCGTCTTTGAGCATCGTTATGAACGCGGGCTTGAGCATTTTGGAAAAATCCTCGAGTGCTGCTGATGTCTCACGTGAATGCCCAAATTCTGCGTCCATTGTCCCGCGCATAAAATCATCATACCCGGAGTCAAGTACGGCATCCAGGCGAACATAGCGCAGGAAGAGCGTTTCGTCGCGGCGCTCAAACGCATCCCCAATCGAGCGAATCGCATATTCCGGCGTCTTTGTGTAGATACGAAAATACCAAAAAAGGCCCGTAAGCAGCAGGAGTACCGCGAGTAGCGCTGCGAGGGCGACCTTCAGCTTCATGGTACGGCTCATCGTAATTCCCTCCCCCTAAGATGAACAGCTCAGTCAATCACTTCGTCAATGATCCCGCCGCCAAGTACAACATCTCTCTCGTAAAACACAACAGATTGTCCCGGTGTCACGGCACGCTGCGGCTCTGCAAAACACACCCATATACTCTCCGGGCCACGCGGAATGATTCGCGCTGCTGCTTCCCGTTTGCCATAGCGAATCTTTGCCTGCACCAAACGCTCTTGATCGAGTCCATTCCACATCGTCCAAGTCAGATCCGAGGCAATGAATTCCCGTGCATGGACCTCGTCCGCTCCTCCCACAACAACTTGATTTTTCACTGCATCCAATGCTGTCACATAGAGCGGCTGCGGTGCCGCAATGCCGAGCCCTCTTCGCTGACCAATGGTATAGAACGCAACACCCTCATGCATGCCGAGCACATTCCCTGTACGATCGACAATCTCTCCCGGGCGTGCACATTCCGGCCGCTTTTCCAGCAAATAGGCCTTGTAGTCATCACGTGGAACAAAGCAGATTTCCTGACTCTCAGCCTTATGCGCAACGGGGAGATGATATTTCTCCGCCATGCGCCGCGTCTCGCTCTTGCTGAACCCGCCAAGCGGAAACAAAACATGCGGTAGTGTCTTTTGATTCAGATGATACAATACATAAGACTGATCCTTCTCGAGATCGAGCCCCTTACGCAGACGGTACACGTTCTCCTCGCTACGGTCGATGCACGCGTAGTGCCCTGTCGCAATATAGGAGGCACCAAGTTCACGAGCCTTATTGAGCAGTCCCTCAAATTTGATATAACGATTGCAGGCAATGCATGGATTCGGCGTACGTCCGCGCAGATATTCATCGAAAAAATAGTCAATTACCGCGTGCTCAAAGGATTTCGTAAAGTCCATCACATAGTGAGGAACTCCCAGCACGTCGGCAACGCGCCGCGCGTCATCGACACTGCTGAGGGAGCAACAGCTGCGCCCGTCGGGTGCGACATCACGGTTCTCATCTGAAAGGCGCATAGTAATGCCCACAACATCATATCCCTGATCCAACAAAAGCGCAGCTGTCAATGAACTGTCTACCCCACCGCTCATCGCGACAACAACGCGCTCCTGGTTCATCTCCTGTCCCATTGTTCCTCTGCTTTCCTAAATTTTCGTTTAGTATAGCATTCGCGCCTTGAAAATACAAGGAATTGTATTTGTTTCACGACTCTATCCAAATCCTGTTTTTTTTGTTAAAATAGGATGGAAATATCTGTGGGGAGGGTTGCTATGCAGGTCATTGGAATCATTGCCGAATACAATCCGTTTCACCATGGGCACCGCTTCCAGATCGACGCCGTGCGGCAGCGATTCCCAAACGCGCGTATCATTGCCGTCATGAGCGGCAGCTTTACCCAGCGCGGCGAGCCATGCATTCTTGATAAATGGACGAGAGCTCGTCATGCAGTATTGGGCGGTGTGGATCTCGTGCTTGAGCATCCCTTTGTATTTGCCTGCCGCAGCGCACAAGATTTTGCACGCGGCAGCATCGTACTCCTCACGCGGTTGGGGATCATCACCCATCTTGCCTTTGGTACGGAAGCAGAGGTACTTGCTCCACTTGCAGAGCTTGCGGCCGCAATTGATTCCGAAGCCATTCAGATACAGCTGAGTAAAAAGCTCAGATCGGGGCATTCTTACGCCAGAGCGCTTACGAACGTGCTAACAGAGGAACGCAATGTACCTGAGGAAATGTTACGCGCACCGAACAACATCCTCGCCATCGAATATTTGCGTGCGCTGCACAGCCTTGCACCGCAGATCACCCCCATTGCCATCCGACGAGCGGCCGCACGGCATAATGATATGCGGCTGCAGCACGGCATTACTAGTGCCTCCTCCATTCGCAAGGCTCTCGGTGAGCCACGCCCCTCATGGACGAATCTGCGAGAGAGTGTGATGCCGTCGGTACTAGATGACCTGCAAAGCGCACACACTACAGGCATTCCACGCGAGGATACACTCCTCACGCTCCTGCACTATTTCCTGCTCGTAACGGATTCCTCTGCACTTGTGGAGATCTATGGCATTGCAGAGGGCATCGAGAACCGCCTCATTCGCAGCATAAAAACAGCGACAGATTACAGAGGATTTCTTCGTACAGTTGCCACCAAGCGTTATCCGCAGAGCCGGATCGCACGCCTAATCATCCATCTGCTCCTGCACTTCACAAGACAGCAAGCGGAGGCCTTTGATACGGCCGGTGCTTCCTACATCCGCCCCCTCGCGTTCAATGCGTATGGACGGGAGCTCCTGCGCATGATCAAAGAGGAATCCACACTGCCCATCATCACGCGCACAGCAGAATATCTCTCGTCTGAGGAACGCGGAATAGCAGCAGGACATGTGCCGCTGCAGCAGATGCTTGCCTTCGACACCCGTGCAACGGAGCTGCGGTTGATGACGATGACGGCACATGACAAACAATACACGGATTTTGTTACGTCACCTAAAGTTCTTTCATGAAAGAGAGGATAGAATTATGAGCCAAAATCTCAAGCTTTCAACACTTTTCGTACTGAATACACTGGATCATGATCCAATTCTGAACTTCCTAACCTGGGATGATGACAATATGGAGATTCGTGCCGAGTGCACTGGATATCTCATCCGTGCAGCGGAGGATCTCGGGCTCAGCGGCAACCTGCTCTCCCGCTATCTGCTTCACGTATTCACCCATAAAAGCAACCTTGTCTCGAAGACGATGGAGCGCACGGGCCTTCCACCGGGAAGTAGCCTGCGTCAGGCATTCTATGAGGACATCGAGCACCTCTATCCGCTGCTCACGCAACCGACCAGTGCTTTCCTCGGAGAAAAGCTGCTGGATAATTACGAGCCGACCCAGAACATCTATGATAAGACAGAGGACTTCCTCCTCCCGTGGATCGAAGCGGCACAAACTCCGCGAGACTATGCCGAGGCACTGCTCACCTTTTACGCGCGTTACGGCTACGGAGATATTGCGTCATATGTCGTTTTCCGCTGGGATGATGCAGCAAATAGGATATGCGGTATCCCTCATTTCGAACGCACCCAGATGAAAAATCTCATCGGTTACCAACGCCAAAAAGAGCAGCTGCTCCAAAATACACGTGCATTCGTTGACGGAAAACCCGCGAACCATGTTCTACTTGTTGGCGCACGCGGGACGGGCAAGTCTTCTGCAGTCAAGGCTCTCGTAAGTGAATACGAAGAGAGCCGCCTTCGTCTTGTGCAGGTCACAAAGGAACAGCTGCGCAAGCTGCCCGAGATCATGGATGCCCTGCGGAATTATGTCGGACGGAAATTCATCCTCTTCCTTGACGACATCTCATTCGAGGACTCCGACGCCGAATTCAAATCGGTCAAATCCGCCATCGAAGGCGGCGTCTCCGCCTGCCCACCGAACGTACGTCTCTACGCGACCTCCAACCGTCGCCATCTTGTGCGCGAGACGTGGCGTGACCGTGAACAGGACGAGATCTATCGCGACGACACGATCAATGAGACCGTCTCACTTTCGGATCGCTTCGGACTCATCATCCACTACCATACGCCGGATCAGGACGAATACCTTGCAATCATCGACCACATGCTTTCGCAAAAGGGCATTCATCTCTCGCCCGAGGAACTGCGTATCGCAGGGCTACGTTGGGAGATGACACACAGCGGACGCAGCGGACGCGCAGCACAGCAGTTCGTCGCACACTACCTTGGAATCCATTGAACAGGTTCAACAGTAGACAGAGAGCGCAAGCGGAAGCGTTCGCACATACAGGGGGAGCGGCGGTCCGCATTCTCCGTCAATGTCGCTGTGGAGCGCCTCCTCGGCATGAATCTTAAAGGATTTTGCCCGAATGTGCAGGATATTCTCACGATCCGTTACAGGTTTCCCCGAAAACAGGTCTGCCGCAACAGACATAAACTGCGGCAGACCTGTTTTTTTGACGGCGAGAAGATCCAGCATCCCGTCATCAATGGAGATGTCCTGCCCAATCTGCCTCATCCCCGCGACAACAGGACTGTTTGCGATGACGAAGAGAAATAGCTCCTCTTCGTAACAGACTTCATCTGCTGTAATCTGTACGGAGAAGGAGCGCAGACGAGGAATCTCACCGATTCCCTTCAGGTAGTAGGCGACCTTGCCCAATGCGTTCTTATAGGCAGACTTTACCTCATGGGCGATTCCTGTCAGCATACCTGCACTGACGACATTGACGAAGCACTGTCCATGCCCCTCGAGCAGTCCCAGATCTACACGACGGGATTCATCCGCCGCAATCCGTTCAACGTAGGCGTCCCAGTCCCCGTGGATCCCCATATGCGTTGCGAAATCATTGGATGTACCACTGCCGAGAATGCCGAGCGGTATATCTGCATCGGACTCGATCATGGCATTCACAACAGCGTGTACCGTACCATCTCCGCCGGCAGCAAGCACCCCGTCCGGACAAATCTCGCAAAGAAAATGGACGAGATCATCCTCTCCTCCCCCGCGCGTACGATAGGGACAGAGCACAATGCCGTGCCGCTGAAACAAATCGATCAGAGGATCAAGTTTCGCCTTAAAGAGCGCATGACCTGAAACGGGGTTGTATATCAGCCCAAGTTTTTTCATGTCTTAAAAACTCCAATCCGCTGCAGAAACCGAATTCCAACCGCGCCGATCATCGGCAGACGGCGGAGGTCGTCTTCAATAAGTGCACGCAGCAGAATCATCGCGGCAACATAGACCACACAGCCGAAGAGTACTGCACCGAACGTGGAGATGGCAGCAATCCCCCACCATTCGAGTGTCCATGTATAGAACAAGTAGACCGCTCCTGCCATGATTGCGGCAGCGCAGATCGTCTTGATGAGCTGGAGCAGTTCAATGCGGTAGCCGATGAAACGGTAGATGAAATAGAGATTGATGAGCGCCGCAACGCCCATGTCCGCTGCAGTCGCCCACGCCGCTCCCATGATGCCGAGCCACGGAATCGCAGTCAGATGCCAGTTGAGAAATACCTTTGCCGCCGCTGCGAGCAACATATTCACCATCGGAATGGTCGGATGTCCGAGTCCCTGCAGGATGCCTGTCGATACCTGATGAAGCCCCAGCAGAATAATGCTCACAGCCGAGATCATTACGGCAGGTCCCGCCCCCGGTGCATTGTAGATCAGAGCAGATATTGGTGTTGCCAGTATAAATACGATAACAAATGCGGGAAAGCAGACAAAATTCGAGATGCGAACGGAGGCCGCTGTCTGATCAAAAACGCGCGCCTGATCGCCAAGTACCCGCGATTCGGAGATTGCCGGTACGATGCTCATCGCCATTGAGGCCGTCAGAATAGTTGCGAGATTGACGAGCGGCACCGCCATACCGTTCAGATAGCCGAAGAGCTCTGTCGCCTCGCTGATGCTGTAGCCTGCCGCCTCAAGGCGCTGCGGCACGATCATGAGGTCGAGATTTGACACGACGGGCAGCATAATGCTTGCCGCCGATACAGGCAGGGACAGCTTGAAGATCCGCTTGATGATCGAGCGCCGCGATTCATAGGCAGTACCCGGCAGAGGCTTCAGATCCGTACCGTAGTCGCGTGCAATATCCCGCTCCAGCTTGATGTGGAAGTAGACGAGCACGATTAGTCCCGTCACGGCTCCGGCAAAGGCTCCGAGCGAGGCGCCCGCCGCCGCATAGTCGAGCCCCCACGGCATGAGGAGACTCGCGAGTACGATCATTGTCACCACACGGAAGATCTGCTCCACGATCTGCGACACCGCTGTCGGGGTCATGCGCTGCCAGCCTTGCAGATAGCCGCGCGAACTGGCGAGCAGGGTCACGAAAAAGACCGTCGGTGCAAGCACCACCACAGCCTTGTAGGCGCGCGCATCTCGGATCAGCTGCCAATCGATCAGCCAGTCCGCAGCCAGATAGGTCAGAATCGAAAAGAGCAGACCCGTCATCAGCATGAGCATCATTGAAATGCGAAAGACGCGCTTTGCGCCGTATATATCATTCAGAGCCACGCGCTCTGCCGTAATGATTGAGATGGCAACAGGCACACCTGCCTGTGAAACCGTCATGGCAAAAAAATAAATGGGAAAAGCCATCTGATAGAGACCAATTCCCTCACCGCCGAGGATGCGGGAAACGAAGATCCAGTTGAGCGAACCGATGACCTTGACGACAAAACCTGCAATCGTCAGGACGAAGGTTCCCTTGAGGAAGGATTCTCCCTTGCTGCTTTTCCCCTCAGCAACATCTATCTCACGAATGAGAAACACCGCCTCAATACGATACTTTGAACATATAATTCCTACAATGAATTATAACATATGCCAACCCTTCGAGCAATCTCACTTTTCTCAAAACGAAACCTCCTGCAAGCAGGATTTGCTTACAGGAGGTATGTTAACACGATTCAGCTGCGTGATTTCTTCACCGCAGCAAAGCTCTTCTCGGCAGCGGCAATCGTGCGCTCAATATCCTCTGCCGCATGTGCACCGGAGAGGAAGAGCGTCTCGAACTGCGAAGGTGCAAGGTAAATTCCCTCATCCAACATGGTATCGAACCAAATGCGAAATGCCTCCTGATCGGCTGCCTCTGCGTCCGTATAGTCATAGACCTCGCGATCGATGAAGAAAATACCGAACATGGAGCCCGCCTGATGGGCACAGATGGAAACACCGGCATCCTTTGCCGCACGCTGCCATCCGAGCAGCAGTTCCTTTGTCTTGATTGTCAGCTCACGGCTGTAGTCTGCCTTTCCCTCCTCGGGTTCCGCCGTGAGGATTTTCAGCGTTTCAATGCCTGCTGTCATCGCAAGGGGATTGCCAGAAAGCGTTCCCGCCTGATAGACGGGGCCCGAGGGAGATACGCGCTCCATGATCTCACGCTGTCCGCCGTATGCCGCGACGGGCAGTCCCCCGCCGATGATCTTGCCGAGACAGGTGAGATCCGGGCGAATGCCGTAGGCAGCCTGTGCACCGCCGAGAGATGCGCGGAAACCGCACATGACCTCGTCGAAGATGAGCAGTGCACCGTGCTTCGCTGTGAGGTCGCGCAGCAGAGAGAGGTAGCCCTGACGCGGAAGAACGAGCCCCATATTGCCCGCGACCGGCTCCACAATGACCGCTGCGATGGTGTCTCCTTCTCGTTCCATGACTGCACAGATGGCATCTGCATCGTTGTACGGCACAGCAATTGTGTCCGCTGCAGTTCCCTTCGTCACACCAGGCGAACTTGGCACGCCGAACGTCGCAAGCCCCGATCCTGCGCTCACAAGCAGGCTGTCACTATGCCCGTGATAACAGCCAATGAATTTTACAATCTTGTCACGCCCCGTATAGCCGCGTGCCAGACGAATGGCGCTCATCGTCGCCTCCGTCCCGGAGTTCACCATGCGAATGACTTCGATGGACGGATATACGCTCTGCACCAGTTTTGCAAGTTCGGTTTCGAGAAGTGTTGGTGCACCGTAGCTTGTGCCGCGCGTTACTGCTTCTTGAAGCGCCTTGACAACCTGCGGATGTGCATGACCGACGACCATCGGTCCCCACGATCCCACATAGTCAATGTATTCATTTCCGTCAATATCATAGATCTTCGCCCCCTCAGCACGCGCAATAAAGGGAGGATTTCCGCCCACATTGGCAAAGGAACGAACGGGGCTGTTCACGCCGCCCGGCATATGCTCTTTCGCCTCGGCAAAGGCGGCTCTCGACTGTTCCGTATTTCGCATAGCAGATCTCCTTAGGCACTGAGCCATTCTGCGGCATCCATTGCGTGATAGGTAATAATGATCTTTGCACCCGCACGTTTCATGCTCGTGAGAGTCTCCAGGACAATGCGCTGCTCGTCAATCCATCCGTTTGCAGCAGCAGCCTTCACCATCGCATACTCGCCGCTTACATTGTAGACTGCGATCGGGCGATCTGTGCGCTCATAGACCTGACGAACTACATCCAAATATGCGAGCGCAGGCTTGACCATGATGATGTCTGCTCCCTCCTGTACGTCGAGCGCTGCTTCTTTCAGGGCTTCACGTACATTTGCGGGATCCATCTGATACTGCCGGCGGTCACCGAAGGCTGGCGCACTGTCCGCTGCATCACGGAAGGGTCCGTAGTATCCCGAGGCATATTTTACGGCATAGCTCATAATACTCGTATTGACGAAGCCTTCGGCATCGAGCCCCGCACGAATGGCAGAAATGCGTCCGTCCATCATGTCGGAGGGGGCGATGATGTCTGCACCTGCACGCGCCTGACTGACCGCTGTCCGAACGAGGTGCGGCAAAGTTGCGTCATTGTCCACATAGTGATCGTTCAGCTCGCCGCAATGACCGTGTGTCGTGTACTGACAGAGGCAGACATCCCCGATGACGAGAAGCTTCGGAACAGCCTCCTTAATTGCCGTCATCGCACGCTGTACAGGACTCGTCATATCCCATGCGCTCGAACCGATCTCGTCCTTATACGCAGGCAGCCCAAACACTTCGACTGCGGGAATCCCCCGCGCTGCAATCTCACGTGCAAGATCTGCAACCTGATCCACAGAGTAGTGACAACAGCCGGGCATGCTTGGAATCTCTTCCTTGATACCCTCCCCCGGAACAACAAAGATCGGATATACGAAGTCGCGCGGTGAGAGTTCGGTCTCACGTACCAGATCGCGCATGCCTGATGAAATACGCAGGCGGCGCGGACGCTGGATCATATTCATTGTAAATACTCCCTTATCGCATGGACCAAGCCGTCAATCGTATAGTTCTCTGCCACAATGTCAGGCTCAAGGGCAAAACTTCGTGCCGTTTCTGCCGTGACCGGTCCAATACAGGCAATCTTCGTATGCTGCAGCGGTGTAATATTGCCGAGCTGGCGTACGAGATTTTTGACCGTGGAGGAACTGGTGAATGTCACGACGTCGATTTCTCCGCGCATCAGCTGCTCAGCAAGCTCCTCCCCGCCTTCACGTTCCGGAACTGTCTCATAGGCAGGAACGACATCGACCGCTGCACCATGGCTGCGCAGAGACTCCGGCAGCACGTCGCGCGCCTCCTGTGCACGCGCCAGGAGAATGCGTGCACGCGGCGGAAGGATGGGGACAAGCGCATCGACAAGAGCCTCGGCACGGAACTCCTCCGGGACGATATCTGCGTGAATTCCGAATGAACACAGCGCCTTCGCCGTTGCAGAACCAATTGCGGCGACCTTCGCATAACCGAGAGCACGCGAGTCCTTTCCTGCAGTGTGGAGACGCGAAAAGAAATGCTCTGCACCGTTGACGCTGGTGAAGATCAGCCAATGGTAGGTGTGCAGCTCCCCGATTGCTCGATCGAGTGCCGCATAGTTATCCGCAGGCGGTGCAATACGAATCACGGGGGCTTCAATGCAGGATGCACCAAGTGCTGTCAGCTTCTCCGTCAGAGCAGATGCCTGCGCACGCGCACGCGTGACAAGAATGCTTTTTCCGTGGAGAGGCCGTATGTCTGCGCGGTCGAACCAGCGCAGCTGATCACGCAGGTTCACGACTTCACCTACAATAAAGATGGCTGGCGGTCGAATGCCGTCGCGTTCCGCCATCGCGGCAGCCTCGCCCAGCGTCGTAACATAGGTCTCCTGATTTGGCCGCGTCCCCCAACGAATGATTGCTGCCGGCGTGTCGGCAGGACGACCATACATGATTAGTTTCTTTGTGATGACGGGAAGATTGGCAACGCCCATCAGAAAGATCAGTGTGTCGACGCCGGTTGCCAGATGTTTCCATCGAACATGTGACTCTGATTTCGTCGGATCCTCATGTCCCGTAATGACGGCAAAAGAAACCGCAACACCGCGATGGGTTACGGGAATGCCTGCATAGGCGGGGACGCTGATCGCCGAAGTTACTCCCGGCAATACCTCAAATGGAATGCTGCGTGCGAGGAGAACGAGAGCCTCCTCGCCGCCGCGCCCGAATACAAAGGGGTCGCCGCCCTTGAGCCGGACAACCGTCTTCCCCTCATCTGCCTTGTCTGCGAGAAGGACATTGATATCCTCCTGCTGCATCGTATGCTTGCGGGACTGCTTCCCAACATAGATACGCTCGGCTGTGGGCGGCACGTAGGAGAGAATGCTTTCGTCCGCAAGGTGGTCATAGACGACGACATCCGCCTTCCGCAGACAGTTCATCGCACCAACCGTCAAAAGACGCGGATCTCCGGGACCCGCGCCGACAAGAAATACTTTTCCACTCATACTGCAATTCCAATCTCTTTCAAAATCTCTCGTCCACCGAGATCCAACAGTTCCTCTGCCAGAACAATCCCAAGCCTCTCCGCATCTGCAGGCGTTCCCATCGAGCGTGACCGACAGACGCGCATACCATCGACCGATGCAATCATTGCCTCAACATGGAGCACGTCCCCCTCACCGACCTCAGCATATACGCCGACGGGAATCTGGCAGCCGCCCTCAACGCGGCGCAGAAAGGCGCGCTCTGCCATAGCTGCCGCCGTCATATGAGGATCGCGCAGAAAGTTAATCAGCTCCAGAATCCGCATGTCCTCTGCGCGGCATTCAATCGCCAGCGCTCCCTGCCCGACGGCAGGAAGGATCATCGCACGTGGGAGGATCGTACGAATGCGATCACCCAGTCCGAGGCGTTTCAGCCCTGCTGCCGCGAGGACGATCGCGTCGAACTCACCAGCATCGAGCTTTGCAAGTCGTGTATTGACATTTCCGCGCAGATCAAGAATCTTGAGGTCAGCGCGCACAGCAAGCAACTGTGCACGCCGCCGAAGGCTCGATGTACCGACCCTCGCTCCATTGGGCAGGTCTTCCATCGTCCGATAGCGAACGCTGACGAATGCATCTCCGGGATCGAGCCGCTCGGTAATTGCCCCGATGACAAGACCTTCCGGAACTTCCGTCGGCATATCCTTCAGGCTGTGCACGGCAAGATCAATCATACCATCGAGCATGGCCTGCTCAAGCTCCTTTGTGAAGAGCCCCTTCCCCCCGATTTTTGCAAGCGGTGCATCGAGAATACGGTCCCCCTTCGTCGTCATCTTTTTCAGTTCCACATGACAGTGGGGGTGATGCTTTTCGAGCTCTCCCGCGATATACTCCGCCTGCCAAAGGGCCAGCTTACTTGCCCGCGTACCGATAGTGATTGTGCCGCTGTTCACTTGTTCCCGTCTCTCCTATTGCATCCAACTTAAAGAGGGCTCGCATTGCCTCGATGTAGAACGCCTCGTCTTTCGTACCCGCTGAAGCACGGATCTTCATCATGGGCGTACGCAGGATCTTGCGCACGATCATACGGCTCATATGTTCCACCTGTCTCCGCTCATCCTCGGAGAGCTCCGGAAGTTTTGCACTGACACGCTTGATCTCGCGCTCGCGTATACGTTCGCAGCGCCCCGAAAGGAGTGCCATAAGGGGCTGGAACGAGAGATATTTGAAGCGTTCCAGAAGCGATCCGACTTCCTCAGCTACAAGTTCCTCGGCCTTGACTGCCTCTGCCTGCCGCTCGCTGAGATGTTCATCCACGACAGCTTCAAGTGCGTCGATGTTGTAGAGCTCAATGCCCTTAATTCCTGCGACATCCGGGTCCACATCACGGGGAACAGCAATGTCAATGAGGAATATTTTCCGCCCTTGCCGCCGCGCCATCAGACGGCGCGCCTCCCATGCCTTGATGACGTAGTGCGGAGCACCTGTTGACGTAACCACCACATCCACACAGGTTGCGTACTCCATCGCCCCATCAAAGGGGATCGCCTCCCCTCCGATCCGTTCGGCAAGGCGCCTTGCGCGTTCAATGTGACGATTCGCAACAAATATGGTTTCAATGCCATGCGCACGCAGATGCTCCGCTGTCAGCTCCGCCATTTTTCCGGCTCCGAAGATCAGAGCAGCACAGCCGCCGAGCCCTCCAAGCGATGCCGCCGCAAGCTCGACTGCCGCATAGCTCACCGATACCGAGCGATAGGCGATGCGCGTCTCCGTCCGCACGCGCTTACCCGTCGCGATCGCACGATGAAAGAGCAGGTTGAGCACCGTACTCGTCGTCCCTGCTTCGCGCGCAACTGCATAGGCTTCCTTCACCTGCGAGAGAATCTGCCCCTCTCCGAGCACCAAAGAATCAAGGCTCGAAGCAACACGAAAGAGATGTTGGATCGCCGCATCATCAACGTAGGTATAGAGATATTCGTCCAGATCATCCCCGCCCTGCGCCAGGTCGTCGAGAAACTGCCGCAGTGCCTTGCCGCCGCATTCGTGATCATCCACGGATGCATAGAGCTCCGTGCGGTTGCATGTGGACAGCACCACCAGACCGCTAAGACCGTCATATTCTCCAAGACTCATCAGTCCCGAACGCAGTTCCTCGCGGGAAAATGAAACCCGCTCACGCACATCAATCGGAGCCGTCCGATGATTTAGCCCCAATGTCAAGAGCTGCATTACGTAACTCAACCTCTGCTTTCTCTAACTCCCCATCATGAACCATGTTCAAAATATAAGGGCGCAGTGCTATGCGCCAAAACGCAGTTCGCTCTCTGCTCGTTGACAGCATCGTTCGCATCTCACGACGCAGATGTGCAACACGTTCGAGCCATTGACCAAAAGCCTCCGGATAGAGTTGCTCAAGCTCCATCCGTATCGCGCGCGAAAGCGCGGGGCTTTCCCCACCCGTTGAGACCGTCAGCAGGAAATCGCCGCGCCGAACGCTCGATGGAATCTGAAAGGAGGACGCAGACGGATCGTCGATGACGTTGACAAGAATGTCACACTCCTGTGCCTCCGCTGCAACCTCGGCATGGACCGCAGGGCAGTCC
>ERZ772827.695-NODE-695-length-18099-cov-3.309687_pt1 | contig 18099 bp, 16 predicted proteins | sample MGYA00580850_ERZ772827 | MGnify/ENA primary metagenome ERZ772827 (study PRJEB29015, sample SAMEA2737950) | human oral metagenome | biome: human oral; feature: human-associated habitat; material: dental | place: China | collected 2145 ...
GGATAGAAACACCCGAAAGTTTTGTTTGTGACGAGTGACAGCACGAAGCCCACACCAACACGTCACCTCGTCATACCAGCGATTCAGACCCACCACACGGCAAGCTACCCTGGTGAAGACCTAGGGAAAACAAAGCCTGCCAACGCATGCGATCGAAGTCATTTACCTATGTGGAGTCCGGGTATTCAGCGTCTTCTACAGGCTCCAGCCATTCCGCTGTACCTGCCGTGATAACAAGGTGGGAGAACCACGAGTCTGCCGTAGCTCCGTGCCAGTGTTTTACGCCGTCTTTGGCGACCGCCACATCCCCGGCGCGGAGTTTAATGGGCAGCTGACCTTCTTCCTGGTACCACCCTTCCCCCGCCGTCGCCAGGATGATCTGGAACCCGCCATTATGCTTGTGCCAGTTATTGCGAACGCCCGGCTCAAAGCTCACATTCGCCACGGTAACAGGCACATCCGGATCGTTCACCAGCGTATTCATGTAGCTGGTGCCGCTAAAATACTGAGCGAGTGCACCATTCACACCACCGAGCGGGAATACGCCCTCAGTCACTTCGGTCTCGTATTGACTCATGGATTCCTCCGTTTGTCCTTGAAACGTCGTTCAAGCATTAGACTACACTTAACGTTTCCTTAAACCTAGGATTTTCGGGAGAAGCACCCAACGATTCTGTTTGTGACAAGCTATAGCATGAAACCCACGGCGACACGCCGGTACGCCACATCGGCGCACCACTGCCTCGCGCCCGCCACGCTGCGGGATGCCCGAAACATCGCGAGCAGATAGTATTTCGGCGAGAAGATAACAAACCGCTATCTTCTCGCCGAAATACTATCTGCTCGCGCCCTAGGGTTGGGTTATGTATATGCTCGGGAAACCTACCCGCGCCTGAGCAACACCATAACCTCGTAGTGGTTCGTGTGAGGGAACATATCGAGCACACGCGCGGCAATCGGCTTATAGGAGGGCAGGCGCGCTAGGTCAGCGGCAAGGGTTTTTGCGTTGCAGCTCGAATAAATCACGTGCTCAAGCCCGGAGCCCTCAACCCAGGCGCACAGCCTCTCACCAATGCCCCGCCGGGGTGGGTTTACTACCAGCATTTCGGGGGTTTCGCGGGCGTTCATGGCGAACTCGGTCGCATCCCCCGCCGCAAATTTCACGCCTTCAAGCCCCTGCTCGGCGACGGTGCGCTGGGCGCTGCGAATCGCCTCCGCGCTGATCTCGATCCCGGTGACCTCACCGTGCATCACCTGCGCCGCGTGCAGGGCAAAACCGCCCACGCCGCAATACAAATCCCAGAGCGTGCGCGGCTGAACCTGCGCCACCCACTCGCGGCCCTGCGCATACATCGCCTGCGCAATCTGCGTGTTCGTCTGAAAGAAACTCTGCGGGCGCAGGTGCAGACTCATGCCGTTCACGCGCATCGGCAGGGTTTGCCGCTCGGTCAGAATAATCTCTTCATCGCCCTCAATCAGCGCCACATGCTCGCGCAGCAGGTTCACCGACAGCACCGCCAACTTCGGCAGACGCTCCTGCAGCCACCCCAGCTGGCGGCGAATAGGCACCAGCAGCTTCTTCGAGCGGAGCACAAACCGCACCATCAGCTCGCCCGTCTCGGATGCGGTCACCAGAATATTCTTGAGCTCACCGCGCCGAGCCGGAATGTCATACGGGGTCAAATCGGCACGCTGAATAAGCTCATGCAGCACCGGAATGGCGCGCTCAATCGGCTCAATATAGAGCGGGCATTCGCTTAAATCGGTGGCGCGCCCCGAACGATAATCCACGATACCCAGGGACGGGTTCTGCGCCGAACCGCCCACCACCAGCTTCGCCTTATTCCGAAAATGCGCCTCGGCGCTGGCGACAGGTTCCAGCCAGGTCAGGTGAGGGTACGCCGCCAGAAGCCTGCGCGCATCGGCCTGTTTTGCCGCGAGCTGGGCGGGGTACGGGGTTTCGATGTTGGTGCAGGAGCGGCAAAGACTCTCACGGTAATAGGCGCATTCCATAGCCCCACCATTCTACCCTGTGGATGCGCGGGCACGGGTAACCCGCCGGGTGGTTTCGCTGATGTGCCCCTCAAGGCGTGCTCCTCCACCCCTGCTCCCCATCGAAAAAAGGGCCTTTATGTGAATAAAGCGTAGTTTTTGCCCGCTTTATTCACATAAAGGCTCTTTTTAGCAGGCTGGACTGGATCGGGCGGGAAGGCTACGGTTTCTTTGCCTTCTTCTGCTGGCCCGCCTTAAGCACCGACCTGTACGACCGTGCCGAGAGCACAGATGCTTCCGATAAAACCGATAGCACGCTCATGTAGCTCAGGCACGAGGCAATGGACAGCGAAGAAAAAGCTGAGCCGATAGACCCAAACGAGAAAACCGAGCCGATCGAAAACGCCGAATTGACGGAGCCAATGCTGCAGAATGAGTTCACCGACCCGATGCTCAGAAATGAATTTCGCGAGCCGATGCTCTTTGTGTTTTGGTCGGAACGGGCGGGGGTATCGGGGGCGTTGTTTTCGGAAGATTTGGAGGTGGTGTTAGGCATCATAAATCCAGCATACCGCGCGGCTCGCCCATCCCGAACGAATCACGGCGCACGTTGCGAGCGCTCTCATGCACGCGCGAGCAGGTAGTATTGTGCCGAAAAGGTAGGATTTTCCTACCTGCTCGGGCCAAAAACCACCTGCTCGCGGCTCTGAAGAGCATAGACAAAAGCTCTCCGGGGTGGGCTCCGTACCCAGCATTGTGCCAGTCAGGAACCCACCCCGGAGAGCTTCAACATACTCCCTCAGTCGGGAAACGTTACATCATGCCGCCCATCGGGTCAGCAGCAGGTGCCGCAGCGGATGCGGGCTCAGGCTTGTTCGCCACCACAGCCTCGGTGGTCAGGAACAGACCGGCGATCGATGCGGCGTTCTGCAGAGCGGAACGGGTCACCTTCACGGGGTCGTTAATACCCGCAGCCATGAGGTCTTCGTACTCGCCGGTTGCAGCGTTCAGACCGGTGCCCTCGGGCAGAGAACGAACCTTATCGACCACCACGCCGGGCTCAAGTCCAGCGTTCGTTGCGATCTGCTTCAGCGGCGCATCGATAGCCACACGCACGATGTTCGCGCCGGTTGCCTCATCACCCTTCAGGTCGAGCTTGTCGAAGACCTTCGCGCCCGCCTGAATCAGTGCCACGCCGCCGCCGGGGACAATACCCTCTTCAACGGCTGCCTTTGCGTTGCGCACAGCATCCTCAATGCGGTGCTTGCGTTCCTTCAGCTCAACCTCGGTTGCCGCGCCAGCCTTGAGCACAGCCACACCACCGGCGAGCTTTGCCAGGCGCTCCTGCAGCTTCTCGCGGTCGTAGTCGGAATCGGAGTTTGCGATCTCGGCGCGAATCTGTGCCACGCGGCCCTCAAGTGCGGCGGCGTCGCCAGCGCCCTCAATAATGGTGGTTTCGTCCTTGGTGACAACAACCTTGCGTGCCTTACCCAGCATCTCAAGGGTTGCGGTATCCAGGGACAGGCCAACCTCTTCGGTAATAACCTGACCGCCGGTGAGGATCGCAATATCAGCCATCATAGCCTTGCGACGGTCACCGAAACCGGGTGCCTTCACGGCAACGGACTTGATGGAGCCGCGCATCTTGTTCAGCACGAGCAGCGCCAGAGCCTCGCCCTCAACATCCTCGGCAATAATCAGCAGCGGCTTGCCGGACTGCATGACCTTCTCAAGGACGGGAACCAGATCCTTCACGTTCGAGATCTTCTGGTTGACCACCAGGATGTAGGGGTCTTCCAGCACGGCTTCCTGACGCTCGGGGTCGGTCACGAAGTAGCCGGAGAGGAAGCCCTTATCGAAGCGCATACCCTCGGTGAGTTCCAGGTGCAGGCCGAAGGTGTTGGATTCCTCAACGGTAATCACGCCTTCCTTGCCGACCTTCTCCATAGCCTGAGCAATCAGCTTACCGATCTCCTGATCGCCCGCAGAGATGGATGCGGTTGCCGCGATCTCTTCCTCAGTCTCAACCTCTTTCGCGGAGTCGAGCAGGGTCTTGGTGACCTCCTCAACAGCCTTCTCAATACCGCGCTTGAGGCTCAGCGGGTCAGCACCAGCAGCCACGTTGCGCAGGCCCTCACGCACGAGCGCCTGAGCGAGCACGGTTGCGGTGGTGGTACCGTCACCTGCGATATCGTCGGTCTTCTTGGCTACCTCTTTGACGAGTTCAGCGCCAATCTTTTCATAGGGGTCTTCAAGCTCGATCTCTTTGGCGATGGAAACACCGTCGTTGGTGATCGTGGGTGCGCCCCACGACTTCTCAAGCACGACGTTGCGGCCACGGGGGCCAAGAGTCACCTTAACGGCATCGGCTAGGGTGTTCAGTCCGCGCTCTAGACCGCGGCGAGCTTCTTCATCAAAAGCAATAAGTTTTGCCATGTGGCGATGTCCCTCCTGGACCTATATTTCCTGATAAATGAATGTAGGAATCCCTATATCAAAAGTGTGCGGTGCACCCGAGCGGATGCGCCGCCGCAGAACGCTTCACGGCGCATGCGCACCGTGAGTGCACCGAATGCTACATCAATTTTGGCACCGACCGCACCCAGGGGCAAACATTTTCGGCCGTGGCGGGCCATCATATCGCCAACAGCGCAAGGAACACGCGCGGCACGGCAGGAAAACAGGGCACAGCCCACACAGATGCTCACGGGCACAGCACTAACGCCCGGATCATGTGCAGGGAACAGGAAGGGATGAACTAGCTCTGGAAGTCGCTGGCAAGCACCACAACTGTGTCGTTACTGCCCAGATCCTCGGCGGTGCCTTCCTGAACATTGCTAATACCCACAGCGTTAGCAACCTGCTGGGCCTGCTGCTGGGCGCCGCTCTTATAGTAGACGGTGCTGCTCTGCGGCGGGTTACCGGGCCAATTGCCGGTCTCACTAATGGTGTAGCTCTTTAGCTTAGCGGCGGCACGGGATGCGCTGCCCGAAGGGGCCGACGCGTTATACACGGCCACAGTCCCCGAGGTGGAGCTCTGGCTCGACGACTGCGACGGCTGGGCGCTGCCGCTCTTATTCCCGCCATCAGTTTTCGGGGCGTTACTGGAAGGGCTGGCTGCCGCCTTACCCGCATACGCTTTAGAGCCCGCAGAGTTGGGTGAACTGTAGCGGGGAGCCATCACATACATGGACGCACCCAAGAGCAACGCAATAACCCCGGCCGTGACAAGAGGAATGGCTCCTCGCGGGTCCTTAGCGGGGTCGTCGATAGTACCGCGATAGATGCCGCGCCGGGCGGTATTCTCGTCGATATCATCGAATTCGTCGTGCGGATACTTACTCATGCATCTCTCGGGTGGGTCGTCTTTGGTGTTCTATACAGATTACAGGGATTCTCGCCCGACTCCAAGGACGGGTCTGAACAATAACACACCCATTGTAAAGTTTTCAGGAAGAGTTATTCAGCATCCTCTACCGTTTTGTGGCTAATTTATCTGCCGAACCGCAGGCGCCCTGCGGCCCTCGTTGGGCGCGGTGCTCAACGCCGCCATAACGCTACTGCTGGTCGCGGTGCTCCCGCAGGCGCGCAGTCAGAATCGGCTCCGCCGCAATGACGCGAGGGTCATCAATCATCGTGTTGAGCTTCTGATAATAGGCAATAGGTGTGATGCCCAGCGCCCCAATGGTTTTCTCCTTCGACCCCTGGTACTTCCAGCGGCGCTTCTCAATACCAATAATGGCCCGCTCCAAGGGGCTGAGTTCCTCAAATTTCTTATTCACCATGACCTCGCGGGTGTTCTCACAGACCGGGTGTGCTCTACTCTAGAGTACGTAATTTATGTTGTGTGCGCCGCACCTACGGGAGGTATCCATGTCCGAGTATCCGCCGCTGTCGTCCATTATGCACGAAGAATGGGCGCAAGCCCTCGCCCCGGTCGAACCGCAAATCCGCGCCATGGGCGATTTTTTGCGCACCGAACACGCCGCAGGGCACCGCACCTTCCCCGCCGGGGACGACATTTTCCGTGCCTTCGCCCGACCCATGAGCGAGGTTAAAGTGCTCATCCTCGGACAAGACCCGTACCCCACCCCCGGGCACGCCATGGGCATGTCATTCTCAGTGCACCGCGATGTGCGCCCCCTGCCGCGCTCGCTGAACAACATCTACCGGGAACTCAACGACGATTTAGGAATCGCCCCCGCAGAACACGGCGACCTCTCCAGCTGGGCTGACGAAGGGGTGATGCTCATGAACAGGGTGCTCAGCGTGCGAGAAGGCAAACCCGCCTCCCACCGCAATAAAGGCTGGGAGCAGGTGACCCAGCAGGCCATTGAAGCCCTCGTAGCCCGCGACAAACCGCTGGTGGGGCTGCTGTGGGGCGCCGATGCACGCCGCACCGCGCCCATGCTCGCACCGTACCCGTGCGTGGAGTCGGCGCACCCCTCACCGCTCTCAGCCAGCAAAGGGTTCTTCGGCTCCCGCCCGTTCTCACGCGTGAACGAGCTGCTGGCACAGCAGGGGGCCACCGGGGTGGACTGGTACGTCAAATAGGGTTTTAAACGGCGGTTGCCGTAGCCGAACGGAATCACATCCACCCGGCTACGGCAACACTGTTTTAAGGGGGCTAGGCTAGTCCGTCTCCCCCGTGGTCGGTGCGAACCGCTGCAGCAGGTACTGCATCAGGTAGTTACCCGCCGCCGTGCCCGCCGCCATGGCAATCACAACCGAAACCGCCGTGACCATGCTGGAGAGGCCGAACACCACGTTCGTATCAACCGTGAGCAGATACATGCCCCGGAAAAATTCCAGGCCCGGCAGCAGGAACGTCAGCGCCGGAATCGAAAAGATCGCCTGCGGCGCGTGCAGCCTATACGCCATATAGGTGCTGAACAGGCCAATCACAAACGCAGCCAGCGCCGTATTTGACCGGCCCGTGCTCTCCCCCGTCAGCACCCAGTACCCGTAGTACGTGATCAGGCCCGCCGTGGTAATCATCAGCAGCCAGCCGATTTTCGCCACCTTCGTGTGCGCCGCCACGGCAAACGCCGCGGTCGCAGCCAACATAAACACAGAAAAAGTGGCGGTATCAGACGGGACGAACTTCGTCTGCTCAATATCGATAGTGGGCCCGCCAAAAACCGCTAAGGCGCTCACCGCGCTGGCAATACCAATCACCAGCCCCAGGAAGCTCATACCTGTAGACACGAACCGCCCCGCAGAAGTAATCGGGAACCCATTAATCGCATCCTGCACCGCAGACACCAAGCGGGATGTTGGCAGGAACATAATCAAACCCGCCGCAACCACCAGCGGCGCCGACAGCGGCGTATCCGGCCGGTGCAGCATCGACCCCTCACCACCGAGCAGAATCGCCAGGAACGTCATAAGCCCCGCACTGGCGGCCATCCGGAAGAACGCGGGCATCCCAATCTTCCGCAGCCACTGAATCAGCAGGTACACGGGCGTAAAAATAATACCCGCCGCCACCGCAGTCGCCCAGCCGCCGCCCAGAGCAACCGTAAGCGTCGAAGCCCCAAAAATATTCGCCAGCCAGATCACCGCCGGCGGGTACGGTTTAGGGCGGTGCGTAATCTCACTCAACCGCAGATCCGCCACCTCAAGGGTGATGCCACCGGCTGTAATCTCGTGAATCAGCTCGTAAATGGAGGCCAGCGCCTCGTAGTTCTCCGTAGAAGAACGCACCACCCGCACCAGGGTGTGGGTGAACCTCTCATCCAGGCCCACGCGCTTCATAATGCGCGACTCCATGTACGTGTCCGGGTCGGAGGTGTAGTTAATCGTCACCGACTGGTTGGTAATATCAACCTCAACCGAATCCAGGCCGAACGCCGAAGAAACCGCAATAATAGCGGAATCCACATCCATGGCATCCGCCCCGTAATGGAACATCGCCTCCGCAAGACGCAGAGTGTAGTTCAGGGTGTCCCGGGCGTGCTCCTTCTCGCGGCGGAACGCCTCACGCGCGGCCTGCTCCTCCTTGCGGCTCTTGAGCGCAAACTGCCGCTGAGCGATACGGGCGCTGCCGCGCAGGGCGGGGCCCTCGGCGCCCGGACGCACAAATGACCGCAGGGTACGCACGCCCCAGCGCCCGCCCCCGCCGCGGCGCACCGTTGGCAAGGTGGTGGTCGGCTCCGATTTCGGGGAGGCGTACCCCTCCGGCGGCTCGGGGTCCACCCCGCCGAACCGCTGGGCCGCCTGCGAATTCGGCACACGCGGGATCATGCCCGTCATCGGAACCGGGCGTGAGGGCGGGTAGGCCGCAGCCACCTCAGAGGATTCGGGGGTGGTTTCGCCCGGCATCGGCTCGGGCACCAGCTCATCGTCAATGGAGACAGTCGGCATGCCTGCCTCATCCACCGGCAGCAGCTGCGTCTGCTCGGTGCTCGTCTCAACCCCGTGCGCCTGCGCCACCTCGTACAGTGCTTTGCGGGAGCTGCGGGAAGAATGCGCAAGCGCGTCCCGTAATTGCGCGTCGTTCACCTGGTTCAGCGACACAGCTGGCATGGGGTGCGCGTGCGGCTCATACCTTGTGGGGCGCGGTGTGGTGTGTGGATTATCGTGGGGTTCTGAACCGTCGCCGGTGGGACGGTTCCGCTCATCTGCCATAGGTGTCTCCGAAGTGTTTGGGCTGCGTACCTAGTCTAGCAAGCAGCACCTGTGCGTGAAACAAAAAACGCAGCAAAATTTAGTGTAAAAATTGCCGAGCGCAGCATCCCCTCAGGGGCGGTGAGCTGGGTGATTAAACGCCCCGCCGCCGGTGACATTTTCCGGCGGCGGGGCGTCTGAGTCGAATAAGACGGCTACACGCTATCGTATAGTCCGTGTTTACTCGGCGTCGTGGTCGGTCTCAAGGATCTTGACCAGAGTGTCTAGAGCCTCTTCAGCGCCTTCACCTTCGGCGCGCAGAACAACGACGTCACCGTGCTTAGCGCCCAAAGACATCAAGGACAGGATGGATGCTGCATCCATAGCCTCATCGGCGGGCTCACCCTTGGCCGCGATAGTAACCTCGACGGGGAGGTCGCCTGCTGCCTCAGCGAAAATAGCTGCCGGACGGGCGTGTAGACCAACACGGCTGGCAATGGTTGCTTCGCGCTCTGCCATAGTTTTCTCCTTTATGGAATAAGTTACGTTGCTTACTATTCTAGTGCAGACGGGTGGTTTTGTACCCGTATTTAGGTGATTCTACCGTAAATTTCCGCCCACTACTTAGGTTCATGATGACCCCATCAGGGGCGCATCGGCGGCTGCGGCTCTAACACGGCCTCAACCCCCGATGCGTCCCGCACACCAGCGGCCGCTACTACAGGCCCAGCTCGTCCAGGATCGGCAGCTCTTCACGGGCCGCGGCCTTCGCCTCAGCCGAAGAGATCTGCTCCAACGCCTTATTGGCGATGTGCCGCGCCTGCTCCAAGGTCACAGACTTCAGCACCGCGGCGACTGCCGGAATAGCGGCGGCGTTCATCGACAGGGTGTCCACGCCCAACCCGATCAGCACCACGGCCAGCGCCGGGTCTGAGGCAGCCTCACCGCACACGCTCACGTACTTCTTCTTGCCCGCGTTCACGGAGGCCCGCTTGGCGCCCTTGACGGTCAGCTTAATCATCTTCAGCACCGCCGGCTGCCACGGGTTGTTCAGGTGCGCCAAATCGCCCAGCAGGCGGTCGGCGGCCATGGTGTACTGGGTCAGGTCGTTCGTGCCGATCGACACGAAATCAACCTCGCCCAGGATTGCCTCAGCGTTCACGGCGGCGGCGGGGGTTTCCACCATCACACCGTGCACCGGCAGGTCTACCTCTTTGAGCATTTTCGCGAAGTTACGCGCCTCGGAGGTGGTTGAAATCATGGGGGCCATCACCCAAATATCGGCGTCTGACTCGTCGTACGCCTTCTTAATGGCCTCCAGCTGGCGGGTGAGCACCCCGGGTACGGTCCAGTCGGTGCGGAACCCGCGCACACCCAGCGCCGGGTTCTCTTCCTCTTTCACGTTCAGGAACGGCAGGGGCTTATCGGCGCCCGCGTCCAGGGTGCGGACCACAATATGTTTGCCGGGGAATGCGTCGAAAACGGACTTGTAGGTTTGTGCCTGCGTCTCAATGCTCGGCTCGGCGTCATGACCGAGGAACCCAAATTCGGTACGCAGCAGGCCCACACCTTCGGCGTTGAGGCTCGCAGCCTTCTCAGCTGATTTGCCGTCGCCCACGTTTGCGTAAAGCTCCACCCGGGTGCCGTCGGCGAGCACACCTTTACCGTCGAAGTCGGCGATAGGTTTGCGGTTGGCGTACTTCTCGGCGGCTTGACGGTCGGCATCGGTCGGTTCGGTGTCCACTATGCCTTCGTTAGAATCCACGTATACGACGGTGCCGTCGGGGATTTCGGTCACGCCCTTAGCCGCCACAATCGCGGGAAGGCCCAGCCCGCGTGCCAGGATCGCGGTGTGCGCCTGCGGGCCGCCGTCGGAGGTGATCAGGGCGATCACTTTCTCGGGGTCTAGGGTTGCGGTATCGGCCGGGGCCAGGTCAATGGCGGCGAGCACAAACGGCTCATCCGAGAAGGGGATGCCGGGGGCCTGCTGGCCGGTGAGGTCGGCGACAATACGGGCGCGCACATCGTGGATATCGGTCACGCGCTCAGCCATGTACCCGCCGAGGGCAGCCATCTGGTCAGCGAAGGAGGTCGCGGCCTCCCAGATAGCGCGTTCGGGGGCCATCTCCTGGGTCTCAACCAGTTTAATGGCGCTCTTAATAAGCGCACGGTCGGTGGCCATCTGGGAGGTGGACTTCAGCACGGCCTTACCGTCACGCCCGGCGTGCTCGGCGCGGGAAAGCAGGTCTTCCTTCACACGCTGGGAGGCGTCTTTAATGCGCTGGGATGCTGCCTCAATGGTCTCGCCGCTCAGGCGCAGCCCGTCTTTAGGTTCCTGGATAGGTTCGGGCATCTGTTTGACGGGACCAATCACGCGTCCGGCGTAAACACCAACGCCCTTATAAGTAGTCATGAGGGTATTTTCCTTAGGTTGAAGTTGTCTTCAAGTGTAGCGTGTTCTACGTCTTAAGCCGCGACCTTCTCGGCCTTTGACGTAGCGCCGATCGATTTCAGCACCAGGTACACCAGCGCCGAAAGCAGGGTTCCGGCAGCTACCGCCACCAGGAACATCAGCACGTTATTGCTCAGCAGAACAATCCAGATACCGCCGTGCGGTGCCGGGGAGGCCACATGCGCACTCATGGAGATAGCACCCGCGAGCGCACCGCCCACAACGGAGGAGGAGATCACGCGCAGCGGATCCGCCGAAGCGAACGGGATAGCTCCCTCGGAGATGAAGGACGCACCCAGCAGCCACGCGGTTTTGCCGTTCTCCCGTTCGGGTTCGGTGAAGAGTTGGGGGCGCAGGGTGGTGGCCAGCGCCATGGCCAGCGGCGGAACCATACCGGAGATGATGACGGCCGCCATGATTTCCTGGTTCACGGCGCCGCCGCGCTCCAGACCACCTATAGCGAATAGGTAGGCCGCCTTATTAATGGGGCCACCCAAATCGGAGGCCATCATAACGCCCAGGATCAAACCAAGAACAAGGGAGGAAGTGCCCGACATTGACATCAGCCAGCCCTGCAGTACAGACATGATCCAGGCCAGGGGCGCACCCAGCAGCAGATACATGACGGCACCCGCTATGAGGGAGGTGATAAGCGGGGTGATTACCACAGGCATCATGGAGCCGAGCCAGCGCGGCAGTTTCAGTGTTCCCAGCCCGTAGGCGACCACACCGGCGAGGATACCGGCGACAATACCGCCGAGGAAGCCGGCTTGCATTTTGAATGCCACGGTACCGGCGATGAAGCCCGGGGCGATACCGGGCCGCTGCGCCAGACCGTAGGCAATGTAGGCGGCAAGCGCGGGCACCACCAGGTCAGTACCGTAACTGCCAATAGTCTGCAGTACCACACCCAGGTACAGGGTCCAGTGGGTGCCGTTGAGATTAAAGAGGGAGGAGTTCTCAAGAATACTCTTCCGGGCGGCCTCATTCAGGTCCCCCAGGTTTGGTGTGGTGACTGCCTCAAGCATGAAGCCCAGCGCCACAATAATACCGCCCGCAGCAACGAACGGGATCATGTACGACACACCGGTCATCACGGCCTTGTAGATGCGCGTACCCCACGAGCCTTCAACGGCGGAGGAGCTGTCCTCAGCGGTGGAGGTGGCCGCGGCCACGCGCTTACCGTTGGGGTTCTCAGCCTCGGCCAGGGCCTCATTCAGCATGGCTTCGGGCTCGTCAATACCGCGTTTAACCGGGGACTCCACGTAGGGCTTACCGGCGAAGCGGTTGCGGTCGCGCACATTCACGGAGACCGCAAACACCACGGCGTCGGCTTCATCAATATCGGCCTGGGTGAGGGTCTCATTACCGGAGGAGCCCTGGGTTTCGACCTTGAAGTCGTAGCCGAGGTCTTCTGCCGCGTATTTGAGGGCGTCGGCGGCCATGTAGGTGTGGGCGATGCCGGTGGGGCAGGCGGTGACGGCCACGATTTTCTTTTTCGCGGCTGCCGGTGCGGTGTCCTCACCGGCGGGTTCAGTCTGTGCCGCTGCCTTTGCTTCGGCGGGCTCCGCTTTCTTGTCGCTGCCTTCAGCGGAGGCGCCGCCCTGAGAGCTGGCGGCCCCGGCTGCCGGTGCGGCCGCAGAGTCTTTCGCTGCGGTGCTCTTTGCGTCTTTTTTCGCGCTCCCGCCGCCGAGCGCCTCGGAGACCAGTTCCACGATCTCTTCGGGGGTTTTTGCCTCGCGCAGGGATGCGGTGAATGACTTCTTCATGAGTGAGCGTGCCAGGGTGGAGAGCAGCTTCAGGTGCGCCTGGTCTGCCCCGTCGGGTGCGGCGATGAAGAAGATCAAATCGGCCGGGCCGTCTTTCGCCCCGAAGTCCACGGCCGGGTTGGGGCGGGCCATGGCTAGAGTAGGCACGGTGACCGCCGCCGAGCGGCAGTGCGGGATGGCGATACCGCCGGGGATGCCGGTGTCGGTCTTGGATTCGCGTGCCTTCGCATCAGCGTACAGCTGGTCGAAATCATTGGCGCGCTCGGCCTTCACAATGGTGTGGGCTAACCGTTCAATAACGTCAAAACGTGAGTCACCGAGGTTCTCATCCAGCAGGACGAGCTCCGGTGCGATGAGTTCAGACATGTCTACTACCCTCCTTGGGGGTATGTGTGTTGTGTGCCGGGTTGGGGGTTGTGTGGGGTCCGCTCCGGCCAGGTGTTGTTTGATATATAGGGTGAAAACTCTTCGTATTCTGTTATTGGAATATTCTGACGTGTGGGTTTACCTGCATTGAGCGCTGTTAGACCGCCAGGGTCTGCACGGTAACCTTCTGCGGGGTGGTCGCCTCAAGGGCGGGTACGCGCGTGCCCGGAAGGGAAGCAGCCGCAGAACCGTGCGCGACCGCCTGCACCAGCGCATCCTGCGGTGAGGCCCCGCGCTCGTGAGCGATCAAAAAACCCGCCAGGGAGCAGTCACCGGCACCGACCGTGCTGCGCACCGTCACGGGTTCGTGCTTAGCCCACCAGGCACCTTCAGCGCTAATAAGCACCGCGCCTTCCCCACCCAGGGTGGCCAGCACATACCGGATACCCTGATCCACCAGGTGCCGGGCGGTGCGGGCGGTCAGTTCGGGGCTGGCCTCAAGCTCACGCCAGTTATCGGATCCCGTCAGCTGCGCCAGCTCCTCAGAATTCGGCTTAATCAGGGTGGGTTTATGCTCCCCGCGCGCGGTGGCGATAAGCGGGGCCTCAGAAGTATCAACCGCGATATTGCCGGTAAACCCGGCCGAACGCAGCTTACCCACCAGCTCGGCATAATAGGAGGCGTCCAGCCCAGGCGGCAGTGAGCCGGCCAGCACCACCCAGTGCGCCTGCTGCCCGTCGTTCACCGCGCACGCGCGTTCCACCACCAGCTGGTCCAGCGCTTGGCGCAGTTCGGCGGTGAAATGGGTTCCGGGGGCGTTCAGTTTGGTGGTGGTACCGTCCGGGTCTACCACGGTAATATTTGACCGGATCGGCTCGCCTGTGGGCAGGTTCGCGTACTCCACGCCTACCTCGCGCAGTCCGGTCAGCACCGGGTCGGTGGCCTCACCGGGGATAACGGCAAGGGTCGGAACGTGGGATACGTGCAGGGCGCGGGAAATATTTACGCCCTTGCCGCCGGGGTCCTGTACGGCGCCGGTTGCGCGCTGCACAGCCCCGTGCGCCAAGGGCGCACCAAGCTCAATAGTGCGGTCCAAACTGGGGTTAGCGGTCAGGGTAATAATCATGCGATAATCACCTCCACACCGGCCCCTTCCAGCGCCTGAGCCAGCTCTCCCTCGGGTGCACGGTCAGTAATCAGCGTGTCAATATCCTCAAAATCGGCGAACCGCACCAGCGACTCGTTGCCGAACTTCGCCGAATCGCACAGCAGCACCACGCGGCGGGCCGACTTGCAGATAGCGGTCTTCACAATCGCCTCGTTCATGCCGGGGGTTGAGACACCGAACTCGGCGCCAATGCCGTTAGCCCCAATAAAAGCGATGTCGGGGCGCACGGTGGAGAAATAGTTTGCGGCGCGCGCACCGATGGCGGCCCACGTCATTTTGCGCAGCTGACCGCCCACCAGCTCCATGGTGATGCCCTCAGCCTCAGCGAGTTTCACCGCAATGTGCAGGGCGTGGGTAATAATAATGCGGTCACTACCGGTTTTGAGGCTAAAGTTCTCAGCCCCTATCTGATCTGCCAAAATCTCAATGGTTGAACCCGCGTCCAACACAATAGAGCCCACCTCGGAGTCGCGGAGCATATTGTACGCTTTCGTGGCGATACGCCGCTTCTCGGGGGTGTTCATGCCCTGCCGCGAGGCGATAGAGGATTCAAGGGAGGTGGACTGCTCCACCGTTACGGCACCACCGTGTACACGGCGGAGTTTGCCTGCTTCTTCGAGGGCGGCCAGATCGCGGCGCACGGTCTCCATCGTCACGTCGTAGCGGCGTGCGAGTTCCGCGCCGTTGACGCGGCGAGCCGACGCTACAAGCTTCGCGATTTCAGCGCGGCGTTCTTCAGCGAACATAGATGTTCTTCACTTTCGGTCGGGGCGGTAAAGGTAGGCGGCAGAGGCGGCCCATTCCGGCAAGAACAGTCACGCGCTCCATGCTGGTTTCAAGCTGTAACCCATTGCAACAGCCCTGTACTTGATTTTATGTGGGTTTCTGTGGGCACGTCAATAGAACCCACCCTAAGGCTCACATATATGACGAAATTTCGCTAGAAAAACCACATTAGGGGTGGCTCCCACCGGCACACCGCCCGGTGCACCCGGTCAGGAAACCACACCCAAGAACCAGCCAGCAGCCGCCCCGATACGCCGCTACGGCCTACCCGAAACCGAGGCCCCTTCAGGTTCAGTGGTGCCCCGCCGCAGCCGACCCCACACGGCGGCACCGGCACGCACCGCAAGCACCCCCAGCAGGGTGCCGGTGCCGTTCATCAGCACATCCGACACATCCGCTGTACGGTTCGGCATCATATGCTGAATGCTCTCAATGCCCAACGACGCCACGTACCCGCCCACCATAATGTACGGGTACGCCCCGCGCGGCAGCAGCAGCCCCAGCAGCACCCCAGACGGGAAAAACATCACCACATTCGCGGCCCGCTCAACACTCTCATAGGTGATGAGCCCCGGCAGCCACCCCTGGGCGTGACCGCGCTCCAAAAACTCACGCAGGCTGCCGCCAGCCTCACCCGAATCAACGTGCACGGGCGCAAACACGATAGAACCCACCACACACAGGTAGGCCACAAACAGAACAATAAGAGCCCACCGCCACAGGCGTGCATAACGCGCAGAACGCGGCGGATGGGAAACAGCAGACGAATACGTGTGACTATCGGTGAGATGTTCAGCGCCCCGGAAGGTGACGGCGCCAAAAGCATCCCTATTAGTCACCGAAATACCCCCGCGAATCCCAGGCAAACAGCCCCGCAATATCAACCTCAAGCGGTTGCGCGTTTGGTACCTCCTGCGTATACTCATACCCCTGCGCCGCCGAAATAGCACGGCGAATCAGGCTGCCATGCGAAACCACCATCAGCCGCTCCCCCGGGTACTGGCGCACCACCTCACGCAGGGCACGCACCGCCCGCACATACAGGTCACGCTCCGTCTCCACTCCGGGGTAAAAACGGTCGGGGGCATCAGATTCATAGTCGGGAATGTTCTTACCTTCCGCAGCACCGTACGCCCGCTCCACCAGCTCGGGGTAGGTTTGGCTCACCGTGAGCCCAAAAAACTCCCCCACACGCTGCGCGGTTTCGTGGGCACGCGACAACGGGGAAGAAAGCACCCGGTCATAGCTCAGCCCCATCTGCTGCAGCTTCGCCCCGGTCTCATGCGCCTGCTGACGCCCCGTCTCATTCAACGGAATATCGCTCACGCCCTGCATCAGCCGGTTCTTATTCCAGTCGGTCTGCCCGTGCCGAATCAGCGTGAGCGTGCCGCCAGCAAGACCCTCAGGCAGCGGCTCGGGGCCTAAATCGCCCTCGCTGTGCGTGACCACGTGCCGGTCAATCGCCGCATCCAGCAGCGCCGTGGGAAGCTGCGTAATCGAGGCGTTCGGCGGGATCGGGTAAATACCGTCCACCGTCAGCGCCTCAGGGTGCTCATGCTCAAGAAGCACAGTCATGGTCACCGCAATCAGCATACCGTGCGTGGCCACCACAATATTCTTCCCCGGATGCGCCGCACGCACACGGTTAAACGCCGTCAAGGCACGCGCCACAAACTCCTCACGCGGCTCAACCGTCGGGTTCGCACCGCTGCGGGCATCCGCCACCAGCTCGGGGGTGGCCACCAGGCCCTCCAGCTCGCCGAAGCCGCGCTCCTGCAGGCCCTCATAGGCACCCAAATACGGCACCCCCAAGCCCTCAGCAATAATCTTCCCACTCTCAACCGCACGCACCAGCGGGGAAGACACCACCCCATCCACCGGCACACCGTCGGAGGCAAGGGCGGCGAACTCATCCAGGGCGCCGCGCACCTGCTCGCGCCCGGCATCGTTCAGCGGAATATCGGTATTGCCCTGGAAGCGGTGCTCAATATTCCAGTCAGTCAGCCCATGCCGCAGCATGAGGATACGCCCGGCAGGGTGCGTCTTAGCGCTGTGCTCTGCGGTGTTCTCCTGTCTGCTATTGTCCCGGTCGGGGGCAGCCTGCAGGTTCTGCGGAGGCTGCGCGGTTTCGGGGTGAGAGGCGCCGCTGCCGATCTGCGCGCCGTCAGAATTAGGATGTTGTAATGAGCCGTGAGTGATAGTCATGCCCTCAATTATGCATGAATTTCCTTCTAAAGCTTTGGTTTAAGTGAGAATTTGTGGGATTCTCACAGGCTGGCTTCCCCGCGTACCTGTCCTACCCTGCGCGGCCCCAGCAGGCAGACACCACCGGCCAGAAGCCTTAAACCCACATCGTCAACACCTCAGTACTTCCCCACGTCATACCGTAGGGTGAGGACCCCGCCCCGGCGTCTCCACCCTAAGGATGAGATGCCGCCGAAAACCCCCGTACAGAAGGCGAAAATATCATCCCCCAGGGGCATAAAAACACCCCCTGCGCCCTGAAATACTGGGACTATGAACAACGAATACACCCCCAGCAACGGCCTAACCGCATCACCCTTTGCCCCCGCCGCCCGCGGCACAGCCCCCTCCACTACATACGCGTATGACGGGGCCCACCACAGCACGGCGCACACCGCACAGCCGAATGCGCCCCAGCATGCCCCAGCGGCCCGCCCGGGGCCACAATATGCCCCAGCACCACAAGCACCCCACGCGGGACCCCCAGCCCCCACCCAACCACCACACGCTTCCCCGGCTGCCCCCACCTCGGCGGCCGGGGCCGTACCGGCGCACCCCGTCCCGGACGCGCCGGTACCCACCGCTGCGGTACCAGCTGCCTCCACCTCGGCACCCGGCACCGCAGCACCCGTTATCTCCGCACGCTCAGTCACCAAAACCTACGGCCCCAACACCGTACTGCGCGGGGTATCCCTCGACATCTACCCCGGCGA
>ERZ772827.698-NODE-698-length-18079-cov-20.351809_pt1 | contig 18079 bp, 18 predicted proteins | sample MGYA00580850_ERZ772827 | MGnify/ENA primary metagenome ERZ772827 (study PRJEB29015, sample SAMEA2737950) | human oral metagenome | biome: human oral; feature: human-associated habitat; material: dental | place: China | collected 2145 ...
CCGGGACACCCTGCTTAAAAGGCAGGTGCTCTAACCAACTGAGCTATGGGCCCGCGTATGACGCGCAGCGCAACAAAGCGAGAACGCGACTTTTCACATTTTATCACAGAAGGACGGCGTTTTCAACGCTTTGTTTTCTTGGCAGCGGGCGCCCTGGCCCGAAGCGGCAAGCTCATGTCAAGCAGCCCCGCCACTAGTCCGACGGTCGCCGCATAGCGCCACCAGTCACTCAGCAATTTGTACGTCTTCATCGCCTCCGCGTCCAAGGTCATAAACTTGCCCAGTGGCCGCACCAGCACCGCCGCTGCTAAGACGCCGACCAGCACCGCCGAGATCAGCCGTAGCAACTTGCCAGGTCCCTTTGGCCCGGCAATTAATAATAGCACCAGCGGTCCTACCGTCAGGATAATCGTCGCCACCACGCCATTTGGCAGTCCCGCCACACTACTAACACCCAGCCCGCCGATCACCCCGGCCAGCCACTCTGCCCATAATTCCGCCAGTAATGCACCGACTGCCAGCGCTAGTGCCAACACGCCAAATCGCCGATTCAATACGAAAGCTAACGCCGTCACCGCCACGGCCACGCCACCAAATAACAACACCACACTCACCGCTGCGCCTCCGTACTAAACCGCGCGGTGACGCCCGGCTTGATACCATGCTCCCTGGTACTACCCGCCGGTAGTTCCAGTACGTACCGCGCTGGCACTGGCGTGTGATATACCTCATGCGGCTCGTTGTCGGGCCAGACATCACGCTTGACATGCACGACCTTTTTCTTGGCATCTAGCCAGATAATATCAATCGGGACGCGCATATCCTTCATCCAAATTGGTATGTCGCCGTCTTTCTCGGCCACGAACAACATCCCCTCGCTCTTACCCAGCTCCTGCCGACCGCCCAAGCCTCGCGCCCGCGTCTCGTCCGTATCAGCGACCTCTACTCGAAATGTGCCCTTACCAATATCAACAGTCGTGTACGTTTTATTCATCTGGCGTGCCACCGCCCATACGCCGTAGCCGATCCCGGCCAACACGCCGAGCACGATCACCCAAATGATGATCCGCTGCACTATCGACGCCGACTTTGCACTCATACCCTCATTATAGCAAGTTTAGCTTCAGGCGCCGACTTTATCTTTTTTGTTACCGCGCTTGGCGTTGCGATTAATATAATCAATAATCCGACCAGCTACATTGCGGCCCGTGACTTTTTCGATGCCAAATCCTGGACTGGCGTTCACCTCCAATACCAGCGCGCCGCGGTTCGAGCGCATAAAATCGACGCCGGCCACCACCAGCCCCATCGCCTTGGCGGCCTTGACGCACATTTTTTGTTCATCAGGCGTCAGCTTGATAGCCGTCCCCTCACCACCTTTGTGTAAATTACTGCGAAAATCATCGTCCAAACTCTGTCGCTTCATACTAGCCACCACTTGACTACCGACCACAAATGCCCGAATATCCGTGCCAGCCGACTCTTTGATAAATTCCTGCAACAAGACGTTTGTGCCGTCAGAATTACTGAGGTAAAACGCCTGCATAACCGACTTGGCGGCCTTCAGCGTCTCCGCTAGCACCACGCCATTGCCATGTGTCCCGCGCGCCAGCTTGATAATTGCCGGCGTACCGCCAATCTCGTCCAGTAACACATCGATGTCCGTTTCATTGCGCGAGAACACCGTCTTCGGAATTGCCACGCCAGCCCGGGCTAGCAACTGCGTCGAGCGCAGTTTATCCCGCGCCCGCGTAATGGCAATTGACCGATTCATAAAAAATGCCTGCGGATTCGCCATCTCCAGCTGCCGCAATACCGCCGTCCCGTAACGCGTCATATAGCTAGCAACCCGCGGGATGAACACATCGAAATTACCGATTTCCTTACCACGATAAATAACCTTTGGATGTCGCTCATCAATTGACACGTAGCAATTTTTATACTTGATAACCTTAATTTGATGGCCACGTTTTTCGGCCTCTTCTTTGAGGCGGAGGGTGGAGTAGTTGATGTTACCGTTACTGAGGATTGCGATTTTCATGACTACTTATCCTTTGGTTTATGGTATTTTTTATAAAATTTGTGGGGATTCTTTGCCAGCTCCTTATTCAGCACTTTGTTATCGATAGCATATTTGTACCGATGTGCCGCATCACCCTCGCGCACATCAACCAAGAACTTGCCCGCAACAGTACGACGTCCTATTAGAACTGGGTAGAGATTACCAGAACGATCCGAGAGGTTAAATAGCGCTTTAATTTTACGCCCCTTGATAGTAACGGTAAAATGTGTTCTATAGCGAATTTGCTCATGTCCAGATGAGCTGCGTACCATTGCTACAGTGAAATCCGTTCGCTTGAAAATCTTCCCGTTATAGTAAGGCGAGCCTTTGCCGAATAGGGCAAACTTTAATACACCATCTTTATCAACACGAATATTGCTCGCCCATACCGATGAGCTGTCTGCACCTGTGTCAACTTTGGCCGGTACGCCAATAGCACGCCGACCAAAATCAACACGGACATTTCGTCCAATAACCTGCCTAGCCAACATCAATACCTACCATTTCTAGAAGCATCTCACTATATTTTCTCACTTTCTCATCCTGAAACGCACCAGAGGAAACCTGCGGTGCATTATTGACCTCCAGCAAATACGACTTATTGTTGGTACTGTCAAACATTACGTCAACACCCGCAACTTGCAGCCTCGCGATAGATGCAGCTTTAACGCAGACATCAATAACTTCGGGCGAAACCGACTCGATCGGTACGACCTGTGCGACACCACCTTGAGAAGTGTTGTTAAGATGTGAGCCGTCGACACCCTTGCGTTCAATTACTAAAACTGGCTTACCGTTAAAAACCAACACCCGCAAATCGCCAGAGTTTGGAATAAACTCCTGCAAGACAAATCGTTTGTCTGGGTACTGCTTTTGGATATCGCTAATCTCTGCGACCGACTCAACTAAAAAATTTGAACGACCCTTTGAGCCTTCATTGTCTTTCATAATTGCCTTTCCGCCAAACTCTGGAAAGCGTCGGATCATTTCATCTATATCACCATAAAAGGTGTGTGGCCAATTTTTAATACCATTAAACCACAGTAAAAATTGTGTACTCATCTTATTATCCAGCATTAGCCGATTCAAGTACTCGTCTGTATAACGAATGCCAAAATACTCACAATACTGCACAATAGCCTGAGCTTCATTCGCCATCTTACCAATATGACGAATGACAACCAAATCAAAATCACGAAGATCAAACTTCTTCTGAGAGTGATAGATATTAATTGCATATGCACTTAACTCAAAAAATAGCTCAGATATTTCACAGTGTTCAATCTCAACACTCTCCCCGATACTATTTTGTACACGGCTAGCAAAACCTCCAGCCTTGCTCCTTGCTTCTTCGCTCACCGCTCGTGCTATCAGTAAGACTTTCTTTTTACTCTTCATTTACAGGATCCCTTTCTGTGGCTTTTTAATAAATATATGGGTTATTGTATGTCGTAGGAAATATGGTCTGGATTTGTTGGATCATAACGTACGCTAAGAATATGACGCAATTTTTCTAGCCTTTCTTCTTCTGGAAGTCGGGCAATATCATTCAACCAGCCAGCGGCTTTTTGTGCACCCACAAAATATGCACTATCACGCGTATCAATTGCGCCGCCGCGACGCGTACGATGAACCTGACGTTGAGCATTTGAGCGAGCCTTATCAATATCTACCACACCCCCATTTTGCTCCACCAACAACACTTCACGCCGCCAAAGAATTTCGAATGTCTCACGATAATTACGCGGATCACCGCCTCGATCGTTACCTGCCTGCAGACCAATTGATAAATAATACTGCTTGCCGGGAACACGTTTTTGACCCGTAATAACCTGTTCTAGACACGTTGCCAAACCCTCTTCAAAATCTAGCCCACTAGGACCACTTCCCCGACCACCATGAACCACCGCCTCATGAAATGCAACACCTATAGCGGCTAGCTCATTAGGAAAATCTGCCCGGTTCTCACCATAGTATACCGTTTTCTCACGAATACTTGTGTGTGCTGATTTACCCGAATCTAGTTGTACACTCCATTCTTCTGGCAACCCAGCGACCTGTATCACTGCTTTACAAACATCAACAGCCTTATCCACGGGCACCGGCTCTTTAGATGCCTTATCAATCATGGAGCCAGTCTCTGGATATATATTTCTTAAGTCATCATGAATAATTTTCATAGTTTCATCATTTAGCCCAAGCACCTCATGGCCACCCCCATCAATAGGCTGTTTTTCAAGAAGACTCAACAGTTCAGTCGCCTCTTTACGCTGCGAATTACTCGCCAAATCAATTAACTCGTTTACCATCGCAGCAAAAGCCGGTTTATCAATACCTCCCATAATATCTAGCGACAACTCTGCAGCTAAACGGCGGTGCTCAAGGCAATCTGATGATGCTACCGACCCAAGAGCCAACTGCAACTCCTCGTAACGAAACAGTTCGCCCGTCTTGCGAATGATTTTATCTATTAGCTCTTCATGTGTCTGTGATCGATCCTCAGATGGAGTGCACATCAGTTCATCAAGGAGGCCCTCATAGAGCTCAATCGTCTCTTTAACCGTCTCTGTGTTATGTCGTCCGTCCATCATCTGCCGTGGTTCGATCAAGTCTGGATTATTAAGAAATTCATGAATTCTATTCTGACGTTCAGTAGCACTAGTGTTCGGGTTAAGGTAATGCTCATAGCCAGGTGTCGCTGTAAAAGGATTTTGGTCAAATATCTGTTTTTTAGAATCTATTGTACTAGTTACCATAGCTAATATAATAACATAAATCTTATAATAATACAATATAGTAGCCCTGGCCGAACAACCCCCTCCTCACACCGTCAAACCACCCTAGCAATCGCCCCTACGTTTTGATTAGCTTAGTCGTCATACAACAAACGTCGACGACGTTGTAATAACACTCTTAAGTTATTTCTGTTTACCCCCTTGTCTTCTCGCTACCACAACCACCACTGCTGTAATAATTGATAGTCCGGCCAAAATAGCCAGCGCATAAGCATAGCCTGACAGCAAGTAAATTAAGGCCAGCGTCACGCCGACAGCACCCCACATACTGATAAGCCGCTTGCCAAGTGCTAAGCCGATGATAACCATCAGCGAATGCTCGACCAGGAACAATATTTCCATGGCATTGTCACCCGCTAGCGCCAGGACAAGGGTCGATAAACTAAACACAGTAAGCACTAGTGCTAAGTGCGCAATGGTAGATATCTGAGCATATCCTAGCCAGCGCCAGGACATCACCGCCCCCGACAAAATTGCCACTGAACAGAGATACGGCATCACGATACTATGAATCGGTACAATCAGCATATGAACCGCAAACAGAATACCACACAGCACCAAAAGAACACCCGAGTCGAAGTATAGAAGACTCTTCTTCGGCATCCCCTCGGCTATCAGGGCGCTACCATTGACTACCCACGTCAATGCCACCAATAGTACTGCTTCCGTTGTGACGCTGGCTGGCATAGCCATTAGCAGTAAAAGCATCGACCAGCCAATGGCACTCCAAAATGAAGCATAATACCAATAAACTGATAATTTCTTAGTTCGCATAGCCACGGCGGCGCCATAAAACACCGCAAAGATAACCAGCGAGACGATCGACATAAACTCAAGCTTAACGCCGAGCCATTGTGCAGTTAAGTAGAATAACAATACCAAACTTGGATGCGCCAATATCGCCATCGGCCGCCAATCCTGCTTGGCATACACTACCATATAAAGTGCCGCGACAGCCGCCAGCCAGCCCAAGATTTTGAACGGCAATTCGTATGTCGTCGATAGATTTATCATCGGTAATATCACTGCCGGTACCGTAGCAGCTAGTAGAGTCATATCGCTGATAGTCGATGTTCGCTTATTCATCGCCAACGACCAATACACTACCCCAAAGCCGACAAACGTCGCCCAAGCAGTGATGGTGAAATTGTCGCTTAGCGGCACGCTCAACCAATGCAAGAACAATAACGCCAAAGCAATCGTCGCCAAGTATGCTCCGCCCAGATAACCATCCTCACGCCGCCGATAAAACGTATAGTACAACAGCGCTACTAATGGCAGCCAAACCGCCGGATGAATAGATGAAAAGACGATCAAGATAGCCGCACCAATGGCAGAATATAATAGCAATTCGCGGCACTTAACGGCCGCCTCGCTACGGTAATTGTACAGCCACTCTACTAATAATAGCAACGACAAACCATTCAGCCACGCCATCAAAATGGCAAGCTCTTCGCCAGCCAGCTTGAAATAAGAAGCCAGTAATAATGCTATCAGAAGCAGAGAAGCATGAATGCCAATCACTAAACCGTAAGCTTTCTCACGCCACGCAGCGATACCCATGACTATAGCAGCAATCACCACCGAATCTGACAGATACAGCAAACCTTCTCCCGCTGGATAAGCAGTCAAAAAAGCTAAGGCTATAAACACCGTCATTAACCACCAAGCGGCCGCAGCGCCGTACACTAGTATTGCTTGACTTTTAGTAATATTTGGACGTTTCAAAACTAATAATCGGCAGACAACCGGCAGCAAGGTCATAAGCATAAAGATAGAGTAATGTGTATGCAAGGCTGTTATGGAGTCGAGGCCAAATAGCCTGACGCCAGCTGGCACTAACAAAATTCCAGACATTACTACCATGCCGCCAAAACGGGCGCGGCGCAGCAATGAAAGCGCCATAAAACTTACTGCCGATATCATACTCAGCAGGATAAATATGATCATATCTCTTAGCGGACTTTCGACAGCAGCTATAGTCGATACAGCAGCCAGCGACGCGACAAAACTAACCCACAGTACTATTTCGTGCTGCTTGTCGGGCTGCTTTTGGACATACGTCGATCTGACAGACCAAATCATATTACCAAGCGCCGCTAGCCCAAGCGCTACACCCATAACCAGCCTGTCGCTATTCGATAAGTACAGCGCAAAACTAGCAGTCATCGCCATCAGCAGCACGCGCGCCGTCGTTAGTTCATACGTGCGCATATCCTTTGATTTCTCGACAATAGCCACAGTAAAATAATATATAACGCTGATAAGCAGTAGCATACTGACGTCAAGCGTGCCCATATGCACCGACGAACCAATAGCGAGAAGCAAAGTAGACGGGACGATAAATGGATTAACTAGCGTCAACGGCTCGGTGAATTGGCGTGGAAAACGATTAGAAAAATACGCAGCCAAGGTCATCAGGCATCCGAACAATAGCACCGCAGCATAATACCACACCAACTGAGCATGCATAACAGCCGGCAAGCTGGTCGTCATCGTAAACATCGACAACAGCGAAATATAGGCGAGCGGCTGGCTATTGAGCCTGACTGTAGCATCAACGCATAAGAAAGTACCGATGAAGGAGGTGATAAGCCAGCACAATGCCGGATCAATCCCCAAAAGCAAGTGCATGCTCCACCCGCCAATCGGCACAGCAGCCAGCGCCGTACCAATAAACGCCGTTGAGGCCGGCTTTAAGATTGGTAGGCGAGCATATAGCACCTGGCCAGTGGCATAATAGACAAAAATAAACAGCCACACCAGACTGAACCTGAGCTGCGCCGAAAGTTCAATCGTTTGTGCCAATAATAATATACCGGCGGTCAGCAATAATGATGCCGTATAGAGCGCCACATTGATGGTAGTTTGACGATTTTTCTCTTTATCTTTACTACTAGCTGGGGATAGCCACTGGATAATCTGCGTCTTTTCATCGGGAATATTCGTATCTTCTTCAACTGGCGCAGCATCAGTAGCCGATGAATCGCTCGGCTCTTCCTCTTCATCACCAATTAGCACAAGACCAGTAGACTGCGAAACTGCAGCTTGATTCTCGGTAATAAGCTTGGCTTGACTGTCGCTATCTTCAATTTTTGCACGTCCATTCTGCGCATCGCGCACGCCATCCCAATAACCGCGCTGATAATCCTCAGATTGACGAGACAGCCGATTGCTGCCTCCCTGCGCCACCTTAATTATCACGATGATAATCACTAACAGAAAAATCAATTCCATGCCTAATTCCCCTTATGCTAAATTTAGTATAGCACGAGAAAACTTTTTATGGAGGAATTTGCTACGAAAACAGACCACGCTTCTTTGCGCCATCAAACTGCTCTAAGAGTTCTCGCTGCTTCCTGCTCAGTTTGGTTGGCGTATCAACAATGACGCCGACAATGTGCGGGCCGCGCTCATCATTTCTCAGGTGCGGCACGCCGTGGCCTGATAACTTGAAATCAGTCCCCGACTGGGTGCCGGCTGGGATTTTCATCCGCACCGTACCGTCCACGGTTTCGACATCAATTTCCGTTCCCAGCGCCGCATCAACCATCGAGATATGCTCTTCTGAGAGGATGATATCGCCTTCACGCGTGAACTTCTTATGCGCTTTGACGCGAATGTGAACGTATAGATCGCCACGCGGGCCGCCTTGAACGGCTTCACCACGATCACGCAGGCGGATCGTCGCGCCATCATCAATACCAGCTGGGATCTTGACGGTGATCTCCTGGCGCTGACGAGTCGTACCCTTGCCGCCACAGACTGAACAGTTTTGCTCTGGAATCTTGCCACGGCCGTGACAGGTTGGACAGGTGACCGCCTGCTGAATCTGTCCAAAAATCGAGTTCATCACGCGAGTCTGTTGACCAGAGCCCTTGCAGTCTGGACACGTCTTGAGACTATGGCCCGGCTCGACGCCATCGCCATGACAATGCTCACACTCAGCATCGAGCGTTACATTCAACTTCTTTTCTGCACCAAACACCGCTTCCTCAAAGGTCAGCGTCACATTGGTTTCAACATCACGACCACGCCGCGAGCCACCCCGTGAACCAGCTGCGCTGCCACCAAAAAATTGGCTAAAAATATCGCCAAACATGCCGCCATCGCCACTAAAGTCGAACTGCACGTTTTGCCCACCAAAGCCACCAAATCCTTCGAACGGATTACCACTAAAGCCATCGCCTGCTGCGCCGCCGACACCAGCATGACCGAACTGGTCGTAGCGCTGGCGCTTTTGTTTGTCTTTTAGGACTTCATACGCCTCGTTAACCTCTTTGAATTTAGCTTCATCGCCGCCCTCTTTGTCGGGGTGGTACTTCACCGCTGCTTTACGAAAAGCCTTCTTAATCTCATCCTCAGAAGCGGTTTTCGCCACACCTAACACTTCATAATAATCGCGCTTACTCATATGTGTTCATTATACGCTTTTAGCACTCGACATGCAAGAGTGCTAGCCTTGGCCATGCTATACTTAAAATGTAGGAGGTGTTATGAAGCAAACAGCAATTATCAATTCAGAAATCAAGGCTCGGTGCGCCGATCAAGAAGCAGTGCGTCAATATCTGCATGAACATGGCGCGGACTTTAAGGGGACTGACCATCAAATTGATACGTATTTTGATGTACCCAAAGGGCGCCTGAAACTACGTCAAGGGCCGATCGAAAATAACCTTATCTTTTATCAGCGGGCCGATACCGATGGGCCGAAACAATCGACTATCAACTTATCACCCGTGGCGCCGGACTCGACCATCGGCGAGGTGCTGACGGCGGCACTCGGTGTGCGTGTGGTTGTTGATAAGCAGCGTGAGATTTACTTTATCGATAATGTCAAGTTTCATATCGACACTGTTCAGGGCCTCGGGAATTTTGTCGAAATTGAAGCTATTGATACCAACGGCAAACGAAACGCCAAGGAACTGGAGCAGCAATGCTCACACTACATGCGTGAACTTGGTATCAAGGATACGGATTTAGTGGTTGGCTCGTATAGTGATTTGTTGGAGTATGGTGACGATATTCAAGCGACATAGGGCCCTTCTACGCTGACCTTTTTTAGCCCAGTCCGTATTTAGTATAGTTGTGATTTGACATACTATACATTATTGTTATATTTATAGTTACTATGATCTTCCGCACAATGCCTCGTCCCGATCTTGAAGTCACCTGGTATCGTCAGAATGGGTTGTTTAATTTCACCAACTCAGACGACAAGCCAGTAATCGGTATATCAGCTCAGACATGGGAAGATTATCTAAATCATATCGAAAATTTGCCAAGCAAATTTTCAGGACAAGTCATTAGTCCAGAATTGATAACCATTACTGATATACCACTTGAGAAAGCGACAAGGTTTCAACGAGAAATTAGTAGAAGGATTTTGCAACTATGCGAACTTTCACGCGATTTACCCAATGCTGACTTCATGGTTGGCACGCCCAGTTTTTATGATGATACGGAATTGCCCTATAATACTCTCGTGAAGATCACCAATGGTCAATACAAAACAAGTACGGAAATGGCTACTTACACCCAGTGAAGAGGGCAACTTTTGGCCAGCCTTAACTACTCAGGCACTCCAACAGCCATATTCAACTCAGTCATTAATCTGCGCCGACATGATCGTGGCGCCATCCTTTCTGCATGAAGATACTCGTCATGTACAGGTTAGCGCCTGTTGGGCAACACCTGGTTTTAGCCATCCCAACTACCAGCCGCCGCCAGATGAGGAGCGCTATACAGATGCAATGATCTATGCGATTAATCAACTTTTTACCGCTCACTCTGTCCAAGATCTTGTCGTAGTTGATCGTACGCCGCCGACTACCGAAATTCCACCGCTCAACTGTATCGTCCAGCGAAAAATATAATACCCCGGAGACTTGGGGTATTATATCAGCCTGCATTAGACTCTGTTACTTCTCGTCAACCACCTCACCTTCGACTGGTTCGTCCTTGTCAGACTTTTTATCGTCCGCAGACTCGTCCGCCTTGTTGTCCTCAGCAGCTTGCTGGTACATTTTGGCGCCGATTGGCATGATGGCGTTCTGCAGTGCTTTGGCTGCTGATTCCAGCTCGTCTTTGTCGTCAGCGTCTTTGTGCTTTTCCGCTTCCTTAACCGCTTCGTCAATCGCCTTCTTGTCATCCTCAGAAATCTTATCCTTGAACTCATCTGGCATTTTCTTTGCCTGGTAGATGGCGTTTTCTAGCTGGTTTTTAGCGTCAACGGTTTCGCGCTTTTTCTTATCCTCGTCAGCGTGCAGTTCGGCTTCTTTCTGAGCTTTTTCGATGTCTTCCTTGCTCATATTGCCAGAGTTTTGGATGGTAATTGATTGCTCCTTGCCAGTGCCTTTGTCCTTGGCAGTAACATTAAGGATACCATTCGCATCAATGTTGAACGTCACTTCAATCTGCGGCACGCCGCGCGGTGCTGGTGCGATACCGTCAAGCACAAAGCGGCCCAAGCTCTTGTTGTCATTGGCAAATTCGCGCTCACCCTGCAAGACGTGGATCTCCACTTGCGGCTGATTATCAGCGGCCGTTGAGAATACTTCACTCTTGCTGGTTGGCACGGTGGTATTACGCTCGATCAGCTTGGTCGACACACCGCCCATTGTCTCAATACCAAGGCTCAATGGCGTAACGTCCAGCAGCAGCACGTCCTTAACATCACCAGCCAACACGCCACCCTGAATGGCGGCACCAACCGCCACCACTTCGTCTGGGTTAACACCTTGCATTGGGTCTTTACCGAACAGCTTCTTCACCCGCTCAACCACCGCTGGCATCCGGGTCATACCGCCAACCATGACGATTTCATTGACGTCAGATTTTGATAATTTAGCGTCTTTCAGCGCCTTTTCAACTGGGCCGTCAAGGCGATCCAACAAACCTTTCACCAAATCTTCCAACTTGGCCCGCGTCAAGCTCAGCTCAAAGTGCTTCGGGCCGTCAGCGTCAGCGGTTATAAACGGAATATTGACTTCGTATTCAGTGACTGTCGATAGTTCTTTCTTGGCCTTTTCCGCTTCATCCTTCAGGCGCTGCATGGCTGCATTGTCTTTGCGTAGGTCAATACCTTCTTTAGACTTAAAGTCATCAAGGAAGTAGTTAACGATGACGTTATCAAAGTCTTCACCGCCCAGGTGAGTGTCGCCATTGGTCGCTTTCACCTCAAACACGCCGTCGCCGAGTTCCAGGATGGAAACGTCGAAAGTACCGCCACCAAGGTCAAACACCACGATGGTTTCGTCATTTTTACCTTTTTCCAGACCGTACGCCAGAGCTGCTGCCGTTGGCTCATTGATGATGCGCTTAACTTCCAGCCCAGCAATTTTACCGGCATCCTTGGTCGCCTGGCGCTGCGAATCGTCAAAGTAGGCCGGCACAGTGATGACTGCTTCGGTGACTTTTTCACCCAGGAACGCCTCGGCGTCGGCCTTGATTTTGCCGAGGATCATGGCTGAAACTTCTTCTGGCGTGTATTCCTTGCCGCCCATTTCCACGGCCACGCCCGCACCTTTCTTGACGATCTTAAACGGCATGAGGCCACGGTCTTTTTGGACTTCTTTGTCATCAAACTTACGGCCAATAAAGCGCTTGACACCATAAATTGTGTTCTTTGGATTAGTCACACGCTGACGCTGCGCCACTTGTCCGACCAAGCGTTCGCCCTTTTTATTAATCGCTACCACTGATGGCGTCGTACGATTACCCTCAGCGTTAGCGATAACTTCTGGCTTGCCCGCCAACATATACGCAAAGGCGCTGTTGGTTGTACCGAGGTCAATTCCGATAATTTTACCCATATGATTCCCCTTTCTTGTTTTGATCACATCTGGTTTTTCTTATATTCATTTTAGCACTCTTTATTCACGAGTGCCAACTATTTCAATATAAATAATTAGCACTCTCATGTCAAGAGTGCTAATTCAGGTTTTTACTAGTTGCTAATTATGCCACCGGTGTGGCGGCGCTTGGTTCGGTTTCCGCCTGTTCCGGCGCTGACGATTGGCGCGTCACCTTAACCATCGCGTCGCGAATAACCGCACCGTCCAATATATAGCCGGCTCGCAGTTCCTCGGCGATCACTTCTTTGTCGCCCTCGGCTGATTCGTCAAATTGAACGGCTTGGTGCAGTTCAGGGTTAAACGGAGTACCAGGTTTAGCGTCGATTTTCTCGAGGCCGATTTCTTTCAGCTGCTTGTCGAGCTGTTTATTCAGGCCAGCCACGCCTTTCGCCCACGGATTATCTTTCAGTTCCTCCGGAACGTTGGCGATCGCTCGCTCAATCGTATCAATCACTGGTAACAATTTCATTACTGATTTGGCCTGACCCATACTGTGCGCTGACTGCTTCTCCGCCTCCACACGCTTGCGATAATTCTCAAAATCCGCCCGCGTCCGCTGCAAATCCAGCGTCAACTCGCCCAATTGCTGCTCTAAATCTTCAGTTTTCTTAGCTTTATTCTTTGTCATTTTTTCCTCCTTCTGAACGGCCAAAACGGCTCGTCGCCATATGTGCAGGGAAAGAATGCGATCATAGCCATGAAAATAATAATCAAAATAATCACCACTAGCCACGTTGGCAAGCCGCTCAGTAGTCCACCAATCCACTCAGCCATTACAATACCTCCTCTAACATCGCACCGGTTCGCCTAACCAGCTCCATCGTTCGGCGGTAATTTTGCCGAGTCGGACCAATCACGCCGATGTAACTATTATTACTAAACTTTGAACAAAACCTACTAATAATCAACGTTGCTCCAGAACTTTTACCAATCGGATTCTCACTGCCGATAAACACATTCAACGGCTCATTCGGTGCCGCTTCACGTAGCCACGGCTCGATATTATCAATCAACCTGGCAATCGCTTGCACGTGTCCGCCCTCGATAAATTCCGGTTGACTAAATAACTGTGTCATACCATTCATATACAAATGTTCGCCAAACGACGCAAAGCCGAAATTACCCGTCAGCTCAACCAGGCTATCAACAGCGCTGCGGATGGCTCTGTCAGATTTATCAACGTGCGAGTTAACATGCGCTTCGATCGCTCTCGCACTGCTATCGATGCCGCTCGATAGCTCAGTCATCTGCGCATCGGTGATGCCATTGACGTACAACCGGTAGCCCTTGTCGGTGGGAATTCGCCCAGCGCTGGTGTGCGGCGCCTCAATAAAACCCATCTCCTCGAGTTTGGCCATTTCGCTGCGAATCGTGGCGCTGGACACGCCAAACAATTTAGCCAGCGTCACGCTGCCAACTGGCGCCGCAATTTCGGCATACTGCTCAATGATGGCGGCCAAGATGGCCTGTTGACGTTCGGTCATAGGCTCATTGTAGCATGAATCTGGCACTCATCGCAAGCGAGTGCTAATGCGACCTTGCCGCGCGCCTGGCCTGGCTACGTGCTCGCGTAAATCGCCGGGCGGCGTCTGATGAAAACATCAGTACCGCTACAATATTGAGCCCAATAAATAGCAGCGTACTGGCTGTCGACCAGGTTATCTTGCCGATGGTCAACGTGAATGAATTAGCGATAACTGCCAGCCCGGATATCATCATCAATACCAGCCGCAATCGATTGCTACCGCTAAATGTCCGGCTCACCAGCACGATGGTCGTGATCACCCACACCACGCCAATGATAATCGACGAACCAATCAGCCAATTAGCAATCACCGCCGCGTCATTCACCTGACCATCCACCATCAGCTCAGCCACCGTCTGGCTGTGAAATTGGTCAATCGCAAGTAACTCAACAACGGTGTTAATGATACTGACCGCCAGCGCCGCAAACATTGCCACCACGCCAAACGCAATCTGTGGCGGTCGCCGACTCCAAAATTGCTGTATCAATGTATCGTGCGCCACCGGCATTACCTCGTGCGAAGTAGCATCGAGAATCACCTCGTCGCGCTCCTCTATCAAGGACTTGTTGGCGCGCACTCGCCCGACCTCAAGCACTGGCAGATCGCCATCGGTCTGAATGGTGTCGCCGCCACCGTTACGCGAATGATACCCGGTGGAAAAATCTTTCAGAGTAGTCACTTCAATTGAGGCTCGCGCCTTGAGGGCCGACTGGACGATATAATCCCGCTCGATGTCAGTATTCTCATCAATCTTATGAGTGATTTGCAAGGTGAACAGACTAAAACCGACGCTTCTGTCGTACGTGCCCGCAGCCAGCCAGTCCACTCGGTGACCACCCGGCAGCAGCCAGCCTTGTGGACAACGCCAGAAACGCACATGGTGGCGCTTGCCGGGGTTGCCGTCAACCTCCTGCTGGTAGGCGAAATCCTGCTGCCGCCCAAATAGAAATAGCGACGAGACCGGTGCCTGCGGATAGCTACGCCGCGTCAGTGTCGCTACTATCATCCGCCACGATGAACGCACGGTTATTTCCTCCGCTAACGTCCAGCCAGCCGCGGTCATCGCCCGGTGGACCTGCGCCTCCGAACCGCGCAGAGCCAGATTGACGGGATCACCCAGCAGTCCGTCCGCCGTCCGTGTCCGCCCGATGAAATAATTCGGTACGTACAAGCTGCTCAAGATACGATGCAGCCGCGGCAGTGCCAGGTAAGCCGTAATTAGCCACACCACCACAAATAGCCCGACCATCCACCAGCCGCCCGAATGCCAACCCTCGCGCCACACCAGCCACGCCAGCCAGAACGACGCGGCACCGGCTAATAAGAAAAAGATCTGGTCAAGCAACCCCGACAACGACCAAAACGGTCGTCTCAGCGAAAACGACGACTTCTTCGTCGCCATCTAGACTGCGTCCTCGCCCAGATAATCGAGGAGATCCCGCGCTATCAACCGCGCCTCATCATCACGCCGATTAAACACGTCACCGCGCTCAATAATTTCGCCGCAAACTCGCACCGCTCGAGTCAAATCATCATTGATAATTACGTGATAATACGGCACTTCCAATGCATGACTGAGCTCGGCGATGGCCGACTGGCGGCGCTTCGGCCAGGCCGCCTGAAACTCTGCTTCCGTTACGTACCGCTGCTTCAATCGCTCCAGCCATGTTGGATAATCCGGCGGCACGATAAAGATAGCGATACAGCCCGGTGCCAATTGCTCATACTCAGCCACGCCCTGTACGTCAATATCAGTGATCGCCGTTTGCTGATGATCATGCGCTAACTGCAGCTCGGCTGTCGAGGTGCCATACACCTCGCCGTGAACGAACTTGGCCTCAATGAACTGATGATTTCTGAGCATGGTCAGCGCGGTTGCTTGATCAATAAAATGATAATCGACGCCGTCGCGCTCTGGCTGACCGTTATTTGCCCGTGGCTCCCGCGTGGTGTGCGACACGATGTCGCGAAATGATGGCGATCGCAACAACCGCCTTTTAATCGTATCCTTGCCCGCGCCGGAAATACCGGTTAGCAGTGCAATTTTAGTATCTCGCACCAGCGCTACGGCCGCTTCGGTCGGCTGGTACTCCCTGATGACATGTTCAAGATCTGACATATGAGTATTATACCAGATTATTGAGAAGGGGCTTTTGGGATTGCGGCAGTGCTTGGTCTATTTATGCACCATGTCCATCGCTCGAATATGCGGCGGGCGATGCGTCAGCTGAGGACGGCGAGACGGCACAGCGATGTGAGCACGAGAGTGAGCAGTGGCTTGCGGGTGGGTCAGCTCCTTTGGCTGCGGCGGTAATTTTGGCTGGGTTGGCAGCTGGTGCGGCTGGGATAGCGGGCGCTTGACAGTCGATTGCGTATCAGCATGCGGCGTACTGGCACGAGGACTAGTATGCGGGCGGCTAGTGGTTGGTTTGGACGCCGCTTGGGGTGCTGTAACTGATGGTTGGTTTGGACGCCGAGATGACGCAGCGGCTACGGGATTGAGCGGACGAGTTGACGTCTGAGACGAGAGCGGCGGCTTTGTCAATGGTGGATGCAACGGATGTGATGAGAGTGGCTTGACTGGCTGAGCCTTGACGGAAGAAAGTTTGTTGAGCGGGCGCTTGGCCGGGGCCGGCGCCGAAGCAGTGGGCTTGATCAGTGAAGCACGTGACGGTGAGAGGGCGTGCTTTGGCGGCTGGGGCTTGACGGACGGCTTGGTAAATGATGCACTTCGCGAGCGCTGGACGCCACGCGGCGGCATAATGTCATGAAAGACTGCTGGTTTTTTAGGGTGAGGTTTAGCCGGTGGATTGAGAGCGGGAGTCTTTTGAGGAGCGGCAGAACGCGAGCGAGGTAACTGAGTAGCGGGTTGCGGCGACACGACGCGAGATGCAGCCGAAGGACGAGCCGACTGCGCGGCTACAGTTTGCTGTTGAATACTATGACGCCGAGCCGGAGCGGAGTGAGGAGAACGTGGCGCGGGTGATGTGGGAGATGCGGCGGGTACTGAAGTAGCCACCGGGCGCTGACGCGACACTGATGCTTCCGCGTCAACATCTGACACCTCGCCCTTACGACGGTTGCCGAGCCGAGCTTTTTTGAATAGCTTCATCAACTTCATCAGCGCCACCCCATCCTTTGGGAGATGTCGATACCGAAAATGATTACGGTCAGCTGGTCGATATGACTCTCCTTCCTCTGATTGATTCTGTCACCATTATACTGGTTATGCTCAGTGATTTCAAGCAGCCAACCGCTCAGCCGCTAGAGCAACTCGTCCAGCACTGATTGCCAATCAGGAAACTGCGGAGTACCGAAATGAATGTGCCAGCCAACAAACTCAGCAGCACCCCTGGCCGTCCGATCATCGATCAAGATATCACCGCGGCTCAGCTGTTTGACCGACGAAAAAATAACTTTACGAAAGAAAATATTCTCCGGCCCATCGCCGCCAAAATACTGTTTCACCCACGCCAGCTTATCGCCCAGCGCCGTCGGATTTTCCCATGGTGATGACGAGAGAATGTATAAATCATACTTTTCCTTCAGCCTATCAACCGCCTCAAGAGCGCCCGGCATCGGATCCATCAATGCAAAAACACCCGGAATATTGTCATATTCACCCGCAAACTTCTCAAGCATCTCGGGCGGAACCTTCGTCAAGGCCGACATAAAATCCACCAGTACGCCGTCCATATCAAGATAGATAATTGGTTTCTTATTTTCGTTCATCTTTACCTCTGCCAGTGAAAGATGAAAAATCACGATATGCTACATTTTTCTTATTCGGTGCATAGCCTTTTCTGCGATGAACAAAACCATTCTGGCGAGCACGCTTTA
>ERZ772827.701-NODE-701-length-17980-cov-7.606974_pt1 | contig 17980 bp, 16 predicted proteins | sample MGYA00580850_ERZ772827 | MGnify/ENA primary metagenome ERZ772827 (study PRJEB29015, sample SAMEA2737950) | human oral metagenome | biome: human oral; feature: human-associated habitat; material: dental | place: China | collected 2145 ...
CTATATTTTATATATAAATAACTAATTGTGGTATTAATAACATATAAAATCCAATAAATATATAAAATTTTAGTTTCTATTTTATCTTTTAGTAACAATGGAATTAGTGGAGTTATAAATAGACCAATACTAAAAATAATTACTGAAATTTTATTATATAGTGGTGCAATTGTACCTAATATAATACTTATTTTTTTATAATCATTTTTCATAAGCGGTTCATAGAAAGCATAGGTTGAAGCTCCTCCAATTCCCATTTCAACTAAATTTAAATAATATAAAAGTTGATTAAATAATTTCATTATTCCTAATGCTGCTATTCCAATATAAATAACAAAATATCTGTTAATTACAAAAGTTAATATCCCAATTACTAAGGTTATTATAAAATTTAACAACAATTCTTTTTTCATATTTAAACTTTTCCCTTATTATTCAAAAATTGTATTATCATTCCTTTCATTAAAGTAATTATGCTAAGTAAAATAAAAATCCTATTATAAGACTTTTTAAAAAGGAGTCTACTGCAACTTAATATCAGTAAAAATGTATTTGATAAAATATATAAATTTTTCTTTTTTTTATGACTTGCTGAATCTGCTCTTAATCTTCTATTATAGTGAATCTCTTTTTCAGAAACAGCCATATATTTAATATTTTTTGATAACTCTATCATAAAAAGTGTATCTTCTCCATTTTTAAATTTCCTATTAAATCTCATATTAGTGATAACTCCAGTTGGGATTGATTTTCCCACACACATTAGAAAAAAAATTTCTCATTTTTAAAAGATTTTTTTCTTTGCTCCCTAATATATAATTTGTCCTATACTTTTCTAAACCAGTTTTTTCATCAAAATTTAAAGAATTACTTATAACAATACCATCATTCCCATACTTTAATATTACTCTTAACATTTCTTCTAAATAATTTTTATCTAAAAAATCATCATCTACAAAACAAATATAATTCCCTTTAGCTCTATCTAAACCTATGTTTTTTGTATTTGAAACTCCCAAAATAATCATATTTTAGTCTTTCACTATATTTTACTATTATTTATAAAAAGAGTTGTATAATAAGTTTGCTCCTATTATTAGATGTATTTTCATATTTTTCCTATTTTTATATTTGTTAAAATAGCTATTATTTTTAATTTTATACTTTTCTAATTTTTATATTTTTTAAAAACTATACAGTCTGATAGAATATTCTTTTGTTTTTATTTTTAAAAAATAAATATATTTCTGCCTTTTATAAATAAAAGAGAAAGAAAAAAATTCTTCATTATTTTCTTCAAGTAAAAAATTAGATAATTCATTTTCCTTGCAATTAAAATATTCTGTAATTTCTTTCATAATTTTAGTATTCGATAAAAAAGTAGGCTCAAATTTTTTCAGTTCTTCCAAAGAATCAAATTCAAAAATAACTCCATTAGGATATTTTTTTATTTTCATTTTTAAAGCAGATATATGCTTAATATAAACTTGTTCCCATAATTTTTTTCTGATTTCTTCATTCTTGTATTCGTTTTTTAGTATTTCCTTAAAAGAGTCTGAAAAGTTCTTATCAAAGTATACATGCCCTAACATAACATAGGAATTTTCTCCACCAATTATAACTTCTGTAATAGTATTTTCTTCATCATACTGAATACAGTATTCATTAGTTTTTCCATTTATATATATTGCCGAATAGTATGCTTGTTCTTCATCTTCTAAGAATACATTTTTTGTAAAATAATTATCTGAAGAACAAATATAAGTATTCTCAAGTTTATCTAAAACTTTCATTAAAGAAGATGTATTATTGTATATATGATATTCTTCATTATCAACTATTGAAACATTATACTTATCTTTTAAGTAATAAAACAATTCTTTTTTATAACCAACAACTACTGTTATATCATAAATTCCTGCTTCTTGAAGTTGTTTAATTTGTCTTTCAATTAAAATTTCACCACGAACTTTTAATAAAGATTTAGGAATTTCAAAAGAAATAGGCACAAATCTTGAAGAAGTTCCTGCTGCTAAAATAATTGCATTTCTTTTCATTCTTTATCCCTACTTTCTTTTGTTAATATAACAATAGAGAAAAATATTGCAATAAAAGCGATTATAACTCTATTATTTAGTGTTGTTCCTAAAATTAAAATATCTATTAAAACAACCCAAATTACATAAGTACTATTTAGAAGCATTCCAATTGCTCCACCTAAAATATCAATTGCACCATACCAAAGTAAATAAGAAATTGAACCTAAAAAAGAGGCTAACAATAACAACATTATTGTATTTTTAGATAATAATTCTTGAATTAATTCCACTTTAAAAAACCAAGGAAGTACAAAGAATAAATAGAAAATTGAAGAGCTTACTTGTCGAATAAAAATTGCAACTTCAGATGGGATATTTTCTGATTTCATAAAATAAGAAGCAATATTTCCTTCTAAAGCCCAACCTAAAATACAAGTTATAGAGAATATAAAGCCTATTTTATAATTAGGATAAAGACTAATATTATCAAATGTTAAACATAATGTAAGTAGTCCAATTGTACTTAAACAGATTGAAACTACTCTATATTTATTTAAATTTTCATTAAATAGAAATTTTGCTATTAAAGCTCCTAAAACAGGATATAATATAGAAATTGAAGCCGAATAAGAAGGTCCAATATATTTTGTACTCATCAAATAGCTAGCCATTCCTAAAGGTCCTCCAAAAATGGCAGCTCCTATCATAACCAACAATGCTTTTTTGTTAACAGTTTTTAGAAAGACTTTTACTTTGTATTTTAATCTTATTAAATTTAGATATAAATAAATAAAAGAAAAGAAATCATGCAAAAATGCAAAGAATAATGGTAAAAAATAAATATCCTTTCCTTGTAGTAAAATAGATAGAATAATTGTATTAAATGACCAAAAAATGGCAGATGATAATCCAAAGACAATTCCTTTATTTTTTAATTTCATTTTCTAACTCCTCCAATAATTGTATTCCTCTATGATATCTATTTTTTCCATAATCTCCAAAATTTTCACCATTTTCTTCTTTCAATATTGTCCATAAACTCCATAGAAAATCTTGACATATTTGATATATGAGTACTTTTACTTTATTTTCTTTAGTTGCTTTTCCTTCAAAGTATAAATCAATGAACTCTTTAGTTTCTTGTTTATTAAAATTACATTCTAAACAAAGAGCTCCTATATCCCATTCTATTTCATTCATACCAGAGTACTCCCAATCTATTAAATATATTTGTCCATCTGATATAATAAAATTTTCAGGAACTGTATCATTGTGACAAGAAACTAAGTGAATCCCTATTTTTTCTAAAATAGCTTTTAAATTGAAAACCTTTTTTCTGATAACTTCATAATTTGGATACTTTCTAGATGTTAGTTTTTCAATTTCTGATTCATATTTTATAATTTCTTTAAAAACATCAAACTGATTTTCAAATATTAGATTGCTATTGTGTAATTTTCTTAATATCGAAGCTATTTTATTTTTATATTTCAAGGCTGTGATAGGATTTAATGTTTCAGCTCTATCTATATACTTTGCAATTTTTATACCAGAATTTTCATTAAAGTGCATAATTTCGGCATCAATCTTTAAATTTTGAATAAGCTGAACATTATAGTTTTCGTTTTTTCTATTAACAAAACAAGAACATCCTTCACCAGGAAGTCTAAATACATATTTTTCACCATTTAACTCTATCTTAAAATTATGATTTGTCATCCCACCAAGGGGCTCTATTTTATCTATATCTTCCTCTTTTATGTTTAATTCTTTTTTTAAATAATTTTTGATGGATTCTACTGTACTTATATTTTCAATTTTTTTAATAGATGGATATAAATATTCTTTTACTTGTTTATAATTTTCAGCATTTGAAACTTCTCCCCATAGCAAATAATCAATATGAATAGTATAAATTTCATTTTCTAATCCACATTCTTTAATTGCGTACTCATAGGAAAATTTATCATTTTCTACTGGGAGATTAAAAATATCTTTAAGTAAATTTTTAGATAATTTTGAAATTCCCAACATTTCTCCACTATAATTTGCTAATTCTCTAAGATCTTTTGAAATATTCCAAAGTTTTCCATTTTTTTCTTCTATAAAACTTTCATTTTTATAGCCTTTTTCAGCACTTACTAATACAGCATTTGGTCTATTAGATTCTAAAATATAATCAAGTGCTTTTTCCTCATATATAATATCACTATCTAAAAGGATGATATCTTCTTGACAGATATCTTTTAAAGTTAATAGTGAATAAAAACTTCCTTTTTCTTCATAATCATTATTATAAATTATTTGTACTTGAGAGTACTTTGTTTCTAAATATGAAAATAATTCTGCTTTGTAACCACAAACAATATAAATTTTTTTAATTTTTTTCTTTAATAGTAAATTTATACTTCTCTCTATTACTTTTTGGTTATCAATTTCAATCAAAGCATTTGGAGTTTCAAAAAAATTTGATTCACCAGCTGCTAATATTATTGCTTTTTCAGGATGGTTTTCTTTATAGTGACTTTCTAGAAAATTAATTCCTTTTTTTGAAATTTTATATTCTTCATTTCTATTTTCTTTTTTGAAAAGATAACCTTCTTTTTCTAAAAAATTAATAATACTGTTTACTTTTCCTAAAGATATATCTAATTTTTTAGAAATTTGTCTTTGAGTAATTTTAGGAAACTTGTATAAAACTTGCAAAACTTTATCGTTCATTCTTGCACCTCTTTTTTAATATTATGAACATAATGTAACATTTCTTCTTTTTTTTGTCAATAGCCTAAAGTAGATAAGCCTTTAATTAAAAAGTACAAAAAAAAATTTTCTAAATCTGAATATTCTTTTTTTGTAAAACAATCTATTGAGACATTTGATATACACCCTTTTATGTGTCCTCATTGTAAAATTATGATGGATTTACAAGAAATTTATGTAAGTGCTGATTGGGTATGGTCGGACCATACATAAAATTTATTTCTAATAATTCTCTAATGAGCATTTTTCATTAGAGCTTTTTGTCATGCAATTTTTTTAATTATTTTAGATATTTTGATAAATATTATCCTTTTATTTAAACTAATATCTTCAAGTTTATTTTTTATTTGACCTCTTTAAATTTATACTTTCCTAATAAATAAAAAAAGAGAATTTTTAAGTTTTTAATTCTCAAAAATTCTCTTAATTCTATCAGGTCATAGTCTAAACTTTTTTATCAACACTATTTGACAAATAACTTTTTTAAACATCACTTGACAGATAACCAACAAATTTAGCTAATTTAATTAAACACCAAATACTATTCTCAAAAAAGATAATCTTTTAAATTTATTTGTAATAAAAATTATGAATAAATTTGCCATATATGGAATAAAAATACCGAAGAAAAATGAAACAGGCAAAACAATAGTCCAAGATAAATCTAGTACCTGATATCCTATTATTCTAATAAAAACTTGTGGAAACCAAGATAATAAATATATTGTATAAGATTTTCCATATAAAAAATTTAAAAAATTATAGTTTTCTTTATTATAAATTTTACTTAAAGAAATCATAGACAAGATTCCAATTATTGAAATGAAAATATCATATTCTACTCTCATAATAGAATCATTAAATAAACAATTTAGTACTAGTACTGCATTTAATATCAAACAGATTTTCTTTTCATTAAGTTTTAGAAATGAACATATTAAAATTTCATGTTTACGATAAAAGATTCCAAAGATGAAAAATATAAAATAATATAGCACTATTGAAACTCCAAATAGTTTTATAGAAGTATATTTTTTAGAAACTATAGCAAGAATAAATCCCACTATTAGTAAAATATAAAATGTATTTTTACTTTTTAAGTATCTTAATAAAAATAAAGAAATTAACATAATAAAAAATAAAGTTGGTAAAAACCAAAAAAATATTATAGGATTATTTTCAGGATACAAAAAGCCATTTAAATATTCTTTAAAACTAAAAACTAGAGGTCTCATTGCAAAACGTCCTAATAAATATTTTGGAATATATGCTGTTGTAGAAATTATAAAATAGGGAACTAAAAGTCGCTTAGTTTTTTTAATAAAAAAATCTTTATACCCACTAATGTTATAATTAAACAAATAACCTGATATAAACATAAATAATGGCATATGAAAACTATAAATCCATTTTGTTAAATATGGAATATGTTTTCCTGAATGTCCTAAAACTACTAATATTATTCCTATTGCTTGTAAAAAACTAATTTCTTTATTTATAATTTTATTCAATTTTTTCTACACTCCCAAAATTTTTTTCAAATACTCTATACCTTCTATTCTTTTCTGTTCAATTATTGGTGATATATTTTTATAATCTACACTCTCTATTTCCACTAACTCATCAGTTATCATTCTATTTTCCAAATGAAGTTGTCTTAATAAATTTTCAAACCTTTCTGTCCTATAACCTTTTTTTAGCACAGAATAGAAAGGTTTTTCATAAATAATAGAAAAAGCACTACCATGAAACGAAGTTGTTATAACAAATTCTGCATTTTTAAATAAATTTAAAAATTCTTTTGGACCTGCATCAAAAATATATTTGTCTGCTTTTATTCTTTTTATAGCTGTTAATTGAAGACAGACCACTGGAAGTTTATATTTTTCTTTAACTTTATCTATAATTTTATCTAAAATTGGAGCTCCTACTAAAAAATAAACTAAAATATATTTTTCTTTAATAATTCTATTTGTATTTATTAAACTACTCCATTCTTCTTTAGTATGTAAAAAAACTGGATCTATATTTACTTGAGAATCTAAGTTAAATTCTTTTTTTAAAAAAGATTTTCCTTGTTCTTCTCTAACTGAAATAGTTGTATACTTCTCTAATTGTTCTTTCATATATGCTTTTTCTTCATCATTTAAATTGTAACTCCCAAAACTTGCAGCATAACTATATTTTTTAATAGTTTTTGTACTATTAACTTTTAAAAAACGTATATCATTTACATTTTGTTTTGTTCCAAATCCAAAAACTTGATCACTTCCTGTTATAATTAAATCATAATTATCTAACTCTATCTCATTTAAACTTAATATCTCAGGTGTTGATATAATATTTTCTTTTGAAAATTCAAGGAAATTATCAAAAGCTTTTTTACATTTCTTGTAACGAATTATTTTAAAATAATTTTCAAGTGATTTTATTAATTTAGCTCTTATAGAGTATCCTTTAATTTCTTCAAAATATTTAGGTTTTTCATTTTTTACGTGTATTACTTCATTTTGACATCCCATATCTTTTATTTTTCTATGTAATGAATAGGTTTGTAAAATAGCCCCATAATTTATTGCTCTTGAAGTTGTTGTTGTTAGCGTTTTTTTCATAACTATTCCTTTCTTTTTTTATATTTAGATATAAAAAATAATAAAATATCTTTGTATTCTTGTTTCTTAAATAAAATCAAAAAGTAAAATATTGAGCATAGTATAATTCCTAATAAGTCCATTTTGATACTGCTACTAAACATTTTTAAAATAAAGCCTAGAATCCCCATCAATAAACTCGCTATTATAATATAAAAATCCTTTTTTATCATACTTAAAATTCTTATATTAAAAAGTTTTTTCATATATATATTATGAACTAATAAAATTTGGAGAAAAGCTAAAGATCTAAATATTACAAATTTATTATAACCATACGAATAAGTAAAAAAGATTATTACTAATACAAAAAATGTATGTATTGTTTGTACATAAAAAGACACTTTAGGTTTTCCTATAGCACGGTACGACTCCTTGGAGAAAGTTCCATAAGTTGCAACTATGCAAGTAACTAAGCCCCATATTCCAATCATATTACTAGCTTCTAGCCATTTTTCACCTAGTAATATCATAACTAATGTTTCTTTATATATTAAAAAACCTATTCCTAAAGGAATTGTTAAAATTGCAATTCCTTTTTGGAAATTGAAAAATATTTCTTTAAACTTCTTATCATCTTTTTTGTAATAAGATAGACTAGAAAATAGAATTGCTGTAATCCCTGAAGTAATAATGGAAATAACACTTGTTACTGTTGTTTGACTAGTTTTATACAAAGCACTATAATACAATCCAAAAACTCTAGTTACTATTATAATATCAACCCAACTACTTATCCAGTGTATCACAGCATCTAAAATATTAAATAAAAGTAAAAATCTTATTTTTATTAGTATTGACAAATTATATTTTAAACGAGGTTTCCACTCTGATTTTCTTGTGAGATGTAGTGCCTTAATAAGAACTAATGCTACATTTCCTATAATTAATGCCCAATGATTCTTTAAAAAAAAGGCTAAAGGAATTGTTATCAAAAATGGAATTGCTATAGATATACATCTATTATAATAAAGTGTTTTGTAATCTAATTTTTTAATATATAAACTTTCTTGAACTGTAGATAACGAAGATAAAGGTAATACTGTAGCTGCAATTATAATCTCTATTTCTTTACCCTCTATTTTAACAAAATTTGTAATGAAATGTCTAAATATTATAATAATTAACCATAAAAATATTGATAGAATAAAATTACTCCAAAAGGCAACATCTGCATAATCTTTTATTTTTTCAGTTTTTTCTACCTCTGCTTGAACAATAATTTTTTGAAAGGCAACATTTATAATATCATCAGCTAAAGTAATAACAAACATAATAGATGTCACGACTCCAAAGGATTCTAAATCAAGTATTCTTGCTAATACCATAGTTGTAAAAGGTACAATTAATTTTGCTAATACTTCACCTAAAACAGACCATTTAGCCGCTGATAAAATATTTATTTTTTCCATGCTCCTACTTCCTTTTTAATTTATATTTTATCCAAAATAAAAAATGTTCTATCTTTAATACTGCTGCTATTCTTCTTCTATATGTTGAGAATATCGTCTTAGTGTCTATTTTAGTATATTTATCTGAAACATATAGATATCCTTTTTCTTTATATTCTTTCCAAAACAAATCATAATCCTTAGGTTTTTCTGTAGGTTGATATAATGGACCATGTTTAAAATCTTCGACATTCACTTTATAAGTGTAAAGTGAGTCTTTTATTTTTTCTAATATTTCTTTACCTTTTACTGAGTTAATAAGCACTGCTGACATCCCTTTATTATCTACAATCCCTAAAACAGATTCTACTCCCCAAAAATCTGCTATTGTAATATCTGTATCTCTTTTTACTTTGGTATATTTACATTGAAAACATCTTGAAAGTAAACTATAATTTGAATGGAATAACCTTTTATAGCGATGAACTTCCTTTACAGACTGCTTTCTTTTCTTATTTTCTAAAACAACAAATTCATCATGATTCCAACTATATCTTTTATCTCTAAAAGAATAAAAAATGACTTTAGAAGAATATAATTTTTCTAAATATCTTATATGAGCTTGAAATATTTTTTTACTAGGCATACCATGACATAAAAAATCAACCCATATAATTTGATTTCTTTCGCTTTCATTGAAAGCTTTTTTTATTGCTGCTATATAACAAGGAGATGATACTATCATAATTTTTTCATTATTTTTAATATCATTTTTCATAAGCTTTAGTATGTCACCTAAACTACTTTCTACATATTTAGAAGTTCGCATTTTTTTTATATCTTTTTCATTTATTCCTCTAATATGAACAGCTTCTAATTTCTCATTAAGAATACAACTATAAACTTTTATATTATTTTTAAGAGCATAATTAGCTAATTCTGAAAAAATTCCTCCTGAAGAACTTGTTTTTAAAATTTCTTCATTCTTAGTCCTTATTCCATAAGCTAAAGGAAAATTTTCTACTTTATCTTTACTCATTATTTTTATTTCTCCTTCTATTAAAATCTGATAATATACAAGCAGTTGATATTGCTCCTACTATTGAATACCCATAATCAATAAAATAAACTGACAGCATTGAAAGAGTAAAGTTTATACTCATAATTAAAACATATATCCCTAAATATTTATAATTATTTTTTTTCATTTTTTTTATATAATTAAAAAATCTAATATATATACAAATAAATAGAAAAAAACCCACTAATCCCCTTACATATAAAACTTCAATAAAGTCATTATGAGCATAATCATGTCCTGTATTTTCAAGTATTTTTTCTTTACTAATTCCTATTATTTTTTTAGGTATTGGTTCATTACTATATGAGTCTAATAATTTTTTATAAATATCTAATCTTCCACTTCCTTTATCCTTAGCAATTGCAGTAATTGATATTCTTTTAAATATTACTAAATTACTTTCTTTTAGCAGTAAGTCTTTACTTAAGAATAAAATTAGTATTAAAGTGATAAAAAAGAAAATATATTTTTTTTTCAAATATTTATTCATAAGTAAATATAAAGTATAACCTATAAAAAAAGCAAAAAGTCCAGCTCTCTTATTAGAGAAGAGTAATACTGTAAATATAGAAAAGGTAGAAACTACATTTATTTTCTTTCTTATTAAAGTAAAAGGATAGAGACATAATGAATAGTAAACATTTGATACCATCAAAAATGGTATTGTTCCTTTTTTATATAAAATAAAACTTACAAGATTGATAAAAGTTACAATATAAAATAAAAATGTATACATCTTCGATGACATAATTAAATCTAGCTTATAATTTTTAAAAAAATACATAAATATATAAATGAAAAAAGGTGTCATTAATAAAAGATAGATATCTTTTAAATCAGAAAGATTATGAAAAATAAAACCTGTTACCAAAATATATACAATATATATGTCATATAAAATCCTTTCCTTAGGATATCTTTTTTTTAAAAGTGATAAAAAGTATAATAATAAAAAGTATAATGAAATATAGTTCCAAATTCCTCCCATACTTTCTTCAGCATAAAAAAAAGAATTTCTCAATACTCTTCCTATAACAAAAGAAGAAATCATAAAAAAAGATAAGTACTCTTTCCAAAATATTTTAAATATCCACATAAGATTCCCCTAATATTTTATTTTTCATAATATACCAATTTTCCAATTTTATTGGCTATATAACATTGTTTCTTGCTAATATTATATGTATCTAAATTTTTTATAGGTATCATATAAGTATCTCCATATACTTTTTTTAAAAAATCATCGTATTCTTTAATTATTTTACATTTTTTTCCTTTAAATAAATAATCTTCTAATGAAAATTTTTCAAAATCATAACGGTAAACAAAAAGTCCTCCATTTTTTTTTATACTTTCAGTATATGATAAATTCTCTTCTCTTAAAAAATCATAATAAATATTCTTACTATCAAGCCGTGTAAATCTATAAAAATCTATAGAAATATTAGTTTCTTTATCCCTATAATTTTGATATTCTACAGTTTTATCATTTAGTAAAATAATTTCTGACTTTAAATAGAAACCTTTTTCCTCTAAACATTTTCTTAATTTTTGAAAATCATTATTTTCCCATACTCCAAAATCTAAATCTAAATCATGTTTTATAAAATCTTTTTCTCTAATAGCACCCAGTAATGTTCCAAATACTAAAAAAGTTTCAATCTTCTCCTCTTCTAAAATAGAAAGTAATTTTTGAAATGTTTTAAAAACATTCTTTCTAAAAAAATAACTTCTTATCGAATTAAAAGGTTTCCTGATTAATGTTCTTACAATATTAAATAACCCTAATTTTGATAATATATTTTTTAATGTTTCAATCATTTTTTTAAAAAATTTTTTAAAATTGGTAAAAATTCCTTTACCTCGTATTCATAAAAAATTTCTTCCTCCTTTATTTGTGATAATTTTCTTTTTATATTTTTTACATTTTCAGAATTTTCTAAAATTTCTAAAAATGCTTTTTTAATATCTTGAATATTGTATGGGTCCACAACTAATCCAATATTATTTTTTCTAGCTAACTCCCCCATTTTTGTTTTTTCTGGAAATAATGCTATTTTTTTTAAAGCTATTGCTTCAAAAAATTTATTTCCTAAAGCTAAATTAGTATTTTCATCTTTATTTGAATATAAAGAAATAATAACATCAACATCTCCATATAGAATAGGTAAATCTTCATAATAAAATTCATCTCCTACTTCCACATTTCTATACTGTCTAGAAATGTCCTCTATAATTTTTTTTTGAAATCCACTTCCTTTCATTCTAAAAAAAATAGGTAAGTCCTTTAAAGCTTCAAATATATTTTCAAATATTTGACTATCCCTAAAAACTCCATAAAATGAAACTAATAAAGTCGGACTCTCTTTCTTATTAGCCAGATATTTTTTTAAAAATTCTTTTTCTGGTTTATTATTTAAAACAAAAGAAATATTTTCAGAAAATCTTTTATACTTTTCTAAAAAATAAGGAGAAGCATACAATAAAAATATTTCAGGACTAATAAAAAATTCTTCTACTTTCTTTAAAATTTTATGTATATTCCCTGAATATGCAGGTATATCAGAAATATCATAAATAATTTTAGCTCTTTTATTAAAAATAGTTGCCAATCTTGTAATAATAAAAGTCTCCCAATGGTAAGCAAAAATTAAATCTGGTTTATAATCTACAATAACTTTTTTTATATACCTATAAAAAGAAAATAAAGTTAGTAACTTAAAAAATTTATTTGATATATTTTGAGCTTTAAAAACGAAATCATTTTGATTTTCATTTAATATTTCTTGATCTTTTCCTGCTAAAAAACAGCATCGAACCTTGTACTCTTTTTGTAAATTTTTTATTAGTTTTATATTTCTAGGATTATTAGGATAAAATGACATAATATAGAGAATTTTCAAGATATTTCCTCCTCTATTTCTTTTAAAATTTTTATACTCTTTGCATGTGTTTGTCTTTTTGATTTTTCTGGAATTTTCATATAATCTCCATATAATTCCTTTAAATAGCTATCGAAATCAGATGGTACTTTTAATTTTATTCCTTCAAAATTCAGTTCTTTCAATGGAAAAATTTTTTCTTTAAAAAAAGTATTTGTCCATGTTAAACCATATCCAAATCCTAAAATATAATCTTTTTCTATTTTTTTAGATTTTTCTAAATATTTTTTGTTTTTTTCTATAACATAAGAACTAGGTAGTTTATTCAATACTTTTATAATAATTGATTTTATATAATATTTAATTCCTCTTTGTTCTGTCCATATCCTACTAGTTTTTAATTTATATATAATTTTAGGAAACATTTCTAAAAATCTTACTTTTTTATTCATTGAAAATCTATCAAAAGGAAATACATCTATATATATTCCATTTTTTTCATCCTCTTTATTATCATTATCCCATTTTTCAATATATTCTGAATATTTATATCTTATTTTTAAAGGCATATATTTTATCATTTCATCTAAGCTATGAGAATCTAATATCATATCTTTTCTCAAATCTTTCAATGCTATCTTTTTAAATATTTCAAAATCTTTTCTCTCCATACTCACATCAATATCATCATCCCAAGGAATAAAGCCTTTATGCCTAACTGCTCCTAATAATGTTCCTGAACATAGCCAATAAGATAAATTATTTTTTCTACAAATTCTATCAAATTCTTTTAATATAGATAACATAATTTGTTGCTCTTCTCTCATAACACATCCCTTACTATTACTTAAATTTTATTAAATATTTTATAGTCTTATGGTTTTTTAATATATTTATAAATATAAATCTACAAGTTAAATAAATGGACTTAAGTAAACTATATCTTATTTTTTTTCTATAAATAATATAAAGCCACTTAATATTCTTTATTTTATTACTAGATATTGAATTTTGATGTATTCTATAAGAACCCAAAGCCTCATTATTCCCAAATGCAATTTTATATACTTTTAAAATTTCTAACCAAAACAAATAATCTTCTAACTTTTCCATTGTTTCGTCAAAAAATATATCATCAACTTTATAAAATAATGTAGTTAAACATGAAAAATAACATCTTTTTAATAAATCTTTATATTTTATTATACCTTTTACTTTTTCTATGGCTAAGCATTCACTCATCTCTTCATTCATTCTTCTATAATTTGAACAAACTATTTTTGCATTATTTTTTTTTAAAAACTCTACTTGATTTTTTAAAAAATATTTATCCCATATATCATCCGAATCCAAAAATGCTACTAATTTACCTTTAGATTTTTTTAATCCTAAATTTCTTGAGTTAGCTTGTCCTGAATTATTATCTTTTCTTACTATTTTGATTCTATTGTCTTTTTCTGCAAAATTTTGTACTATTTTTAAACTACTATCAATAGAAGCATCATCTACTATTATCCATTCCCAATTTTGATATACTTGACTAAGCACGGATTCTATAGTATTTTTAATATACTTTTCAGAATTATACATTGCTGTTATTATTGTCACTAGTTCTTCTTTCATTTTTTTTCCTTCATCTCAATTACCAACACTTATATCTAAAATTTCTTTCATCAACACAATTTATTATATAGTACTTTCATCATTATATATTTAGTTTTCATATGCTTCACTATTCTTCTTCAAATTCTAGTATAAATCTATTACCTTTTATAAGCCAGTAATTTCTAGATATTCTTTTAAATTATCAAAAATATCCATAAAAAATCAAAACAGAAAATATTCTATAATATATGTATAAAAAATATAGCTTTATTCATATTCTTATAGATTTTTCCCTAGTAATTCACAAATATACTTCACATCATCTTCTGTTAAGAAATCATGAATAGGTAAAGATATTTCATTCTTATATTGACTATATGCATTAGGATAATCTTCTATTTTAAATCCTAAATTCTTATATGCTGTTAAAAGTGGTAATGGTTGAAAATGAACATTTGTTGCTATATCATTTTCTCCTAATTTAGCAATTACTTCATTCCTTTTTTCTTCATCCTGATTTTTTAGTCTTATCATATATAAATGTCTACAACTTTCTTTATCATCATCTTTAAAAATTGGTAATTCTATCTTATCTGTTAAGTCTTTTAAATATTTTTCATAGTAAGATACTAGTTCTTCTTTTTTCTTTAAAATTTCTCCATCGTATCTTTGAAGTTGAACTAAACCTATAGAAGCCATGATATCTGTCATATTACATTTATAACCTGGCATAACTATATCATATTTCCAAGCTCCTGCTTTTAATTTTGCTAAGGCGTCTTTATTTTGACCATGTAAAGCTAATAACATCAATTCTTTATAAATTTGTTCATTATCAAAATTATTAGGAAGATTCCATGTTAATGCTCCACCTTCAGCTGTTGTTAAATTTTTTATTGCATGAAATGAAAACGAGGTTATGTCTGCAACACTTCCTATTTTCTTTCCTTTATAACTACTTCCAAATGAATGTGCAGAATCAGCCAAAACTAATATTCTTCCAAGTTTTTCTTGATAAGTTCCTTTTTTAGGACTAAATATATCTTTCTTCTTTTCCACTAAATCTAAAATTTCTGAGTAATCAGCTGGGAAACCTCCAATATCAACTGGAATTATAGCCTTTGTTCTAGGAGTTATTAATTTCTCTATCTCTTTAGGATCTATATTAAATTCGCCTTTTTTAGTATCTGCTAGAATTATCTTTGCACCACAATGATATATTACACTAGCAGAAGCCGTGTAAGTATAAGCCGATGTTATAACTTCATCCCCTTCCCCTATATCAAATAGTCTCAAAGCTAATTCCATTGCAGCTGTTGCTGAATTAAGAGCTACTGCTTTTTTTGTTCGACAATATTCTGCTATCTCATTTTCAAATTTTTTAGTTTTTGGTCCTGTTGTAATCCAACCAGATCTTAAAGTGTCTACTACTTCAGCAATTTCTCTCTCTGTTATATCAGGTGGAGAAAAAGTAATCTTCCTTTTTTCCATAAATAATCCTCTCCTTATTTATTTCAGTATTTTTTTAATAGTTAATAAAATTATTTTTATATCTGTTATTACTGAAATTTCAGATAAATATTTTTTATTTAGTTCAATTTTTTTAGGCATAATTTTTTCTATATATGCCTTTTCTGGATCAGCCTCATCAGCTAAAATATCATTTTCATTTGAAAATTCTATTGAAGCATAATCTGTTATTCCTGCTCTCACCTTTAAAATTTCTTTTTGTTCATCTGTATAGAGAGCTACATATTTTGGAACTTCAGGTCTTGGTCCAACTAAGCTCATATCACCTATTAAAACATTTATTAACTGAGGTATTTCATCTAATTTATATTTTCTTAAAAATGAACCTATTTTTGTTATTCTGTTATCTTTTCCAACTGTTATTTGGCTGTATTTATCTGAGCCAACTTTCATAGTTCTATACTTAAAAATTTTAAATTCTCTTCCATTTTTTGTAACTCTTACTTGTTTAAAAAATACCGATCCTTTTGAGTCTAACTTTATCAATATAGCTATTATTATCATAAAAGGTGATAGTAATATTAGTCCAAATAAAGAAAGAATTATATCAAATATTCTTTTTAACAATTTTATTCCACTCTCCCTTTAAAAGTTCCAATAATACTAGCTAAAGCCTTTCTCATTCCAATAATATCATTTTCTTTAATTAAATCTTTAAGAATTGTATAATAATCATCTATATTAACTTTAACTTTTTCATTTTCCATATTAGTTATATAAATTTTGTTATTGGAAGTCTTTTCTGATGAATTTATATCATATAAAAGTTCTTCAAATAATTTTTCACCTGGTCTTAAACCAACTATGTCTATTCCTACATTAGAACCTGATAACTTAATCATATTCTTTGCTAAATCATAAATTTTAACTGGTTCGCCCATATCCAATATTAATATTTCTCCACCTTTACCAATAGTAGCTGCTTCTATAACTAATTGAGCTGCTTCTGGTATAGTCATAAAGTATCTAATTATATCTTTATGAGTAAGAGTTAAATTCTTACCTTCTTCTATCAATTTGGAAAATATTGGTATAACTGAACCATTACTTCCTAGAACATTTCCAAATCTAACTGCCATAAATTTTGTATTTGAATCTTTTTCTGAATATTTTTGAAAAATCATCTCACAAACTCTCTTTGTAGCTCCCATAACATTAGTTGGATTAACTGCCTTGTCTGTCGAAATTAAAACTACAGACTCTAACTTATATTTAAGACAACATTCAGCTACATTCTTAGTTCCAAATATATTATTTTTTATAGCTTCCTCAGGATTATTTTCCATAAGAGGTACATGTTTATGTGCAGCTGCATGGAACAATATATCTGGTTTATATTTATCAAATAGCATATCTAGTTTATCTAAATCCCTTACACTTGCTATTTCTGTTTTATAATCTAAATATGGATATTTTCTTTTTAATTCCAATTCCATGAGGTAAGAAGCATTTTCATTAATTTCTATATTAATAATTTTCTTAGGATTATATTTTGCAATTTGGTTAATAAGTTCAGAGCCAATACTTCCTCCTCCACCAGTTACAAATACTATCTTATCTTGGATAAAATCAAATACTTCCTTTGTGTTGATTTTTATTTCTTCTCTACCTAATAAATCCTCTAACTTTATATTTCTTAATTGTGTACTCAGGTTTCCTTCTTCAATTAAATTATCTACATTAGGCAATATCTTAACAGACACATCCTTTAGTTTATTTAACTCCTTTAATATATTAGAAATCTTGCTTTGTTCAACAGAAGGCATAGAAATTATTATTTTAGATACCTCATTTCTTTCAATAATTTTTTCAACATCCTCTAGTCCACCTAGAACTCTTAAACCATATACCTTCCCACCCTTTTTATTGGGATTATCATCTAAAAAACCAACTATTCTATATGAAAAATTTGGATTTATTCTTGATTCCTTTACTAATAATACTCCTGCTTCCCCTGCTCCATAAATAAGTACATTTTCTAAATTTATATCTCTTTTTGTTATACCTTTCATTCTAGTTAAAAACATTAAAAACCTTGAAA